>Ga0182024_10008252_pt1 | contig 22066 bp, 20 predicted proteins | sample P32metaG_FD_120480 | JGI IMG/M metagenome (GOLD analysis project Ga0182024, IMG submission 120480) | Permafrost microbial communities from Stordalen Mire, Sweden - P3-2 metaG (Illumina Assembly) | ecosystem: Environmental > Terrestrial > Soil > Wetlands > Permafrost | place: Sweden: Stordalen...
ACTTTCGCGAAATTTTTGCTGTCGAGAACGTCCGCCGACGCGGGCGGCTCGAGGATTCCGTACGCACCCAGGGCCAGCTCGCCGCGATCGCGAACCCGTCGCGCGAGGATCGTGCCAGTCGATACGTCGACGCGCGGATAGAAGACACCGCGGCCTGACGCCAGTGCATCTGCCAGGATTCGGTCAGTCGAGACTTCGTTGCCGATTGCGGAATAGAGGACGACCGCGGATACGTCGCGGTAGGACTCGCCCGCGAGCACTCGACGCTCGACGCTTTCCGACATTGCCGCCGCGCGCTCGCCGGGGAGTGCGTCGCGGCATGCGATCATGATCGCGCGAAGATTTTTCTTTTCGTCCGCCACAGTCGTTGCCATGGCGGGAGCGGGTTTAACTGCTCGATTGCGCGGTTTCGTTGCCGTCACGCGCGCGTGTCGTTGTCATTCTCGAACCGGCTGACAGCCGGCCTGTATCCGCGAAACGTTTCGTCGCGAAAGCCTTCGATGCGGTTGAAAAATGTCGCACGGGCCTCATGCTTGTAAGCACCGCGTTTAGGCTGCTCTCGAGATCCACAATTCCAAATCCCGCCCCCGTCCGAATTCGCTCACCTCTCGGATGCCGCGCGCCGTCATGACGAATCATGCTCATCGTCATTCGCCGTCGATCGCCGCGGACAGCCGTTTATTCATCGCCGCGATTCGATCCACCAGCTCCTGATGCTCCTTGCGCAGGTGTTCGAGTTCCTCGGCGAAATTTAACGCAGCCAGGATTGCCAGGTTCACGGAATTGATCGTCTGGCTCCCGGCGCGGATATCCTTAATCTTCTCGTCCACCGTCTCAGCCAGGGACTTGACCCAATCGTCGCCCGCCTCGCTGGCGACCGTCAGGCTTTGTCCCATGATCTGGACGTTGACGCCCTTCATTCTCTATCCAAGATCGATCCCGTCGAAGCGGGTGAGGATTTTTTCGATCCGGGTCCGCACGTCGTTGCGCTCGTTTTCATGCTGCTGACGTTCGGCGCTCAACTGCTTCACCATGCCGGAAGCGTCGGCATAGCGTTTTTCCATTTCGGCAAGCTTCTGCGCGAGTTGTTCGTTTTCCTTGCGCAACTGATGAATACGCGCGACGGAAGCTTGAATTCGTTCGTCTAGTTGCTTTAAGACATCTGTGGCCATGGGAGGAAATCTTCTACCTTTAGTTTAAATTTCGATAAACTACGCTGTCAAGCTGCATAAGAACCGCTGGAACTCTGCTCTCCTGCGTCGTCAGTTGCAAACAGCGCGTCCACAAACTCGCGCGCGTCGAACTCGCGTAGGTCCTCGAGCGCCTCGCCCAGTCCCACGAACCGCACCGGAATCTTGAGCCGGTCCGCCACCGCCACTACCACGCCGCCCTTCGCCGTGCTGTCGAGCTTGGCCAGCACCACTCCGGTCAGCGGTACCGCGTCGCGAAAAACCGCGGCCTGGCTGAGCGCATTCTGACCCGTGTTGGCGTCGAGCACGAGCCACGTCTCATGCGGCGCGCCGGGCAACTCGCGCGTGACGACGCGCGCAATCTTCTTGAGCTCTTCCATCAAATTAACTTTCGTTTGCAGCCGCCCGGCCGTGTCGATCAGCACCGCGCCAGTCTTGCGCGCGACCGCCGCTTTGACCGCGTCGAAAGCAACTGCGGCGGGATCCGAGCCTTGCGACTGCTTGATAATGTCGGCGCCGGCGCGATCGCACCACACTTCGAGTTGCTCGATTGCGGCTGCGCGAAACGTGTCCGCTGCCGCGACGATCACACTGCCGCGCTCGGCTTTGAGCCGCGCCGCAAGTTTCGCAACCGTCGTCGTTTTGCCGACGCCGTTGACGCCCACCAGCATGATAACTAGCGGCGCGTCGCCCGAATCTGCAGGCGCACGATCGGCGGACATCATGATAGTGGTGATCTCGGCCTTGAGCGCGTCGCGGATCGCGTCGGGGCGATTATCGTTGCCCAACTTCGCGCGCACCGCGGCCGAAATCTTCATGCTCGCCTCGACACCCACGTCGGCGGCGATCAGCGCCTCCTCGAGGCCCTCATATATATCGTCGATCTTCGCGCTGCCGGTCAGCGCGGCCCTGATGCGCGCGAGAAAGTTTTCACGCGTCTTGCGCAGTCCCAATCCAATACGGACCGGCTCGCGAACTGCGGGAGGCGGCGCAACGTACTGCTCCGGCTCAGGCTCAGCAACCGCGACCGGCTCAGCGAGTTCGGTCGTCGGTTCAGGTGCGACCTCGGGCGGCGGTAATTGCTCAACTTCCGGCGCAGACTCAAATTCCAGGTGGGACGGACGCGACGGCAGCGCCTTGCGGAGACTCCACTGGATCAGGACTCCGATGAAAACGAGGCCCGCGCCGGCGCCGCCGGCGATAATCAGGATGAATGCAATAGCGAAAAGACTCACGGGTTAGTGGTCCGGAAAAATAATTCTGAAGAAACTTCGATGCCAAGAATAACAGTCGCGCCCCCGCTCCGAAACCGCTCTCCCGACGAACCCGCCAGGGAGGCGGAATTACGGCGAGCTGCCGAGCGGCTTGTGCTCGACTGTTGAGCTGTCGAGATACGGCTCGTCGCCGATCCAGCTGACGCGCAGCGTCGTCACGGCTTCGACGCCTTGCAGCATCAGGTCCGCCGTCATCGTTTGCGTGTGCGATCCGCCCGCACTCTGGCGACCAACGGTCAGCGCCTCGGCCATCGAGCGTCCGGCGGGCGCGACACCGCCGGGTCCGATATTCGGCAGGGTGCCGAGTATCTGCGTGATCGTCGGCGCGACGTCGGTGTTCGCGGTCGGATTTAAATCGACGAAGCCGCGCCGGAAGTCCGGGCCGCTCGCCGCGCAGAAGTTATGAATCTCGCGCTCGCCCGCCGCGCCATGCATCCCCATGCCGGTGGTGAAGGTCTGGCTGGTTCCGGTGTCCGCGTACACGACGCCCTTCACCGGATGCAGCAGCGCGGCCGATTTGTTTGGGGTCGACACTTGTCCGATCTGGCCTATCAGAAACGCGGGATTGCCCGGCCCGGTGAGGCTTTTGTTGTCGGCGTCGGGCTCCTCGCGAAACGAAATCACCAAATCCGGCGACCGCGCCGCATTGTACAGTCCCACCACGCGCTGACTGAAGGTGCCGTCGATCCATCCGAGATACGGCTTCGGCGCGCGCGCCCTGCGTCCGCGACGGCTCGGTTCATCAGGAGTGGTAGCGGGGTCGCGCGAGAATATTGGCCCGCACCACTCCTGCGCCTCGGCGAAGTTCACGATCTTCTGCAGCACCGCGCGCTTCGATTCCGGCGTCGCAAATTCCGTCGGCGACAAGTACACCAGGTCCGCGCCGCCGTTGGGCACGACGACCACGTCGGTGCTGTCGTGCGACTTCTTGATTCCCGCCGCCACCAGCATTTCCGACAACACGATTCGGAACTTGATCGTCGCGAAGCCGTGATCCGACACCACGATCAGGTCAGTCTTGTCGGCGATTCCCAGTGCGTCGATCGCCGCGCGCACGCGCATCAGGTTGTTGTCGCACAGACTGAGCGCTTCCATCGCGGGCAGCGTGCCCAGCCCGGCAATGTGCTGCGTGAGATCGGGATTATGCTGCCAGAAGACGACCAGCGCCGGCCGCCCCGCATCGGCGGCAGCTTTCGCTGCCGGCAACGCATCCTCGACGACCAGCCGCGCAAAATATAAATCGCGCTGTTCGTCGGCCACTGCGGTTTTCGAATCGGACGGAATCTCGGCATCTATTTTCTGACTAGCCGACACCAGGTCTTCCGACGCAAACAGGTAATCCTTGTGCGGCTCGCCGACGACGTCCTTGCCGTCGACGATCGTCGCGACGCGGTTGTCAAACACCGAGGTCGGCCCCTGCTTGCCGATCACGCCGACGAACCCGCCCTCGCGCGCAACCTCCTGCGCGATAGTGTCGAGACCGATCAGCCGTCCCTTGAATTGATCGGACTTGTTCAAGTTCAGTATCGCCCCGGCGCCCTCGGCCGCGACCATCTGACCCTTTGGTGTTTCCGCCGATGGCGGCACATAAAAGTTGTTGCCCTCGAGTCCGTTGACGCCCGGCGGCGCACCTGTCGCGAGCGCAGTCGCGTTCACCATCGTAAGCGTCGGGAAGATCGAGTGATGCCGGTCGAAGCGCACGCCCTCGCGCGCAAGCCGAAAGAGATTCGGCGTATCGCGCTGCGTGACGAAGTCGGGCCGCAGCCCATCCCACACCATCAGCACCACGATACGGCCGCGCCCGCGATGCGCTTGCGCCGCGTCTTGCGCGCGAGTCGGCGCAGCCACGAATACGAGCAGGAGCGCGAGAATTTCGGACAACCGTCTATTGAACATTCGATCGGTCATCAAAGCGGCCCGCAAGCGGCCGTGTCAATCGTTCTTCGCGATCGGTTTGACCGCCGCGGTCCGCGGATGCGCCTTGAAAAATTCCCAGATGACATCGGTCGCGTTCAGAGCGTCGCTCGGCAGGCCGACCCATTTTTCCGGCAGACGATTCTTCCCGCCGGGCCAGATATGCCCCAATCCGGTGACCTTGTAGTACTCGACCTCTCCACCCTTGGCGCATTGATCGTAAGTGATTTCCAGCACGCCTTTGCCGCGCGCCGTCCGCACTTCCGGTCCGCAGCCGAGCATCCGTTCCCATTCCTTGAGCGAATCCCCGACCGGCGGCCGATTCTCAATTGTCTCCCAGGGCAGTTTCACTTTGCCGCCGCCAAGTGGATTGAGCGGATCGGCGGTGCCGACGATATAGAGCAGCGGAACCGGATAGACGAGCTGTTTGTCCCGCTCCCACAGATGACCCGCGACCGGTGCTATCGCCGCGACTCGATTCGACAGATTGAGCCCGACGCTGAACGTCATCGACGCGCCGTTGGAAAAGCCGGTGCAATAAACTCGCGCCGGGTCGGCCGCGTAATGCGCCTCGAGAAAATCGATCATCGCGGAGATAAAGCCGAGATCGTCGACATTATTCACGCCAATCGCGCCGCGGCCGGAGCCGTCGTTCCACAGCCGCGGATTCATCAGGAATCGTGCAGGCAGCAACGGACGCGGCGGAGTACCGTCGGGGAAAACCGCGATGAAGCCCTCGCGATCCGACTTCGCGTCCCATCCCGTCTCCGGAATCGCGCCCTCACCGCTGCCGCCCGCGCCATGCAGCATGAAGACTACCGGAACTTTCGATTTGCCGTCGAACTTCGGCGGCACGTGCACGATGAACGTGCGCGTCATCTTATGGACGCCCGTGCCGACCTCGAGCGATTCGTTGTGATTCCCCGGCGTCGGCACCGGTTGATTCGCCGGCGCACCCGCCGTCGCGGAAATTACAGCGGCCGCAAACATCGCCGCGGCGACGGCCGATGAAGTTCTGAAACTGCGCATCGCTCGGTACCCCCGAAGATTCAGTTCAATGTACGCCGCGGCCGGCAACGTCGTTTCAAGGTGCAACTCGATTTTTGATTTGGTAGCGTGAACTGTCGGAGGATTACACGTTGCGTATTGCACTGCTCGGCCAGGCTGCATTCGCGGAAAAAGCGCTCGCGGCGCTCGTCGATCACGGCGACGAGATCGTTCACGTCTTCGCGCCGCCCGATTCGCCCGCCGGCAAAGCGGATCCGCTCGCGGCCAAGGCGCGCGCGATGAACCTGCCGCTCAGCCAGCCTAGGTCGTTCAAGAACGACGCCGCCTTCGAGCATTTCAAAACGCTCGACGCCGACCTTGCCATTCTCGCCTTCGTCACGTTAATAGTTCCCGACCGGATTCTTTACGCGCCGCGCTACAAGTCGATTTGCTTTCATCCTTCGTTGCTCCCGCGCCATCGCGGCGCCAGTGGGATCAACTGGGCAATCATCCAGGGCGACGCGGAAACGGGAGTCACCTGGTTCTGGCCCGACAAAGGCATCGACACCGGCCCGATCCTGGTTCAGAAAAGTGTACCTATCTCCGAGAACGATACCGTGGGCTCGATTTACTTCAATACGCTCTTCCCGATGGGCATCGACGCGATGATCGAGGCGGTCGATCTGATCAAGTCGGGCACCGCGCCGGCGATCGTGCAGGACGAAAGCAAGGCGACCTACGAGCCGCCATGCCGCGACGAGCACGCCAGGATCGATTTCACAAAACCAGCGCGCGAAGTCTTCAACCTGATCCGCGGATGCGACCCGCAACCCGGCGCCTTCGCAAGCGTCGGCGACAAACGCCTGCGTCTCTACGAAGCGACGTTTTCAGCAACCAGCTCGCAAGGCGAACCGGGCACGATAGTCGCCATCGATGCTGACGGCGTGAAAATCGCGCTCGCAGGCGGGACGATTACACTCAAGCGCGCGCGCATCGATCCGAATCCGAAGAAGGTCGCACCTGCCGAACTAGCAGCGGCCGGCGAGCTACGCATCGGCACAAAGCTGACGTAATTATTTCGACGCGATGCTCACTTTTTCGACTTGAGCCGCGGATCATCTCCCACGACGCATTGCGATTCCGCCGTTCGTTTTGTCATTTCCGGCATACTGAGCGGACGCATCTTCGCCTTCCTGGTTGCCTTTGCGGCTGCTTGATACTCAGCGGGAGTCATCGGGTTTTGAATTGCATCTTTCAGCGAGTCATCGCATTCTTTCTCGGACTTAAAGCCCACGCCTTTTCTCCACTTCGACAACGATGCGTGAGCGTCAACTTTATTGTCGGCGCCGATCGGCGGAATCATCAGGTACCAAATGACGACCGCGAGTGTCCTGGCGTGGCGGGATTTCATCGACATAGAGCAGTCAGGAAGGATCCGGGATTCTTCGCTTCGCTCTAGAATGACACAAAGAAACAACCTGAGAGCGAAATGTCGTCCTCGACATTTCGCGATTTCTTATCACCGGGTGCAGAGCCTGTCCTGAGCGAACCCGAAGGAGGTCACCCGTGCCCAAGGAAGCGCGGAACCCAGGCGGGTTTCACTACAATTAGTTCTCTTTCGCGCCACCGCTGTTCTCTCTGAGCCGTTTGCGCTACGATTCGTCGCTGTTGGGGAGGTGGGCAGTATGCGACTCTGCATTGGGACGGCCAAGGGCATCGTAATTCTGGATCCCTCGCGCGGTGCGACGCCGCTGATGGTGCTTGCCGATCCGTCAGCTGTCTGGTGCATGGCGCAGGACTGTGCCGATCCAAACCTCATCTACGCCGGCTCGACCGAGCAAATCCGCGGCAAGGGTAGTCTCGCGCGCTCGACCGACGGCGGCCGCACCTGGACCGACGTCACTCCCTCGCTCGCGCGCGAAGAGGAAGTCTGGTCGGTGGCCGCGTCGCCCGCCGTGAAGGATCGCGTATTCATCGGGACCTCGCACGCGCGCCTGTTCCGCAGCGACGATCGCGGGCGCGTCTTCAAGGAGTCCGACGGCTTCCTGAAAATTCCGGGCCGCGATCGCTGGACGTTTCCGCCGCCGCCGCATATTCCGCACGTGCGTTCGATCGCCTTCGATCCGCATGAGCCGTCCACCATGTACGTCGGCGTCGAGGAGGGCGGCATCTTCCGCTCGCGCAATGACGGTGCGACTTTCGAGCCGCTCAACGACGGACTCTACGAGGACATTCATACCGTCGCGGTGGACTCGCGCGATTCGCGCCGCCTCTACGCCACCACCGGCGCGGGTTTCTTCGTGTCCGGCAATGCCGGCAAGTCGTGGGAGCAGGTGACGCGCGGGCTCAACCGCACTTACACCATCCCGCTGCTGGTGAGCGCGCCGGACCGCGATGACCTCTTCACGGCGGCTGCGATGGGCCCGCCGCCGAGCTGGCGCGTCGCAGCCACCGGCGCGGACGCGATGCTGTTCCGCAGCGCCGATCGCGGCGAAAGTTTTACGCCGATTTCCGCCGAACAGAATTTCGGACGCGGGATGCTGATGCGGCTGAAGGCCGATCCGGAAAATGGCGGCTTCTTCGCGGTCTGCAACGACGGCGCCGTGGTGCGCGCAACTAGCGACGGGTCTTCACTCGCGACCATCGCCGAGAAACTGCCGTCCGCGTACGACCTCGCGATAATTCCCTAAAGTACTTCAGAAAACCTTCTGTAGCAGTTAGCCGCGCACTCTCTTATCGCTATCGGAGCCGCGCAAGCGTATTCGCTGGTACAGTTCCGGGAATCCTATCTCCATTTGACCGGAATTCTGTTTGACGTAGATTGAATAGTGGACTCTGCTTTGCGCGACGCTTCACATCGGCCAATACATAGGCGTGTCACGCAGAGGTGACGATGAATATTCAGCAAGCAACGACGAGCTATGAACGTTGGATGCGTAGCCATATTACGGTTATCGAATCCGACCTCAGATCGAAGCACGAGCAGATGAAGAGCGGCTTGTTCTACTTTTTTCGCGGCACGTTCTTCCGCTGGGCTCAACTGTGGCCCGAGCTATGTCCTGATCTCACTCGCGCGCCGAAGGTTATCGGAGTTGGCGATCTCCACGTCAACAGCTACGGGACCTGGCGCGATGCCGAAGGCCGAATGGCGTGGGGAGTTGACGATTTCGACGATTCCTATCCCTTGCCCTATACCAGCGATCTGGTGCGGCTAGCGGCCAGCCTTAAGATAGTTAATGACTTAGGCGATCTGAACACCAGGTTGAAGATTGGTTGCGACATCATCCTGGAGGGCTATCAGGCGGCCCTCAAAGCCGGAGGATGTCCAATAGTGCTGGCCGAACGCGAAGCGACGATGGACCATCTAGGTTTTGAGTCGATCGATCCGCCGGACGATTTCTGGGAAAAGCTGAATCATCGCCCGTCTGTCCGGCATGATATACCTCGCGACGCCAAACAGGCGCTGGAAGAGACTCTTCCCGACGATATTCTCGACTATAAAATCGTATTGAGAAAGGCAGGCCTAGGCAGCCTCGGGCAGCAGCGCTTTGTAGCGATCGCTGAATGGAACGGAGGCTACATCGCACGGGAAGCAAAGGAGATGATCCCGTCGTCATGTGCATGGCTCGATAACCATGGCGGCGACCGCAATCCCTACTACGAACAGGCTATTGCGAATGCCGTGCGAGCCCATGATCCGTTCCAGAAAACGATTGGCAGATGGATAATTCGCCGGCTTTCCCCGGATTCGAATCCGGTTGAGATTGCATGCTTGCCCAAGAAGCGCGACGAAGAAGTGCTCCTTTATGCTATGGGTGCTGAAGCAGCCAACGTCCACCTGGGAAGCAAAGGGCGCGGCAAAGACATCCTGAAAGACCTTCACAAGCGAAAATCCAATTGGCTGCGCTCGGCTTCCAAGACTATGGCCCAGGCTATCGAAAAGGATTGGAAGGACTATAGACAGTCTTAGGACTCAGACTCCAGGTATTGCGATAGCGATCCTATGGTCGAATTAGTCATCCGATTCCTGATTGGCGGGTTGGTAGTGTCAGCCTTTGCCGTTCTAGGCGATATTCTTGGGCCCAAGAGCTTCGCGGGACTTTTCGGCGCCGCGCCTTCGGTTGCTCTTGCAACAATTCCTCTAACTATCGCTCGAGAAGGCGCCGGGTACGCTGCTATAGAAGCTCGCTCGATGCTCGTAGGTGCGATCGCTTTCGTCATTTATGCGTGTGCAGTGTCTTACGCCATACAAAGGTTCCGGCTCTCCGCATCACTGGTTGCTCCTTCCTTTATCTTGCTATGGGCGGCGGTAGCCTTCAGTTTGCGCGCTCTCTGGCTGAGCTAAGTGACAGTTACGGTGAATCTTTCAGCGTTGCGCCGCACCGGATGGTGGGACTATGCAGTGCGGTTTCTATTTGGCGGACTAGTCACGGTCGCGGCTGGTTTAATCGCGCAACACTTTGGACCGAGTGTGGGAGGTCTCTTCCTGGCGTTTCCCGCGATCTTTCCGGCAAGCGCTACGCTGGTCGAGAAACACGAAATCCAGAAAAAGAAACAAGTCGGGCTTTCCGGAGCGAGGCGTGGAGCGCAAGCTGCTGCCCTGGACGCGGCGGGCGCAGGACTCGGCAGCATAGGACATATCGGTTTCGCGATTTTTGTATGGCAACTGATTGACAAGGAGAGCGCCCCGGCGATTCTATGCGGCGCGACCCTGCTCTGGCTCATTCTATCTACCGCGATATGGCGAATACGACATTGATCTCGCGCGCGGTCGTCATCCTCCGCGCTTTTGACCCGCAGTCGCGATGGTCGTAGTATCCCCGATGCCTTACAGGCATGGCAGCCAAGGCGGACCAAATTTAAATTCAGGGCGTTGACCACCGGAGCATCTTGACTATCTTCGACCCGCTTGGACTCGGCGCTCTCGGATGCGGCATCGTTGTCGCAGGCTACATCTTCGCAAAAATCGAGCAGCGCACCGTCCGCATTTCAGATCCCAAAGCCTCGACCCGGCTGCCCAGCCACGTAGACACTGAACGGCTGGTCTTCCTGGTGTTTGCCACCGAATGGGTCATGCTGGCGATCTTCGTCTTCGCCGACCGGCTCCCTGCCGAGCTCGAAAGATTTGTCAGGCTTGGCTGCGCGTCATCGGCCGCCGCGCTGATTCTTTTTCACGTGCTATGTGTGATTCGATTGAGGCGCCTCGGCATTTTCGATCCGCACGACGAGCACTACCGCCCCGGACATCGACCTCAAAAGCGCGCACGTCCCCGCCCCCGCCGCCGCGCCCCCAACTGATCGCTTGTTGTCATTCTGACGAAGCGCGCAACGCGAGCGGCAGGAAGAGCCTGCCCTGAGCGTAGTCGAAGGGATCTCGGACAGCTTCGCGCCAGCGAAGCCGGTACCGGTTTTGTTCTCGCGCAGCGCTCCTGCTACCTCATCTCAACCGGCGTTTGCCCTTCGATCACCCGCTTCGCGATTATCGCCGCCGTCGCTCGCGGCACAATCCGAATCGCATTCGCGCGCACCCAGTTGAACCATCCCGAGATTACGCTCGGATGCTTGCCCAGTGCGTCGAGCGCGACCCGCACCACGTTCTCCGCCGGCTCGCCGTGATCGTCGCCGACGCTTTCTCCCGCCACCGACTGAAACTCGGTCTTCGTCGGGCCCGGCTCGATCACGAGCGCATCGACGCCCGTCCCGCGCAGCTCTCCCCACAACCCCTCGCCGAACAGCAGATCGAAGCCCTTGGTCGCGCTGTAAACCGCATGCAGCGGCAGCGGCTGGCGTCCCGCGACAGAGCCCACGATTATCACCGCGCCGCGTCCGCGCTTGACCATCCCGGGTATGATGCGGCTCGTCAGCACCACAGGCACCACGCAGTTCACGACCACCATCGAGCGCAGCCTGTCGGTCGCGAGCTTGTCGAAACGGCCCGCATAGCCGAAGCCCGCGTTGTTGACGAGAAATGCGATCGGCAAATCCGCGACCGCATCCGCCAGGCGATCGACGCCGTCATTTGCCGCGAGATCGACCGCGACTACCCGTGTATCGACCTGATGCTTCTCCTTCAGCTCCGCCGCCAGCGCGTTCAGCCGATCTTCGCGCCGCGCAGTCAGCACTAACGACATGCCCTCGCGCGCGAGCGCCCGCGCAAACTCAAGCCCGATTCCCGCCGACGCGCCCGTCACCAGAGCCCACTCGCCGTATTTCTGCCGATATCCGCGTCCATTGTCTGCCATCGCGATTCCTCCAGGAGAATCTTAAGCGCGGCGCGCGATTCAAGATTCCGCCTCTGCTCTGGATAGGTGCCATCCAGTACCGTGCGCCGCGCTGTCCGACTAGTATCTAGCAGCTTGTGACGCCGCAATCCCGCATGGCGGAAACTGAACTCGGAGCACTCCAATGCCAGAATCAATATCGAAAGCAGTCCTGATAACCGGATGCTCGACCGGAATCGGACGCGCCACCGCCGAGCATCTCGCGTCGCGCGGATGGAATGTCTATGCGACGGCGCGCAAAGTCGAGTCGCTCGCAGACCTCGCGGCGCGCGGCTGCAAAACGCTCGCGCTCGACGTATGCGACGAAGCCTCGATGCGCGCAGCGGTCGAAACCGTCGAGCGTGCCGAGGGCGCCGTCGGCGTACTCATCAACAACGCCGGCTACGGCCTCGAAGGTGCGTTCGAAGAAGTGCCGATGACCGACATTCGCCGCCAGTTCGAGACCAACGTGTTCGGCTTGATCGCGATGACCAAGCTGGTGCTGCCCGCGATGCGCCGGCAGCGATGGGGCCGCGTCGTCAATCTGAGCTCGATGGGCGGCAAGCTCACTTTCCCTGGTGGCGCTTACTATCACGCAACCAAGCACGCGGTCGAAGCGCTCAGCGACGCGCTGCGCTTCGAGGTGAAAGGCTTCGGCATCGACGTCATCGTCGTCCAGCCCGGCCCGATCAAAACCCGCTTCGGCGACACCGCCGTCGGCAGCATCGCGATGCCCAAAGATTCCCCCTACGCCGCATTCAACGTGGTGCTCGAAAAGCAGATCCGCGAAGCCTACGAAGGCGGCCCAATGGCCCGCTTCGCCGCCCCGCCCACTGCCGTCGCCGAAGTGATCGAAAAAGCCATAACGGCAACGAATCCAAAAACCCGCTACAAGGTGACGCTAGCCGCGCGCGTCCTGATGGGCCTGCGCCGAGTCCTCCCGGACCGCGCCTTCGACGCCTTCCTGCGCACGCAATTCCCCCCGCCCGCACCATAAAGAATATGTAAATCCAATTTAATTTCAGACGGTTAGGCGACTTGACTCATAGCGAAGAAAAAGCGAAGATAGCCATGCCGTCAGATGAACACCGCCGCCACACTACCCCTCTATTCCCCGCCGCCCGACGACCTCGACGCGACCCGCGGCGTCGAGTTTATCGAGATGCCGGTGCGGAAGATTCTCAACCGCTGCGACAGTCCGCGCATGCCGTTTCGATGGACTATCAACCCGTACCGCGGATGTGAGTTCGGATGCGTGTATTGCTACGCGCGCTACACGCATGACTTTCTCGAGCTGCGCGACCCGATGGACTTCGAGCGCAAGATTTTCGTCAAGCGGATGGCGGCCGAGGTCCTGTCGCGCACCCTCTCGCGCACGCCGATCGGCACCGACGCGATCGCAATCGGCACGGCGACCGATCCCTATCAGCCGGCCGAGCGGAAGTACGGGCTGACGCGCTCGATGCTCGAGATCTTCGCGCAGCTCCAGGGACTGGATCTGTCGATCACGACCAAGTCGAGCCTGATCGTTCGCGACCTCGAGCTGCTGCGCAAGATCAATCGGCGCTCGAAGCTGTCGGTGAACTTCTCGTTGATAACGCTCGATCGAAAGCTGCAACGCATCCTCGAGCCTCGGGCGCCGCGACCGGGATTGCGGCTGCGCGCGTTGTTCGAACTGGCGCGGGCGGGAATCCGATGCAACGTCCTCATGATGCCGATGATACCGGGCCTCACCGACGATCCCGCGGCAATCGAGAACGTGATTCGCGCGGCGCGTCGCGCGAACGCGTCCGGCGTATGGTGGCGTTCGCTGTTCTTGAAACCCGCAGCGGCGCGCCGCTTCATTCCATTCGTAAAAGAACGTTTCCCGCACCTCGCCGAGCGGATCGACATGTTCTACGGCCGCGCCGAATACGTCCCGCAAGCCTACGACGACCGCATGCGCACGATTTTCAACCGCATCCGCGAGCGCCACGGCTTCCCCATCAACGATCGCTACATGGCCCAACCGCCCGTAACGCCGCAGCCACCCCGCCAACTGACACTGGGCGGCCTTTTGTGAACACAAAGAAGGAACCGGGGATTCTTCGCTTCGCTCTGAATGACACAGGAAAAGAACCTGAGAGCAAAATGGCGTCCTCGCCATTTTGCGATTAGTACTGGGTGCAGGGGTCACCCCTGCCGAAGGAAGCGTGAAACCCACCGCGGGTTTCACATTCAATAAAGTGAATTCCCTTTCCTCTCTGATTGGTGCGCGGAGCGGGACTTGAACCCGCACGGTATTGCTACCACCAGCCCCTCAAACTGGCGTGTCTGCCATTCCACCACCCGCGCATCGTGCTGTCCGGAGTTACCGTGAAGGTCTTGGCGCTCCGGCGCAACAGCGGAAATTCGGCGACTACTTCGTCGACCCTGGCGTCACTGCGCCGGCGGGATTATGTCCTGCCTGGGCGGGCGCCGCGGGATTCGCGCTCTTGGGCGCCTGCTTCGATGCCGGCATCACGCTCGACGCGGGCGCCGACGAAAACGGCCCACCTTCGAAGATACTGCCGGTCACGCGCCGCGACGACGCCAGCGCCAGAAAAATCGAGCTCGCGAAAAAGATAACTGCGAACAGCCACGTCGCCTTGGTCAGTGCGTTGCCCGCGCCGCTTGCGCCGAACACGGTCTGGCTCGAGCCGCCGAACACGGCGCCGACCTCCGCGCCCTTGCCCTGCTGCAGCAGGATAATGACGACCATCGCAACGCAGACGATCACATGAATCGAAATGACAATTGAAACCATATTTCTTCTTTAGCGAGTCCGCGCCCTGACGATTCGCGCGAACGAGTCAGCCTTTAAGCTTGCCCCGCCGACCAGAGCCCCGTCAATATCGGGCTTGGACACGAGCGAGTCAACATTCTCGTCGTTGACGCTGCCGCCATAGATAATCCGCATCACATCCGCGCACTCGCGCCCGTAGCGTTCGAGTATCGCCCCGCGAATCGCCCCGTGGATCGATTCGGCTTGCGCGGGCGTCGCCGTGCGCCCGGTGCCGATCGCCCAGACCGGCTCGTACGCAATCGCCACCCTGATGACGTGATCGTCGCCGACATTTTCGAGCCCGCGCTGCAGCTGGCGCAGCACGACGTCGAGCGCGCGGCCGCCGTCGTGTTCGTCCTGGGTTTCGCCGACGCACAGAATCGGCGTCATCCGATGGTGCAACGCCGCGATCACCTTCTGATTAATCAGTTCGTCGGTTTCGTGAAAAATGTGGCGGCGCTCCGAATGGCCCAGGATGACGTGGCTCACCCCGTACGCTTGCAACATCGGCGGCGCGACTTCGCCGGTGAACGCGCCCTTGTCCTCGTAGTGCATGTTCTGCGCGCCCAGCAGGATCGACGAGCCCGCCAGCGCCTGCGCGACGGCCGGGATCAGAATAGCGGGTGGCGCGATCATCACGTCGCGATCTTTCGCCAGCGTCGCGGCGTGAGGATCGATCTCGGCGCGGATTCTCTCGATAAGAGCGCGAGCGCCGACCGGCAGCAGATGCATCTTCCAGTTGCCGGCGATTAGTTTCTTGCGCATCTCACACTTCCAGCGCCTTGACGCCCGGCAGCTCGCGGCCTTCCAGATATTCCAGCGTCGCGCCGCCTCCGGTCGAGATGTGCGTAAACTTGTTCGCCCACGGCGCATGCGCGACGGCCGCCGCAGTGTCTCCGCCGCCGATTATCGAGATGACGCCGGCTTGGTTGGCGAGCGCCTCGCCCACCCGCATCGTGCCGTCCGCGAAGGCTGGAATCTCGAAGAATCCGAGCGGGCCGTTCCAGATCACAGTCTTGGCGAGCGCGATTTCCGCGATAAACGCAGCCGCGGTTTCCGGCCCGATGTCCAGCGCCATCATCTCGGACGGAATTTCGGTGACGGTATGCGGCGTCGAGGCCGCTTCAGGAGCCGACGCGACGATATGGTCCGACGGCAGGATAATTTTGACGCCTTTGCGCCCGGCTTCTGCCAGCAGTTCCTTCGCCAGCTCGACTTTGTCGTCTTCGACGCGCGACCTGCCGATCGCGATGCCCTGAGACTTGAGGAACGTGTACGCCATCGCACCGCCGATCAGGATCGAATCGACTTTGTTGAGCAGATTTTTGATCAGCCCGATTTTGTCGGAGACTTTAGCGCCGCCCATAATTGCGACCGACGGCCGCTGCGGGTTCTCTGTCACCTTCCGCAAAGCGTCGAGCTCGCGCATCATCAGGAATCCCGCTGCGCGCTCGGCGAGAAACCGCGTGACGCCCACCGTCGAGGCGTGCGCGCGATGCGCCGCGCCGAAGCCGTCGTTCACGTAAACCTGTTTGTGGCGCGCGAGCTCGTGCGAGAAGTCGCGATCGTTGGCTTCTTCTTCTTTGTGGAAGCGCAGATTTTCGAGCAGCAGCGCTTCGCCGGGCTTGAGCGCATCGATCATTTTGCCGGTGTGATCGCCGACACAGTCAGGCGCAAGCTTCACCTTCTGCCCGAGCACCGTTGACAGGTACTCGGCGACCGGCTTCAGGCTCAACTCCGCCGTGCGCTCCTTGGGACGCCCGAGATGCGAGCAGAGCACGGCCGAACCGCCGTGTTCGAGAATGTAGCGAATCGTGTCGAGGCTCGCGTCGATTCGCGCCGGGTCCTGGATCTTGCCCTCGGCGATCGGCACGTTGAAATCGCATCGCACGAGCACCTTCTTGTTCTGAAACTCAAGGCGCGTGATCGGTACTACGGGCATCGCGGAAGCGCGGCTAGAGCTGGTCCGCGACGAACGCCGCGATATCGGCGAGGCGGTTCGAGTAGCCCCATTCGTTGTCGTACCACGAAAATACTTTCACCATCCGCTTGCCGACGACCTTGGTCAGCGGCGCGTCGAAAATCGACGAATGCGGATTGCCGTTGAGATCCACAGATACCAGCGGCGCCTCGCTGTATTCCAGAATCCCCTTGAGCGGGCCGCCGGCCGCCGCCTTCATCGCGGCGTTGACGGATTTTACGTCGGCGTCCTTCTCTACCGTCACGGTTAGATCGACAATCGAGACGTTCGAGGTCGGCACTCGAATCGCGATTCCGTCAAGCTTGCCGTTGAGCGCGGGCAGCACCAGGCCGATTGCCTTCGCCGCGCCGGTCGAAGTCGGAATCATCGACATCCCGGCCGCGCGCGCGCGTCTGAGATCGTTGTGCGGACCGTCCTGCAGCATCTGATCCGACGTATAGCTGTGAACGGTCGTCATCAGGCCGTGCGCTACGCCAAAACTGTCGTTCAGCACCTTGCCAATCGGCGCGAGGCAATTCGTGGTGCATGACGCGTTGGAAATCACGTCGTGCTTTTTCGGATCATAAACGTGATGGTTGACGCCGAGGCATAGCGTGACGTCTGCCCCGTCGGCGGGTGCGCTGATGACGACTTTTTTTGCCCCGGCCGCGAGATGCAATGCGGCTTTGTCGCGCGCCGTGAACAATCCCGTCGATTCGATCACGACCTGCACGCCGAGTTTGCTCCACGGCAGCTTGGCGGGGTCGCGTTCGGCGAGCACTAGCAGCGGCTTGCCGTCGAGAAAAATGCTGCCGCCCTCAACCTTCACGTCGTGATGCAGGATTCCGTGGATGGAATCGTATTTGAGCAAATGCGCCAGCGTGGCCGCGTTGGTGATGTCGTTGACGGCGACCACTTCGATATCCTTTTTGGTCAGCGCCGCGCGCAGGAACATCCTGCCTATTCGGCCGAATCCGTTAATCCCGACTTTAATCGCCACCGCTCGAATCCTCCCACTACAATTTCAGTGAAAGAGCACCGACCGAACCTTAGATAAGTGCGGCCCCTAAGTACAGATTCTACCCCGAGAAGGCTCGCGAATGCAGTGGGAAGGGGAAATCACTTGATTGAATGTGAAAACCACCGTGGTTTTCACGCTTTCTTGGGCAGGTGTGACCCCTGCACCCAGTGAAAGAAAGATGCGGGACTTCGTTCCTGTTCGAACTAGTTGGGGATCTTTCCCGTTGCTGGCGACGTAGTCGCCAGCAACTTACTTGGTAGAGGTAGATAAGAGCCGGGATTCTTCGCTTCGCTCTGAATGACACAGGAAAAAGAACCTGAGAGCAAAATGGCGTCCTCACCATTTTGCGATTTGTACTGGGTGCAGGGGTCACCCCTGCCCAAGGAAGCGTGAAACCCACGGAGGGGTTTCACAGTAAATATAGTGTGTCCTCTTCCCCTTTTGGCGGACGTGCTGGTTTTGACTCTGCTGATACCCTTATAATGGTGCGATTCTTGGGTCTCATGGCGGTTTTATGCTCCATCAGGTGAGCGGTGCTGGCGGGTTGGGGGTGGTGCAACTGGTGCTGGGCGCTGGCCCGGTCGTCGCCGCTGTATTGTGGCTGCTGGTCGCGTTTTCGATCGGTAGCTGGGGGATCATCCTTTACAAACTGATCCAGATTTCGCGGGCACGGCGCGAGTCCGAAAAGTTTATCGCAATTTTTTGGGAATCGAAAAACCTCGCGGCGATTCATACTGCGAGCGTCGGCCTCAAAAGCAGCCCGGTCGCGCAGGTCTTTCGCGCCGGCTACCAGGAACTGCTGCAACTCACTCGCGCCAAGCGCCAGGCGGTCGGCTCGGACAGCGGCTTCTCGACCGACCTCGGGGGAATCGCAAACGTGATGCGCGCGATGAAGCGCCAGGAAAATGTCGAGCTGACCAAGCTCGAGGCGGGAATCACCTTCCTCGCGACTACCGGCTCGTCGTGCACGTTTATCGGACTGTTCGGCACGGTGGTGGGAATCATAACCGCGTTCCTCGGGCTGTCCACCTCGCATACGTCGAGTATCCAGGCGGTCGCGCCGGGCATCGCCGAGGCGCTGATCGCGACGGCGGCGGGCTTGATCGCCGCGATTCCCGCGCAGATGTTTTACAACTATTTCATCGCGCGAGTGCGCGTGCTGGCGACCGAGATGGATAACTTCACTTCCGAATTTTTGAATATCGCCGAGCGTCATTTCCTTTCCTAAGGGCAACTCCGATGGCAATGGATTCAGGTCAGGGGCGCGGGCAGATGGTTTCGCAGATCAACGTCACTCCCCTGGTGGACGTGATGCTCGTGCTGCTCGTCATCTTCATGGTGACCGCACCGATCATTCAGCAGGGCGTCGAGGTCACCCTGCCCAGCGTCAAGGCCGAGGCGCTGCCAGGCAAGGATGAGCAGTTCGTCGTATCGATCACCAAGGACAGCCAGATCTATCTCAACGACACCAAGCTCTCGGCCGACGACCTCAGCGGCAAGCTCAAGGCGATCGCGACTGAGCGTCCCGACCGCCAGGTGTTCATCCGCGCCGACGACCAGGTGCCGTATGGCCAGGTGATCCGCGCGATGGCGGCGATCAAGGCGGCGGGAATCGAAAACGTCGGGATGGTGACGGAGATGCCGAGCGACAGCACTAACGTCGGCACCGCCGCGGGCGCGAAGTGAACGCCAATAGTGGCCTCACCGGACCATAATGGCGATGAAAATCCGTCGCGACTCGGATACTTCGCGGCGATTTTCGCCTCCGCACTCGGGCATGTGGCGATTTTCGCCTTCGTGTTCTTCATCGCGCCGCGATTTTTGCATCCCGCCGAAGCCGCGCCGCCCGCTTACACGGTAAAGATCGTGGACAACATTCCAGCCGGCGACCTGGGCACTCATCTGCCGCGGATTAATCGCCACGTGGCGGACCAGTCAAAGAGCGCCGCGCCGAAGCCGGCGGAGGCCCAGGTCAAGACCGAGCCGCATAAGACCGAGCTCGCGCTCAACGAAGATAAGAACGCCCTCAAAATAAACGCCAAGCCGACCGAAGCGCCGACCCAAGCGCCGACCGTGACCCCCACTCCAACCCCCGAGCCTACGGTCGAACCCGCGCCGTCGCTCGAGCCAAATCTCGAAGCTACCGAAGAACCAACTGTTGCACCGACGCCCGAGCCCACTCCGCAGCCGAAGAAACATCCGACGCCGAAGCCCACGCCCGACAAGGCGCGCATTCGGCCAAAGGCTGGCTCGACGGTGGCGAAAATCGCGGCAACTCCGAGCGTCGCGCAGCGCATGGCGAAGCTGCGGCAGCAGTTGCTCGAGCACCACATGAAGGACCTCGCGAAAAACCCGCCGCCTGACGATGGAGATGACGACGACGACAGGGAGATGGCCGACAACCCGACCACCGGCCCGGCCGGCGGCGGACCGGTCGTCGCGCCTAATGCGCTTGAAGGAAAAGGCTACGGCGTCGGTCCGGGCGAGGGCAGCGCCGGTATTCTTAAGGACCCCGAATTTCTGCTGTACTATAAGACCGTGCAGGATCAGATAAAAAAGGCGTGGACGTTTACCGGCGGCTCGAACGATCTGACCGCCACCGTCGAGTTCGCGATCGGCCCCGACGGTACGTTGGCCGGATTGAAGATTGGCACGAGTTCCAACGACTCGGCCTTCGACGCTTCGGTGATTCGCGCGATTCGGCGGGCCGCGCCGTTTCCCGCACCGCCGGAAAAATTTCGCGATCAGTTTTCGTCCGGAATCGAAGCCCAGTTTGAGCTCGGCGAACTAAAGTCCTGAGGGTGGGCAGGTTGCAGGAGGTGCGGATGTCTCTTTTCAGTTTTCTCAATGTTCGTCGTCCAGGTCTGTGGTCGGCCTGGAAAATATGAAGCGCATAGTCCACGCTTTCGCGCTCATCTGCGCGATCGTCTTCGCGCTGTCACCGTGCCCGGCCGCCGCGCAGGGCGCGGGACCTCTCAGGATGAAGATCCAGGGGACCAGCGGCGAGCTCTCGCCAATCGCGGTCTCGGGCCTGAAGAATCTCGGCGGCGACGACGACCATCGTATCGGTAATGCGTTCGTCAGCACGCTGCGTCGCGACCTCGAGCTCTCCGGCTACTTCAGAATTGTCGATCCGCACGCGTACATCGAGGATCCGCAATCGTCGGGATTCGAGCTCGGGCAGTTCAATTTCGCCGACTGGAAATCGATCAACGCCGACTTCCTGGTGAAAGGTTCGGTCGGGGCCAGCGGCCCCGGAGTCAAGTTGACTGCCTACTTTTACGACGTGGCGTCGCAGCGGCGAATGATGGGCAAAAATTACAGCGGCGACGCGGGCGACGTGCCGCGGATGGCGCGCCGATTCGCCGACGCTATCCTTGAAGCTTACACCGGCCAAAAGGGTCCGTTCGATTCCAAGCTTGCCTTCGTCTCAACCGGCGGCGGACGCTTCAAGGAAGTCTATACCCAGTCGATCGACGGCCAGGACCTGTTCAAGCTCACTGACAATCCGACGATCAACCTGTTCCCGAGTTTCGACCGGAGCACCAACTATATGCTGTACCTCTCGTACAAGAGCATGGTGCCGGCCCTTTACCTGGCCAACCTCAAGGCGCGGAGCGAAATGAAGATCAGCAGCCCGCACGGCCGCGTGATCGGCGGAACGCTCTCGCCTGACGGCGAGCAAATCGTCGCGGCGATCGAGCGCGACGGAATCACCAATTTGTATCTGCTCACGCGCGACGGCGCCGAGATTCGCCCACTCACCGACACGCAGGGGATCAACGTGAGCCCCGCGATTTCGCCCGACGGCGAGCGCATGGCGTTCACCTCGGATCGCTCGGGCACGCCGCAGATCTACGTGATGAGCCTCGCGGGCGGTGCGCCGAAACGCGTCACCTTCAGCGGCGACTACAACACGACGCCCGTATTCTCGCCCAAGGGCGACAAGCTCGCGTATCAGAGCCGCGAAAGCGGACGCTTCGACATCTGGACCATTCCGATCGGCGGCGGCGAACCGACCCAGGTGACCGACGGCAACGGCTCCAACGAATATCCGAGCTGGTCGCCGGACGGACGCTATCTCGCGTTCAGCTCGACCCGCGCACACAACTCTCGAATCTATATAATGATGGTAAGCAACCGGAAAATTATTTCCGCTTTGACGGAGGGTAATGGCAATGATTCCTGTCCAGCGTGGTCGGGGTGGTTGGGTGAATAGTCGTTCGACATTGGCCAGGGCGATGGCGATTGCGAGTGTCGGGCTGATGCTGATGATGGCGGGATGCTCGTCGAAGAAGCCAGCACCAGTCACCGGCGAAAATCCCAACCCTAATCAACTTAATGAAAACGGCTCGGGAAACAGTACTACCAACGATGACTGGATCAACGGGACAATCGGCAAAGGCGGTCCGCTCAGCGATATTCATTTTGGCTACAACGACTACACGATACAGGAGCAGGACGGCTCCGTGCTGAAGTCCAACGCGAGCTGGCTCCAGGCGCATCCGCAGACCAGAGTTCAGGTCGAAGGTTATTGCGACGAGCGCGGCTCCGAGGAATACAATATCGCGCTGGGTGCCAAGCGCGCGCAGGCGGGCAAGGATTACCTGGCAACGCTCGGAATCAGCGACAGCAGAATGTCGACAATCAGCTACGG
>Ga0182024_10008253_pt1 | contig 22065 bp, 14 predicted proteins | sample P32metaG_FD_120480 | JGI IMG/M metagenome (GOLD analysis project Ga0182024, IMG submission 120480) | Permafrost microbial communities from Stordalen Mire, Sweden - P3-2 metaG (Illumina Assembly) | ecosystem: Environmental > Terrestrial > Soil > Wetlands > Permafrost | place: Sweden: Stordalen...
CATGCGCGACGCGATTACCCCGGAGCAACGCGAGAAGCTTCGGCAATTGATGCGCAATCGCTGGCAGCGCGATGGAGGTCGCGGAGGGCGGCAAGGCGAGGGACGCGGGGGCCAGCGCGGTCCTTCTTCCACGCCCGATTCCCAAGCTAAGCCGCAATCGAACGACTAGGCTTACAGAATCGTGCGGACAGCTGAGAAAGGATGAGACGCGGACGGCACTGCTCCCGACTTACGCAGTGCCGTCATGCGTGAAGAATTATTTTCCGGTGTAGGCGATTCGCCAGATGGTGTTCGACCCGTCGTCGGTAACCAGCAACGATCCATCCGGCGCCACGGTGATTCCTACTGGGCGGCCCCAGACGTTTCCGTTGGGCAGCACGAACCCCGTGACGAAATCTTCGTACTCTCCGCTGGCGTGGCCGGTCTGATGCAGCGGCACGCGAACCACTTCGTAGCCGGCGCGCAGTGATTTGTTCCATGAACCGTGCTCCGAAGCAAAAATGTCGCCCTTGTATTCCGCCGGGAATTGTTTGCCTTCGTAAAATGCAAACTCCAGCGAGGCATTGTGCGGTTGCAACAGTACGTCCGGTACGATCGCCTTGTCCTTCAACTCCGGATGCTTTCCTTCATGCCGCGGATCCTGGTGACCGCCGATGTACCACCACGGCCAGCCATAAAACCCGCCCTTCTGCACGTGCGTGATGTAGTCCGGTACCAGATTGTCGCCGAGCCCGTCGCGCTCATTCACCGAACACCACAGTTCACCGGTATCCGGGCTAAATGCGATGCCTCCGCCCGCATTGCGTATGCCATAGGCGTAGATGCTCTGATCGCTGCCGTCCGGATTAAATTCCAGAATGTCGGCGCGATTTTTTTCCTGCGGAGTAGTGTCCGGATCGTCCACATTTGAACCAGAGCCCACCGCGACCAGCATTTTCTTTCCGTCCGGCGTGAACTGTACCGACCGCGTCCAGTGGCCCGGTTGAGCGGGAACATCCACGATGTGCTGCTGCGGCCCGCGCGCTTTCAGATCGCCGTTTTGATATGGAAAGCGCACGATGGAATCAACATTGCCGACGTAAACCCACTGCGGGTCGGGTCCCTGGGGATAAAACGCGATGCCGTATGGTCGATTCAGCCCATTCGCGAAAGTTTCCGTTTGTTGCGGCTTGCCGTCCGCGCTGATTCCGCGAAAAACCTTTATATCTCCTGGCTCGCTTTCCGCCACGAAAAAATCGCCGTTCGGCGCGGTCACGATCAGCCGCGGATTATTCAGCCCGCTTGCATATTGCTGCACGCTGAAGCCCGGAAGCGTTTTCGGCCACGCACCGCTGGGACGGACCACCACTTTCGGGCCGTTGTTGGCAGACTTTGTCGCAAAAGGCTGCGGCAAATCTTGCACCGTGATTTTGCGAACGGTCCCGGGTTTTTCGTAACGATAATCCGTAAATGGACCGTTTGTAGGCGGTCCGGCATTGCCGGTGCTGCTCGCGGGCGCAGCCTCAGCTTTTTTTGTTGGCAGCGGCGGATTCGGGCCGCCCAGCGCTTTCAGATACGTGACGAGCTGCCAGCGCTGCGGCTCGCTCAAGCTCGACCATGCCGGCATTCCGTTGTTTGGATCGCCTTGAGTAATGAACCAGAAAATTGCGCCGTCAGAAGCGCTCTGCGCCGGCCCCTTCGCCACCGCCGGGATGTTGCCGGTGCCAGCGCCCGTCGGTCCGTGGCACGAAGCGCAGTGTCGCGCGAACAAATTTGCCCCAGCCTGCGCAGCTGCGTGTTTACCTGCGTACGGATTTTTCGATTGCTCTGCGGTGGCTGGCGCGTTGTGGAAGGAAGCATTTTGCGCGGCCACCGGCAAACAAGCGCCAATCGCCACCGAGAGAAGCACGAATGCGTTTCGTAGTAAGGCGTAAGCACTACTCTTCCAGTTCTCGCTTATGACGACGTCCAAGGTTGCCTCCCAACCGCTCGTGGATGTATTTTGCGCGTACAAGTTCTAGCTCTTCCTCCGGCTCTTCCAGCGCGCATCATTCTACATCGTGACAACATGGAACAAAAAGCCGAGGCGTCTGCACAGTGCGGGGTGGGCCGTGACTGCAAAGCAGTCCCGCAGCGGGTTTGCGCGCGCAGTCTATCTGGTTCGGATCCGTGACTTTCACTAGAGAGCCTGTGCTTCGGGGCGAAATTCGACACAAGCTATGCTGTTGACTATATAGGCGCTTGCCTGAAGAAAACCGCGAAATCCCGCTTTTTACGTGCACTTTCGCCCCAGCTGTGTTATTCTTGTTTTGCGCTTAATACCTCGGTTGTGTTGTGCGGCCTCTGGTGAGCAGTTGATCTGAGATTACCCGCCCTTCAGTTCTCTCCGTAAGTCTTCAGCGTAATTTAAAACAAAGACTGGCAAGACCAGTTTGCAGTGCCCGCACCCGATGTGTGCAGTACGTGTGTGCGCGCCGCGACGGCTTCCGCCAGATAGAAGGCAACATCCAGATGGATAGTATTACAGAAACATTTTCACAAATGGCGATCTCCGCTTACACGAAAGAGCGGCTGGCATTCGCCAAGTTCTCGATTCCCACGCCAGTGCAGACTGCGGCAATTCCGCAAGCGCTGGCCGGGAAAGATGTGCTGGCAACAGCGCAGACCGGCACCGGCAAGACGCTAGCGTTCTTGATTCCAGTGATGGAGCGCATGCTGCAGGAAAAGACGCCGGGAATCGCAGCGCTCGCGCTGGTTCCCACGCGCGAACTAGCGATGCAGGTCGTAGAACAGTACAACGCATTGCGCGGCAAGCAGCTGGGCCCCGCGGCGCTGGTCGTCGGCGGATTGTCCGAAGGGCTGCAACTCACGAACCTGCGCAAAGGCGCGCGGTTGGTGGTTGCGACTCCCGGACGGCTGGAGGATTTCCTCTCGCGCAAGCTCGTGCATTTCCGCGATCTGCGCGTGCTGATTCTCGACGAAGCCGATCGCATGCTGGACATGGGATTTCTTCCCGCGATCCGCAGAATCGCATCAGTGCTGCCGAAAGAACGGCAGACGCTGTGCTTTTCCGCGACGCTGGAAGCTTCCGTCGTGCATCTCGTGAAAGACTATATGCGGAATCCGGTGCGTTTGGCATTCGGTTCCGTGCTGAAGCCGTCCGAGAATGTCCGCGTGCAGGCTTTCGAAGTCGCGAGCGACCGCAAACTTCCGCTGCTGCATCGTTTGCTCTCGAAGGAAACGGGCCGTTGCCTCATCTTCACGCGCACCAAGCGTGGAGCCGAGCGCCTGTCCATCACCTTGAGCCGCGACGGATTCGCCGCATCCACGATTCACGGTGGGCGCACACAGTCGCAGCGTACGGCAGCCTTGACGGGATTCCAGCAGGGTCGCATACGCGTCCTGGTGGCTACCGACCTGGCATCGCGCGGGATTCACGTGCAAGACATCGCGCACGTGATTAACTACGACTTGCCGGACATCGCCGAGAACTTCATCCACCGCGTCGGACGCACGGGACGCGCGGGCGGACACGGCGTGGCTTCCACGCTATTCGGCAGAGAGCAGCGCTCCGAGCTGATGGCTCTGGAACGCACTCTGGGAATCAAGATGGAGCGCATGCGCGCAGAAGGCGACCCGGGAGAGAAGCAACCTCCCGCGGTGAAGAGCGCGCTAGAACGTTTTCAGTCCAACACCAAATCACGCATCGGCCAGCTTCCAGGAGAAATCCTGCAAGCGCAGGTGTAATACCGGCCCCAAATCGGTGAGCAGCGCGGCGTTGCAAAACGCGGCTGCGTCCGGAGACAAAGCAAGGTTTTGATTTAGAAAGTTGCAGACAGAAAGCAGAAAGAAACGGCGGTTCCGCGTTGCGGGGCCGCCGTTTTTATTTTGGCGGTACTAATTCATTTTCGCGGCACTAGAATCCGGGAGCGCCAGTGGAGGCGGGGCGGACTTCGCCGGATTCTACGCCGAAGCGCAAGCGTTCGAAGTAGGTTTGCGCTAGTGACATCAGGCCGGTGTAGAGGTAGCCCCAGACGAAAAGGAGCAGGAAGGGGACGGTGGCGTAGTTTTCATTTTGCAGCGCGTAGACTACTGCTGCGGCGAAATACAAGCCCAACAGAACTTCGGCGAAGGGCAACCACCCGGCGCTCTTGTGATATTTTTTCTTGGCCCAAACGCCATCGCCTTGCGCACCCGCTTCGACGCGGTATTTTGGTGTGCGCACGAATTCGGATTTCACGCCTACGATCGCTTCGATCACGGCGAGGGCGTTGCGCACAGAAAGGCCGATGCCGACGGCCATCACGAACGGCAAATACAGAAACGTGCGTTTCCAGGTTTTGGGATACAGGGCGCGCTCAGCGGCCAGGTAGAACGACGAAATCGAGCAGGTGGACGCGAGAAACAGCGGCAGGTCGATTACCAGTACCTGAAACCAGCCCTGGTAGAAACGCACGATCATCGCCGGCAGCAGGATCATGGACATCAAGACCATCAGCGGGTAGCTGATATTCGCGGTGAGATGGAAGAAAGCTTCGGCTTTCACGCTGCCTGGAACATTGGCGCGCATCACGCGCGGCAGGATTTTTCGGGCCGTCTGCATCAGGCCCTTGGCCCAGCGGGCTTGCTGCGATTTGAAAGCGTTCATTTCCACCGGAAGCTCGGACGGACATTCAATCTCCGGCAGATAGACGAAGTGCCAGCCGCGCAGCTGCGCGCGATAGGAAAGATCGGTGTCTTCGGTGAGCGTGTCGTGCTGCCAGCCGCCGGCGTCTTCAATAGCCGCGCGGCGCCAGATGCCGGCCGTGCCGTTGAAATTGAAAAACAGGCCGGTACGGAAGCGCGCGGAATGTTCGATGACGAAATGCCCATCGAGCAGAATCGCTTCCACTTCCGTGAGCGCCGAATAGTTGCGGTTGATGTAGCTCCAGCGCGTCTGTGCCATGGCCAGCTTGGGATCGGCGAAATAAGGTACGGTGCGGCGCAGAAAATCCACCGGCGGAATAAAATCCGCGTCGAAAACGGCGACAAATTCACCGAGCGCGGTGGTTAAACCTTCCTGCAGAGCGCCGGCTTTGAAACCTTCGCGGTTGTCGCGATGAATGTAGCTGATGGGCAGGCCGAGGCCCTGGTAGCGCTCGACGCAATTGCGCGCGACTTCCTGCGTTTCATCGGTCGAATCATCGAGCACCTGAATATCGAGCAGTTCATGCGGATAATCGAATGCGGCAATCGCTTCCACGAGGCGCTCGATGACGTAACGCTCGTTGTAAATGGGAAGTTGCACGGTGACGCGCGGCCATTGCGTGATTTCCGGAGGCGGACCGGCGATGCGTTTGCGATTTTTGTAATAGTTGTAAACGAGGGCGTAACGATGAATGCCGTACATCGCGAGGATGGCCATGACGAAGAAGTACGGCAGCATGATGGCGAAATCGAAAGTATTGAACTGGTAGAGGCCGCGAAACGGATTCAGCTGCGCGTCGGTATTGCGACGCCAATAGTCAGTGAGAGGATTATCGGCGGCCGACGTCCAGGTGAGCACGGAGCACACTGAGTGCGTCGCCGCATTGTGAAGCCAGATCACTGCGTACATTCCTCCGGGGCAAGTTACGATGCAAAACGTCAAAACGCGACAGCGCTGGAACGGCCTGGGATTGCTGGGGTATCACCAAGCTAAGCACATGATTATACGGCGGTAAGGCGCCGTGTCAACGAGGTTAATATTGGGGAGCGGGTGATGGTTTGGGGCGGTGCGATGAGTGAGCAGTGACTCGTGAGTGGTGAGTAGTGCTCTGCGGCGACAGTTTCGCGAAGGTCGGGAGAGCGTGGCGTAGCCGGGAAAAGGCGACAAAGACTAGCGATTGATTTGGGCGGTGGCGGGTGGCCGGTAATGAGCGATGAGAGAGCGGCTGAGCGTGACTGGTGATCAACGACCCGTGAACAGCGCGGACAACTGCGCGGATTCGCGGCAGGCGCGCCGGGTGGCGGCGGGAATTGCGCGATTGTGAGTGCGATCTCATATTTTGGATTCCGTTTGAAAGTAGCACGATGGGAATGCGAAAACAGCTGTATGAGAGGATGGACGTGGTACAGAAATGGTACAGAACCAGTACTAGCTGTACGAAAATGAGCGGCGACCTGTACTTTTTGCGATGAGCGCGAAGTGGCTGTTCGTTGTGCCAGGTCGAGCGTAGGATTCGCGAGCTCTAAGTTACGCACTTCAACTCAGCTTTTGCATTTCTCCAAGGTGAACTAGTACGCGCGATAGGTAATCTTGTCATTTGCGGTCCGTCGGCTACGATGAAAGCAGAACCCGCTCCCGTCCTGGAGGATTGAGCCGTGAACATCGAAATTCGCGATGCGGCCCTCGAAGCCAGAATCCGAAAACAGCTGCAGGCGACAGATTCTGACAGCGTAGAGGAAGTATTGCTGCATTTGCTGGAGACTCAGGAAGAACAGGATCGATGGCTTCTGGATAACCGGGACACGATCGACGCGAAAATCCAGCGCGGTATCGGGCAACTCGACCGGGGCGACGGCATCCCGGAAGATCAATTGGACGCGTATCTGGCGAAACTGAAAAACCGAGTTTAAATGAGCGCGCGCTATATTCTAGCGCCGCAGGCCGCGATCGATCTCTTCGAAATCTGGCGGTATATCAAGGAACAAACCGGTGCTACGACAGCGGACCGAGTTGAATTGGTCATTCGCGACAGAATAGTTCCTCTTGCAGGAACCCCCGAAGCCGGACACCACCGCAAGGATTTAACGGATATGGATGTGAAGTTTTTTCCGGTCTACTCTTCTTTGATCGTTTATCGGCCCACGACAGAACCGCCGCAAATCGCTTCCATTCTTCACGGACGCCGGGACCTGACGCAACTCCTCAAAGATCGTTTGTGAGAGGCAACGCGCGTTGACAGGTGCAGGCGCGGCTCTTACCATGGCTGCGGTTGCGCTGCGTCCAGGTCCGGCCTGGCTTAGGAGAAACCTTCCGATGAATGTATCGAGGAACCGTTTGCCGTTTGCTTTGCTGGTTTTGGTGATGACCGGAGCTGGGTCCGCTTTGCTTGCCGCGCAATTTCTGGTGCTTGGCGAGGTTCATGCATCGCATGCGGCACTCGCGGCACGTGCGGTGACTGGCACGCATGCGGCGGGCTTGGCATTGCCGGCAATCACGACGGCTGGGGTGCAGCGTGGGTCGGATAATCCGATTTTGGCTAAGGCTTACCGGTTTGAGCGTGGGGGATGGATTTACGTGCATTTGGAGGGGACGCCGCACGACGTTGGGTATCAGCATGGATTTCTTTTGGCTACGGAGATTGCGGATGGGTTTGCGGCGGCTAGTTTGGAGATGACGCACAACAGCAATCGGGATTGGGATTTTTTCCGGAGGGCGGCGCGGGAGATGCTTTGGCCGAAGATTGATCCGGAATATCAGGCGGAGCTGCAGGGAATCGTGGAGGGATTGCGAGCGCGCCAGGTGAAACTAGAGCTTTATGACATTGTGGCGCTGAATGCTTTCATGGAGCTGGGGGATTACTACGTGCCTTGGCTCGACAAGCAGACCAGTGGGCAAACGACGGGGCAGAAGGATGGGCAGACGAGCGCGCAATCGAGCGTAGGGAGCAAACGCAAGAACAAGGACGCGGTCTCGGCGGTGACGCACGAAGGGCACTGCAGCGCGTTTGTTGCGACCGGGAGTTATACGAAGGATCACCAGATTGTGATGGCGCACAACAATTGGACGAGCTATCTGGAAGGGGCGCGCTGGAAAATTATTTTCGACATCGTGCCGCAGACGGGTAACCGGATGTTGATGGACGGCTACCCTGGAGTGATTGTGAGCGACGACGATTTTGGGGTTAACTCGGCGGGGCTGATGGTTACCGAGACGACCATTACGGATTTCCACGGCTGGGATCCCAACGGCAAAGCGGAATTTGTCCGCGCGCGCAAAGCGATGCAGTACGCGGGCTCGATTGATGAATACGTGAAGATCATGCTGGATGGAAACAACGGCGGGTACGCGAACGACTGGCTGCTCGCAGACCGCAAGACGAACGAGATCGCGCGCTTCGAATTGGGTTTGCGGCACTCGAAAGTGTGGCGCACGAAGGATGGATATTTTGTGGGCTCGAATTTTGCGAGCGATCCGGATGTGTTGAAGGACGAGACTACGTTCGATGTGACGAACCTGGCGGCTTCGGCCAATGCGCGGCATGTGCGCTGGGACGAATTAATGGCGGCGAACACGGGGAAGATTGACACGACGCTGGCGGAAGGGTTTCTGGCCGATCATTATGACAGCTACACGAAGCAGACCGGCGCGAACCGGCGCACGCTTTGCGGACACGGCGATGCGGCCACTCCGGGCGATCCAGGTTACGCGGCGAAGCCATACAATCCATTTGGCGCGGTGGAAGGCAAGGTGATGGACGCGCACATGGCGGAGGCGATGAGTTTTGTGGCGCGGATTGGGCATCCCTGTGGGACGGATTTCAAGTCGCAGCCGTTTTTGGATCAGCATCCGGATTTCAGATGGCAAGCGTCGGTGCTGACGGATATGAATGCGGGGCCGTGGACTGCGTACCACGCGGGAGATCATGAGCCAAACCCTTGAGATTGGGATTTACTGGGGCGGTCGCGTGTGAGTTTGGTCTGCGCGGCAAAATTGGCGCCGCGCGGGACCGCCGGCTCGACTGGGTTGCCGACGGCCCGAGCGATGCCAATATGAAAATAAACTGCAGCTGACGAGTTAGCTTGCTCCCTGAACTCGCAGGTTGTTGGTGACGGAGAAGACGTTGGGCACGCTACTGGCGCGGATTCCTGCCACATTCTTATCCGTTTGATTGTCCACGACGCCTTCCAGGGTCACGTGGCCGTTGTTCACGATGATGTGAATGCCGGGAATCGTGCCTGGGCCGTAGCGCTGGAGCGACGGAAACGAATAAATCTCGCGGAGTTCCGCGCGCCGGATTTGGTCGTCGAAGTTTGAAACGGGAAGCACTTCAATCTGGTTGTCCACTTCCTCGACGCCCTCGATGTGTTTTACTGCCGACGCGGCCTCATCCTTCAATACGGGACGAACCACTTGGCCCGCAAGAACGACTTTGTTTCCCTGCACGGAATATTCGAGATTGTCGAATACTGATAACCACGGGAGCATCACGAGCTGGTGGCGCACTTGATTGGCGAGCCACGCTTCGGAATTCTGGGTTCCGTTCTGCGATTGATTCTTGTTCGAAGCTGGCGCGGCCGCGAGACTGCTGGTTGCCGACAGACTCAAGCCCATCGCCAAAATCAAAGCCCACAACAGCAACGCTGCAAAATTGTTGCTAGCGATCTTCTTCATGGCCTTTCCTCTCTTTGGCGCCCACAGTGTAATTAGATGCGAGATTGCAGGGGGAGGATTGCGTGCGGGGCAGGCGTAAGCCGAGACGTTGCAGGGGGTTAGGACTGCAGGGCCGGCATTGCAATCAATGGACTGGTGCGTTGAGGGCGGCCATCAGTTCGACGAAGGTTTCGGCGTGCAGGGCTTGCTCGACGGCTTCCTTGCGGCTGAATAGTTCGCCGGCAGCGAGCAGGAGGTCGTGCTGCGATTGATTGTCTCCGGTGAGAATTAGAATGAGCAGTCTGGCGAGTTTTCCGTCGCGTGCGTCGAAGTCTATTCCTTGCGCTACTCTGCCAACCACTACCAAGGGCTCGAGCAATCCATTGACACGGGCGTGCGGAACGGCGAGGCCATTTTCCCATCCGCTGGTGGTGACCCGCTCGCGTTCCTGAACCAGGCGCAGGAATCTTTCGGGAGAATTGCCGACGGCGTCGGCCGCGGCGACGCACATTTCCTGAAGAACTTGTTGTTTGGTTTGCGATTTCAGCGCGGGGAAGAAGAGCTTGGCGTTGACGGTGTCTTTCAGTGTGATGGTGCGGCGGCGGCCGATCAGGAATTTGATGGCGGGGGCGGAAACCAGCGAGGTAAAGAGGGCCATGATGACGAGGGCCACGAACATGGTTTCGCGAATCAGGCCAAGCTGCAGCGCGAGGAGGCCGAGAATCATTTCCATGGCGCCGCGCGCGTTCATGGCGAGGCCGACGCCCCAGGATGTGCGACGGTCCATGCCGCCGAGGCGGGCGCCCATTCCTGCTCCGAGAAGTTTGCCGATGCAGGCTACGCCGATGACGGTGGCGGTGATGGGCAGATTGAAATTGGCGACGAAATTGGTGCGCAGGCCGATGCTGGCGAAAAAGAAGGGAGCGAAGACATTGGTGACGATGCCGTGGATAAGCTCGGAGGTTCGTTTGCGCAAGTGGGTGGATTCGCCGACAGCGATGCCGATAATGAAGGCGCCGAAGACGGCGTGAATCCCGGCATATTCTGCGAAGGCGGCTGCGGCGAGAGTAAGGGTGAAGATGAAGCCGAGGACGCCGCCAGGCCAGCTGGTGTGTGCCTGGATGTGCGGCAGAAGCTTGTCAATGAGCCAACGGACTACGGTGAGCGCGAGGACGACGAAAGCGATGACCAGGATGATGGTGCGTTTGACGCCGTCCATGGATGTGCCGCCGCCGTTCATCATGCCGAGGATCATGGAGAAGAGGATCCAGCCGACGAGGTCGTCGAACATGGCGGAGGACATGACGACAGTGCCCATTTCGCTGCGGAGGAGGTTCAAGTCCATGAGGATTTTGGCGATTACGGGCAATGCGGAGATGGAAAGCGCGGTGCCGACGAAGAGAGCGAAGATCAGGCGGTCCGCATTTGGGGATGCGCCGAGGAAGGTCGGAAATAATCCAGCGGCGCCGAAGCCGAACGCGAAAGGAATGACTACGCCAAAGAAGCTGACCAGCAGTGCGCTTTTTCCCTGGCGGAAGATACTGCGCAGGTCGATTTCCAGGCCCGCGATGAGCAGGAAAAATACTACGCCGAGGGTAGTAACGGTCTCGAGAGCGATGGGAAGATTACCGGTGGCGGGGAAAATAAATGCGTAGAGTTGCGGTTTGAAATGGCCGAGCAGCGTGGGGCCGAGCAGGATTCCGGCCATGATTTCGCCTAGGACGGAGGGCTGATCGAGTTTTTGCATCAACTCGCCAGCGAGTTTGGCTGCGCCGAGCAGCACGGCCAGGGCGATGAACAAGTGCATTATGTCGTGTGGAGCGAGATGCGGCATTCCGCGATGGCCTTGTGGAGCTGAAAATGAGTCGAGTTCGTGTTTAACACGGGCTTGGACGTATCGCAACAGAATGCGACGGGCGCGATGGAAGGAAATGCGGCGGAGCGGAGGTCCAATTCGGGATTTCGATTGGCGACACGGGGGCTTGCGGTTTCGCCATTTGCATTACAGTAACTGGTGTTGAGCCGCCTGCTATCTAATTGAGCGCACCGCGCTTAGCGGCGCTGGAATTCGGCGGGCCGAGATGCTACAAAACAATGAGCTTGTGAACAGGTGTGTCCGTGGCCGAAAATTGCAGTGCAAAAGGCTGTAAGATCAACGTCCCCGCAGGTTTAGCCGCGGAGCATCTGTGCATTATGCACTTCACATTATTTATTGAAAATGAGTGTGCGGAGATGCGGCGGGAGACGGCCCTCGGAAATACCAACCACGAACGTCAGATGGAATTTATTACGAAGATATCGGGGCGCGGAGAGGCTTTGGTGCACGTGGCGACGAGCGGATTTCCGATGTCAGACGAGTTGAAGGCGCGGGTGCTTAGCACTTTGCTGACTTTGATGAACACTCGGGAAAATATGGACCGGGCGGCGATGCGGCAGTCGGCGCTGCGGCGATTTGTCGGCTGATTCTTTTCTTCACGGTTGAAAACGCACGAAAATCTAGGCACCGACGTAGCGGGCATAAAGTGAGCGCGCGACTGCGGGATCTTTTGTGCCTTTGACGATGGCGCGACCGTCGGCGAAGACGGTCATTTCGTAAGTCGAGACGCGAAACCGCAGCAGGAATTCGTTGTGGTGGACGCTGTCGGCGGAAGCTTTGACGATGCGGCGGCCTAGTTCGTCGAGGTCGAGGCTTCTGCCGCGTTCGTGGATCTGCACGGAATCGCGGCCGCACATGGTGATGTGGGGCTGGGCTTCGCCTTCGAGATAGATGAATTCGTGGCGCACGCAGGCGCGGCAATTTGGCTGGCGGGCGACGCGTATGGATTGGAAGCGGCCGCTCCAGACGTCAGTGGAAACGAGGCGTCCGTGCAAAACCTCTGGCCTGCCGGCAAGAATTTTTGTGGCTTCGGCGGCTTCGACGGAAGCAATCACGCCGACGGCGGCATTCAGCACGCCGGCGGTGTCGCAGGTGGCTTCAGCGCCGATGGCCGCGGATTTTTCATCGCCTTCGAGCAGGCAGGCGAGGCAGGCGGTTTCGCCTGGACGAATCGTCATGGTGACGCCGTAGCTGCCCACCGCGGCGGCGTAAATCCAGGGGACGTTAAGCGAGATTGCGGCGTCGTTGAGCAGCAGGCGCGTCTGGAAATTGTCGGTACCATCGAGGATGAGCTGAAATCCGCCGAGAAGTCCCGCGCAGTTGTCCGGGGTGAGGTCGGCGACGATGCCTTCAACGCGCGCATCGGAATTGATGGCGCGGAGGCGGCGCTCGGCGGCAACTGCCTTCGGCAATGCTTCGCGGGCGTCCGCTTCTTCGAAGAGCGTTTGGCGCTGGAGGTTTGAGGGTTCGACGAAATCGCGGTCAATGATGCGCAGGCGTCCTACTCCGGCTCGAACTAGCAAATTGGCGACTACGGTACCTAGCGCGCCGCAGCCTGCGAGCACGGCGCTGGAGGCGAGGAGTTTCTGTTGGCCTTCGTCACCGATTCCGGCAAAGAGAATCTGGCGTGAGTATTTTTCGCGCTGTTCGCTGTTCATTCTTGTAGTCTATTAGGGGTGGAGGAACTGTTCTCAATTCAATATCATAGCGCCTTTTCGCATCTGGCAGGCAACGCGGCTATGCTAACCTCTGCTCTTACCTCCAAGGCGAATGAGAATTCCGTGGAATCGGCTGTGCCTCCAAGCCTGCGCCTTTCACCGGACCGGGGGTTGGGGAACGATTTTAGTTTTCGGCGCGCTGCTATGCAGCCTCCTAGCCGGTACATCGGTGTGCGCGCAGGAAAGCGAGATCGAAGGCCAGAGCGTCGCTGAAATACGCATTGTAGATGATACGGGCAGTGCGCTGCCGGGTCCTGCCCCCTCTCTCCCGCTGGAAGTTGGCAAGCCTTTTGATTTTGGGGCGGAGCGCGAAAGTGTGCGCGTGCTGTATCGCACGGGCGATTTCGCGGACATACGCGTCACGGCCGCCCCTGCGGGTGAGGGAGTGCGGGTCGAGTTCGTCGTGCAGCGGAATTTCTACAACAACGTGGTGCGCGTTGAAGGGCTGAAGGAGCCACCGACGGAAGCGGCGGCGCTGGCTTCGATGCGGCTGGGGTTGGGCGAGCCTTTCCGCGAGAGTTCGCTGCGCGAGGCGGTTGACCGTTTAAAGGATACGCTGAACAGCGAAGGACTTTACGAAGCCGATGTGAAATGGAGTCTGACGCCGCACCCAGCGACGCGCCAGATGGACGTGGTGATAACCGTGCAGCCGGGCCGGCGCGCGGTGGTGGGCAGCTTCACCGTGAAGAATCAGACGCCTTACCCCGACGCCGAACTGATTCGCCGCTCAAAAATAAAACTGAACAAACCGTTTACGTCGGGGCGAGTGACGCGAGCTTCGCAGCGATTGAAAAAATATCTGGTAAATCAAGGGTATCTGGGAGCCGGAATTGAAATCACTGCCGGGAATTATGAGTCGTCTTCCAATCTGGTGGCGTTGAACTACCAGGTGACGACGGGCCCGCGCGTTAGCGTGGCGGTGGGCGGGGCGCATATCAGCCAGGGTAAATTGCGGCAGTTGCTGCCGATCTATGCTGAAGGCGCGGTGGATGAAGACCTGCTGCAGGAAGGCCGCCGCAACATTCGCGACTATTTTCAGCGCCAAGGATATTTCGATGCCGAAGTGGACGTGAGTTCCCGGGACGATCCCAAAGCAGGAGTGCGGCTGATCAGCTACGAAGTTACGCGCGGTGACCGTTCGCGGCTTGCAGGCATTGCATTCCACGGCAACAAATATTTCAGCAAGGAACTTCTGGAAGGGCGGCTGGGCCTGCAGCCGGCGTCGTTTGCTTCGAGCGGCCGATTCAGCCAGACGCTGGTGCGCGATGATGGAGATTCCATACGCGGACTGTATCTCTCCAACGGTTTTCTGGATGTGAAGGTCACATCCACGGTGGACACAAATTATCAGGCGAAGAAGCAGAACCTATTCGTCACCTTTCAGATTGTGGAGGGGCCGCAGACGCTGGTGGAGGACTTGCAGATAAATGGCGCGCATGCCATGAGCAAGGATGCGGTGCTGAACGTGGTGGGTTCTTCTCCAGGTCAGCCGTATTCCGCGGCGGCGGTGGCCAGCGACCGCAACAATATTCTGGCGATGTACTACAACGATGGATTTCCGGAAGCGCGTTTTGACGACAAGGCTGTGCCGGGCAGCGCGCCCAACCGGATGCGGCTAGCGTATCAAATCACGGAAGGGCCGCGCATCAGCGTGGCAAAGGTATTGCTGACCGGCTATCAATACACGCGGCCGGGAATTATCGCGCGGCAAGTGGTGATTCAGCCGAACGGACCGTTGCGCGAAGGCGACGTAGTTGAATCGCAACGGCAACTTTACAATCTGGGAGTTTTCACGCGGGTGCAAATCGCACCGCAAAATCCTGTCGGCACCGACCCGCAAAAGGTAATGGTGGTGGACGTGCGGGAAGGCGGCCGGTACACGATCGGGTATGGGTTCGGTTTCGAAATTCTGCAAATCGCGAACCCCTGCCCCAGCAACCCGCCGCCCAATTCGCTGCCGTGCAATCCGAACAGCACGCGGATCGCGGCAAGCCCACGCGGCATTTTCGAGATTTCGCGCGCAAATATGTTCGGACGGGCGCAGACGCTGACTTTCAAGGCGCGAGCCAGCACGCTGCAGTACCGCGCGTTGGCCTCTTACACGGCAGACAATTTTCTGGCGAAGAAGTCGCTGAGCGCGGCGCTGACGGTATTTGCGGATAAGACGCTGGATGTGGCGACTTTCACGTCCGTCCGCTACGAAGCTCAGCTTCAACTCTCGGAGAAACTTTCGCCATCGAGTTCACTGCAGTACCGGTATTTTTTCCGGCGCGTGGTGGCCACCAACCTGAACGGCACGATTTCCGAAGATCAGATTCCGCTGTACAGCCAGCCGACGCTGGTGTCCGGGATTGGCATCACGTATGCGCGCGACCGGCGGGATAATCCCGCGGACCCAAAATCGGGAAGCTTCAACACCGCGGACTTGAGCTACGCAGCGACAGCACTTGGTTCCAGCGCGAGTTTTTTCCGTGTATTCGTGCAGAACTCTTCCTACCATCCCTTCGGCCGCGCGTTTGTGTTCGCGCGTTCGACGCGCTTCGGGGTGGAAGTACCTACCGGCACGACGACTGGTAACGCGCCTACGAATTGCGCGCAAACTACGACAACGGGGGAGATCATTCCGTTGCCCGAGCGGTTCTTCGCCGGCGGCGCGCAGTCGTTGCGCGGCTTCAGCCTGAACGAAGCCGGCCCACGAGATCCTTGCACTGGTTTTCCCATCGGCGGCCTGGCGTTGCTGATATTCAACCAGGAATTGCGTTTTCCAATGAAGCTGCCGTTTATCGGCAACCGGCTGGGCGGCACGGTGTTCTACGACGGCGGCAACGTTTATAGCGACGTGGACCACATCAACCTGGCGTGGAAGTCCGCGTCGCCGACGGAGTTGAATTATTTTTCGCATACGGTGGGATTTGGGGTGCGCTATGCGACTCCGATCGGCCCCGTGCGCGTGGATTTCGGTTACCTGTTGAATCCAGCGGAATATTCGGTGACACCGACGCCGCCGACGGTGCCGCCAACGACGAACTTTCGCGTTTCGCATTTTGGATTCTCTTTCAACATTGGGCCGGTGTTCTGATGCGACGCGCGCCGCTCATATTCGGATTGCTTGCGTGGAGCGTGGGATTCGCGGCGAATCGCGCTGGGGCACAGACCGACACTTATTCGGAAGTTCCGGCGACGCGGAGTGTTGATGGTTCTTCGGGCGCGCAGCAGGTGGATGGCGTGGCGGCGCGCATCGAGGATGACATCATTGCCGAAAGCGAAGTGCGCGAGCTCGGCGCATTCCAGATGCTGGTGGATGGAAAATCGAAGCCGCGCGCGGAGTTGATTCGCGAGCTGAGCGATCAATGGTTGATACGCACGGAGGCGACCGCGACGAAGTACCCGCAGGTTCCGGCCGCGGACGTGGACCGCGCCTATGCGGAATTCGAAAAACAGTATCCGTCGCCGGAGGAATTCCAGAAACGCCGCGCCGCCGCCGGATTGACGGAGGCGGCGGTGCGCCGCATGGTTGCGCAGCAGCTATATCTTGCGCGCTTCATCGATTACCGGTTCCGTCCGGAAGCGCAAGTGAGCGATGAGCAAGTGGAGGCGTATTACCGCGACGAATTCTCTCCGCAAATAAAAGCGCGCAACGAAACCGTGCCGCCGCTGGACGACGTGGACGACACGCTTCGCGAAGTGCTGATCCAGCGGGCCATCAGCGATCGCGCTGCGAAATGGCTGAGCGAATCGCGCGACCGGCTGAAGATTGACATTGTGGCGCAGGGAAGCGGCTCATGAAGATTCGGTGGCCACATGGGCTTGCAGCTATCGTGCTCGCGATCGGCGCAGTCGCGGTAACGGTGTTTTGCATTTTCGAGTTTGGAATCGCACAACGCTGGGTGCGCAACTCGCTGGTACATCAACTGGAAGTGCGGACCGGCGCGCGCGTGGAGCTGGGCGGATTTCATTTGCATGCGCTGCGCTTGCGCGCGGAACTGGATAACCTGACATTACACGGCCTGGAAACTTCCTCGGAAGCTCCGCTGTTTTACGCAGAGCGCGTGCAAGTGGGCATCACCGTGCTTTCGTTTCTGCACCGGGAATTCAAGATCGACGAACTGCTGGTGGATCGCCCGCAAGTGAACGTGCGCTGGGAAAAAAATGGCAGCAGCAATCTGCCGAGTCCGAAAATTCAGCCGGGCGCCGGTCCGTGGCAGGACACACTTTTTAATTTGCGCATCGGGAAGGTGGAACTGCGCAATGGCGGAGCGAATTTCAACGACCGGCGAGTTCCGCTGGAGATCAAGGGCCAGAATCTGGCATTTCTATTGCAATACGTGAAACCGGCGGACGGGAATGCAGCCTACGTGGGGAACTTGAGCTGGAACCAGGTGGAATTGGATTTGCAGCGGGATGTGCCATTGCGTTTCGACCTTTCGACAAAATTTGAATTGCACCATGATTCGTTTGAGCTGGACGAACTGGTTTGGAAGACCTTGCACTCCGAGCTGAATCTGCGCGCCGAGCTGCCCAGTTTCGCGCGCGCGGAATGGAATATGCATTATCGCGGACGCCTGTCGCTGGAAGACGTGCGGAAAATATTTCGCGAGCCGCTGACTCCGGACCTGATTGCGGACTTTTCCGGCGAGGCTCGGTACGCCGAGGGGGATTGGACGGGCAGCGGCCATTTTGACGGCCATGATGTGAATATGCCCTATGAGTGGTTCCATGCGACCGATATCGAAACCACCGGGAATTACAACATCGCGAAAAAAAAGCTGGTCGTGGAAAATCTGGCGATTCGCGCGTTGGAAGGAGCGCTGGACGGCCGGCTGGAAATGGATTTGCCGACGCTGGCATTCCGCACGCAAACGCATTTTCATCACGCGAGTCTGGCGGAAGCCATTCATGCCGTGAATAACACTGGTTTCCCGATTGACACGCTGCATTGGGATGGCGGCATCGACGTGGATTCGTACAATACCTGGACGGCCAACTTCAAACATTTTACTTCCAAGGGGGAATCGCGCTGGTCGCCGCCGCCTGTGCTGACGCGGGGAATGATTCCTGTGAGCGCGCGCATTTTGTACGACTACTCGGAAGACACCGAAGTTTGCGGGCTGGACCACAGCGAAATCACCACTCCGAACACACAGCTCGAATTTGACGGCGCGCTGAGGGGCCTGGATACCACGCTGGAATTGAACTTGAAGGCGCAGAATCTGCTGGAGTGGGACGATTTTATTAATCGCCTGAGCGGAACGGATGCGATTTCGACGCGGGTCGCCGGTAACCTGACATTTCGAGGTCGAATTCTGGGGCCGATTTCCGGGCCAACTTTTTCCGGACACATTCGGGCGACTGACGCGCGTTACGATGCCTACCAATGGGACGAAATTTACGGCGACCTGGATTATTCGCTCGACGGATTCAAGCTGAGCAAAGCTTTGGTGCGGCGAGGGCAGGCTGCCGTTAGCCTGGATTTTTCGATGCAGCTGGACGGCGACTGGAGTTTTGTTCCGTCGAGTGTGTGGTCGCTGACGGCGCAGACGGCGCACGCTCCTAGTGGGGACGTGCAGGCGATGTTCGGGATGGCGTATCCGGTGACGGCTACGATTTCGGGGACGTTGAATGGCGGCGGCACGAGCGCGTTGCCGGTGCTGGATGCCAATTTGATTCTGGACGATATTGAAACCAAGGGGCTGCATTTTGACCGGATGAGCGGCAACTTACATTTCGCGCGGGATGAGGTGAGGCTGTCGCGCGGGGAATTGCAGCGCGATACCGGGCGCGTCTCTGGAGAAATTCTGTATCACCCCAAGGAAGGAACGACTGAGTTCAATCTTACCGGGGCGGGGATACTTCTGGAAAAGATACAGGCGCTGCAAAATACGTCGCTGCCGCTGGCGGGACGGCTTGATTTTGCTTTGCGCGGAAGCGGGCCGGTGCGCGCGCCGTTGGGGCAGGGCGATTTTCATGTGGTCAATTTGCGGATCGGCACGGACGAGGAAGGAGATTTCCACGGGAAGCTGGATTCGGATGGGCACGATGTTCGTGTAGCGCTGAACTCGGAAGGAGCGCATGGACAATTGCAGGGCCAGCTGAGCGTGGGACTATCGGGCGACGAGGATATTTCCGGGCGGCTTTCGGTGGCGCAGTTTGATCTGGATCCACTGTTTTCAGCTGGGTTGCATTTGAAGAATTTGACGGGCCACAGTGTGGTGGACGGAAATTTCACTTTGGCCGGGGCGCTGCGCAAACCGGATTCGATCGAGGTGAACGCAGACATTTCGCGCATTTCGTTGGACTATTTGTTCGTTTCGCTGCAGAACGAAGGGCCGCTGCAATTTACGTATCATCGAAACGAAATTCGCATCGCGCAGGCACATTTGCATGGGCCGGATTCGGATTTTCAGATCAGCGGGTCGGCGCGATTTGACCGCGAACGGCCGGTGCACGTGACCGTCACTGGGGCGGTGAATCTGGGTTTGCTGAAGGGAATGATGCCGGACCTGCACGCGCAGGGGGAAGCCAATGTGAACGTGGCAATCGAGGGCACGATGTCGAAGCCGCGGATCACTGGACGAGCTACGGTGCGGGATGCTTCCGCGAACTATTCCGATTTTCCGGTGGGGCTGAGCCACTTGAACGGCGATCTGGTTTTCGACCGCAGCCGTTTGCTTTTCGAAAATATGACGGCGGATTCCGGGGGCGGGCAGCTGACCTTGAACGGCAGCGTGACGTATGGAGAAGAAGGTCCGATGCGCTACGAAATTTATGCGCGGACGCCACAGGTGCGGATTCGTTACCCGGCGGGGATGAGCTGGCTGACGGGGGGAACTTTGCAGCTGGTGGGGACGACCGAGCGAGCGGTGCTCAGCGGTAATGTGGAATTGAAGCGTTTGTTGTTTGCACCGGGCGCGGACATTACTTCGTTTTTTGCGGCGTCGCCGGATACTTCGGCTGCTGTGGCGGCGTCTTCTCCGTTTATGCGAAACCTTACGTTTGATGTGGCGGCGCATACCAGTCCGGGGGCGCGGATCGAATGGACGGGCGCGCAGGTGGAAATTGACAGCGATCTGCATTTGCGCGGGACTTGGGATCGGCCAATTTTGCTGGGGCATATTCATTTGCTGGGCGGGGAGATGTCGTTCCGCGGAAATACTTTTACTTTGACGCGCGGGGACGTGAATTTCGCGAACCCTTTTCAGCTGGATCCGGAATTGAATATTGAGGCGACTTCGACGATCAGCCAGTATTTGGTGACGATCAATTTTTCTGGGCGGGCCAGCAAACTTTCTTTGAGTTACCGGTCGGATCCGCCTTTGCCGGATACGGACATTATTGCTTTGCTGGCGCTGGGGAGCACTGGGCAGGAAAGCGCGTTGCGTTCGACTGCGGCGGGATCGAACTATGGGGCGACGGCTTTGCTTTCTGAAGCGGTTTCGAGCGGAGTGGGCGGGCGCATCGAACATCTTTTTGGGATCAGCCATTTTCGGATTGATCCGTTCCTGGCGGGGACGGCTACGGAGTCGAACGCTTCGGCGCGGGTGACGATTGAGCAGCAGATTACGCGGGATCTTACTGTGACTTATTCTTCAAACGCGGCTTCTGACCAGGAGCAGCTGATTCAAGTGGAGTATCACGTGAAGCGCGATCTTTCGATTGTGTTTTTGCGGGACATTAACGGGACTTATGGCCTGGACATCAAATTTGTGAAGCACTTCCACTGAGCGGTTTTTATTCCGGCATGGCGAATAGGGATTCCGGGGCCAGGCGCACGCGCCAGGGTTGCGGGTGGTTGCGGAAACGTTCCCATTTTTCTTTGAAGACCTCGGCTTGCAGGTGGGATTCGCCAGCTTCGGCGCGCTGCGGATTGAGGCTTAGGAACAGCGTGATACGGAAGGGCGTCTCCGAGGTGCGGACGAGCCAGCAGGGCAAGACGTTCGGTTCTTGGGCGGCTTCGCCGGCGGATTCTGGAAAATCAATGTGATGCGCGCGAATTCCGACGTAGTTCGGCGGCCTGGTGGGTGCTTGCGCTAGGCGCAGGCGGCAGGCCCAGTCGAGCGCTTCGACTGTGCCGTCAGCGTTTGGGTGTGCGCGTGAAATATTTTTGCAGCCTGTTAGGCGCGCTACTTCGGAGCTTGGCGGGCGGCGGAAAATTTCTTGTTTGGCGCCGAACGCGGCCACGCGGCCGCGCGCGAGGACGAGCAATTGTTCGCCGAGGCGGTAGGCTTCTTCCATGTTGTGTGTCACGAGCAGCGCGGGACGGCGATACGTTGCGAATGTTTCCTGGAGTTGCGCTTCGACTTGACCGCGCAGGTGCGTATCGAGCGCGGAGAGCGGTTCATCGAGGAGCAATGCTTCCGGTTGAATCGCCAGGGCGCGCGCGAGGGCTGTGCGTTGCTGTTCGCCGCCGGATAATTCGCGGGGGTAACGATTTTCCCGCCCCGTCAGATGGGTGCGCGTGACGAGCGATGCGGTGCGCGCGGATTGTTCCTCGCGCGGCAAATCTTGCAGGCCAAATGCGATGTTCTGCGCGACCGTGCGATGCGGAAATAGCGCGTAGTGCTGGAACAACATGCCGATGCGGCGTTCGCGCGCGGGAATTCCGACGCGCTGGTCTGAATCGAAAAGGATGCGGTCGTTCAGCGAGATGCGTCCGCGGCCCGGCTTTTCCAGGCCGGCGATGCAGCGCAACAGCATAGATTTGCCCGCGCCTGAAGCGCCGAGAATGCTGAGCGGCGTTTCCGTGGCGCTGAAGGCAACGTCCAGTGTGAACTCCGCGAGCTTCTTTTCGAATTGGACTTCGAGGGTCACGTCAGTGTTGTCCCCAGCGTTCGCGGCGGAGGCGTTGCGCGTGCGTCCAGTAGTAAAGCCCGCCGAGCAGCGCGATTGAGATGCCTACGTCCACGGCGCACCAGGCCATGGCGCGCTGAATTTGGTTTGCTTCTACGGCAAAATAGATTGCGATGGGAATCGTTTCGGTTTTTCCTGGAATATTTCCAGCGAGCATTAGTGTTGCGCCGAATTCTCCGAGGGCGCGCGCGAACGAAAGGATAGTGCCTGCCAGGACTCCTGGCCACGCAAGGGGTAGCGCTACTTTGCGAAAAATGCGAGCTTCGGATGCGCCGAGGGTGCGCGCGGCTTGCAGCAGATGCGGGTCA
>Ga0182024_10008254_pt1 | contig 22059 bp, 17 predicted proteins | sample P32metaG_FD_120480 | JGI IMG/M metagenome (GOLD analysis project Ga0182024, IMG submission 120480) | Permafrost microbial communities from Stordalen Mire, Sweden - P3-2 metaG (Illumina Assembly) | ecosystem: Environmental > Terrestrial > Soil > Wetlands > Permafrost | place: Sweden: Stordalen...
CTGGCCATCGGCGGCGGGAGTCTGGGTCTGCTGGCGCTCGGCGGCATGGCCGTGGGCGCTCTGGCGGTGGGGGGCGGAGCGATCGGCCTGGTGGCGACCGGCGGCCTGGCGACGGGCTGGAGGGGCGCCATTGGGGGAGTGGCCATCGCGCATCAGTTCGCCGTCGGCGGCATCGCCATGGCCGCGCACGCCAACGACGCGGCGGCGAGGGGCTTCCTGCGCGGCTATCGCTGGCTCGATGTGACGCACCCGCTCTATCGCAACGTCGCCACCGCCCTCATCTGGCTGCCGGCGATCCTTGCGCTGCTTTTCTACAACGCGTGGCGCAAGCGCCGCCGCATGCCCATGCCCTGACGGTTTCAGCCCTTCGCACGGTTTTGACGTATTCGGCCCCGCCGTCTAAGATGCCCGGCTCGAAACCTAACGAGGATACTATGGCCGAGGACCAGACATCGACGAGTTCCGCTGAAGCGACCGAAGCTCAAACGCCCGAGGGAGCCGCCCCGGACGCGGAACTGGAAGCGGAATTTGAATATCCCATTACCGTCGTGCCGGTCGGTCCGGCGACCAAGAAGGTGCACGTTGAGATTCCGCGCAAACGCATCGACGACAAGCTCAGCGAGCAATTCGTCGAGCTGCGCCGCTCGGCCACCATCCCCGGCTTCCGGGCCGGTCACGCGCCGCAGAAGCTGGTCGAGAAACGATTTGCGGCTGACGTGAAAGAGCAGGTCCGCCGCCAGCTCATCGGCGAGAGCTACCGCCAGGCGCTGGCCAGGCACACGCTCACGGTCGTCGGCGAGCCGGAATTCGACACCGCGGAGAAAATCGAACTGCCCGCCGAGGGGGATCTGCATTACAGCTTCTCCGTCGAGGTGCAGCCCGACATCACGCTTCCTTCGCTGGAAGCGATGAAGATCAAGAAGCCGCGCATCGGCGTCACCGAATCGCACATTGATCAGGCGATGACCAACCTTCGCCAGCAGAACGGCGGGGCGCTGGTTCCGGTGGAGGATCGCGGCGTCGAGCCCGGCGATTACCTCACGGCCGACGTTCACTTCACCCGCGACGGCAACGAAGTGATGCACCAGCACGACACGCAATTCGTCGCCGGGAAGGTGTCGCTGGGCGGCATGACCATCGACAATCTGGCCGAGCAGATGGCCGGCGCGAAACCCGGCGAGAAGCGGCAGTGGACGATGCACGTCGCGGCCGACTACCCCATCGAGGCGATCCGCGATCAGGACGTGCAGGTGGAAGTGGCCGTCAAAGACATCAAGCGGCTGGATTTGCCCGAGATCAACAAGGATTTCCTCGACGGCCTCGGTTTTGAAACCGTGCAGGAGCTGCGCGACGCGCTGAAGGAGCGGCTGGAGGAGCGGATCAATTACGACGTGCAACAGGCGATGCGCGAGCAGGTCAGCGCGTTTCTGCTGCAAGGGGTGCAGGTGGAGTTGCCGGCGCGATTGTCCGAGCGCCAGGCCACCCGCATGGCCGGACGCCGCGCCGTCGAACTGATGATGCGCGGCATGACGCGCGAGCAGGTGATGAGCAACTTCCAGGCTCTCAAGGCAGCCGCCCAGGCCGACGCATTCCGTGAGCTTAAGCAGTTCTTCATCCTTCAGAAGCTGGCCACCGAGCAGAAGGTGGAAGTGGACGAGTCGGAACTGAACAACCAGGTGGCGATGCTGGCCCTGCGGCAGGGCAAGCGGCCGGAAAAGGTCAAGCACGAAATGGCCCAGGATGGTTCGCTGTCGTTCCTCTTTGTGCGACTGCGCGAGGAAAAGGCACTGGACAAGATTCTGGAGACGGCGAACATCGAGGAAGTCGATGCGCCCGAGGCGCCGCTGAAAACCGAATAAAAAAGATTTAACCACAGAGGACACAGAGGGCCACAGAGTAAGAAAATTTCAGGGTTGAAATTTGATTTTGAATTCTCCTCTGTGATCTCTGTGTCCTCTGTGGTTAAAGTATTTTTCTCTTCCCATGAAGATCAACGCTCCACGCGGCACGGCGGACGTGCTTCCGGCTGACAGTTGGAAGTGGCAGGCCGTCGAGCGCATCGCCCGGCAGGTGGCCGAGCTGTACCACTTCTCCGAAATCCGCACGCCGATTTTTGAGGACACGGAGCTTTTCCATCGCGGGGTGGGCGAATCCAGCGACGTTGTGACGAAAGAGACTTATACGTTTAAGGATCGCGGCGACCGCTCGATCACGCTGCGGCCGGAAGGAACCGCTGGCGTCGTGCGGGCGATGATCGAACACAACCTGCTCGCGCAAGAGGGATCGCGTCAGAAAGTCTATTACATCGGGCCGAATTTTCGTTACGAGCGCCCGCAGGCAGGGCGATTACGCCAGCACCATCAATTCGGCGTCGAGGCGTTTGGCGTTGCCGGACCGGAGCAGGATGTCGAGTGCATTCTGTTGCAATTGGATTTTTACCGGCGATGCGGATTGAAGGATTTGAAGTTGAAGATCAACAGCCTCGGCGACGCCGAGAGCAAAGCCGCGTACGGCAAAGCGCTGGTGGAGTTTCTGGCCGGCAAGGAATTGAGCGAAGATTCCCAACGACGATTGAGTACGAACCCACTGCGTATCCTTGACAGCAAAGACCTCCGCGATCGCAACGCATGCAGCGGAGCGCCGGCCGCGGCCCGATTTCTTTCTCCCGCAAGTCTGAAGCATCTGGAGCGTGTTCGCGAATTGCTGACGAGCGCAGGCGTTGATTTTTGGCATGAGGACGGAACGCTGGTGCGCGGCTTCGATTATTACACCGACACGATTTGGGAATTCGTCGCCAGCGGCCTGGGCACTCAGGACGCCGTCGGTGGCGGCGGGCGCTTTGACAACCTCGTTGAGCAACTCGGCGGTCGGCCGACCCCCGGGGTCGGATTCGGCAGCGGCTTGGAGAGGTTGCTCCTCGCCCTGGAATCACAAAAGACGAATCCGCCCGACACCCGGCCACCGCTCATCTGGCTGGTCGCGCAGAATGAGGCGGCGAGCGCACACAACTGGAAACTCATCGTGGAACTGCGCGCCGCCGATTTGGCCTGCGATATGGATGTTTCGGGCAAGTCGATGAAATCGCAATTCAAACTCGCCGACCGCGAATCGGCCGCATTCTGTCTGATCGTCGGCGACGACGAGTTGAAGGCTGGTCACGTGACCATCAAGGACATGAAAACCGGCGAGCAGCATGCCATCTCGCGCGATAACATTGCCGGCAAACTCAAATCGCTCCTTCCATCGTCTCCGGCATAATCTCCTCGGCCAGCGTGACCGGCTTTTCGCCCGTCGGCGATCCCAATCGCCGGATGGCCAGCGGCGAAAACGCGGCGACGAACATCAATCCGGCCAGCGTTGCAAACGGGGCGATGTAGCCGGACGGCGCGGCGGCTCGCGGGCCGAGTTGGTCGATCCAGAAGCCGATGCAAAATGGACTGAGGGCGGCCCAGGTTCCGCCGCAGGAGAGGAAAAGGCCGATGATGCGGCCGCGATGGTTTGGGGCCACGCGCTCCAGCAGCGATGCGTCGCTGATGGCGTAGCTGCCGAGCTGGAAGGTTTGGAAGCCGCATAGGGGGATCAAGACCAGTGATGTGGGCCAGAATGGCGTCGTCGCGACGATCGCGCCGGCGCAGATGCAGACCGTGGACAGGGCTGGCAGACGGCGGCGGCCACCGGTCAGATAGGCGGCGATGGGGTTGGCGATCACGCCGAGGAGCATCATCGCGCCGACGGTGAATCCCGCCTGGGCCACGGTGCGGCCGCAGGCCTTTTGGAGATAGAGGCTTGTCAGCGAGATCATGGCCACGGCCGCGAAGTCGCGCCAGCCGAGCAGGGCGGCGACGGCCAGCATGACGCGCGTCAGGCGGCGGCCCAGGGGCGGGCTGCTCGCATGACGGGCATGGGCAGCTTCGCGGGCAAAGAGCAGAAACAGCAGTCCGCATAAGAGGCCCGCGGCGCCCATTTCGACGCAGGGTCTTTGCCATTGGCTGATCGCATCCCAATGCCACGCCGCGTGTTCGGCCCGCCAGCCGCTGTAGAGTGGGCCGCTGAAGAAGCCCAGGCCGGAGCCGACGCCGAGCAGGCCGATGGCGAGTCCGGGATTTTTCGGATTCAGGTCGCATACCAGGGCGTTGGCGGCGGGATGAAAGAGCGTGCCGAAGAGTCCGGCGGCAACGCCGAGTGCCAGGATGACGTGATAATCCCGCGTGAAGCCCATTCCCATGATCGCCGCCGCGTTGCCGAGCAGGCCGATGCCAAGGAGCAGCTTGCGATCAAAGCGATCCGCCATCACGCCGGCGGCATAGCTGCCGAGATTGTAGACGACGCCGTAGAGCGTCACGACCAGCGCCGCCGCCTTGACGCCGCCGAGGGACAGGTCGGATTTCATCAGCAGATAGAGCGGAACCAGGGCCACGCTGTAAGCGTGCGTGAAAGTGTGCAGGACGACGCAAAGGGCCAGCGTCAGGCGGCTTCGGCTTTTGCTGATTTGAGCCGCGCTCATCCCTGAAGCGGCTCATTGTTGAGGCTTAACAGTTTGATGAACTGCAGATCCCATTTGTTGTTGACGTTGTGATAGTCGAACTCCCATCCGCTGGCGAACGGGCGGTCCTGGGTCTCATCCTGCTCGCTGGCCGCGCTGAAAGTGACGGTGATGGTTCCGGGCGTCTGCTGGGTGTTGAGCGAGATGACGTAGGCGGCCTTGAGTCCGACTTGTTTGGCGATCGCCTCGCCGGTCTTGCGGATCGCGTCCGGACCCTTCGCTCCCGAGAATTTGCCGGCGAAGTTGACTTCCGTGTCCGCATCCAGAAGGGTCTGTAGTTTGGCCCAATCCTGGCTGTTGGCGGAGGCGACCAGTTCGCGGGTGCGCCGTTCGCACTTCTCCGCCTCGGTGTCGATCAGCAGCCAGGCGACGCCCAGCAGAATGCCGATGCTGACGACCGCCAGCCCGGCTGAGCGGAGCGTGGCCTTTTGGTGGCGGTTGCCGTGGGCCAGCATCACCGCGCCCGCGAGGATCACGGCAGCCGTCAGCCACCAGGGAATGTTGGCAAGCAGATAAAGCATGAAATGTGAACCTCCGCCGCGCCAGCGTCCGATAACCTGTTGTATGCGCCCCATTCCAGCAAGGCGAGTCGCCCTGCGCTTGGTGCGAAGGCATTACGCTACTTGGCAGGTGGAATGACCGCAAGCCCGCAAGACTGTGAACGATTCATTCTGCCGCCCGATTCGCCGCTGTTGGCGAACCTGGCGGCCCTGTGGACCGTGGACGGGCGTCTGGCCGCCGAACTGGAGGCGCTGGGGGATGAAGCCGAATACCCCGGCGAGACCGCCTCCAACGGACAGCCGACTCTGGCCCTACCCACGCCGGCCGGCAAGAGGATTCGCCTGCACAGCCGCCACCAGCCGGAGGCGGAATCCCGCCGCCTGCTGGAGAGCGTGCCGGTGACGGAGAAGGTGATTTTCTACCTGCTGGGATTCGGGCTTGGGTATCACGTTCAGTCGCTCTGGTCGGAGGCGGGTGAGGAGTCGGTCTTCTGCGTCTTCGAGCCGGATTTGCGCTTGATCTGGACGGCACTGAGCCGCAACGATTTTTCGCGCATGATCCGCAGCCGCCGGTTGCTGTTTTTCTGGAAGGCGGACAAGTCGGAGATTTTCATGCGCCTCACGCCGCACTCGGCGCTGATCTCCATCGCCTCGCATCTGGCCGCCTACCCGCCCAGCCTTCAGTTGCAGCCGGATTTTTTCGCTCAGGTGAAAGTGTGGCTGGACGAACTGGCCTCGTTCATCCGCACGGGCATGAACACGCTGGTGCTGAACAGCGCCAAGACGGCGGAAAACATCGCCGCCAACATCGGCTGGTACGCGGCGACCCCGTCCGCGGCCCGATTGAAGGATCGCTACAAGGGCAAGCCCGCCGTGATCGTCTCGGCGGGGCCGTCGTTACGGAAGAATCGGCATCTTCTTAAAGCGGTGGAAGATCGCGCCGTGCTGATCGCGGTGCAGACGACGCTTCAGCCGCTGGTGGAGATGGGAGTGCGGCCGCGGTTTGTTACATCGCTGGATTATCACGACATTTGCAGCCGCTTCTTCGAGAAGCTGCCGGCCGATCTGATGACCGAACTGGTCGCCGAGCCGAAGGCGACGCAGGCCGTCTATCGCCTCTTTCCCGGCCCGGTGACCGTGCTGGGCAACGATTTCGCCGAGAGCCTGGTGCGCGAAATGAATCCGCGCAAAACCACGCTGCCGGCCGGGGCGACGGTGGCGCATCTGTCCTATTACCTCGCCGAACATCTGGGCTGCGATCCGATCATTTTTGTCGGCCAGGATTTGGCCTTCAGCGACGGACTCTGCTACACGCCGGGAACCAGCTACGAGGATGTGTGGCGGCCGGAGCTTTCCCGCCACTGCACGGTGGAGATGAAGCAGTGGGAGCAGATTGTCCGCGAACGTTACATTCTCCGGCGTATCGAGGGAGCCGGCGGCGTGCCGCTGTACACGGAAGAGCGATTGTTCATGTATTTGCAGCAGTTTGAGCGAGATTTCGGCCGCAGCCAGGCGAAGATCATCGACGCCACTGAAGGGGGCGCGATCAAGCGCGGCGCGACGGTCATGCCGCTGAAGGAGGCGATTGAGAGTTACTGCACGCAATCGCTTCCGCCGGTGGTGCACGATCATCCGGGATTGAATTGGGAGATGCTCGATCAGTGCGTTTCCAGCCTGCGCATCCGCCGCGAGGAAGCCGAAGAGATCGGCCGCATCAGCCGCCGCACGCTGCCGCTGCTGGAGGAGATACGCGACAAAATCGAGGATCAGGGGCAGGTGAATCGCGTCATCGCAAGGGTCGATCAGTTGCGGGCCCGCATGAGTGAGTTGGGCCGCACCTATGACCAGGTGACGCAGTTGACGCAGCAGACGGAACTGGACCGATTCAAGCGGGACCGCAAAGTCGCCGCGTCGAAGGCGACGGGAGCCGAGCGCCAGCGTCTGCAAGTCGAGCGCGACATTGAAAACGTCAAAGCCCTCATCGACGCCGCGGCCGCGTTCGGCGTGCTGATGGACGAAACGATCCAGCGTCTTGAATCGCAAATCCCGGCGCGAACGATGCCATTGGCGGCATAGTCATGTCCAAACCCGTCACCATTCTCTCGATGCTTCACGAGCCGGCCGGCCGGAACAGCGCAACGCGGCTGTTTCGTGATGAGCCGGTATTGGCGTGGACCCAGCGGCGTCTGGGCCGGCCGGCGCGGGTGCTCTGCTGGGAGGATCAGGCGGCGGCGGCGCGAGCGGCCGGAGCGGACGTTTGCTCTCGCGGAGCGCGGCAATCCATCGGGCCAATCGAAACCGTCGCGGCGGCCCGGCGCTGGGCCGATGGGTGGCGCGGCGGCTTGCTGGGAACCTGCGAGTTTGATCGCGGTTTTTACGGCCCGTGGATGCTGGAAATTCAGCAGGAGACCGGGGCCGACGGCGTGCTGCTGGTCGATCCCGCGGCGGGTCTGGTCGATCCGGCGCTGATCGACGGATTGCTGGCGCATGCCGATTCGCTGCCTGACGTGGACCTCTGCTTCTCGCCCGCCGCGCCGGGATTGAGCGGAGTGTTGGTTCGCCCGTCGCTACTCGAGAAGCTGGCGGCGGGCAAAACGCATCCCGGTGTGCTGCTGAGCTATCGGCCGGATATTCCGCGGCGCGATCCGATCTCCGAGCCGGCGTGCGCTCCGATCCCCGTTCCGCTGGCCCGCACCACGCGCCGGTTCACGCTCGATTCCGAGTCGCAGATCGCGCGGCTCACGTCCGCCACGGCGCACCTCAATGGGCAACTGATCTCCATCGACGCGATGGGTTTGCTCGCCACGCTTGAGAAAACCGCGAGCATCGACCCGCTGCCGCGCGAATTGGTCATGGAGCTGAACACGCGGCGGGCCACCGAGCCGATCTACTGGCCCGGCGGACAACTGGCCATCGAGCGAGAGCCGATCTCATTGGAAAGGGCCGAGCGCCTGCTGCGCGAGTTATCCCGGCGCGACGACGCGCGGCTGGTGCTCGCCGGCGTCGGCGATCCGTTGCTGCACGAGGGATTGGCCGGCATTCTTGCCGCGGCGCATTCCGCGGGGATAACGGCGATCTCCGTCGAGACGGATTTTGTCGGCGCGAGCAGCGCCAACGTGTCAGCCCTGGCCGCGTCAGCCGTGGACATCGTATCGGTGCATCTTCCCGCCGCGACAGCGGCCACCTACCGGGCGGTGATGGGAACCGACGCGCTGGCCGAGGCGATCGACAATCTGCGCCTGTTCATGGAGAAACGCCAATCGCTGGGCCGCCAGACTCCGCTGCTGGCGCCGACATTCACAAAATGTCAGCGGAATCTGGCTGAAATGGAGGCGTGGTACGACCACTGGCAGCGCACGCTCGGCTGCGCCGTGGTGACGGGGCCGAGCGATTTCGCGGGGTTGATTCCCGACGTGTCCGCGGCCGACATGAGTCCGCCGCGCCGCCGGCCGTGCGTGAGTCTTCATAAGCGGCTGATGGCGCTGAGCGATGGAACGATCGTCTCCTGCGAGCAGGACGTGACCGCCCGGCAGCCGCTTGGCACAACAATCGAAACCGCGTGGCAGGCGGCGCAGACCCTGCGCGACGATCACAATCTCGAACAATGGAACGCGCACCCGGCGTGCGCGAGTTGCAAACAATGGCATCGACCGTGAGGAAACGATGAAGAGCCTTGGCGTCATCCTCGCCCGCGCCGGAAGTGTCGGGTTGCCCAACAAACACCTGCTGCCGCTGCTGGGGCGGGCGGTGATTGAGTTTACCTTCGATCATGCGGCGGCATCGCGGCGGCTGGATCGCGTGGTCGTCAGCACGGATTGCCCCGGAGTGCGCCGCCTCGCCGAGCAGCGCGGGCTGCGGGTGATTCAACGGCCGCCGCGATTGGCGACCGGCGATGCCTCGGTGCAGGATGTGATGCTGCATGGCATGGACGAAATTGAAAATGGCGGTGAATTCAAAGCCGAAGCGCTGGTCGTCCTCTACGGCAACGTGCCGGTGCGCGGGCCGGGTGTGATCGACAAGGCGCTGGATTTGCTGAACACCGCCCAATGCGATTCCGTGCGCACTTTCTGCCCGGTCGGGAAGTGGCATCCGGCATGGATGAGCCGTCTGGAGAACGACGTGGTGGTGCCGCTGCAATCCGGCAGCATTCATCGGCGGCAGGATTTGTCGCCGCTGTTTCTGCATGACGGGGCGGTGGTGGCCGTGTCGCGCGCTTCAATGCTGCGGGGCCGGGAATTTCCGAACGATCCGCACGCATTCTTCGGCGTGGATCGCCGTGGAATCATGACCGAGCCGGGCGAAACGGTCGAGATCGATCATCGCCGCGATCTCTTCTGGGCCGAGGCGGTGCTGCGCGAACAGACGGCCAATCAGGAGGCGGCATGAGTTCCGGTTTATCTCTATCCTCGCATCGCCCGGTGTTGGTGATCGCGGAGATCGGCGTCAACCATGACGGTTCGGTGGAACAGGCAATGGAGCTTGTTCATGCCGCCAGGCGCGCCGGAGCCGACGCGGTGAAGGTGCAGTTGTTTCGGGCCGACCGGCTGATGCACCCTTCGTCGGGATTCGCGGAATATCAGCAGCGCGCCTGCGCCGACGCGACGGCGGCGGACATGCTTCGCCGCTATGAACTGAGCGAGGCGGCGGTGCGCCGGCTTGCCGGGGCGGCGGGCGAATTGGGGTTGCTCTTTTTGGCGACGCCATTCTCGCCGGATGATCTGGCGATGATCGCGGCGCTGGATTTGCCCGCGGTGAAGATCGCTTCGCCTGATCTGGTCAACAAGCCGCTTCTGCGCGGCGCGGCGGAATTGCGGCGGCCGATGCTGGTCTCGACCGGCGCGGCGACGATGGAGGAAGTGGCGACCGCCGTCGGCTGGCTGCGGGAATGGAAAGCGGATTTCGCGCTGCTTCATTGCGTCAGCGCCTACCCCGTGTCGCCGGAATCGGCGCATCTGGGGTGGATCGGCCAACTGCGCCAGCGATTCGGCGTGCCGGTCGGATATTCCGATCACGCGACGGAAGTCTCGGCCGGAGCGCTGGCGGTCGCCGCCGGGGCTGAGATCATCGAAAAGCATCTGACGCTCGATCGCGATGCCGAGGGGCCGGATCATCAGGCCAGCTTTGATGTGGCACAATTCACGCAGTACGTCCGGCAGATTCGCGCCGCCGAGGCGATGATGGGCAGCGGCCCCAAGCGCGTGCTGGAAATCGAGCAGGATGTCCGCCGCGTGAGCCGCCAGAGTCTGGTGCTCATCCGCCCGATCGCCGCGGGCGCCGCGGTGGCGGCGGGCGATCTGACGGTACAGCGGCCGGGGACGGGTGTGCCGGCGGCGGACGTGGACCGCTTCATCGGCAGGCGGGCCGTGCGTCCCTTGCAGCCGGGCGAAATGGCCAGTTGGGACATGGTCGCGTGACCCAACGCAAGCGAGTTTGTTTCGTCACCGGCACGCGAGCCGAGTTCGGACTCATGCGGTCCACCCTCGCGGCGATTTCCGCGCATCGGGGATTGAAACTTCAAATCATCGCAACGGGAATGCACCTGGATCATTCTCGCGGCTACACGCTCGATGAAATCGGCCACGTGGATGCCGTCATTCCCTGGCCCGCGAATGAGCGGCGCGAAATCTCCACGGGCCGGGCGATGGCGGCCATCTCCACAGCGCTGCAATCCATGAAATCCGACATCGTGCTGGTGGTGGGCGATCGCGTCGAGGCGTTCGCGGCGGCGGCGGCGGGAGCGATCGGCGGCCGCGTCGTGGCCCACGTGCACGGCGGAGATCGGGCGCTTGGACAAGTGGATGATTCGCTGCGTCATGCCATCAGCAAATTGGCGCACATTCATTTTCCCGCCACGGCCGAAAGCGCCCGGCGATTGCTGCGCATGGGTGAAGATCGCCGGCGAATTCATCGCGTCGGCTCTCCCGGGATTGACGGCATCCTGAAAGACGCAGCCGCGTGGAGCAAGGTGAGTAGGCGGTTCCCAGGACTTGTTCGCCGCCGTTATGCGCTGACGATTCTCCATCCGGTCGATTCGGATGAGCGTTTGGAGCAGCGGCGCGCCGTTGGCATTCTGCGCGGTCTGCGATCGGCGGGCATCCGGCAAATCGTCGTGATCGACCCCAACAACGATCCCGGCGCGGCGGGCATCATGCGCGCCTGGCGCGAAGCCGGCTGCATCAGGGCAACCCATTTGGACCGGTCGCGGTTCCTCGGTCTGCTGCGCGACGCGGCTTTGCTGGCGGGCAACAGTTCGGCGGGGATTATCGAAGCGGCCGGCTTCCGCACGCCGGTCATCGACATCGGGCCTCGTCAGCTTGGGCGCGAGTGTGCCAAAGATGTCCGGCATGTCGATTATTCCGGGGTGCGGGGCGCCGCCGCCCGTATCTGGAACCACGGATGGCCGCGACGGAGCCGTGGCCGCAATCCTTATCACACCAACGGCCGCGCCGGTGCCGCAATCGCGGAGATTCTTGGCCGGAACATGCCAAAAAATAAACTGCTGCAAAAGCTGATCGCGTATTAAGTCGCCCCGGTTTCGCCTCGATATTCCCGGAGGGGAGGCGGTATTAACGGGGTCAGAAGATGAGCTTAGCCATTGCTTCCAAACCGGCGACAGTTGAGCCTGCGGCGTCCGACGCCGACAAGCTCGTCAACGAGGCGCTCGCCCGGCTGACGACCATCGGCACACTGCCCGAAGTGACGGTTCAGATCATCAAGACGGTTGAGGATCCCAGGAGCAGCGCGGGCCAGCTCAACGCGATCGTGAGTCACGATCCCGCTCTGGTGACGCGCGTGCTCAAGGTGGTGAACAGTTCCTTCTACGGCCTGCCCGGCCAGGTGGCGAGCATTGAGCGGGCCATTGTGCTGCTCGGACTCAACGGGGTAAAGAATCTGGCGGTGGCGGCCAGCCTGGGCCAGCTTTTCCGCGGCGTCAAACTTTGCGAGCCGTTCACCGCCCGCGATCTCTGGACGCACTGCGTAGCCGTCGCCGTGGCGTCGCGCGAACTGGCCGGATGCCTGGAGACGCCGGTCGCCGACGAGGCGTTTCTGGCGGGGATGATCCACGACGTGGGCCTGATCGCCCACCTGCAACTGTGGCCGGAAAAACTCCGCCAGGTTTGCGAGGAGGCCAAGGCGCTGGCGGCGGGAATCGAAGAAGGTAAGCCGTACGAAGGCGAAAGCTTCCTGCAAGTCGAGCGGCGGATCATCGGACTCGATCACGAGCAACTTGGCCGCGGTCTCGCACAGCGTTGGCGTTTTCCCAAGAGCTGTCAGGAGGTGGCCGGCAACCATCACCGCCCGGCCGGACCCAACGACCATCGCATTCTGGTCAACGCCGTTCACATCGCCGACACGCTCTGCTGCCAGTTCCACAAGGGATTTGATCTGACGGCCATGGGCCAGCAGGTAACAGAAGCGGACGTGCAGGCGCTGGGAGCGAGCAAGGCGGATTACGAGCAAACCGTCGCCACGCTTCCCGACAAAATCGCCGAGGGCGTCGCGATCTTCGGTTGAACCTTCAATTCAACGCCCCGTACGGGGATTGATCTTCGCCCGCGAGAGTATTTCCGTCGCCGCCTGCCGCAGATTGTCCAGCGGCGGCTTGTTCGCTTCCTGCAAAGCCGGTCCGTCTTTGGTGGGATCCGTCGCCAGCGAAACCAGCAGCGCCACGGCCGGGGCCATGTCACCGTTGATATCCCGCACCGCCCGCGCAACGCCGTCCAGCGCCAGCCGCGCATTCTTTTCCGTGTCGCCGTACGCTCTCATCGCGTCAATGAAGCATTGCTTGGCGTCCGCCGGGCCGTCGGTGACCAGCAGCAGGTTGCCGCGGGCCATGTAAGTGTTCCACGAGGCATTACCCGCGTTGATCTGACTGGCGTATCCGGTGAGCCGTGCGTCATACATGGTTCCATCCACCGAGATCGCCCCCAGCACCGCCGGCCGCGCGGACTGATTCTTGCGAAAATTGTCCGCATCCGCCTGCGAGGCGGTTTTGGCCAGCGCCTGGCTGATGAAGTTGATCGCCTCCTGCGTCCCGCCGAGATCGGCGATGTCGTAATACGCCTTGGCCTGCGGCAGCGCTTCGGTGTAACTCTGCTGGCCGAGCAGCGCCTGAACGACGGCCCGCTGCGCCGTGGAGACGATGTTGGTGTCAAACGCCCGCTCCGCAATGGAGATTTGCGCCAGTTCCTGCAGATCGGCATATTGTCTGGTCAGCAGCAGCGGCCTCGCCCATCGCGTGATGCCGACGGCCAGGGACCGCCGGTCGGTTTGAGCCATGCTCCGAAGCTGATCGACGGCCTTCTGTCTGGTCGCCGCGTCCGTGCTGGAAAGCTGCACGGCAACGCCGGTGAGATCGACCGGCGCGTTCGCCGCCGGCGCTGCCGGCGCTCGAACGGCCGCCGGGGCGGCATTGGCATTAGCCGCCGTGCCGGGAACTGTCGGAGCAGCGGTCGCCGGCGGTGGCGGCGGCTTGGCGGCCGCGATCTGCTCCGCGTCGATGTGCACGATTTGCCGGGATTGCGACTGGTCCCACCAAGAGTACAAGCTCCACGCCCCGCCGACCGCCACGCCGAGGATCAACACGACTCCGGCCACGACCTGACCGATCTTTTTTGCGCTGCTCATATTGACCGCCGAGGTGAAACGCTCGCGCCTGAAGGATAGCAGGCTACTGCTGGTTGGGAAGGGATGTCAAGGCATTTTGGGGCGTGGGTGGCATTATGCCTTGACAAAGAGATTTCGATTGGAGGAGCCTGCCGGGACGATGCGATGCTCGCCGGTTAGGTTCCAATCATCAAGAGAGGGGCCTGCCCCTAAAGCGGCCGTCAATGCCGCGCCTGCCGCCACGGGTCCGGAGACCGTCAGGGGAATCCGCAAAATGTACCCGACCGCGAGAATCGCGCTCGCCCCGACAAGAGTGCCAATTGAGCCGATGTAAACATAATCGTATCCAGGAATGATGAGGCGTCCGGTGCCGATGCGCCCGAGCAGGGAAATCGGAGGACGATGTCTGCCGCAATAGATCAACCAACGCGCGAACGCAGCGTAGATCGTGACAGCCGAGGCCACAAAGAAGGAAAGCCCAAATGCGTCAGCATCATCGACGAGGTGCAGAACGCAATACATTTCCCATGTAAGCAAGACGCCGGCGAGGACCGCTTGGGAGCGGGTCGCGCGCAGCTCCGGATGGCGCGGGCCGATACCATCGATCGGCCAGCCCAGTCGCTTTGTCCCCCGCGCACGGGCGCGCCGCTCGAATCTTTCGCTGGCTGTCTTCGGTTTGCCGAGGACGCTCATAGGAATGGCGCGCATACTGCAGCGGCTCCCAACCACAAAGACGATGTAAGTGCAGGCCAATAGCAGCAGCACTAATTCGTCGCGTCCCACAGCCAGCACAACGCCGCCTAATCCGAATGCAATGAGCGAAATCTCCGTTAGGCGCGTTGTGTCCATCTGCAGCGCGCCAAACAGCAGGTAAGCGATGCCGAATGCCATCACAGGCCAGGTTGGATCAATGGGTGAGTCGAATCGCGCGATGGCATATAGAGCGCAGAGGGCGAGCCAATCGGGCCAAGCCAGTTCGACAGGACCGAGCGGCAAACGAGATCGGCCGTTCCACGGAGTTGCTCGTAGCCACATCTGGTAGGCGCTGTTGGTGTCAGGGTGGCGTAACAACGCGCGCAAGCCGCCGTAAAACGCAACGCCGCCAACCAGGATGAATCTCGACATACTCACGCGCATTTCGGGTTCAAGGCTCAACGCCGATCCCCAACCGCTCGCCAACCCAAACGCGTGTGCGACGAGCCACGGATATGCATCCACGGCGATGAAGTAAGCTGACGAGATTACTGCCAAAGGAAAGAAATCGACGAAATTCCAGAATCGAAGTCTCATAGGCCCCTGCCCGCGAAGTATTGGTCAATGTTCGCCGCCGTGTGCGGACTGACCATTTTTTCGTAAATGGCATCAAGATTTCCCGTGCACCCACTGGTGCGCCGCAAGCCTTCGAGCGTGTCCACCGCAATCAGCCGGCCGTCGCGCAGGATGGCGATACGGTCGGCCAAGTCCTCGACCAGCCCGGGAACCGGAGTGGCCATCACAATGGTTGCGCGGCGCAGTTCGCGCAGCCGCAGCATGACCGACTTGAGCGCCATGATCGCCGAAGGGTCCAGGCCGCCGCCGAACGGCTCATCAAGAAGCATGACCTGCGCCTCTGTGATGAGCGCGGCGGCAATGGCGAGCTTGCGTCTTTGGCCCGTCGAGTAGGATGAGATGACCGAGTCTTGTTTGTCCGTCAGGTCGAAAAGGGCCATCAGACTGTCGGCATGTTCCATCAATTTCAACTCGTCGCGGCCGTAGAGGCGACCGACGGCCAACAGCCATTGCCTGCCGGAGCGCATTCGCGGCAGAAAGGCATCGGCCGGGAGGTAGACGACCTTGCTTCGAATGTTCAATTCGATTTCCGGCGAGCTGCGACGTTCTTGGCCATCAATCGAGACATGTCCGCGCGAAGGCGGCAGTATTCCCGCCATGACGCCCATCAGCGTCGACTTGCCCATACCGTTCGGCCCCATCAACGCGAGCAGTTCGCCGCGGCCAACCGCCAGCGTCACGTCACGCAGGACGGGACGTATGCCGTAGTGTTGGGTAACATTGACAACCTCAATCACCGCTGTCCTCCCGAGGTCGGATTGTAACGCGCCTTATCCGCGAAGTGACTTATAAAAACGCGGCGATAATCTACTCACCCCGGCGTCACGTCAGCACCATCTTCGCCCGCACGTTCTTGCTCTGGGGCGAAATCTTCAGCAGCAGCACGATCCAGGACGCCGTGCCCCGGCGGCCGAAATGGCGTCGGGTTTGATGGATCGGACGCATGGGTTGGCGATAGAATCCTTGAATCATGCTGAAATGGCTGGGTCCGTGGGAGTTTCCAATCGCGTTCGTGGCGGTCGCCGCGGCGCTGTTTAAGATTCTGGAGCTTCTGTTTGGGCGAGGCAGAAGGAACCCCGGTAAGCCGTGGCTCAATCGGCGCGACTGGGCCGCCGGCCGCGTGAAGTACAGCGACTCTCCGGCCGGCACGTTGCTCGCTGTCGTTGCGGTCATTTTTACGGGGATCTTCATCGCCGCGATTTTCACCCATCCGCCGCTGCCGGCGATTGTGATGTTGTCGGTCATCGCGGCGCTGCTGGATTGGAACGCGATTCGCCTGGTGCGCCGGGCGTCGCAGTACGGATTGTCCGTTCTTGAATTGAAAACCGTGCCCGCGGTTCCCGGCGGCGTGTTGGCTGGAACAATTCAAATCTCGCGGCCGCTGATCTATAAGGAAGCCATCAACGTCCACCTGGCCTGCATCAACTACGACGACAACCTGCCGACTATGGTGATCACAACTGTCTGGCAGGAAAGCTATGCGCTGGATCGCTATCCGCCCGGCACGCAGGTCTCGGAGATACCGGTCTATTTCAGGATTCCCGGCTCCGCGCGGCCAAGTCAGGTGAACCGTTATGACCGAACCGAATGGAAGCTGGATGTTCGTGCGACGGCCGATGGCTCGCCGTACCGGGCATGGTTCATGGTCCCTGTATTCGTCACGGAGTTGCCGGCTGCGATCCGCGACATGCCCGATCCGACGCGAGCGTTGCGTTCGGAAAAGCCGGCGGCGCATCAGTGAGAGGTGTTGTTACGTCAGCACCATCTTCGCCCGCACGTCCTTGCTCTCGGGCGAAATCTTCAGCGGCAGCACAATCCAAAAGGCGGCGCCCTGGCCGACGACGCTGCGGACGCCGATGGTGCCGCCTAGCAATCCCGTCAGCTCCTTGGCGATGGCCAAACCTAAACCCGTGCCGCCGTGCTGGCGGGTGACGCCGCCGTCGATCTGACGGAATTTTTCAAAGATCACGGCCTGTTTTTCGGCTTCGATGCCCGGACCCTGGTCGGCGACAGTGATGCGGATTGAGGTCTCGTCTTCGAGGCTGGCCGTCAGGTCCACTTTCCCGCCGGTGGGGGAGAATTTGATCGCGTTGCTGAGGAAGTTGTAGAGAATCTGCTGCAACTTGGCCGGGTCGGTCTGGATGATCGGCACGTCGGCCGCCACGGCGGAGGCGATCGTCAATCCCTTGGCCTCCGACAGGGGTTTGAGCACGCTGACCAGCCCCTCGAAAAGATCGCCCAGGCTCAGGGCCTCGGAGCGCACTTCCATTCGTCCGGCTTCGATCTTGGCAAGGTCCAGGAGATCGTTGATCAGCTCCAGCAGATTGCGGCCGCTGGTGAGAATGTTTTGAACATAGCGGGCCGGCTTTGCGTCGGGGCCGCTGCTGACGCCGGCCAGGGCTTCTTTCAGCAGGTCGGCAAAGCCCAGGATCGAGTTCAGCGGCGTGCGTAGTTCGTGGCTGACGTTGGCGAGGAATTCGCTCTTGAGGCGGTTAGATTCGTAGAGCGCCACATTGCTCTCGGCGAGCTGGCCGAGGCGCAGGTCCAGGTTCTTGTTCATCGACTGAAGCTGGTCACTGCTCTGTTTGAGATTGGCCAGCATCGTGTTGAAGGTTTCGGCGAGTTGCTGGAACTCATCGCCGGTGTTGATGTCGGAGCGGATGTTCAGATCGCCCTGGCTGACTTTCTCGGCCGTCTCCTGCAGGACGCGCACGGGCTGAAGGATCAAGCGCGTGGTGATGAAGTAAAAGACGGTGATGGCGAGGCTGCCGGCCAGGAGACCGGCGAGGAAGATGAAAAGGCGGTTGAGGCGGAGTTCGCCGGCGTCCACCTGGGAGACGATGTCCACGCTGACGATGCCCAGCGCGGCACCGGCCTGGGTGGGCACGGCATGGCAGGCCAGACAGCTTTTGTCCGCCGCCAGACGCCGCGCGTAACGGTAGCGGCTCTCTCCCGTGGCATCGACATAAAGCTGCGCGAAGGTGGGCGTGTCGGGGTTGTCGCTCAGATAACGGACGGCCCGCCGCTCAAAATGGCCGAGCCGCGGCGCATCCGGAGAAAACGGCGCGAGACGCGGCGGCTGATAGCCCCACTGCTCCGACCAAGGCTCGGTTGTCGCGACGGCCAGCGGCAGCGTGCCGGCCGCGATCTGCGGGCCATGCCTCGCCGACGCGGCGTGTTCCAATAGTGCCTCGTCGGCCACGGTGGAAGCGGCGTGGTCGTTCAGCTCGTCCATCAGTTCATCCATGCGATGCCACGGAACGAACAGGGCGGCTCCGATGATCATCACCACGGCCGCGCCGAAAAGAATCTGGCACTTGGCGGCCAGCGAAATGCGAAGTTGGCGGATGCGGCGAAACATCTTGGATTCATCTCAAATTGAGAGCATCATTGTACCCGCTGGCCGCACTCCAGCCGACGAGTCGAGTGCTCATTTTTTAAAACCTGTCGTGCCGCCACGGGCGGAGAAACGGCATCGCCGATCAGATGGGGGATTCCACGATGAGCCGCTGATACTTCGTTGCCGATAATTCATAAAGCATGACGGGCGCAGGAGCGACTTTTGTCGCCAGGTCGGAATCAGATTTTGCGTCTGGACAATTAGATACGTTTGTGTGTAAGCTGGGGCGTCGCGTTAAGAAGGGATCCATGCCGGGCGCCGGACGAGTGCTGGTCGTTGAGGACAGGGCGGTGGGGCGGCGGGAGTTGTGTCAGGCATTGCAGAGAGAGGGATTCACCGTTTACGCCGCGGAAGACGCTGACAAGGCGCTGGGGTATCTCAACGAAAACATCGACGTGCTGCTATGCGATCTCTCCAACGGCGCGACGCTCAACATGGATCTGTTGGCGTTGTGGAAAAAGCAGTGCCCGCGCACAAAATTTGTGATCGCTAGCAGTCATGCCAGCATTCCCGCGGCAGTCGCGGCGATCAAGGCGGGCGCCTATGACTATGTGGTCGAGCCTCAGTCGCATGAAAAGCTGGCGCTGCTGGTGCGGCACGCCGTCCAGACTCTGCGCGAGCAGGACCAAGTGCTGCGGCTGGCGGATTCGGTGGGCCTGAACAATCTCGTCGGAAAATCAATGCAGATGCAGCAGGTGATCGCCCGCGTTCATCGCGCCGCGTCGGTGGACAGCACGGTGCTGATCCTGGGCGAAAACGGCACGGGCAAGGATCGCGTCGCCCGGGCGCTGCATGACAACAGCCCGCGGCGAAATGGGCCGTTTGTGGCGGTGAATGTGGCGGCCGTGCCATCGACGCTGGTGGAGAGCGAACTCTTCGGCCACGTGCGCGGCGCGTTTACCGGCGCCACCGACCGGCGCACCGGCCGCTTCGAGCAGGCCGACGGCGGAACGCTCTTCATCGACGAGATCGGCGACTTCGATGCCGCGCTGCAGCCCAAGCTCCTGCGCGTGCTGGAGACGCTCACGATCACGCCCGTCGGCGGACAGGAGGACAAGCGCGTCAACGTGCGCGTCATCGCCGCCACCAGCCGCGACATCGAAAAGATGATCCCCGAGGGAAAATTCCGCGAAGACCTTTACTACCGTCTGAACGTGGTGCGAATAACCATTCCGCCGCTGCGAGAACGGCCGGAGGACATTCCGATGCTGGCTGAGGATTTGATGGCCCAGATCATCGAGCAGAAAAGGCCCATTGGCCGACGCCTTTGCAGCGATGTGATGAATCGGCTGCTGGCCTATCACTGGCCGGGCAACGTGCGCGAACTGCGCAACACGCTCGAGAGCATGATGGTGCTGGCCGATCACGAGGTTCTGACGGACGCGGACCTTCCCGACCACATTCTGCATGGGGCTGCTGATCCGGTGATTCGCCGCGACACGGAGGTATTGACGATGCAGGAGATGGAAAAGCTGGCCATCGTTCGCGCCCTGGATGATTGCCGCGGCAACCGCACCCATGCGGCCCACCGGCTCGCGATCTCCGTCCGCACCCTTCAGCGCAAGCTGCACGAATACAGCATCGCGAGTCTTCCCCACCCCGACGACAGTGACACTTTGTCGCAGCCATGACAATATGCAGAGCGGTGTCCGAACTGACGCGACATCAGGCCAGCAGCGTCTGGATGAACCCCGCTGCTTCCGTCGCGTTGATCTCGCCCGGGCACTTCGCATCGCTGAGGAATACCGCTTCACCGTGACCCACCAATCCGTGACTTCCGCGGATCAGCCCCACATTCTGCGACACGCCATTGGTGGCGCGATCCCAGAACAACTCCAGCGGGTCGTAGCCGGGCTTGCGATGGATGTCCACCAGCTTCGCAAACGACGGAGCGGCCGCTGCGTCAGACCACCAGCGGTAATCCAGCCATGCCGCCGGCGCGGCCAGCAGAATCAAGTCGCCGCGGCGGCGATGCGACAAGCCCAGCTCCGCCGGTTCCGTCACGGTCAGATTCGGCCGACCTGACAACGCGGCTCGCGCGTTGCCGATCGCTTCGGCATCGCGGCAATAGACGTGCGCGATCTGATGATCCACCATTGCAAACGCCGCCGAGTGGTCGTAATCGATCAGGCTGCCGTCGGGAGTCTGGCGCGTCAGCAGCAATCCCGCCTCCGCCAGCAGCCGATTGGGCTGTACGCAGATCGACACGTCGCGCATGGCGTATTCGCTGAGGAGCACGAGTTTTCCGCCGCTATCGAGGACCGATTGCACCAGCGGCTCGACCGCGCCCGCCGCGTCGGCGACGGCTTTGGCGGCCTGCGGCGAGCTGGGGCCGAATCGCTGCAAGTCGTAATCCAGATGCGGAATGTAAACCCACTGCAACTGCGGCGCGGATTTCTCCCACACCCACGCGGCTGCCTTGGCGATCCACATGCTGGCGGGCAGGCCGGCCATCGGCCCCCAATAGTTCATCAGCGGAAACGGACCCAACTGCCCGAATAGCTGCCCCACCAGTTCGCGCGGCTCCGACCAGCACAAGCTCACGAGCTTTCCATCCGGGCCGTGATCTGGCTTGGGAGTCAGCACAATCTCGGCCGCCGGGCGCTGCGGGGCAGAAAATCCCGGCATCGAGTTCTGAAAGAAGAGCAGCGCGGTTTTGTATTTGCCGTGCCAGAATCGCGGGGAGTCCAGAAACTGATTGGACTGCTCCCAGAACGAAATCTGCCTGCGATACGCGGCGAAGTTGCCGGCATCAACCAACGCCTGATCCTGCGGGAACCGAAACGTCGGCATCCCGTTGGCCACGACTCCATGCCGCGACGGCGCCGTCCCCGTGATAAGCGACGCCTGCACGGAGCAGGTGACGGCCGGAAACGTGGGCGTCAATCCCACCACCGCCCGCGCCGCCGCCCAGCGGCCCAGGGCTGAATCCGGCGGCAGCGAAGCCAGGAGATGGCGGCTCAGGCCGGGCATGTCGATCACGCAAACGCGATTGCTCATGGCGGCTCTTATCGCTGATTTCAGCGGGACTGTCCATCGGGTTCAACGGACCTGTCCACCGCCGCAGGCGGCTTGGCCAGGGCGGCGGGGGATGATACACATGTTACACTTTTTCGGTGTTACATTAGCATATGCTAATATACCTGTTGTTGTAACGTTTGAATGTGTGAAGAGTTATGGTGTGGGGCCTGATGTAGCGCTTGGGGGGATGGAATAATGTGTAACATGGAGAGAAGTGAATGCGATGCCGCTATCGCCCGGCGATGAGGCGCGCTGCTCGCGGGCGTGGGGGAAAAATCCGCGCAATCCAACACGGGCGGTTTTGGGTTTGATATAGGAGCTTTCTGCGTATCGGGGTTTTCCGGTCACATTTTCTGGAGGTTCTTATGTCGCAGGACAAGATCAATGAATCGACATCGCTGGCGAAGCTGAATCCGGCTGTCGCGGCGGCGGCGGCCGCGGGGCCGGTTGAACTGGAGGCGGAGAAAGCGGCGGCGCTGGAGCTGCTGAAGCTGGGGAACTCGATGGCCCAGACGGCCCGCGGTGCGGGCGTGTCGCGGGTGACGCGGTACCGGTGGCTCAAGAGCGACCCGCAATTCGGAGCGGCCTACAACCAGTGGCTGAACGAACTGGAAGAGAGCGGCCGGGCGCGGCTGATGATGCTGACGGATAAAGCCACC
>Ga0182024_10008255_pt1 | contig 22057 bp, 20 predicted proteins | sample P32metaG_FD_120480 | JGI IMG/M metagenome (GOLD analysis project Ga0182024, IMG submission 120480) | Permafrost microbial communities from Stordalen Mire, Sweden - P3-2 metaG (Illumina Assembly) | ecosystem: Environmental > Terrestrial > Soil > Wetlands > Permafrost | place: Sweden: Stordalen...
AAAGAAGATCTCGCGCGACTCCGACCTCCGCATGGCCACGCTACGCCGCGAGTTCTCCGAGCAATTCAACTCAACAGTAGTCGCCCACACCAACCGCGCCGACAAGAACGACCCGGCCGCCCAACCTCACATCGTCAAGGGCATCAAGGCAGGCGACCTCGTCAAGCTAAAATCCCTCGGTCGCCAGGCCAGAGTCGACCGCATCATCGACCCGAAAAACTTCGAAGTCTCCGTCGGCCCGATGAAGATGCGCGCCAGCATTGAAGACATCGCCGAAGTCGAGTCGGTCAAAGTAATCACCCCGCTCGAAGCTGCTCGCAAACGCGGGGGCATTACCGTCGCCACAGCGAACAACGACACCGACTACATGACCTCCGAGATCAACGTGATCGGCCGCACCGCCGACGAGGCCCAGAGCGAAGTCGAACGCTTCCTCGACCGCGCCTTCCTCGCCGGGCTGCCCCGCATCCGCATCGTCCACGGCACCGGCATGGGCGTGCTCCGCCGCACCCTGCGCGAATACCTCCGCAGCCACCCCCACGTCACCACCATCACAGAACCTCCCCAAAACCAGGGCGGCCAAGGCGCCACCGAAGTAGAACTCCGTCAGTGACTTAGATTCGGCCTCTGATCGCCTTTGCCTCAGCGCTCAGAGAGTTGCGCTTTCCTTCAAAGCGCCTCCAAATGATTGCTTCCAACTTGCCTCCATTTGTCATCCCTCTCGCAGTGCGGGTCGGATCAAATCTCGGAAGTTATGGAGTTTGAGCGCCGTCCCGTTTGGATTTCGATATGTCTCTTGGTCGACAATTTCCGCCGAATGCAATCGGTTGAGGTCGTGGCTGAGGCTGATCACACGCTCGTTCTTCGCACTGATCTGTCCGGATGGTAGGTCGTGGAACAGATCGAGGGCAAGGATGAGCTCGTCTTCGCTCCACTTCGGGTTTCTCTTCACTTGATCGGCACTCAGATCCGCATCGGCATCAAGATGTACCGATACTTCACATCCTCATTCGCATCCTCAGGCCGCATCTGTCCCGCGCTCTGGGCGTCCTTGAACTCCAGCCGCACCTCGCCGGTATTGCCAATCGCCTTCAAAAAATCGATAAGGTACTGGCTATTGAACCCCACCACCAGCGGATCGTAGTTATACGGAGTTTCAATCGTATCTTCGGACTCGCCAGCGTCGGTAGAAGAAGAAGAAAGCTTCAATTCGTTCTGCTCCAGCCGAATCTTGATCGCTCCACTCCGCTCATCGGCGAACTGCGCCACGCGCTGGATGCAGCCCATCAGGTCTTCCGACCGCACAATCACAAACTTATTGTTATCCCGCGGCAGCACGGCCTCGTAGTTTGGAAACTGTCCGGTCAGCTTGCGGCTGGTCAACACGCGGCCGCCAACCTTGAAGAACAGCGTCTGGTCATCATCGGCAAAGTCCAGTGTCTCTGCCTCGGTCGAACCCAGCAGCGAAGAAAGTTCGCTCAGCGCCTTCCGCGGAATCAGCGTCTTCTTCTCACCCGACACCCCCTCCAGCGTCTCGCCCAACTTTTCGATATGGGCCAGCCGGTGGCCATCTGTCGCAACCATCGCCATGCTCTCCGCTTTCAGCACCAGCAGCGCGCCATTCAGCGTGTAGCGCGACTCTTCATTTGAAATCGCAAAGATCGTCTTCAACACCATGTTCTTCAGCGAGGGCACCGAAATCTTCACCGCCCCGCTCGACGGAAACTCCGGCACCTGCGGAAAGTTCGCCCGCGCCATCCCCACCATCTTCGTATTCGACCGACCGGCCCGAATCTGCACCCAATGGTTATCCATCAGCTTGATCGAGATCTCGCCTTCGGGCAGCAGTTTGATGTAGTCGTACAGCTTACGCGCCGGAATCGTGCACGCCCCAGGTTTCTTCACCTTCGCCGCACAGCTTGTTCGCAGGCTCTGGTCGAGGTCCGTCGCGGTAATCGTCAATCGGTCGCCGCCCTCACCCTGCGTCGCCTCAAACAGAAAATTCGACAGGATCGGTATCGTCGTCTTCCGCTCCACCACGCTCTGCGCAGCGGTCAGCTCCCGCAGCAGCTCTGCGCGGGAGACGGTGATCTCGAGGTTGCCGGTTGGGGCTGCAGTTGCGCTCGTCTCAGTCGTCACACTCGTCACGGTCATCTCAGGCTCCTGGGTCGCACTCGTCACTTCGGTCTCTCCGCACTTTTCAGTCGTAGGTCGCTGGGCAAACTGTACACCGAATCCATCCCACGGTGCATCTCGCCACTTTGAGCGCCTGCTTGATTCTAGGGTGCAACCTGCTCCAGGCGCGATAGATTTCTTTGTGGAAACCAGGGTAGCTTATGTGCGACCGCGGACATTGAGATCTCACCGCAACTCTGCCCAACCCAACCTGCCAGCGCTACTGATCCTACAGAACTAAGAAAAAAGAACAATAAATACTAGTAGTAGTAATCGTTGTCGCTTGAAAAGTGGATATCCCTCCCATCTTCCATCCCTTCAAACACTTGAGAGTGATCCCCGTTTTAGAAGACCGGACATCCCGAAACGCATGTCGAGGAAGACCTACCCTCATCCCTCCCCACTGACCTGCTTATCCCACTTCTTCACATCTACCACCCATCACTTCTGAGAAGACCTGGAACGAACCGTGGGAATATTGATCAAACAAAACAGAATGATGTAGTTAGGCCAACCGCCTTTTTCACACTCTCATCCCATCACCGAGGATAACCAGTCCCACCCCAAACCGTCCTGCCCACATTACCAAGGAGCCCTCCATGAACATCACCATCTTCGGCGCCAGCGGAGCCACCGGAACCCTCCTCACCCAGCGTTGTCTCGCCGCCGGCCACCAAGTCACAGCGCTCCTGCGTGCTCCGGAAAAGTTTCTCCTGCGCGACCGGATTCATGTCATCCAGGGCACTCCGTTCGACCTCGCAGACGTCAGCAAAACGATCGAAGGCGCAGACGCGGTACTCTCTGCACTGGGCGCAAACTCGCTCAAGAAAGAAGATGTCCTCGAGCGCGCCGTCCCACAGATTATCGCCGCGATGCAGCAGACCGCCGCGCAGCCAAAGCCAGTCCGCCGCATCATTGTCCTTGGCTCTGCCGGAGCGTTGCCTACCTCGCTCGACAAGCAGCCCGCCTGGCGTCGCTGGTTCGTCCAGAACATCGTCTACAACACCTTCCTCAAGTGGCCTGTAGCCTCGCAGATCTCACAGTGGCAGAATCTCTCCCGCAGCAACCTCGACTGGACCATGGTCATGCCGCCAATGCTCACCAACGCCCCGGCCCACGGCTCCTATCGCATCGACGGCGACGCCCTCCCTCGCAATGGCAGCCGCATCTCCCGCGAGGACGTTGCCGATTTCATGATGCAGCAGATCGGCAATCCGCAATGGATCAAGAAGGGCGTATATATCGCCTGGTAGTTCGCAGAACCTCCTCCGGGGCAGTACAGTATCTCTGTCTCTAAAGGAGTCTTCATGAAGCAGGCCAACCGCACCGCCGTTCTGTTCATCCTCGCCTTGTCCAGCACCGCCGCGTTAGCACAGGCAGCCAATCCAGCCCCTTCACCAGCCCCCGCGCCACTGGTAGGCTCCATCGCCGGCCACCCCGGATGGCCCGCCGCAAAGCCCGAGGACGTCAACTCCCCCGAGGCCATCCTCGCCGCGGTCTACAGCGTCATCTCCGGCCCCAAGGGCCAGTCCCGTGACTGGGACCGCATGCGTTCGCTCTTCCTCCCCGACGCCCGCCTGATCCCCACCACCACCGTGCCCGCCACTCCAGGCAGCGCCGCCACGCACACCGACGCCGTCTTCCTCACCATCGACGGCTACATCGCCCGCAGCAGCGCAAGAATGACGTCTGCCGGCTTCTTCGAACACTCCATCCACAATGAGATCGAGCAGTTCGGCAACATCGTCCAAATCTGGAGCACCTACGAGTCCCGCCACAACGTCGACGACCCCACCCCCTTCGCCCGCGGCGTCAACAGCTTCCAACTCCTCAAGGACGGCGACCGCTACTGGGTCGTCAACATCTTCTGGGACGCCGAATCCCCCACCCACCCCATCCCCGCCAAATACCTGCCTTAGCTCACCTGGCATGCAGCGCGACGCGTCCATCGACCTCGCGCTGCACCTTCGTCAGATCCTGTTTCAGCGGCGTTCCGTGTTCCGCCATCAACTCGCCTCCCACATACACGCGCTCGAGGTCCGGCTGGCTCGTCACAAACACCAACGTCGCATACGGATCGAAGACATGCCCAAACCGGCTGGGATCGATCACCAGAAAGTCTCCCATCTTTCCTGCTTCCAGACTCCCAAGCTTGTCTGCCACGCCGAGCACGTCGGCGCTTCCCATCGTATGCAGCCGCAGCACATCATACGGGCTCATCACACCGGCGTTCTCATACTTGTCCCGGATCGCATAGAGCCCCGTCCGCATATTCTCGAACGGATCGGCCAGGTCGGCGCTTGCCTCCCCATCCACACCCATTCCCACGCGAATCCCGGCCTTGAGGTACTGAGGAATATCCGCAACTCCTGAAGCCAGCCGCCCATTCGAAAGCGGATTCCAGCTCATCGCGGCGTGTGCCTGTCCGGTCGCCGTAAGAATCGCCGCGTCCGTGTGAATGAAGTGTCCAAAAATCATCTTGTCGGTTAGCAGCCCGCTATCGGTGAACCACTTGAACTGCTCCCGATCCGCCACCTGTGTCTCTGGCTGCTCAAGATAGTGGCTCTGATTGCTCACGTGATAGTGCTTCATCAGCGCAGCCTCAAGCACAGCCTGCTGGGGCGTGCCATCAAACGAAGTCATGCCGTTGATCATCACCGAAAGCAGCTTCGTCTTCGGCGCCTGCTTCTCGGTCCAGGCAAGAAAGGTTCCCAGCTCGCGGTCTGCAATCTCGGTCGTGTACGCCGGCCTGGCCTTACCCGGCTCCCACCCATGCACAAACCGCACACCCGAGTCCGCCTCGCCACGAAATGTCTGCTCATTGAATGCTTCGCTCTGATCCCTGCTGTGCCCGCCGTAGTTGAAGCTGTACGTCGACGTAATCCCATGCCGCAGATGGTCCAGCCCGCCCTCCAACGTGAACCAGTAGAGGTCCTCCGCCGAGGCCTGGGTCACCGCATTGCCATACAGCGCATCGATCCACCCCAGCAGTGTCTGGTCTGAGGCCAGCCCACGATACGCACTCTGCCATAGATGGCTGTGCGCCGAGATGAATCCCGGCACCACCCAGTGTCCCCCTGCGTTCCACACCACCGCGGCCTTCAGTGATGCGGGAGGCTCCCCCGCAGCTACAGCTACCAGCCTTCCATCCTCGCCAACCACCAGATAGCCATGGAATGGCGCACGCTGATCAGCCGCCATCGTGAAGATGTAAGCATTGCTGACGACCAGCTTTGCAGGAGCCTGCGCGACTCCGCCCGGCATGCGCCAGGAAAATAGGAACGTGAAAACCAGAGAGAGAATTGCGAAACGGCGGACCACGCTTTCGTTCGGCATACTTCTTCTTACCGTGTGTCAGTCGCTAACACAAGAACATTTACAGGAGCGATCGCATCGCACTCGCGCAAAGTATTTCGGTCTCCCCTGGAGCAACTACAAGTCCCGCCACAACGCTGACGAACGTCCACCCACTAATGTCCCCGGATCGCCTGCAGCAGGAGCACCCCACCGATCCCCGCCAGGCCAAAGTAAACGTACCTCAGAAACACGTCTCCATTCAGCCGATGGTTAATCACTCTTCCGAGAAACACTGCCGGCAGCGTCACCGGAAGCGACAGAAAATAGTAGTGCGTTACGGTAGGAGTCCAGAGACCAGCCAGCCAGTAACCGCACATGCCAAGTATGCTGGCGGGCAAAAAATATCCCTGCAGGCTCGCCCTGAAATGTTGCGCGGACCAGCGCCGCATCGTCCCATAAATCACAAGCGGCGGTCCATTCATCCCGTAGGCGCCACCCAGAACGCCAGCACAGAACCCACAACCGAACAGCCATCCTCGGCTCTCACCACGCAACTCCGGCGCTCTTGGGCCAACCAGGGAATACGCGGAGAAAGCGAGAAGTATCACCGCCAGTCCTGCCTTCACGATCCTCTGATGGCTACTTGTCAGGAGCAGAAGACCCAGCGGAATACCAAACCCTGTGGAAGCCACCAGCCATCCCGTACTGCGCACGTGGATCTTTCGCCAATCCTGCACAACAACGCACGCAGCGATCGTGATCGACACCAGCACGGCGAGCGGAGCAGCCACCTCCAGCGGAAGAAAAAAAGCGAGCAGCGGTACGGCGATAAGCGCCTCGCCAAAGCCGAACGCGGATCGAATCAGGGTAGCGACAAAAAGGATCAGCAAAACGGGCAGCGTCGGGCCCATCGCGTTCCCGTTCCCAAATACCGGCAATCTTCCCCCAATGTCCCCAATACAAGAGCTGATCGTTACGGCTTCGTCGCAAGGATCAGCGGCGAAGGTCCAGGAGCCTCCAGAAGTCGTGGATTCGTAAAACCTGCCTCTGTCAACCAGCTCCCAATCTCTTCAAACGAGTAGGTATCGCCATTGTCCGTATTCACCAGCATGTTCGCCGCAAAAAAGAGTGACATAACCGGTGCCGTTCGATCTGCATTCACCAGAAACTCGGCGATCGCGATCGTCCCGCCCGGCGCCAGCGCATCGAACGTCTTGCGCAACAAGGTCCGGCTTCTGGCCTCTCCTTCGCTATGCAGGATGTGACCCAGAGTGGCAACGTTGTGGTCGCGCCCAAAGTCCGCCGCCAGCAGGTCTCCCCCGACGAACACATACCGGTCCGTCAGTCCGAAGCCTGCCACCGTCCTTTCGGTCGCAGGGAGTACATTCGTCCAGTCCACAGCCGTCACCAAAACGCGCTCCGAGCTTTGCGCCAGCGCAATGCCCCACACCCCAGAGCCCGCCGCCAGATCCAGAACCCGAACCGGAGTGTCCGAGTTGCCCAGCGCCAGGTGGTCTGCCAGCGCCAACGCCGACGGATAGCTCATGGGGAATATATCTACAACAAACTTCTGAAAAAAGTCGCTACCCGTTCCTTCTTCATTCACTGCAACCGCTGGCGAACCTGTGCCGACAATTTCATTCAAGTGCAGCCACTTTGGAATCAGCTGCGCACTGGCATGCTTCAGAATTCCACCTTGAAAGCCGCGCTTCGTGCTCACCAGAAAGGTCTCGCTCTCTGGCGTCAACACGTATCGGCCGCCGCTCCCCTTAGCGAGAAAATTCAAGCCAACCAGCACATTCATGATGGTCCGCAGCCCGCGCTCCGAGGCTCCCGTTGCCGCCGCGGTCTCCTTCACCGTCTTGGGTCCGGCATCCAGCACATCGAAGACACGATGACGAATCGCCGCTTCCAGCACTAGTGGTGGAACATAGCCCCACGCGAACTGCATGATCCGCTCCGGTGTTACCGATGTAGCGTTCATCATCGTTTCCTCTTAAATGTTGAGTTTGGTAGCACTGGCCGATGCCGCGATTCTAGTCCCCCGGCGACAAGCTTTGTCAGAGCCGCGCCGCGCTTCTTGCCGCAATTTTCTCAAGAGGTGAAAAGCTTCTAGCTTAAAGTCTCCATCAGCTTATTGATCGTCCGGTTCAAGTCTTTATCCGCCCGCCGCTGCTCGTCGATCTTAGATATTGAGTGCATCACTGTCGTGTGGTGCTTGCCCCCGAACTGCCGTCCAATCTCCGGCAGCGAAGCCTCCGTCAACTGCTTCGCCAGATACATCGCAATCTGCCTCGGAACCACGATCTGCCGTGAATTATTCTTCTGCTTCAACTCCGCGACCCGCATCCCGAACTGCTCCGCCACCGTCCGCTGAATCGTCTCAATCGTGATCTTCCGCACCTGCGTGTCGATGAACTGCTTCAGACACTGCTGCGTCACGGCGAGCGTAATCTCCACGCCATGCATGGAGCACCACGCAATCAACCGAACCAGCGCGCCTTCCAGTTCACGCACATTCGTCCGCACGTTCGAGGCGATAAACATCGCCACATCGGTCGGCAGTTGCGTCTGCTCGCTCTCCGCCTTCTTCTGCAGAATCGCAACTTTGGTCTCAAGGTCCGGCGGCTGAATGTCCGCGATCAAACCCCACTCAAATCGGGACCGCAGCCGGTCTTCAAAATCAGCCAGCTCTTTCGGAGGCCGATCGCTCGCAATCACGATCTGCTTCATACTCTCGTGCAACGTGTTGAACGTGTGGAAGAACTCCTCCTGCGTCCGCTCCTTGCCGGCAAGAAACTGGATGTCGTCGATCAGCAGCACGTCCACATTGCGGAACTTGTCCCGGAAGCCGGTCATCTTGTCGTACCGGACCGAGTTGATCATCTCGTTGGTAAACTTCTCGCCGCTCACATAGCTGATCGAAGCATGCGGCTGTCTGCGCTTCACGTCATGCCCGATCGCATGCATCAGGTGGGTCTTGCCCATGCCCACGCCGCCATACAGAAACAGCGGGTTGTAGGCCTTCGAGGGCCGTTCCGCGACAGCCTGCGCCGCCGCCATGGCAAACTGGTTCCCACTCCCAATCACAAACGCATCGAACTGATATCGCGGATTCAACTGCGACGCTGCGCTCCAGTCAAACCGCGCCTGCTCCGGCGTCGGCCCCGAAATAGAACTTGAAGTCGCGCCCATCTGCCCACCCAGGCGACCCTGCTTTGGCGCGCTCTGGCTGTGGCTCGGCACCGGCGCAAACCCGCCATCCTCACGCACTTTGGGCGTACGCGGGTCCTGCTCGGGAGTGGTAAACGTCACCGTCTCCACGTCCAACCCAAGGTTATCGATCGCCTCCTGGATCAGGTCGGCATACCGGTCGCCAATGTGCTTGAAATCGTTGGATGGAATTCGCACAAAAAGCTTTTTGCCCTCGATATGCGAGAACCGAGTCGGCTTAAGCCACGTCTCATACGACTGGCGATTGATCTTCTTCTCAAGAGCCGCCAGGATGCGAACCCAATAATTCAATACGGCGGTAGCCGTCGGAACGAATGACATTTCTTAATTTCCTTGTCCCAACGCCAGTTGAAGACACTGTAGAAAGCCGCGAACAACTTCGCGGTGAAATGGCAAATAGGGTTCCTTGCTCGTCAGTCGCGACGAGGGAAAAGTTCCCGTCTTGCCAGAAGTCTCTCCGCCGGGCATCGTGCAAAATTTCTGCCCGCGAAGAGGAGTGGGTCCAAAGTAAAGCAGAGTGCGGAACAACTGGACGTGCAGAAAACCACTTGCGAATCGGGTTCGATAGTAGCACGGAAAACAGACCCTTATTCAAGGCCTTCCACCAAAAAAAGGAAGTTGCACCATTAGCGGTGAAGAACCGAAACGGATGTTCGCAAACGCAATAACAAATAGTGCCATCACGCCCTCAGCCCCTATTCTTAAGCAGCCTCTTGTGATAGCCGAGCCGTTCCGCCATCACTCGTGCCCCAGAAAATTGGCTCGCGGGGTTGGACACAAACTGAAATGGGTTCATATGCGTGAGCCAGGTACAATCAAAGGGCCGCAATTCAATGTTCTGGATTTCAAGCTCTCCCATCACAGCGCAGCGGCACCCCCTGTGAAAATCCCGTCCGGTCGGGTATACTCAGAGATTGCTGCAACAGTCTAAAAGTTTGAGCAGGAGTTCTCCCCTGCGCAGGAGTTTTTTGTCATGCCGAAGCGTACCTTCCAACCCAACCGCCGCCACCGCGCCAAGACCCACGGCTTCCTCACCCGCATGAAGACTAAGGCAGGTGCAGCCGTACTCAGCCGCCGTCGCGCCAAGGGCCGTCACAAGATCGCCGTCAGCGCAGGCTTCCGCGACTAGTCACGTTCATCCACTTCACTCAGCAGGAGTGAGTTAGCATCGAACGCAAGACCTCATCCCGCCATGATTCGCGTGTTCGGCTCTCTTGGAACTCTTGTTCGCCGCGAATCGTTGGCGGGACAATAATGAAGACATCCAGAGCGGTACAGTTCAGGGAAACTCTTCTGACGAGGGCGCGGCTCTGTGCTACCAAAAATCTATCCGCTTTCCATACAACGACCTGCGCCACGCACCGTTTTCGGCAGGTTCACAAAAGTTTTTTGGCAACCTCATCGTCTGTCCGCATATCTAAGTCTGTCGTCAGCACCGATGTACACGTTTTAAGGAAGCGCCTGCTGACAATGGAGACGTTCTATGACACAGCCGAATCAACCGAATCGACCGCAACAAGGCAGCAAGTCAGGTCAACCGAATCAAACGCCTGGCAAACCGGGCCAATCGCCGCAACAGGGCGGCAGTGGTCAGCAAGTCCAGTCCGGAAATAAGAAATAGGCCTTGTCATTAGTCTGAGTCAGGGAAGCCCGCTGCCCAGGCGGGGCTTTTCCTTTGCCGCCCGTCTTATTTGCCGTCAGCGTACCGCGCTCCAAGCCGACAGCGGCTAAAATCGCATCATGCGCGATTCTGCCCGCATACAGATCGAGCCCAGCCGTATGACAGCCAGAGCCATCATCTTCCGCCTCCGCAAACACGCCGACTATCAACGCGTCTACAAGGCCAGCCGCAAGCAGTTCGCGAAGCAGATGAGCTACTTCTTCACCCTCCGCCCTCAACTCGGCCCAGACGGCACGCCTCTCCGCGAAGCCAACCCTACCACCCCCCGCGTGGGACTCACCGTAGGCAAGGTCATGGGCAAGGCCGTCGACCGCAACCGCATCAAGCGCCGCATGCGCGAGGCTGTCCGCAAAAACCTCTCCACCCTCAGTACCCCGGCGGACGTCATCCTCCATCCCCGCCGCAGCGTCATCGACCTCGATTTCCCGACGCTGGAGCGCGAAGTAGCGAACGTCTTCCGCGCCATTCAGAAAGCTTCGCAGAAAGAGCACGACAAGCAGCACGATAAATCATCCGCGTCGCCGTGATGCAAAATGACCGATCCCCAGCCCACGCTCGCCATCCGCATTATCTACCGCCTTTACAAATCGATCCTCTCCCCGATCCTCCACGCCTTCAGCCCCACCCAGTGCCTCTACCTCCCCACCTGCTCCGAATACGCTTACGTCGCCCTCATCCGCTTCGGCCTCATCCGAGGCTCCTGGCTGGCCCTTCGCCGCATCGCCCGCTGTCATCCGTTCGCCAAGGGCGGCCTCGATCCGGTGCCCCTGCGAAACTCCGAATCAGCCCCATCCGTCTCTATTCCCACAGACCATTTACCATAGAGGTTGCGCCTCGAGTTCGCTTGCGCAGCAGCCTCATGTTCCATCAAGAATAGGAAGTCTCTTTTGGCAGAGTTCAAGAACCCCAATCAGCAGGGCGCCGGCGACAACAAGTCGCTCCTCGTCATGATGCTCGTCATGGTCACCGTCTTCTTCGGCCTGCAGTACTTCCGCGCGAAGCACAATCCTCAGACAGAATCACCCAACGCCGCTCAAAGTGCTCCAGCCCAGCCAGGAAGCCAGCCCGTCGCTCCGGATATCACGCAGTCCGGCGTACCCGCCCCTGCCAGCGTTGCGGCTGCGGCATCCACGGTACCCACCGTCACGGCCCCAGCCGAATCCACCACCATTGTCGAGAACGAGCTCTATCGCATCACCTTCTCCAATCGCGGCGGAGACGTCACCAGTTGGATCCTGAAGAACTACAAGGACTCGGACGGCAAGCCCCTCAATCTGGTTCACGGCCAGGCCGCGCAGCAGGTCGGCTATCCGCTCTCCCTCTACACCAGCGACGCCACGCTCACCTCCGCTCTCAATCAAGCCCTGTACGTCCCCTCGGCCACCGGCAACCTCGCCGCCCCCGCGACCCTGACGTTCAACTACTCCAACGGCGCCACCCAGGTTCGCAAGACCTTCTCCTTCAATGAGACCTACGTCCTCCACGCTGACATTGAGGTCACTCACAACGGCGCTCCAGAAAAAGCCTTCATCAACTGGCCCGGCGGCTTCGGTGACCAGAACAACGCCGAATCCTACAACGGCGCCCAGCTCGACGTCTCCCGCAACGCGAAAGAGGAGCACATCGCGGCCAAGAAGGTCAAAAGTGGTGAGACCCTCAACGGTCCCTTCGACTGGGCAGGCGCCAGCGATGTCTACTTCGCCGCCATATTCCTTCCCGACTCCCCCGACACCGCCACCCTGGCCACCCTCTCCAGCAAGCTCGACGTCTCCAAGACCATCCGCCGCACCGGCCTCGGCAGCGGATCTCCCGCCAAGGGAGCCATCGAAGTTCCCCTCCTCGGCGCTGCTCTCGGAGACACCAGCGGCCGCATCCAGACCCGCATCTTCGTCGGCCCTAAGGCCGTCAACGTCCTTCGCGCCATCCACTCCACCGGCAACACCACCACCCTCGAGCCGCTGCTGGACTTCGGTTTCTTTGGTCCCATCGGCAAATATCTCTTTCTGGCCCTCCAGTTCATCCACACCCATATCGTCCCGAACTGGCCGGGCTCGTGGGGTTGGGCCATCATCCTCCTCACGATCCTCATCAACGTCGTCATCCTGCCGTTCCGCATCAAGACCATGCAGAGCGGCCTGAAGATGCAGCGCATTCAGCCCCAGATGGACGCCATCAAGGAGCGCTACAAGAAGTACAAGGCCACTGATCCGAAGAAGAGCGAGATGAACGTCGAGATCATGAAGCTGCAGAAGGACAACGGCGTCAACATGTTCGGTGGTTGTATCCCCACCCTCATCACCATGCCGCTCCTCTTCGCCATCTTCACCATGTTGCGGTCGGTAGTCGAACTCCGCCAGGCCCACTGGCTCTGGCTCCCCGATCTTTCCGCCGCCGATCCATGGCACATCCTGCCGATCGTGATGGTGGTTAGTCAGTTCCTCATGCAGTTCTACACGCCATCACCCGGCGTCGACCCGCAGCAGCAGAAGATGATGGCCTTCATGATGCCAGCCGTCTCCGGCTACTTCACCTGGAACTACGCCTCAGGCCTCGCCCTCTACTGGGCCATCGGCAACTTCATCAGCATCATTCAGCAATCCGTCATGAACCGCACCAGCCTCGGCCGCGAGATGCGCGAGATCGCCGCCAAGCGTGCTCGCCGCAAGGCTGGCACCGCTGGAACGATCCAGGGGAAACGATAAATAGCGCCGGTTGATACATAATATCTCGCGCGGCATTTATACTTACTTTCAACGGATTTGTTTGTGCCCACTCAAACGAGTCCGGGAGACTTTTCAGTTCGTCAAAAAGAGCATGAGTCAAATAGATGATCCAGGCTCGGCAGCAGAGAAGATAGAAGACTTTCTCCAGATCCTCGTCAAAGGCGGTCTGGATCTCCGGTCCCAAATCCTTGCCTGCAACGGCCAAGTGCAATCCAACTCCAGTGACCCAGCCGGTGCGCCTTCTCTCGCTTCAATCCCAGTTGCTGCAGTCCCCCTCATCTCGATCCAGGACACGTCCTCCGGTCCCGACATCAAGGTCGAGTTGTCCGGCCCCGACACTCCTCTGCTCTTCGCTCGTAACGGTGAGCTCCTCCACGCCATCGAGCACATCGCCGCCAAGATTCTCCGCCTCGAGCCTGAGGATCACGACCGCATCTCCTTCGATGCCGAAGGCTTCAAGGCCACCCGCGACCGCAATCTCCAGCTCTCTGCCGAAGCAGCCATCCAGAAAGTCCGAGCCACAGGCCAGCCCTACGCCTTCCCGCCCATGACCTCACGAGAACGTCGCATGCTTCACCTGGTCTTGACGCAATCCGGACTCCCCACTGCCTCTTCGGGCGAAGTCCCTCGCCGCTTCGTCGTGCTCTATCCCCAAGGCCACCAGCCCGCGGCAACTCCACAAGCAAATTCCCCGGGCGGACCCTCAAACGAATCCCAAGACCGAACCCAGGCCATCCGCAACAGGTTCCGTCCCCGCTAATCCATCTTCACCCGCGCAAAACAGCATCTTTTCGCCACGTGGGAGCCGCTCCATCCTGCCGCCGCGCCTCCCGCTTCACCTCTTCCACGCCATCCAGATACGTTCGCCATTCCTCAGACTCGGCCACCCGCTTGATCATCGCATTCCGCCTGGTCAACAACTTCGTCAGATGTCTTCGCACCAACATCTTCTCCAACACTCGTCCCACCGTCCCCCACGGAGCGGAGAATCGAATCTCATCCCGCATTCGCGTTCCGTCATCCATCGCCGCGAAAAAGTGTTCATGTTCGAACCGTGCAAACGCCCCATGAACCATCACATCGCGGAAGTAGCTGTACGGCCGCCACGCATCAATCCGGCTTGTATGGCGCTGCTGTACTCCGAAATGACGCCCCTGCCAGGTCACCGTCTGCCCGTGGCCAATCAAACCGGTGGCGACACCGTCGATGACCTTCTCTCCGGTCCATGCAGCTGAAACAAGATGTAGATCGATGCTCGTGGAAAGTTTGAAGCATCTCTCCACGGGAGCGTCAATCCAGGTCGTCAAATGAATCATTTCCATAACCCATCCAGTCCCACCGCAACTCTGTTCACTATCGACAGAACCACTACGCCAACAATAAGACCTTGCCAATCCCACCTTTTTCCGCCGCGGCCTGCGCTGCATCGGCCTCAGCCAGCGAGACCATCCGATCGATTGGAATCACCAGCCGTCCAGCAACCACATCCTCTGCCAGTGTCTTCAGCATGGAAGCATCCGGCACCACACGAACCGACTCGATCTTTACCGTTGGATGCATCTTTGCATTGCCAGGCGGCCCCAGCACGGAAGCGAATACTCCGCCCTGCTTCACCTTCCCCAGCAGCATCTCCGCCGTCTCGTGCCCCACCGTGTCGGCCACAGCGTCGATCAATCCCAGTTTCTCCATCGCCGCCGAATCATCAAGTCCCAGCACCTGATCGGCCCCTAGCCCCGCAGCCTCCTTCATCTGCGATTTCCTCACCCCAGCGATCACCACGGCTCCAGCCTTCTTCGCCGTCCACACCGCCGACCGCCCCACGCCGCCCACCGCTCCTGCCACCAGCACCGTCTGGCCCGACTGAATCTTCGTCCCGCGCGTAATCAACTGCTCCCCGGTCAGCGTCACCAGCGGCAACGCAGCCGCCTCCGCCAGGCCCAGTTTCTCGGGAACGTGCGTCAGTTCCTCGGCCTTCACCACCACCAGTTCCGCATAGGCGTTGTTCCCGAGCGCCATCACCCGGTCGCCCGGCGCAAACCCACTCACCCCCGCACCAATCTCCCGCACAATCCCGGAGATGTCCCGCCCCAGAATCGCAGGCAGTTCCAGCGGCATATACTGCTTCATCGCCCCACTTCTCAGCTTGTAATCGATTGGATTCACGCTGCTGGCCGTCACCCTTACCAGCACCTGGCCCTCCCCCGCCACCGGGTCGTCCACGTCCTCATACTTCAACTTGCTCGGACCACCGTACTCATGCAGAACGACAGCTTTCATTCCACACCCCCACGAAATAAGATGCGTACGGTGCCCTCCGCGTCCTTGTTATGTGAGATATACACAGATAAATGCGGAGCCCTCCTGACCGTTCCCCCGCTGCCACAGCCTTCCGTGCTGCTACTCCACCTCGTCGCCCTCCGGCATATAGCGCCTCCACTCCCCGCTCTCCGCCACCCGTTTCAACAGCAGCATCCTGTGCCGCAGCAGTCGGCAGATGGTTGGAACCACAACATACCGCGCCGCCACCTTCCCCAGCCAACCGAACGGCAGAGTAAACCGCAGCTTATCGTTCAACAGCGTATGGCCATCGATTTCAACGAGGTGGTGATCGTGCTGAAACCGCTTGAATCGCCCCCGCCCCATGGTGTCCTGAAAGAACACGGGCCGTTCATACCCGGTGATCAGGCTCTCATGCATCTGCGGAAACCCGAACTTCCACCCAGCCCACACCAGCCTGTCCCCCTCCCCAATCATCCCATCCGTCTTGCCTTCGATGGGCCGCATCCCCAGCGTGCGCCCCACCAGCACAATATTGGTCGAAAGCTGAAAACACCGCTCAATCGGAGCGTTGATGTGAATGCTGTCGCTGATGGTAAACATCGAACTCCCAAAAAATAGTTGATCCCGCCGCCGTAATCCCCATCAGGAGATTCAGCCAGCCGCACTTTCAGTCTCTATCATTATCATTTCGGCAACGACAGTGCCTCGCCCTCGCCGTCAAGCTGAAGTGTCACCAGCATCCACCTCCACCAAGCTCCAAATTAACAAGCATCAACACAGACGAGCATAACGCTCAAGCAAAGCCTCGGGCTTCTTGGGCTGTTCGGTGACATGAATGACAAACCAGTTGAGTATTTTCTTCCGTGTACCCGTCAATGGCCTTAAACCTGTCCAGTTCGGCCCCACGCTCCGGAAGCTCACCCTTGCATAGAGCGCATAAGCCTCGCTGCTTCTTCCACATTTGGTCTTTCTGCGCTGAGTGGGTGTGCCACGTTCATCGAATTCAAGCCGTTTCGCGATGTACCGCTTCATTTGAAAGATGAGCGCTTTATCTTCGCCTGCAATGGAAAGGATCTCTGTCCGAACTCTCTCAAGTATTGGTAAAGTCTTCGCACGATTTGCCTCGGACAGCTCAGGCATCACTCATCTCCTACAAAGCTACAGTCTTCGACTCCACTAACCCTTTAGCTCGCTCAATAAAGGGAACGAGCCCAACACTCCCCTCATCCCCCTTACCCCGGGTCCTTACACTTACCGCATCCCCTGCCGCTTCCTTATCCCCCATCACCAAAACAAACGGAACCTTCTGCATCGTGAACTCGCGAATCTTCGCATTCATCTTCTCATTCCGCGCATCGAGTTCCACGCGCAATCCAGCCGCCTCCAGCTTCGCCTTCACCGCAGCAGCATATTCAACGTGCTTCTCCGAAATAGGCACCAGCCCCACCTGCACCGGAGCCAGCCAAAGCGGAAACGCCCCCGCATAGTGCTCAATCAGCACTCCAAAAAAACGTTCGACACTCCCGAACAAAGCACGATGCACCATCACCGGCTGATGCAGCTCGCCATCTTCGCCCTTGTACTCCAACTCAAACCGCGCCGGCAGATTGAAGTCGAACTGCACCGTGGACAACTGCCACAGCCGTCCCAGCACGTCCACCAACTTGATATCGATCTTCGGCCCGTAGAACGCTCCCTCACCGGGGATGCTCTTAAAGGCCACGCCGCGGTTCGTCAGCACACCCTTCAGCGCCGACTCGGCTTTCTCCCAGTCGGCTGCATTGCCCACAAACTCGCCCGTTTTCTTGGGGTCGTGCAGCGACAGCTCGACACGATATTCGTTGAACCCGAAGGTCTTCAGCACGGCCTCGGCGAAATCGAGGCAGGCTTCAATCTCGCTGACAATCTGCCCCGGCGTGCAGAAGATATGCGCATCATCCTGCGTAAACCCACGCACTCGCAGCAGCCCATGCATCGTGCCTGAGCGCTCATACCGATAAACGTTCCCCAACTCCGCATACCGCACCGGCAGATCGCGATAGCTCTTCGGCGAATTCTTATAGATCAAAATATGGCCGGGACAGTTCATCGGCTTCAGCCGATACTCCGCATCATCCAGCTCCATCGGCGGATACATATTCTGCGAGTAGAATCCTTCATGCCCAGAGGTCTTCCACAGCTCGCGGCGCATAATGTGAGGCGTAAAAACCATATCGTAACCGCGACGGATACATTCTTCCCGCATCCAGTCTTCCATCGTCTTGCGGATCAGCCCGCCCTTCGGATGCCAGAAGATCAGCCCCGCGCCCGCGACCTCCTGGATGGAAAACAGGTCGAGCTGCTTCCCCAGCACACGATGATCGCGAGCCTTAATCTCCTCCAACCGTTTGAAGTGAGCATCCAAATCTTTGCTGTTAAAAAACGCAGTCCCATAAATCCGCTGCAGCTGCTGATTCTTCTCATCGCCAAGCCAGTAAGCCCCCGCAACCGACATCACCTTGAACGCCTTCACCCGCCCCGTCGAAGGCACATGCGGCCCCCGGCAAAAATCCACAAACTTGCCATTCCGATAAAGCGAAATCTCCTCACCCGGCTGCGTAAACTTTTCAATGAAGTGGACCTTCATGAACTCACCCTGTTCCGCATAGTCCTTCAGCCCCATCTCACGCGACTCTTCTTCGCGGACAAACGTTTCATCCCGCGCGACCACCTCGGCCATGCGTGTCTCAATCGCCGCAAGGTCCTCATCGCTAAATGGCGTCTCGCGGTACACGTCATAGAAGAACCCCGCATCCGTCGCCGGCCCATGTCCCAGCTTGGTCTCGGGAAACAGTTCCAGAATCGCCGTCGCCATCACATGCGCCGCCGAGTGCCGCACCACCTTCAGCGAAGACTCGTCGCCCTCCTTCAACAATTCCAGCGCCACATCCTCATTCAGTGGAGCCGACAGATCCACCAGCCGCTCCCCACTCTCGCCCGCCCCGTACATCGCAGCCTCGGAGGTCTCGTCGCCCACCGCACCCGCAGCGGCCACAGGAGTCAGCGGACGAATCCGCGCCACCACCACCGCCGCTGCCAACCGTGGCGAGATGCTCATCGCCACATCATGCGCTGTCGTACCGCGCGGAACCTCGCGCACTGAACCATCCGGAAGCTGAATCTTGATCATCTGCTCGCTCATATCGTCAGCTACCAGCATATTTCCTTTGCCCCCGCCGCACCAATCCGTATCACCCATTCGTTGTATTCGCACTCCCTGCTTTGGCCATTCCAGTGCAACCACCGCGACGAAATAATAGAGCCAGCTGAATCAGCCAGGCAGAGAAATAGAACGCTGAAAGGAATGAATCACGAACCAGGAAAGTAGGTCGTCATGTCTTCAAATCGGCAATCTAAAATCTCCGCAAATGTCCGCTGCACCGTCTGTGGCCAGGGATTTCTCATCGATGCTGAACCCGGCATGCATGTGGATCATGACGCGAGCCGCCGGATCGTCCAGCACGTTCTTCGCACCCATCACGCCTTGCATTCCACCTCATCCAGCGCTCATCCGCCCAGCACCTTCAACATTCCCAGTTGGTCTGGAGCCCATCGTTTCTCTGTCTCTGCTTCTCTCCACAATCTGCTCGACAGCGCCCTCTAGTCCACTGGCAGCGACAGTGCGGCCAATGATGGCTTCTCCTCTTCCTGTGGACCGCGATCCTCCTAACCACGCTACGTTTTGGAAGGTGACCTTCCAGCTAAAACTAGCCGCTCAAAAGAAAAGAACCGCGCCATATCGGCAACGGTCCTTTTTGCTTCATTCTCGTGGCGTTGATTCCTACGCTATCTCTGGAATGCGACTGACAGCCTGTTCCTGTGGCATATGCTTCTTCAACCACACGTTAGCCCTCCACCGTCCAATGAACGGTGCAACGGCGATCATTCCAAACGCAACGCCTAATGCGATATGCATAAACATCTCCTTTCTCCCTAAGGTCTTGAATATCCTTCTGGGTTGAACCGGCAGACTGAGTGCAAAACATTGCATGTTGCTACAGTTGATTCCTTACTATCTGCCGCCCGAACCACCGTCGATATCCCACTTTCGTGTTAGCCCGCAAACCTCCGTGCTAGCGTGTTCCCGTTTTGATCCTGATCTTTGCCCGTGTTTGGCACGCTCTACCTGCCCATCGCCTAAAATAGCCGCATGTCTTACGCCGCAGCGGTCGACCATCTCTACGCCTTGGGCCACGAGCTCGCGCCCGCTACGCCCCCCGCGCCGCGCCGCAAGTTCGACCTCGCCCACATGCGCGCCCTCACCGCAGCCCTTGGCGACCCGCAATCCACCTTCCCCTCCGTCCTCATCGCTGGGACCAATGGCAAAGGCTCCACCGCCGCCACTCTCGCCAGCATCCTCACCTCCGCCGGCTACCGCACCGCTCTCTACACCTCTCCCCACCTAGTCCGCGTCAACGAGCGCATCCAGATCGACGCCATCCCCATCCCCGACGAGGATTTTGCCCGCCTCTACTTCCGTGTCGACGAAACCGCCCGCCACCTCGTCGAAGCAGGCAGTCTACCCCACCCTCCCAGCTTCTTTGAGGTCCTCACCGCCGTAGCCTTCCTTTACTTCGCTGCAGACGGAGAAGATACAGCAAAGCAACGCCCAGTCGACATCGCCATCCTTGAGGTAGGCCTCGGAGGCCGTCTCGACGCCACCAACATCGTGCATCCGCTCCTCTCCATCATTACCGACATAGCCCTCGACCATCAGGACTATCTCGGCACCACCATCGCCGAGATCACCCGCGAGAAGGCTGGCATCCTCCGCGCCAACGGCACCCTCATCACCCTCCCCCAGCATCCCGAAGCCAATCAGTCCATCGGAGAAGCCGCCGCTACCCTCAACCTTCGCGCCATCAGCGCCGCCGACTTCATCCCCCACCTTCCGGCCCGGGCCTCTGTCCAGCCCAATAACAGAACCGTCATTTCGACCGAAGCGCAGCGAAGTGGAGAAACCCGCTTCTCAACGCCAGGTCTCCCTCCCAACCACTACACCGTCACCCTCGACCGACAACCGCTCGAAATAGACTCCCCCCTCGCCGGCCGTCACCAGCAGCGAAACATAGCTCTCGCCATCGCCGCCGCCGTCGAATTACGAACCCCAAACAGTTACAAATTGCCTCTAACAAGTAACCGAATAAGTTACAATATCACCAACGCGGCCATTGAAGCAGGAATTCGCAACACCAAGTGGCCCGGGCGCCTCGAACTCCTTGCCTTCCCCGGCGGTCCCCAGCTCCTCCTCGATGTCGCCCACAACCCCGCCGGCGCCTGGACCCTCCGCGCCGCCATCGCCCAGCTTCCCGAATCCCAACCCCGTACTCTCCTCTTCAGCTGCCTCCGCGACAAGAGCCTCAGGGAGATGACCCAGATCCTGCTACCGCTCTTCGACGCAAGCACCAGCCAGCGGCCTCACGACCACATCATCTTCGCCCCCATCGACAACCCCCGCGCCGCGAAGATCGAAGACCTCCTCGCCGCCGCTCACGCCCTCGAGATCCCCGCCCACGCCGCTCCGCACGTTCCCGCAGCTCTGGCCCAGGCCCGCGCCATCACCCCCCCGAACGGCCTCATCATCGCAACCGGCTCAGTCTATTTAGTCGGCGAAATCCGCCACCTCGCGGTCCAGCAATGACACCACACCGGCTCCCTGTCCTCTTGGTTGAAGGCGAAGACCCCGTCGCGCCGGCCGCGCCGCCATCAGCCGTCCCAGTCTCGAAGCAGCCTCCCTTTGCCCTCCGCTGGCTGTCCTACCTGGTCTTGATTCCGCTCATCGGCCTGGCAACTGTCGGCTTCGGCTGTATCTCCCTCCTCGCCGGCCTCTGGGACAGAACCGGCCGCCAGCAGCACGCAATCGCCCACTTCTGGGCTCGCACCCTGCTCCTCATCAGCCTCTCCCCCGTCCGCATCGTCGGCGTGGAGAAGCTCCACGAGCACGAAACCGCCGTCTACGCCTCCAACCACCTCAGCTACATGGACACACCCGTCCTCTTCGCCCGCCTCCCCTTCCAGTTCCGCATCCTGGCCAAACAGTCCCTTTGGAAGGTTCCCTTCATCGGCTGGTACCTCAACCGCTCCGGCCAGGTTCCCGTCGACACCAAGAGTCCCCGCTCCCTCATCGCAAGCCTGAACTGCGGCGTCGCGACCCTCAAGGCGGGTATCCCCCTGGTTCTGTTCCCCGAAGGAGGCCGCGCCGCCACCGGTCAGCTCCAGACCATGATGTCCGGTTGCGCCTACATGGCCATCAAGGCCCAGGTCCCCCTGATCCCCCTAACCCTCATAGGCACCTACGAGATCCTCCCCATCCACGTCTACGCCCTCCACCCCCGGCCCCTCCTCATCGTCATCGGCGACCCCATCCCCACCACTGGCCTCCACACCCGCGATGCCGACGCCCTCACCCAGCGTCTCTATCAGGCCATCTCCACCACCTACAACGAGTACCAGGGAGTAGGGAATAGGGAGTAGGGAGTAGAAGTCCAGAGCTAAGTCTCCCCTACTACTGCTCCCTTGTATAACCGGCTACCTACAACGAGTACCAGGGAGTAGGGAATAGGGAGTAGGGAGTAGAAGTCCAGAGCTAAGTCTCCCCTACTACTGCTCCCTTGTATAACCGGCTTTC
>Ga0182024_10008256_pt1 | contig 22057 bp, 19 predicted proteins | sample P32metaG_FD_120480 | JGI IMG/M metagenome (GOLD analysis project Ga0182024, IMG submission 120480) | Permafrost microbial communities from Stordalen Mire, Sweden - P3-2 metaG (Illumina Assembly) | ecosystem: Environmental > Terrestrial > Soil > Wetlands > Permafrost | place: Sweden: Stordalen...
AAGCCCGATGATATTGATCGCAGAATACAACTTGTACCTGGTTAGGTTGCGCCAGGTGACGACGAAGTAGTTCTTGAACATTAGCAAACGCTTTGGGTGGCCCGTACAAAAAAGAGACCAATGTTTCAAAGGCCTAAAAATCAAATGCTTATGATTTTATTCAAAGGTGGATCCGCTTAATTCGATACAATAGATGTCCGGTTATCGTGGCAATTAGAAGGAAGGGCAAGTTGTAAGATGATCTTTTCACTTTAATAATGACTTTGTCCGGTCAAGTGCTGTCTATTATAGGTAATCAATCACGAGAAACGCAAGCCTTTTATATTGTTTCTATCCCTATTAACTGGACAGTTTTCTGAAGGTAGATTAGTAGTTTTTCATTTTTAAAAGAGATCTGATTATAATTTTCCGCTTGCTTCGTGCCTCTCCCTAGTGGTTTTTTACTACTGTCTTGTCTGCTTTATATCTAATTATTTCTCTCAACGGATACTTACGCATCCACGCAAGAGTATATTCTGCATTATACTTATTTCTTAATATTTTTCTCGTGCTTTGGATCTTATCATTTTAGTTATTGGACAAAGTGTCCAATAACTTGTCCAATAACTTCAACTTGATTCTTCATCTTACAGACCCTTTGGGACCGCCTCCTTGTCATTTAATACTATATCTGGTACCTCTGTAAGTACCTTCCTTTTTAAGTATCTTCATTTCGAACAGTTTGTTTAATTGACGTTGAGCTGCCTTGGGATTAAGTTTAAATTTAGTAGCAAATTCACCTGCTGATACCTTGCCAACCTCTTGTATAAATAACAAAGCGGCTCTATCTTCGTCTGTAAATGCCTTAACACCCGCCTTTTTTGCCAAATATTCTTTCGTCCTTCCAAAAGTGATTTCAAGCATACCCGCTTTCAGTCTAAAAGTCGGCAGAGGAAACCCTTCAGCTGGTAGACGTTTCATATTCCTTAATCCTATGCCTCTCTGCTCAGCCAATTTCATTTGATTGAACACATACATTAACTTAGGATTTCTGCTCAAAGATGGTGCATCAAAATCTTGTAAATCTTTAAGAGTCAGCGGGTATGTAGGAGCTCCAGGGCTCCGGACAATAATTTTATCAGGATCTATATATAAATAGTTTGTTGCTCCCTTTACTTCATAATCTCGATGTATTACTGCGTTAGAAATTGCTTCCAATAAAACCTCAAAAGGGAAATCCGCAACTTCCTTTCTTCTGCCGCTTGATTTATCCATGGTCATCTTTAATCCCTTGTCTTTGACATAATCAACTATATCCGGCAACTGGTTTACTAATGCTCCTTTAAAGTCACGGACTTCGGATTTACCCCTGCCATAATTTATTTCAACTTTAAAAATTGTTTGAGGAAAAGAATTCTCAGGCGCGTTGCCAAATAGGATAATGCCTAACCCCGTGGGTTTAAAATTTCCCGACTTTTCTTCCTTTTCTAAAAATCCAAATTCATAAGCCCATTCGTTGAAAGTAACGGATGGATATTTGAATCCAGCAGATGATTCCTCAATAAATCGTTGAATTGCAGCTGTAGAAAAGCTGGCAATTGTAGTTCCGCTTACGCCCTTCTCAAGAACAGTCAATGCAGGTTTCTCTTTTTGAAGTTTTGCGTGTAACGCTTCCCTTTCTTTTTCTTTTTTAAATTTTGCGTTGTCCTTCCAGATAATCTCTTGCAACTCGGGAGGGAACATTTCGACTTCTATTCCCTTTTTGCGAATTGCCGCTATTCCTCCTTTGGCAATTAAAGGATTTGGATCCTCAACCCCAATATACACTTTTCTTAAACGGGCCCTCCCTATATGAGTTGAACAACCTTTCTTAGGAAGTTTTCTTGAGTTATCTGTGCATGGCTCAAGGGTCACATACAAAACACAATTTTTCAGATTCAAGTTCACCAACTTACGTTCAATCGAAGTGTATTCACAATGTTCGCCTTCGCGAAGTTCACCACGATGCGCCTTAGCCAATAATTCGCCATCTTTCGTTGCAATAATAGCTCCTACCAAGGGGTCTGTCTTATCCTCATGCTCTGGCACTGAAAGATGACTTTCTTCAATTGCCATTTTCATAAGTTCTTCTGGTGTATATTTTTTTTTTGGCATAGCAACTATATTCTCTTTTTTGATACCGCCTTACTGATATTGTGTTTTTTCTGAAAATCAACCTTCAAATTAGCGAAAGGCAGATATTTTCCTAACTCATCTAAATCATAAAAGCTCTTGCCTGATGTTTGCTCAATGAAATGCATCAGCATTTTAAATTCAGTATCCCTCGGATTTTTGCAAACTGCATAATACACAAAAAGGTTTTCTAAATTCGAAAGTAATTTTAGCCAATATCCACCTGTATGTGGGCCTTTCCAGCCAACTTGATGAATATAGAATTGATTCACTCTTTTAGTTAATCCATTCGTTTTTGAAGTTGATTCACCAATATATAGAATGCTTTCTTTAGGTCTCCAATATTTATTCAGTTCCAATTCGATAACTTGTTTGGTGAGCTTGCCATTTATATTAAGCTCAGGTGAAAGACTTCTCCATTTACTAAATACTTCTTCTTTTATTTCGCAAGTAGGAAGAAGACCATCGTTTTTTGAATTATTTGAGGATAATGAAACAACATAAACTCCATTTCCAATTTCAGGAATAGGTTGACCCCATCTTATTGGTTCGGAAGGAGTAAGTCCGACCTTGTGAAATAGAGTATTTACAGTAGTCACATTGATCATTATAAGTGTCTATCTTCTACCAAATCTTCGAAAGGCTTGTATAGTTTGATAATATCCATATGCGACAAATATTCGACCCAAGAAGTCAAAAACGTAAGACGACCAATTCAGAGTTAAAAAGTTCTTTTTGTCTCGGAAATTAAATAATGCTTCGGTATCAAAAAACCTCAAGGGGTTCATGAATTTTAAGAATGCTTCAAAAAAATCCTCATTAAACTTAAATGAAAAATGATAGCCGTGAGCAAAAAATAATAACAAAAAGAAAAAGAAAACCCCTACACCAAAGGAAAAGAGCAATCCCCAAAACCAATATCTTCCAAAATTATTTGAATATTTATTCAAAAAGAGACTGAATTTTTTGAAAAAATCCAATGATCGCCAATCTATATCTCGGTAATGTGCCTCGATTTCTTGTGCCTGATATGCAAGCGATCTGACAGTGTCGCGTTGCTTTGTAAATGCAGTTGTTAATTGACCAAATGCTAACTGAGATTGGGCATGATTAATATTGCCTCTTAGATGAACTACCTTCGGAAAATCTGTTTCTGACAAAAAAATCTCTGTAACCTGACTATTTTCGAAACAAAATTGCGCTTTGGAAAATTGGCATTTAATAAATTTGGCCTTTCCTAAATCGGATGAATAAATGCCAATTTGACTACTTTTTTCTAAAGTTAAATTCCAAAGAGTAATTCGTCCTTCGTTAATAACATTAACAAAATTGAGTTCTTTAATATTTTGAACGTTTTGAATATTAATACTATTGTTAATTACATTCTTTCCAGTTAGAATTAATTTTTCCACGTCGCTACCAGAAATATCAAACCTGGTTATTTCGTTTAAGGGAATTTGCAATGAACCAATCTTAGAATTATTTGAAACAATTATTTCATTTTGGCTATTCGAGATATTTTTAAGCAATAGCTCATTTGTGTTCAACCCCCTAAAATTTATTTTTTTTGAATTCTATGGACCATTTAAGCCAAGAGTGTTACAATACAAATTTATTATTGAGTTTGAAATTGAACCAATATTGTTAATAATCATATCAGCGCAAAAAACATTTTCCATCTCGATATTTTCGCTCGATCCACTTATTTCTATTTCTTGATGATCTATTTTTTGGTTAATATTTATATTTTTTAAAACAAACAAATTGGGAACGGCATCAATATGAAGGATGCCATGAACTACCAATTCATTTACTCTAAATACTGACCCGTTTGATGTGATAGTGCAGTTTTTGTTGAACACACATCCACCCTTCAAATCGACTTGGTCAAAAGAGGAGGAAGTAAAATTCTCGTTAAATAGGCAGTCTTCGAAATAAATGTCACCCGCTTCTCTCCCTCTACCTAATAAAACACTTTTATTAAAAGTGCAGTTTCTGAAATGTAAATCGGCTTTATAAACGCCTTGGTTTGAGTTGAAGTTTGTATGGTCTTGTATCAAAGGGGCATTGACAATTTTATCAAATAGCCAGAGATTTTTTCCGGGGGTAAGAGAATCTCTTGTGCCTAAAAAGCTAACAAAGTCGCTATCAGAAATTGGAGTTTGGGGTGGGAGCATTTTTTAGGTTGATTCAATTCAAAGCCAATGACATTAATATCTTGGTTTATCTTAAAGCTCTTATTGCAAAAGTTGTTAAACTATAGTTCAGCGATTAATTGCCTCCCTTTTTGCACCCCAGAACTATATTAAATGGTGAAACCCGCTATGGGAGCGGGTTTCATAAGAGTTTCAGCGGAGAGGGAGGGATTCGAACCCTCGATACAAGTTTAAGCTCGTATAACGGTTTAGCAAACCGGCCCTTTCGGCCACTCAGGCACCTCTCCGAATCGTCTTTATAACCGTAAGATCTGCATTCTTTTCGGGGGATGCAAAAATAAAGATTAATTGCAAAGCTTCCTCATTTTTGTCCCGGAAGAAGGATCGTGATTGGACATTCCACACAATATTTCCCGCCGAATCTGCGTTCTGGACTCATCCAAGATCCGAAAAACACTACTATGAAAAATCGATTGACGGATTTGCTGCAGGGCATGCAATCCATATCCAAACCCCTTCTCCTGATAAGCTTCTTTGCAGGCTACCTCCTGGCGACCATGCTCTTTATTTTTTTCGGAGGTCAGATGCGCCATCTTCTGCAATCTGTTTTTTCCTGAACATGCTCCAATAAAAAACCCACCGGGATCCGATGGGCAATATCTTATTTGATTTAAGCGAAACTACATAGCCGCCAGCTGCACTTTTTGCTGGAGCTCGGTTACATTTTCGCGAAACAGGCTGTCGGTATCCATCAGATCTTTTACGGTCTGACAGGAATGGATTACCGTAGTATGATCCCTTCCTCCGAAATGCTCACCGATGGTTTTCAAAGAGTTTTTGGTAAATGCCTTGGCCAGATACATCGTGATCTGCCGGGCCTGCACGATCTCCCTCTTCCGGGTCTTCTGGAGCAGCTTATCATACGGCAGATCGAAATATTCGCATACCATCCGCTGAATGGTTTCAATGGTAATTTCCTTACTGCTCGTCTTAACAAAATTTCTTAACACTTTCTTCGACAATTCCAGATCGATTTCTCTCTTGTTTAGCGAAGATTGTGCCAGAAGAGATATTAATGCGCCTTCGAGTTCCCGCACATTGCTGTTAATGTTATAAGCAAGATATTTAACCACCTCCTTGGGCATCTCCAATCCGTCATTTTTCATTTTCCTTTCCAGGATCTCGATCCGGGTTTCATAATCCGGAATCTGGACGTCCGCACTCAGGCCCCAACGGAACCGGCTGAGCAGCCTTTCCTGAACACCTTCGAGATCCTTAGGCGATTTATCCGAGGTCAGGATCAATTGCTTGCCTGACTGATGCAAGTGATTGAATATGGCAAAGAATGCGTCCTGCGATCTCTCTGCACGGTTGAAGAACTGTACGTCATCGATGATCAGCACGTCCACCAACTGATAAAAATGAATGAAATCATTGACGGCATTGTTCCGGCTATGATCAATAAACTGATTGATAAACTTCTCGGAACTCACGTATAATACCACCTTGTTGTGGTGTGTCCTGCGCACTTCGTTCCCTATAGCCTGGGCCAGATGCGTTTTACCCAAGCCTACACCACCATAAATGACAAGCGGATTAAAGGAATTGGCTCCCGGCTTCTCAGCCACCGTTTTCCCGGCCCTACGGGCAACCCGGTTACAATCACCCTCAATAAACGCCTCAAAAGTGTAAACGGGATTCAACTGGGCATCAATCTGCATTTTCTTGAGGCCTGGAATGACAAATGGGTTTTTGACCGGATTATTGATAATCAGGGGAAAATCCATTTCATTATTTGAAATCGTTTTATAGCTATGCGCCGGAACATCCATTGTCAAAGGTTTGTTTTGCTGATTCCCGCTATCCACCATAATCCGGTATTCAAGTCTCGCCTCCTTGCCCAAAATCCTTCTCAAAGTTTTTGCCAATAAATTCACATAATGCTCCTCCAGGTATTCATAAAAAAACTGGCTCGGAACCTGAATCACTAAAATCTGCTCTTTCAGTTCAACAGGACGAATGGGTTCAAACCACGTTTTATAATGTTGCCACTCTACGATATCTTTTATTATTTCGAGACAATTGGTCCAGACTTTTTCAAAGGTTTTCGGCATTACAAAAAGGGCAATTTTAAGGCTTTGTGAAAAATCGTTATTTAAAGTTTTCTCGGGAATTTTCAGGACCAAATTTTGGCAGGGGGACGAATATCAAGATTAATTTCTGAATAAAAAATTTTTTATTAATTGGTTATTTCAAGTAGCCAGCCGAAGCATAAAAGACCATGTTATTTTACCTTCAAAAATAAAGAACTGGGAAAACCGAATGCTTAAACCGACGGATTAAATATACCCATGCATTCACCAGCCAGTAAATTACGACGGACTTCGGTGTACCGCCATCAGGCGACGATTCGCATCTAGAGCGGGATCAACAAAACTCAAGCGGAGCTTCGGTTTGCGCAGTGTAAAAATGGAGACGGCAAATGACCGGTGCGCTGGATTAAAATATTTCTCCATATAATATTGTTGAGAACCGATTGAAGATACAGATAATTTGATACCATTCTATTTTATGATCCGATTTTTTGAAAAAAAATTTAAGACCTTCTTCCTGGTTTAAACATACCTTTCATTAAAGCATGGTAAACCAGCCAGTTCAAGTAAACTACCTGATCATAAATTGAACAGGAAATTTTTTTAGAAAATTTTCTTAGCCTAGTTTTACCATCTACTGATTTTTAAGTACTTTCTCCCGGAGGGTCACGACTATTTCGGATGCAAAAAAAAATTCAGATAAAAATTGAACCTTCAGTCGCAGCCAGCGAACAACTGATTAGAAATGAACTCGCGCGGTCTGCTGGTTTCCCCGAAAAAAGCATCACCGGATTTCATCTACTCAAACGGGCCGTGGACGCAAGGTCCAGGCATCCCCAGATCCTTCTGTCGGCAACCGTGTTTATCAATGAACCCTATCTCCAGCGGAAGATAGCTCATCAATCCGTCAAGGATGTTTCGCATGCCGGTAAAACTGTACTCATCGCGGGTGCGGGCCCGGCAGGACTTTTTGCTGCGCTGCGGCTGATCCACGCTGGCATCAGGCCGGTTTTGATAGAAAGAGGTATGGACGTCCGCGCACGTCGCCGCGATCTGGCCTTCCTGAATAAAGAAGGCATCATCAATCCCGAAAGCAATTATTGCTTCGGCGAAGGAGGTGCGGGCACTTACAGCGACGGAAAATTATATACGCGCAGCAATAAGCGAGGAAATATCCATCGCATCCTGGACCTCTTCGTTCAGTTCGGCGCTGACGAGTCCATATTATATGATGCGCATCCCCATATCGGAACGAATAAACTTCCCGGCATCATTACGGCCCTGAGGCATTTTATCATTGCCTGCGGCGGCGAATTGCACTTCGGGAAAAAACTTACCGGGTGGTCATCTGTAAACGAGCGCATCCGGGAAGTGCATACCGCCGATGGTTCATCTTATCCGGCAGATGCATTGATCCTAGCTACCGGACATTCAGCAAGGGATATCTTTCAACTGCTTTATCAAAAAAAAATCCTTATCGAACCAAAGCCATTTGCGCTCGGTGTCCGCGTGGAACATCCCCAGGAACTCATCAATGCCATTCAATATCATTTTACCGGCTCAGCGGATGCAACGGCAAAACAGCTTCCGCCCGCTGCCTATCAATTGGTCAGTGATGTTAATCCCAAAACCGTTTTTTCGTTTTGCATGTGTCCCGGAGGTATCATTGCTCCGGCAGCCACGAACGAAGGCGAATTGGTGGTCAATGGCTGGTCGCCTTCCAAAAGGAATAATCCCTATGCCAATTCCGGTATCGTTGTCAATATCGAATCGTCAGATTGGAAAGAATTTGAAAAGCACGGGCCTTTGGCTGCTATGTATTTCCAAGCTTCCATTGAACAACAGGCTTATCGGGCCGGAGGCGGCGGCTTCAAAGCTCCGGGTCAAAGGATGATAGATTTTGTAAATAATAAACATTCAGTTTCTTTGCCGGACTGTTCCTATGTTCCCGGACTCACTTCCTCGCCGGTAGCTGAAGTATTTCCTTCCCTGCTTGCACGAAGTTTGCAGAAAAGTTTTCCTGCTTTCGGTAAGAAAATGAAAGGATATTATACAAATGAAGCCGTCATCGTAGCAACGGAATCCAGGACCTCCTCGCCCGTGCGCATACCCCGTGACCCCGAGACCCTGGTCCATCCGCAACTTAAAAATTTATTCCCCTGCGGCGAAGGAGCCGGATATGCAGGTGGCATCATGAGCGCAGCCATGGATGGCGAGCGTGTAGCTGAAACAATTGCAGGAATTTTTTCATCCAAACCAACAATTCATGTCAATGCTTGAAGTGTCTCATCTGAAAAAATATTTTGCTACGCAAAAGGCAGTGGATGATATCAGTTTTAAGGTGGAGAAAGGAACCATCTTCGGATTGCTTGGCCCTAACGGCGCAGGCAAAACAACCCTGATCCGCATGATCACCGGCATATTTTATCCCGATGAAGGAAACATCCTGCTGAATGGTAAAACCTTCGATCCCGAAAATGATGCATCCCGCATTGGTTACATGCCGGAAGAAAGAGGATTGTATAAGAAAATGAAAATTGGAGAGCAGGCGATTTATCTGGCGCGGCTAAAAGGCCTGTCGAAGTCCGAAGCCATGGCCAGCGTTAAGAAATGGTTCACGCGTTTTGAAATGCAAAGCTGGTGGAATAAAAAAATTGAAGATCTGAGTAAGGGCATGGCTCAGAAACTCCAATTCGTGATCACTGTTTTGCACGAACCTGAACTGATCATACTGGATGAACCATTTAGCGGGCTTGATCCGATCAATGCAAACCTGATCAAAGATGAGATCTTCCGGCTGGCGGCGAACGGAGCTTCCGTTATCTTCAGCACACACCGTATGGAACAGGTGGAAGAAATATGTAATCATATCATGCTGATCAACAAAGGGCAGAAGATCCTCGACGGAGCGATACCCGACGTAAAGCAGGATTTCAAGGAAAATCTTTTTCGCATTACTGCCCGACCGCTTCCCGAAAATCTCAGCAATGATTTTTTTGATCTGCTTTCGAAGCATGATCAAACCCTTACGCTAAGAATAAAGGAAGGACATACACCCAATGAAGTGCTGGAATATTTCATCAACCGTCAGAGCAGTATCTCGGCTTTTACGGAACTTCTGCCTTCTCTGAATGAAATTTTTATCAAACTGGTAGAGGGAACATCTGTTTCCCGTCAGTTTCAAACCATTCAATCCTGATTTTATGAAAAAAATCGGCTTAATTATCCGCAGGGAATACATCACCCGCGTCAGAAATAAAACATTTCTTCTTTCTACTTTTCTGCTGCCCATCATGTTTGTTCTGCTCATATCCGGAACGGTAGCTCTTGCAATCAAAGGAAAGACAAGCCATCGCATAGCGGTAATGGATCAGAACGGTTATTTTAAAGACTATCTCAAAAGTGATTCAGGCATAAGCTTTGATTTCGGTCCGGGTATCGACAGTCTGAATTATTCGGAAAAGAATTGCAGCGCCGTGCTCATCATTCCCGTGCTGAATGAAGGACAAAAAACGATCCTTCGCTTAAAATATAAAAAACAACTGGGGCTCGCCAATATCGATGATCTCGAAAAACGTATTTCTTCTGCTATAACCGATCGCATGATATTTACAAAGACCAACCTGACCCCTGCCCGTCTTGATTCGATCCGTGCTGCTGCAGATATTGCTGAACTGAAAACCTTCTCTGATGAAGGCAAGGATTCCAAAGCATCGAGCCAGGGCCTTTCCTACGGCATTGGGTACGCCTGCGGATTCCTGATTTACCTGCTCACTTTTGTGTATGGAGCTGCCGTGATGCGCGGCGTGATGGAGGAAAAAACCAGCCGGGTTGCTGAAGTGATTGTGAGTTCCGTTAAACCCTTTCCACTGATGCTGGGCAAGATCGTTGGCATAGGCGCAGTAGGGCTTACTCAGTTTCTATTGTGGATCGGCCTGATCGTATTGCTGGTTGGCGTAGCTCAGGCCTTCATTCCCCAGGAGTTGCTCACGGAGGTGAACAATATGCAACATGCAAATGCCATGACAAGCGCTTCAACTGTTCAGGGCAGTGAAGCCGCCCGTCAGATTTTTGAAGTAAAACAATCCATTGCCAATACAAACTGGATCCTTATCATCGGCTGTTTTATTTATTATTTCCTGGGAGGATACCTTTTTTATGCTTCTCTTTTTGCCGCAGTAGGAAGTGTGGTGAACGAAGATCCGCAGGAAGCGCAATCCCTTTTATTGCCCATCAGCATGCCGATCATTTTTTCTTTTATTATCATGTCCATCGCAGCACAGGATCCGGGTGGATCCTTATCCGTTTGGGCAAGCATCATTCCATTCAGTTCCCCGATCGTGATGATGGCCAGGATCCCCTATGGCGTTCCCGGAAGCGTACCTTACTGGCAGCTCCTGCTTTCTATGGGATTCCTCGCAGGCGGATTTCTTTTCACTACATGGATGGCAGGGAAGATCTACCGGACAGGAATCCTGTTGTACGGTAAGAAGCCGGGCTGGAAAACGATGTGGAAATGGGCCTGGAGAAAATAATGATCTGTCTATCGACTAACCGGTAAGGGCGTAGTGCTCACCGAAGCGCTGGAAAAATAAAAAATATGCTTGCGGGACAGAGGCAGAATAGCTTCATTCTGTGTTCCACGCGCAATCGTAATTCCGATGACCGCATGAGCAGGGAAAGGCCCAAGATCTTTGGGCGTCAGGAAATAATTCCCGTTATCAGGTACGATAATGCTTACCGTACCGATCCTTGCGGGAAGAGTTGAATCTGCTTTTGCGCTTAGATCAGCGTAATAGAACAACTGGACCAATACATTTCCCCAGGTGTTAGCCTGGTCGGGCGACCAACTGAGCTGAACTCCCCGTGCAAGGTGAATCGTATCGGGGTAATCGGAAATGAGTGCCATGAGTTGTTTGGGCAGATAAACAGACTTGCTTACCGTGTCGTCATCTCCGGTTCCACGGATAGTTACAATAACATTGGTTCCGAAAAGTGGAAGGTCCTTTGAACTACCGGGGGAATAATTGTAATTGTAAGTATAGTCAACGCCTGGCTGGATCTGCTGGTTGTTTACCGAAAGGGCATTCACGAAAGTTACCTGCTTGCTGCTGCTGTCAATAAAGGCCGCGCTGACGCCAATATGAAGTTCATTGCTGTCAGCTTTGTTGATAACCTGGTTGGCGTTGATGAGAACGTAGTTATAAACAGCCGTATTTTGAGTGCCGAACCAGGTCCACGTATTGTCCGGTTTATCCCCGTCTTTATGGCAGGAAACCATACAGCCCGCACCCAGAAGTAGAAGCAAAGGTTTATTCATGCCTTTCACTTGAAAGATCCCCCCATAAATATACTTTTTTAGCAAGAATTAAAAAAAACAAACTATCAACGCTTCTTACCTTTATCGTTGAATGGTTTTCTCCAATGCGATCACCAGGTTATTCGGGATTAATTATCCCATTGTCCAGGCCGGGATGGTCTGGAATAGCGGGTGGCGCCTGGCTTCGGCCGTAAGCAACGCGGGTGGTCTCGGCCTGATTGGCAGCGGGAGCATGTATCCCGACACTTTAAGGGAACATATTCATAAATGCAAAGCGGCTACAACCGCGCCTTTTGGTGTAAATATCCCCTTGCTTTATCCGGAAATCGAGAAGCATATCCGGGTGGTCCTGGAAGAAAAAATCTCTATTGTTTTTACTTCAGCCGGTAACCCAGAGGTCTGGACCCACGTCTTAAGACAGGCGGGGATCCGGGTGGTGCACGTAGTGAGCAGCAGCAAATTTGCCAGAAAGGCCCAGGAGGCCGGTTGTGATGCCGTGGTGGCCGAAGGTTTTGAAGCAGGTGGGCACAACGGCAGGGAGGAAACGACATCTATGGTATTGATTCCGGCGGTGGTTGGGGCCGTGGATATTCCGGTAATCGCTGCAGGTGGAATTGCGACCGGCAGGCAGATGTACGCGGCCCTTAGTCTGGGTGCGCAGGGCGTTCAGATGGGAACCCGTTTTGTGTTGAGTGAAGAAGCATCTTCCCACCCGGATTTTAAAAATAAAGTACTGCATGCAACAGAAGGCGACACTTCATTGTCATTAAAGTCATTGATGCCGGTGCGCATGATGAAGAACAGATTCTATGAGGAGGTGACTGAGGCCGAACGGAAAGGGGCATCTGTAAAAGAATTAAAGGATTTGCTGGGAAAAGGAAGAGCAAAGAGAGGGATGTTTGAAGGAGATCTAATAGAAGGAGAACTTGAAATCGGACAAGCCTGTACGCTTGTCGGGGACATTCTTCCCGCTGCCAGGATCATTGAAAATATCTGGGATGAATTTAGGAAAACCCATGCCGATCCTCTATCTTGTAAATCTGAAACATCATGAAAAATTATTTAGGCTTTTTTTTTCTGATCGTTGTTTCCTTCTTAACCTGCAGCCTCTATGCAAGTGATGGGAAGTCAGGCCCCTGCCTCATACGCGGCCAGGTTGTGGATGCCATAACCAAAAAGCCTGTTTCCGGTGTTTTGGTATCGGCGGAAGTTTCCGGAAATACCAACCCCAGCGAAGCCACCATCACGGATAATGAAGGATATTATTATTTTAAACAACTCCCCTCCAACCATGTGAATCTCCGCTTTGAAAAGAAAGGCTATCTGAGATATAAATACCAGGAAGTGGTGGACATCACAGAGAAGAAAACTGTGAAGATCAATGTTGAGGTACTTCCGGATTCCGGGGAACTGCTCCCCGACGATTCAGAATATCCGCTGCTGCGGATTCTTGGAATGAAATGAGTAATCTAAATCAACTCAGCTTTCTCCCAAATCAATCTCCGTATTGTCTCCGATATTTAAACTGCGGCTTTCTCCCTTTACTTCTGTATCACTGCCAATGAGGGAATGGGTGAGCACGATATCGTAAAGGTCAGCGAAAGATCCGATAATGGAATCTTTGATGATAGAATAGTTTACCGAAGTTTTTTCTCCCAAAGCCACATTTGGACCGATGATGGAATTCTTGATATCACATCCGGATGCAATATTTACAGGATGAATGATAATGGTATTTTCCAGCAGGTGATCCGGCGCGATATTACTTCCAAATTTTTTGAGCAGTTTGGCGTTTGATTCCAGGAGGGTTTCCTTTTTTCCACAATCAAACCAGTTCTGCACCTTGAATGACTCAAATACCACTCCGTTGCGGATCATGCATTCTATGGCGTCCGTAAGGTTGTATTCTCCATAACTCGTGAGCTGACTCTTGATATTGTTCTCCAGGCAGCTAAACAAAAGCGCGGTTTCCCGGATGCGGTAGATGCCTACAAGTGCCATATTGGATTTTGGGATCTGCGGCTTTTCTACTACCCTGCTGATAAATCCATCATCTTCTATTTCTGCTACGCCAAAATCCCTGGGATCGTCTACTCTTTTTACACCGAGTGTGGATACTTGTTTTTCAAGAACCGAGCGGGTATCATATTCGCAAATCGTATCTCCCAGTACAATGAATATTTCATCATCGCCTACCAGTTCCTTTGTCAGGAGGATTGCATGGCCTATCCCATGCCTTTCATTCTGAAATACAAAACGGGCATTCAGGCCCGGATATTTATCTACAACATAATCCTGAATCTTGGTGCCAAGGTAGCCGACAATAAAAATAAATTCGTTGATTCCGGCTTCCAGCAACTGATCAACGATAATACTGAGAATGGTCTTGCCGGCCAGCGGAATCAGTGCTTTTGGTTGGGTATATGTATGCGGCCGTAATTTTGTACCGGCGCCTGCTACGGGAATGATTGCTTTCATATTCAGTATTTGCCAGGCTGCGCAAATGAACCGTCTTCTTTCCGGTCCGGCTGACCCGGCTGATCCTGTCCTGGTTTAAATTCCAGCTAAAGAGCCCGAAAGTAATGAAATTTCTATTTTCAATCTTAATTTAAATGCGTGGCAACCTTCGGTGCTGAACTGAAAATCATCAGGATCAACCGCAAATAATCTCCGCACAATTCTTAAATCAAATCAATCCGCCCTGAAACTTTTAAAATTAGTTGACCTATTTTTGCGCCATGCAAAGAGACAACCTGGTATTCGAAATCATTCATCAAGAACTTGAACGGCAAAGACATGGTATTGAGCTGATTGCATCTGAGAATTTTACATCTGTGCAGGTCATGCAGGCAATGGGAAATGTAATGACGAACAAATATGCGGAAGGGTATCCCGGTCGCAGGTATTATGGCGGATGCGAATTTGTTGATCAGACCGAGCAGCTGGCCATAGACCGGCTTAAAAAAATCTTTGATTGCGAATATGCCAACGTACAACCGCACAGTGGAGCACAGGCGAACGCTGCAGTGATGCTTGCCATTCTGCAGCCCGGAGATAAGATCATGGGATTGGATCTGAGTATGGGAGGGCATCTTACCCACGGTTCACCCGTTAATTTCTCCGGTAAACTATACCATCCGGTTTTTTATGGAGTGAAGAAGGATGACGGCCTCGTAGATTATGATATGATGGAGCAGACTGCAAAAAAAGAAAGACCGAAACTTATAATTTGCGGCGCTTCGGCATACAGTCGTGATTGGGACTACCCAAGAATTCGACAGATTGCAGACAGCGTTGGCGCCCTGGTGATGTGTGATATGGCGCATCCAGCCGGACTCATCGCTAAGAATTTATTGAGTTCGCCTTTTGAGGATTGCCATTTTGTTACATCCACCACCCACAAAACACTGCGCGGACCCCGCGGCGGCATAATCCTCATGAAAAAAGATTTCGACAATCCTTTCGGATTAAAAGATAACAAAGGAAATATCCGACCTATGAGTAACCTTCTTGACATGGCCGTTTTCCCGGGCATCCAGGGCGGACCGCTCGAGCACGTAATTGCTGCCAAAGCCATCAGCTTCGGGGAAATTCTTTCCGATGAATTCACGGATTATGCCGGGCAGATCATCGTAAACGCGCAGGCAATGAGCAGTTGCTTTACAAAAAAGGGCTATGATATTGTTTCCGGCGGAACGGATAATCATTTACTGCTGATTGACCTGCGGAATAAAAATATCAGCGGAAAAAAAGCAGAGATAGCCCTGGGCAAAGCAGATATTACCGTCAATAAGAATATGGTTCCGTTCGACGATAAAAGCGCTTTTGTAACTTCCGGTATCCGTGTTGGAGTTCCGGCTATCACAACCCGGGGTATGAAGAAGCAGGATATGAGTGAAATAGTTGACTGGATAGATGAAGCACTGATACATGCCGAAGAAGAGCCAGTGCTTCATGCTATCCGCAAAAAAGTGAATGAACGGATGAAGGATTTTCCATTATATCCGGAATGGAAGTGCTGATTTTTTAAAACTAAACCGATCTACCTATGCTTCAACGCATGCAATCCGTTTGGCTCCTATTTGCAGCCATTTGCGCTTTCTTTACTATCCGGCTTTCCTTTTATAGTGGAAACCTTGCAGTTCCCGGTCAGCCCATCAGTTATCAGTACCTGAATGCTGCCTTTAATATCTGGATCCTGGCCATAACTATCGGTTTAATATGCGCGTCGGTAATTGATATTTTTTTATACAAGAACCGGAAAATTCAAATGCGTATCGTTGTAGTAAGTCTTCTTTTTTCTCTCTTCAATATATTTCTGTATTACAAACAGACCTTGAAATTTACAAATGGAAATTACGCGCTCACTGCCGTATTAAGTTTCCTGATACCCGTTTTTCTTTTCCTCGCAGCAAGAGGAATTTCAAAGGATCAAAAGCTGGTAAAAAGTCTCAACAGGTTGCGGTAATTTAAGGTTAAAACACCCTATTTGTGGTATTGAAAGAAATAGATAATGTTTCTAACTTTGAAAAATGGGTGAAGAGGAAACCTATGAGATTATGCAATTTATACACTCCGAAGTAAAGGCGGAGCTGGATACAAAGACAAATGTCTTTCTAATAAAAGAAAACAAGATTGAATTGATACAAAATGCAAAAGCTGACAAGATTGAATTGATTGAACGGATGAATAAAAATAAATCGGAAACCCTAGTTTGGATTGTTGGCGTGGGCGTTCTCCAATTCGTGCTGGCTTTTCTGACTAAAATGCTTAGGTGAATACAAAATGGATATTATTCTCCGATGCTTACCACGAAATTCTTCTGAGCCGGATTAAATAAACTTCCCGGTATAACTGGTCTTGGATTTTTTTAATCCTGCGGGAATCCCTGTGTAAACCAGCTCTCCGCCTGCATCTCCGGCTTCGGGACCAAGGTCAATGACCCAGTCAGCCGATCGGATTACATCCGTATTATGTTCCACAACCAGCACGGAATGCCCCTGATCGATCAGCGCACGGAAAGAGGCAAGGAGTTTTTTAATATCATGAAAGTGCAAACCTGTGGTCGGTTCATCAAATATGAAAAGGATCTGACCAAGGCTTTTCCCTTTGCCGAGAAAAGAGGCCAGCTTTACGCGCTGTGCTTCGCCGCCCGATAAAGTATCAGAGGATTGTCCCAGCTTGATGTATCCAAGCCCGACGTCGCTCAGCGGTTTTATTTTTTGCGTTATGTCTTTTTCATCCTTGAAAAATTCTATCGCATCATCCACGCTCAGTTCGAGTACATCGTGAATATTTTTATTGCGGTAATGCACTTCCAGCACCTCTTCCTTAAACCTTTTGCCGCCACACACCTCACAGGTCAGATGAACATCTGCCAGAAATTGCATTTCCACCACTTGCTCTCCTTCTCCCTTGCAGGTGTCACACCGGCCTCCATCCACGTTAAAAGAAAAATGTTTCGGAAGAAATCCACGCAATTTGCTCAGGGGTTGTTTGGAATAGAGATCCCTGATCTCATCATACGCTTTGATATAAGTCACCGGATTGCTGCGGGATGATTTACCAATCGGGTTTTGGTCCACAAGCTCCACCTGGTTTATCGAATCAATGTCACCGCTAATGGATTTATGAATACCCACTTTATCAGCAAATTCCCCCTTGATCTTCTGCAATCCGGGATATAAGATCTGCTTGACCAGGGTTGTTTTTCCGCTGCCACTCACCCCACTCACCACACATAATACATTTAGCGGAAATTCCACCGTTATATTTTTCAGGTTGTGCTGCCGGGCCCCGTTTACAATAATGGATCGTTTCCATTCCCTTACTTTTTTGGGCGGTTCAATCCGAAGATCACCCCGCAGGTATTTGCCCGTCAGGCTTTGCTCATTTTGAATAATCGATTCAAAATCACCTTCTGCAACCACTTCTCCTCCCAGGTGGCTGGCCAGCGGCCCCATGTCAATAATATGATCTGCCTCGCGCATCATCATTTCATCGTGTTCGACGACTACGACGGTATTGCCCAGGTTGCGAAGCTGCTTCAGCACTACAATCAGCCGCTGGGTATCGCGGGAATGCAGGCCGATGGAAGGCTCATCCAATATATATAGTGAGTTGGTGAGATTGCTTCCCAGGGAGCGTGTAAGCTGGATCCGCTGGCTTTCGCCACCACTCAGTGAATTTGCCAGACGGTTCATTGTAAGATAACCCAGGCCCACATCCAGCAAAGTGTTCAGGCGATTTCGGATCTCTATCAGAATGCGTTTGGCCACTTGTTCCTGAAAAGCTGAAAGGGAAAGGTCCCTGAACCATACGAACAACTTGCTCACGGGCATCTCAGAGACTTCGCCAATATGCAGTCCCCCAATCTTCACATACAGGGCTTCGGGACGAAGGCGGTATCCTTTGCAATCCGGGCACTCCGTCCTGCCCCTGTACCTGGATAACAAAACCCGGTATTGAACCTTATACAGGTTTTTTTCCACCTCCGCGAAGAAATCATTGATCCCGCTAACATCCTTGTTCCCCTCCCACAAGAGTATATACTGCGCCTTCGTCAGATCCATGATGGGTTTGTGGATTGGAAAATCATACTTGCGGACATTTTTTATAAAATGGTCTTTCCAGGCGCTCAGCTTTTCTCCTTTCCAGGGAGCCACGGCGCCCTCGAATACGCTCAGACGCTTGTCCGGAATTACCAGGTCGGGATCGATACCGAGCACCTGTCCGAAACCCTCGCAGGTAGGGCAGGCTCCAAAGGGATTATTGAAGGAAAAAAGGTTTGGCACAGGCTCCTCAAAGCGGATCCCGTCCATTTCAAAGCGATTGCTGAAATGAATTTGCTCTTTCCCGTTCACCTCCAGCAGCATTTCTCCTTCGCCTTCATAAAATGCAGTTCCGATGGAGTCCGCCAGGCGGTGCAGGTCATCCTCATCGAAATCCTTCACCACAATCCGGTCGACCAGCAGGTAGGAGTTGTTTTTAGGCAGCTTTGGCTCCGCTGCCCTGGATGTTTTTCCGGGCAATCCTGCAGCTTCCGGAAGCAGTTCTTCGATCCTTAGGGTTTCTTTGTTGACGTATAGGCGGGCAAATCCCTTTTGCAGCAGGATATTGAGTTCTTCCGTAGTACTTCTATTGGCGTGCTGTTTAAAAGGAACCAGCATCAATAATTTATCCCCCGGCGCCCGGGCCTGGATCTCCCGGATCACGTCCCGGACATCGTTCTTTTTGACTTCCCTTCCCGAAACTGGGGAAAATGTGGTACCAACCCTGGCGAAGAGCAGGCGGAGATAGTCATACATTTCCGTCATGCTGCCTACGGTCGATCTGGGCGTCCTGGTGCTTACTTTCTGTTCTATGGCAATAGCAGGGCAGAGCCCCTTGATGTAGTCAACGTCGGGCTTGTCCATCCGCGCCATGAACTGGCGGGCATAGGCGCTCAGGCTCTCTGCATAACGGCGCTGGCCTTCTGCAAACAGGGTGTCGATGGTCAACGAAGATTTACCCGAACCTGATACACCAGTGACCACAATAAGTTTATTGCGCGGGAAATCAACTGAGACATTCTTAAGATTATGTACCCTGGCGCCCTTAATCTGGATCGAATCCAGGGCCCTTATCCTGGTAGTTTTCCCCGGATTTTTTTTTGCCTTTGTAGTTTCTGCCATAAATGAGAACAACAAATATATTGGAACTGAAACAATTAGAAAGCGCTTTCCCAGTTCGGGAAAGACCCGGGAGAATTACTAGAACAAATAGTTTTCCCAAAATGTTGTTTTTTCCAAAAATTGTATATCTTTAGTTCCTGATTAAAATTTTAACTTCACAATAAAATAAATTTTATCGAGTAAGCACTTCTACACCGAAAAGCCAAGCATTCCAAAATCCAACATACATATCCTATCACCTTTAAAAACCGTAGAAGTTTATGAATTCGCTACGTACGAAAACCGACCACGAATTAATCCATTCATTTCGCGACGGCGACTTACAGGCCCTGGAGGCCCTCGTAATCCGCCACAAGGACAAACTGTACACATCTATTCTATTCCTCGTAAAGGACAAGTATCTGGCCGAGGACATTTTCCAGGACGTTCTGATCAAGATTATCGACACCATTCGGGGTGGGCGGTACACAGAAGAAGGTAAATTCCTTCCCTGGGCGATGCGCATTGCTCACAACCTCTGCGTGGACCATTTCCGCAAGGTGAAAAGAACCCCCACCATCAAGACCAGCGATGACAGGGACATCTTCGAAGTTATCAATTTTACAGAGGACGGCGCTGACGTAAAAATCATGAAAAGGCAGAGTCACGACCGGGTCAGGCGGATGCTCGACCTCCTTCCTGAGGATCAGCGCGAGGTGATTATTCTGCGGCATTATGCCGATCTCAGCTTTAAAGAAATCGCCTCCCTGACCAACTGCAGCATCAATACAGCATTGGGCCGCATGCGGTATGGACTGATCAACCTGCGTAAAATGATGACAGAAAAAAGAATTGCCCTATAAGTTTATCTTTACATTCTTTTTTCGGCGAATAATTAATTTTTCTTCCGGTGCAAATGGAACATCAATAAAAGAGTTCCCTTCTCACCGGAAGTTTTTTTTATTGGCCATCTGAAGTAAAGTTGCTGTATCTGGCTGTTCAATTTCCACACTTGCACCCGTCTTCGCTGCGATTCGGTGGGCAAAGCATTTTCACACTATCTGAATGCTTTCAGCCCGCATGTCAGCCAACCGGAAAATTCGGATGGTTTGGGCGTATAGCCCTTGGTATAGGTGAGCATTTTTTCGTCGGGGCTGACAATAGCGTATTGCGGTTGGGAAACGGCATTGAAATTTTCAGACTGGAAAGTGGCCCATTTGTCGCCTACGGTTATAATCTCTTTGCGGGCATTGTCCCTGGTTGTATAGGTCATTTGCTGTGCACCTGGTAAAAGCCTTCGTTCATCGACATACAGGGAAACCACCACAAAGGAGTCCTTCATTAACTTTTTGACCTCATTGTCCGTCCACACATTTTCTTCCATGCGTCTGCAGTTTACGCATGCCCATCCGGTAAAATCTATCAATAAGGGCTTATGTTCCTTTTTCGCAAGTGCCAGTGCGTTTTCATAGTCATTCCGGAGTGGCTCAATGCCCTTTTCACAATTCACCGGATTCTTATACACAGAATAGCATAAAGGCGGGGGGAATCCGCTTATGAGTGAAAGATTCGCTGATTCTGTATTCGTAATTCCGGGTATGAGATAAAGTGTGCCCGCGGCGAAAAATATTATAAAACCGATACGGAGTTTACTGAATTTTTGTACGGGACTACCGTGTGGAAAACGGATCCTTCCCAGGAGGAATAAAGTGATCAGCAATCCGATCAGGATCCAGAACCCCATAAAAATTTCCCTTTTGACCAGTCCCCATTGTTGTACCAAATCCGCATTGGAAAGGAATTTTACCGCCATTGCCAGCTCGAGAAAGCCGAGCACAACTTTCACGGAGGTTAGCCATCCGCCTGACTTGGGCAGGGAGCTGAGCCATCCGGGGAAGAGAGCAAAAATGGCAAAAGGGAGCGCAAGTCCAAGGCCGAATCCTCCCATCCCAAACGTTAGCTGGGTAGCTCCGCCATTATTCGATAATGCGCCTGCCAGCAAGGTGCCCAGGATCGGGCCTGTGCATGAGAAAGAAACGATTGCCAGGGTAAGGGCCATGAAAAATATGCCCGCAATACTGCTTCCACCCGATTTACTATTGACTGAATTGGCCACGCTCCCAGGAAGGGTAATTTCAAAATATCCAAAAAAGGAGATTGCAAAGACCACGAAAATCACAAAGAACCCCAGGTTAAGCCATACATTGGTGGATATATTATTCAGCAATTCGGGATCAGTATGATCAAGTAAATGAAAAGGCAGGCTTAATAAGAGGTAGATAAGAAAAATAAAAAAGCCGTATAGGATAGCATGGCCAATACCTTTCTTCTGATTATCCGCCTTCTTGGTAAAAAAAGAAACAGTAAGCGGGATTAGTGGAAACACACAGGGAGTAAGCAGGGCAATAAAGCCACCCGCAAGCCCAAGAAGGAAGATACTCAGCAGTCCTTTTCCGGAGGTTCCTGCATCCCCGCAGGGACTGACCGGATTTTTCAGGTCCAGGCCCGGGATCCGGATTCGCGCGGTATTACTTACACCACCTGCCAGCTCAGCAGTAAATCCATAACTGCCGGTATAGAATTCATTATTCTTCCCGTAAAAGAAATTGAGCGTACCCAATAAATGCGCCGGGACCGTTCCACTGATCCTGAGTGGCGCCGTGAAGGTTCCTCCCGTGTCATATA
>Ga0182024_10008257_pt1 | contig 22056 bp, 24 predicted proteins | sample P32metaG_FD_120480 | JGI IMG/M metagenome (GOLD analysis project Ga0182024, IMG submission 120480) | Permafrost microbial communities from Stordalen Mire, Sweden - P3-2 metaG (Illumina Assembly) | ecosystem: Environmental > Terrestrial > Soil > Wetlands > Permafrost | place: Sweden: Stordalen...
CACGTGCGGCGATGCGCCGGCTGATCACCGAGATCAGGGCTCAGACCGCCCTTGAGTGCTCCGTTGGCATCGGCCCGAACAAGCTCGTCGCGAAGGTCGCCTCTGACGCGGAGAAGCCCGCCGGCTTCGTGGTGCTCACCCGCGAGCAGGCTTGCGCGCGCTTTGCTGGGAGCCCGCCGGGGCTGGTGCCCGGGATCGGCCCGAAGACCGCCGCGCGCCTGGCCGCGCTGGGGCTCACGACGCTGCACGCCGTCGGCGCGGCGCCCGAGCGCGTGCTGGTCGAGCGCTTTGGTCCCAATCTTGGATGCGAACTTGGCAGGCGGGCGCGGTTCGAGCACAACGGGGAGGTGGGAGCCGCGCGCAAGGTGGTCTCGGAGTCGCGCGAGCGGACGTTCGACGAGGACATCCGCGACCCGTCGGAGCTGCGCGAGGCGCTGAAACGGATGTCCCGCGAGCTGTGCGCGAGCCTCGCCGCCCATCAGCGCAGTGGGCGCACGATCGGGATCAAGATCCGCCTCGATGACTTCACGACTGTGACTCGTGCCCATTCGGTCGCGCAGCCAACCCGTGACGGCGAGCTGGTGACAGCTGTCGCGCTGCGGCTGCTCCAGGAGTACGCGCCCGCGCGGCCGGTGCGGCTGCTGGGCGTGCGAGTCGCCGGCCTGAGCTCCTCGCGCGCCGATGCGCTCGCGCCGGGAGACTCATCGGCCGGGGATGCGATTGGAGGCCCGGATTCGGCCCTGGCGGCGGGATCGGGCATGGCCCGCGCGCGGGGGTTGGCAAACCAGCTCGCGCTGCCCGTGTAGGATGCTCCGATGCCCGTCGTGAGCGCCGGTGAGGTCGAGCTGAGCTACGAGCGCAGCTCCTCGGGCCCACCGCTGCTGATGATCATGGGCATGAGCGGCACCGCCCTGAGCTGGGGTGAGCCGTTCCTGGAGCCTCTGCGCCAGGACTTCGAGACGATCGTCTACGACCATCGCGGCGTCGGCGAGAGCAGTCCGATGGAGGAGCCGTTCACGATCGCCCAGCTGGCTGAGGACGCCGCTGGTCTGCTCGATGCCCTCGAGCTCGACTCGGCGCACGTCGTGGGCATCTCGATGGGCGGGATGATCGCCCAGGAGCTCGCGCTCGCCCATCCGGAGCGCATCCGCACGCTGACCCTCGGCTGCACCTACTGCGGCGGCGAGGGCAGCTCGCTCGCCGGCCCCGAGGTGATCCAGCGGTTGACGGAGGCGATGATGTCCGGCGACCGTGAGCGCGCCCTGCGCACAGGCTGGGAGGTCAACGTATCGAGGAGTTTTGCCACCAACGACGATGTCTACGCCACCTTCCTCGCCGCCGGCAATGAGCGGGCGGTCGCCGTGCCGGTCGTGATGGCTCAGATGCAGGCGTGCGTCGCCCACAACACGCTCGCGCGCCTGCCTGCAGTGACGATGTCCACGCTGGTCGTGCACGGCACCGCCGATGAGATGCTCCCCGTCGAGAACGGCCGGCTGATCGCCGCGCAGATCCCCGACTCGCGCCTGGAGATCTTCGACGGCGTCGGCCATCTGTTCTTCTGGGAGCGCCCCGAGCACTCGGCGGAGCTGGTGCGCGAGCACGCCGCGATCACCGCGTAGCGCGGCGGCACGGAGCGCGCGTACGGCCCCCGCTGGTTGATAGACCTGTGGACGTGCCCGAGCAGAGGATCCTATTCAGCGTCGACTCGGGTGGGACGACCATATCCGGCGAGCACAGCGGTGATGGGGGCGGGCGCTCAATCCTGCTCCTGCACGGGCTGACTGCGACGCGTCGCTATGTGGTGATGGGCTCGCGGACGCTGCAGCGCGCGGGCCACCGGGTGATCGCCTACGACGCGCGTGGACATGGGCGCTCAACCGCGGCGCCCGACCCAGGCGCGTATGGCTACGACCGCCTGGCGGCTGACCTGGAGGCGGTGCTCGACACGCTCGGCCTGGAGCGTGTCGTCGTGGCCGGCGCCTCGATGGGTGCGCACACCGCCGTGCGCTTTGCCCTGCGCCACCCCGAGCGTGTGGCGGCGCTGGGCCTGATCACGCCGTCGTTCGATCCTGATCTGCCCACTGACCCCGCGGCCTTCGCCGGGTGGAACGCGTTGGCGCGTGGGCTGCGTGAGCGTGGGGTGGAGGGGTTCGTCGACGCCTACGACTTCTCCGAGCTGCCAGCCGAGTGGCGGGGGACCGTGGAGCAGGTGGTGCGTCAGCGACTCGCCGCGCACGAGCATCCCCGGGCGGTGGCCGACGCACTCGAAGTGGTTCCGCCCTCGCGGCCGTTCGAGGACATCGCCGAGCTCGCGGGCATCGTGGCGCCGACGGTCGTCGTGGCCAGCCGTGACGAGGCCGACCCGGGCCATCCGCTCGCCGTGGGCGAACGCTACGCGCGGGCGATCCCCGGGGCGAGGCTGATCGTGGAGGACTCCGGACCACCCCCGCGCTCGCCGATCGCCTGGCAGGGCGGCCAGCTGTCGAAGGTGCTGATCGAGCTCGCTGCTGGGGTGACCGGAAAATAAAAGCGCGTCTAGCGATGGCTATACGCAGTCTTTTTTAGAGTAATAGTCGTGGGCCCCGGCCGGCGCGAGCGTGGCCCTCGCCGGAGCATACGTGATAACGTACACACGTATGTCAGAGCTACGCAAATGGGACGGGCAGAGCTACGACCGGATATCCGGCCCGATGCAGACCCTCGGCCTCGCCGTACTCGACCGCCTCACCTTCACCGGCGACGAGACGGTGCTCGACGCGGGTTGCGGATCGGGCCGGATCACCGAGACGCTGATCCAGCGGCTGCCGCATGGCAGGGTCATCGCGGTGGACATGTCCGAGTCGATGGTCGCCGCGGCGCGTGAGCGGCTCGGCTCCGACGTGGACATCCGCCAGGGCGACCTGCTGGAGCTCGAGCTGGACGAGCCCGTCGACGCGATTCTCTCGACCGCCACGTTCCACTGGATCGCCGATCACGATCTGCTCTTCCGTCTCCTGCATGCCGCGCTGCGGCCCGGCGGGCGGCTGAGCGCCCAGTGCGGGGGAGAGGGCAACATCACCCAGCTGCGCGGCGGGGCCGGCGCCGTTCTGGCGCGCGAGCCCTATGCGACCCACTTCCGGGACTGGCAGGCGCCGTGGAACTACGCGAACGCCGCCGACACCGAGGCGCGGCTGCGAGCGGCCGGCTTCGCCTCCGCCAAGTGCTGGCTGGCGCCCGCGCCCACCCAACCCGAGCACCCGCGCGAGTTCCTGTCCACGATCGTGCTCGGCCCGCACGTCCAGCACTTGCCCGAGTCCCTGCGCGACCCATACATGGACGAGGTCATGGACGAGCTGGGCGAGCCGGTCATCGTCGACTACGTGCGGCTGAACATCGACGCGACGGCGTAAGAACCACGCCGGCCCTCCACGCTTAACGCGCTCGTGCCAGCCGGCCTCAGGCGAGCGCGGCCGGGGAACCGCTCCCCGACCCGGGGCGGTCCTCGGCGACAGCCGCGCCCCTGAGCAGCGCCGCATAGCGCCCTCCCAGCTCGAGCAGCTCCTCGTGAGTGCCGCGCTCGGCGATACGCCCGGAGTCGAGCACGAGGATCTGGTCGGCGTCCCGGATCGTAGAGAGCCGGTGGGCGATCGCGATCGTGGTGCGTCCGCGCGAGAGGTCGTCGAGCGCGATCTGGACGGCGCGCTCGGTCTCGGTGTCGAGCGCAGAGGTGGCCTCGTCGAGGACCAGCACCGGCGGGTTGCGCAGCACGGTGCGTGCGATCGCGATGCGCTGCTTCTCGCCGCCGGAGAAGCGATAGCCGCGCTCGCCCACCTGGGTGTCATAGCCCTCGGGCAGCGAGGCGATCAGCTCGTGGATCTGCGCCGCGCGCGCGGCTTCCTCGATCTCCCTGTCGGTCGCATCGGGGCAGGCAAAGCGCAGGTTCTCCCGGATCGAGGCGTGGAACAGGTAGGTCTCCTGCGAGACCAGCCCAACCGTGGCGGCCAAGGAGTCGAGCGTCATGTCGCGGATGTCCACTCCATCGATCGCGACGCTCCCGCGCTGGGGCTCGTACAGGCGCGCCACCAGATACGCGAGTGTCGTCTTGCCCGAGCCCGTCTCCCCGACCAAGGCCGTGCGCGTTCCCGCCGGGATCTCGGCGGCGATCTCCTGCAGTGTCCAGGGTGACTCCGGCGTATAGCGAAACCACACGTCCTGGAGGCTCACGTCGCCACGCACGCCGCTCAGCGCGCGGGCGCCGGGCCGCTCGACGATGTCGACGGGCAGATCGAGGTACTCAAAGATCCGCCCGAACAGCGCCAGCGAGGTCTGCACTTCCAGGCCCACCGACAGCAGCTGCTGCATCGGAAACAGCAGACGGGTCTGGAGCGTCGTGAACGCGACCACCGTGCCGATGGAGAGCACGTCGCCGCCATGGACGATGTTGTAGCCGGCGAACCAGTACACCGCGGCAGGCATGATCGCGAAGCTCATCTGCACCGACGCCATGCGCCAGCGGCCAGCCATGCGCGCACGCACCTCCAGATCGGCGAGCTCGCTCGACTCATTGGAGAACCGGTCCACGAGCTCGTGCGAGCGGCCCATCGTCTTGCCGAGCAGGATGCCCGAGACCGACAGTGACTCCTCCACCAGCGTCGACATGTCCGCCAGGCGACCCTGACGGACCGACTGGATGCGCCGACGCTCATTGCCGACACGGCGCGTGAGCCACACGAAGAACGGCAGCAGACACAGCGAGAACAGGGTCAACTCCCAGCTCAACGCGAACATCGCCGTGACCGTGGCGATGACCGTGGCGACGGTGGACACCGTCGAGGTCGCGGTGCTCGTCACCACGTCGTCGATCCCGCCGATGTCGTAGGCGATCCGCGCCTGCACCTCTCCTGAGCGGGTACGCGTGAAGAACGCCAGCGACATGCGCTGCAGGTGGGCGTAGACGGCGGCGCGCAGATCGTGCATCACGCGTTGGCCGACCTGGTTTGCGATCCAAGTCTGCGCCACGCTGATCACTCCGTTGATGATCGCCAGCGCGATCATCCCGCCGACCAGCCACGACAACAGCGTCAGATTGCGCTGCTGGAGCCCCTTATCGATCGCTTCGCGCAGCAGGAACGGCGAGGCGACGCTGAGGATCGAGCCGAGGAAGATCAGCGCCAGCAATGTCCCCAGACGCAGCCGGTAGGGGATGAACAGACGGGCAATGCGTCGCAGCGAAACCGGCCGGTCGGGGGTGTCCTCGGGGCGGGGTGGACGGAGATTCGATTCTCCGGACCGGCGGCCATTGCCGCCTCCACCGTGCCCCTGGGCGAAGGGCTGACTGCTCACTGGGCTGACTTTAGCCGCCGGGTCGTAGGCTTAAGGCGATGAACCTGTCCGCCTCGGAGACCCGCGTGCTCGGGTGCATGCTCGAAAAGCAGCTGACGACACCCGATATCTACCCACTGTCGCTCAACAGCCTGCGCTTGGCGTGTAACCAGTCGACCAACCGCGACCCCGTGGTGGATTACGACGACGCGGTACTGCGCGATGCGCTGCACCGTCTCGAGCGCCGCGGCTTTACCCGCCTGGCGAGCGGACGTGGCAGCCGCACGCCGAAGTACCGGCATCTGCTCGCGGAGGCGCTGCCGATGGCAAGCGACGAGCAAGCCGTCATGTGTGTGCTGATGCTGCGCGGCCCCCAGACGCCGGGTGAGCTGAAGCAACGAGCCGAGCGCATGCACTCCTTCTCCGACCTGCCCGCGGTCCACGAGACGCTCGCGCGGCTGATCGAGCGGGACTTGGCCGCATGTCTGCAGCGCCGGCCGGGGCAGAAGGAGGACCGCTACATACAGCTGTTCGAAGACCGCGACGCGCAGGTCGACTCCGACGCCAACGGGGCGGACATCACCGCTCGGTCCGCGTCCCCATACGAGTCGCCCTCCTCGGGGCCATCTGCCGCGCTCGCGCCGGTCAACGACTTGGAGGAGCGTGTCGCTCGGCTGGAACGCGAGGTCGCCGCACTCCGTGCCGCGAGCGATGCGGAGGCAGGGACGGTCCCGGAGACGGGCCTGGAGAGGCAGGCAGGGACGGGCCTGGAGAGCTCGCCAATCGAGGCAGACGATGCGCGAGCGAGTGAGCCCCCATCGCGAGCGTGGTCATGAGCCACGCGCAGCTGATCATCGCCGCAACCTCGTCGGACACCGCCACGGGCGTGGGCATTCCGCTCGCGCTCGCAGCGGGCCTCGTGTCGTTCCTCTCGCCCTGCGTGCTGCCGCTCGTTCCCGGGTATCTCTCGACGGTGATCGGCGTGACGCCGGCCGACCTCGAGGACGGCGTGCAGGCGCGCCGCGTGCTCGTGCCCAGCCTGCTGTTCATCGCGAGCTTCTCAACGATCTTCATCCTGCTGGGACTGAGCGCGACGGTGATCGGCTCGAGTCTGGTCGCCCACAAGCACGCGCTCGAACAGGCCGGTGGCGTCGTGATCATCCTGCTGGGCGTGGTGTTCCTGGCGACGCCATTCGTGCGGCTGCTCAACCGCGAGTGGCACTCCGAGAAGCTGCTTCGCCTGGCTGGACGCGGTGGACCGGTCGTCGCGGGCGCGGCTTTTGCGATCGCCTGGACGCCTTGCACGAGCATCACGCTCGGCGCGATCCTCACTCAAGCGGCCGTCTCCAGCTCAGCTGCCCATGGCGCGCTGCTGCTCGCCTTCTACTCGGCGGGCCTGGCAATCCCCTTCCTGCTGATCGCACTGGCCTTCGAGCGGATGACCAATGCGCTGACCGTCGTCAAGCGCCACTTTCCGGTGATCATCGCCGCCGGCGGCGCTGTGATGATCGTGCTCGGCCTCCTGATTCTCACGGGCGAGTTCACGGTGCTCAACGCACAAGCCAATACCTTGCTGCAGGGCACCGGACTGAACGTCTCGAACATTTGATCCCGCGTGTCAGGCGGCGATGGGGTCAGGCGGCGGTGGTCTGCTTGTCTTCTCGGCGCGCCTTGTGGCGCCGTTCCCAGTCCTCCTGATTCTTCTTCGCATCCAACACAAACGGCGACCATCCAATCGCCTCGACGATCGCCCTGTTGATCAGCGACTCGGGGAAGGGGAGGGGTCGCAGGACATCCACGAACAGCACGACCCGCGTCTCGTCGGTGTCGTTCCAAACCTCGTGGTTGAACGTGTCATCGAAGACCATGCTCTCGCCAGAGAGCCAGTGGCGAAAGTCATCGCCGACGCGGATCCGACACGACTCGGCGTCCTCGGGCACGATCAGCCCGAGGTGGTAGCGAAGCACACCCTTGTAGGGGCCACGATGGTCGAGGATGTGCTTGCGCGGCGAGAGGATCGAGAACATCGCCGTGGTCATACCGGGGATTTCGCGCATCAGTGCGGCGGTGCGCGGGCAAGTTTCGACCCCAAGCTTGGCTTCGAAGCCGTAGCCATAGAGGAAGTAGGTCTTCCAGCGATCGTCGTCGGTGATCTCGATCTGATCCTTGGAGATGTCCTGGAAGTTCGGCAGTGCCTCGCGATCTTCGAGCACGCCTTCGAGCTCCTCGCGGATCACCTCCCAGTGCTCCTCGATGTGTTGGACCCAGGGGAAACGCTCGAGCGGGAAGAACGTGGCATCGCCCACAAGCGAGCGCCGGCCGATGAATCGCTCGATCGGGGCGAGGATCCATTCACCTACGGCGATCGTTAGCTCGACCGTCCGCTCCCACGGCGACCTGCTCCGCATCTGAGTCTCCTTCCCGACGGATTTCGACCGGCGGGAAGGAGCTTAGAACGTCTTAGGCGGCCTCTCTGAGCGCGACGAGCTCCGGCAGCTCGGCCAGCTTCTTCAAGGCTCGCTGCTCGAGCTGCGAAGCCCGCTCAGCGGAGAACCCGAGCCGTTTACCGATAGCAGTCAGGGTCTGGGGCTCCTCGCGCCCGGTGCCAAAGCGCAGCGTCAGCACGGTCCGCTCGGTTTCGGGCAGCTGCTCGATCGCCTCGTGGACGATGCGCTCACGCTCGTTGTCCCAGGCGGTGTCCTCGGGAGCCTCTTGATCGGAGGGCAACAGGTCGCCGAGAGCCGTGTCGCCGTCTTCGCCGATCTGCTGATCCAGGCTGACCAAGGCGGCGCGCTGGTGGCGCACCTCCTCGACCTGCTCGATCTCCAGTCCGGTCTCTTGCGCCAGCTCCTCAACGGTCGGCTCGCGCCCGAGGCGCACCGACAGCTCGCGCTCGACACGCCCGACCTTGCGCGAGCGCTGGGCTACATGCACGGGCAGGCGAATCGTGCGCCCGGAGTTCTCCAGGCCGCGCTGGATCGCCTGGCGAATCCAGAGGGTGGCGTAGGTGGAGAAGCGAAAGCCCTTGCGCCAGTCGAACTTCTCACTCGCTCGAATCAGCCCGAGCAGGCCCTCCTGGACGAGATCGGCCAGTGGCAGGCCCTGATTTTGGTAGCGCCGCGCGTTGGAGGCAACCAAGCGCAGATTGGAGTTGACGAGCAGTTCCTTGGCGTACAGGTCGCCGCGCTCGATACGCTGAGCGAGATCGATCTCCTGGGCGGGAGTGAGCAGCGGGTAGCGGCGCGAATGCGCGAGCAGCTGATCGACCGCCTCAGGAATGAAGGTATCTGCTTCTCCCAACGCGATCCGCTCGGGAGCGGGATTGTCGAGTCGCTCGGGCTTCGCGCGAGGCTCCTCGGCGGCATGTAGCTCCCGCTCGCGCGTAGAGCGCGCAGGGTTCTCTCCGGCGGCTAGGGAGGTGAGTGGAGTGATGGGGGTTATGCGAGGGTCTGACATGGCTGTCCTTCTAATCCGATGCTTGGAGTCGGAATTATATTCCTCGATAGTTGCGTTGTCAATGATCTTGTTGATGAATGGCCCGCGCTCGCCTGGGCGGGGTGGGGCGGGGCCCTTAAACACTCGTTCGACAATATGTACGGTGCTACCTGCTCTTCGGAGCACAACCCGTTGACTATCGAAGAATCTCTACCCGGTCTCTACCCGCTGGCGGGGCATTCCACGCGAGGCTGAGGCAGTAGCGCGTGGGGCTCCCATAGAAGTATTACCCGCCATTGCGACGGTTCTATCGCCCGCCCTTCGATCGCTTCAGGACTCGGCGACCAGGCGCAGATCGTGGGCGCCGACCCGAACGGTGTCGCCGGGGTGTAGCTGACGCCCGCGGCGCGCCTCGGGCTGATCATTGACCAGCACGCGCTCATCGGCGAGAAATGCCTTGGCCTCGCTGCCGCTGTCGATGATCCCCGCGAGCTTCAACAGCTGGCCGAGTCTGATCATCTCACCCCGGATCGTGATCTCGCTGGGCACCTGAGGAAAATCTAGCGATCGCCGAGATAGCGCACGACATCCAGCGCGTCGGCCTGTAGTGCGGCAGCACACTTGCGTGTGAGGGGGGCGAACGGGTCCAGCACGACTTTGCCCGCCGGCATGCTCCAGGTGGCGAGCGCGCGAGCGTCGGCGAGGGCAAAGGGACGGAAGAGCCCATTGACGGTGATGACCACCCTATGAGAGTCGAGCAGCCAATCGCGCGATACCCAGCCAAGCAGGACGGGGTCAAACGAGCCGAGCAGGCGGGGCGGGGGCAATTCCGCGGGCTCCGGACGCCCAGCGATATCGATCAGGCCGTCCTCGCGCTCGCAAAGCTCTGTGGCAATCGAGTGCAACCCTGCGCGGGCGTCCCGCAACGGCAGTCCCGCCCACTTTGCGAGATCACGGTCATCGGCGGGACCGTGGCCGGCGAGATAGCGGCGCGCCAGCTCCGCCAGCGCACGATCGCGGTCGACGGGCGGCGTCTCGCCGAGCCAGTCGTGGACGAGCACGAAGGCGTGCTGGCGGCCGATCATCGGCCCGCGCACCGCGATGCCGCGCAGCGCGGCGAGCATCAGCAGATGCACGAGCGCCTGACCTTCGGTGCGCACTCCCGCTGCATCAATGCGCTCCCGCAGCTGCGCGCGCGTGAGTGGGCCCTCCGTCGCCAGCGAGTTGGCGATGACATCGACACCGCGCTCGGCGGCGGTCGGTGTGACGCCCTCTTGCGCCAAACGCCGAGCGTTGCCGGAGCGCAGCGGTGGCGTGGTCAGCGTTTGTAGCCACGGGTAGTCCTCGCGGCGCACCAGATGCAGTGTGCCGCGGTTCAGCCAGGTGATCAGGAGCGAGCGATCCTCGGTCAGGGCATGATCGACATCCGCGGCGGAGCACCCCTCGGTCCGCGCGCGGATTGCCAGGCGCGCTCCGCGCGGGTCCTGGCCCTGGATCGCCAGCAGTCGCTCGGCGACAGCCACCGGATCGCGGGCCGCTGGCCCCGCGAGCAACTGCGCGGTGAGGCGCTCGGCGATCATCGACGGTCCGGTATCACGAGGTGGGCATTCCTAGCGTGGGTTTCGACAGCATCGCCGTGCGATATCTTGCCAGGCGCCAGATGGAGCCCTGGTGGGAGTCTTTGCTCCCGAACCGCCCGCTCAGAAAGGGCTGATGGCTCCTTTCGCGAAACCCAGGCCACGCGAGAGGAGCTACAGAGATGCCCACGAGAGTTGTTGTGCCGGACCTACATAGACACGAGCTGGGGGCGATCTTCCTCGGGGGGGCCGCCGGCGGGCTGCTGCGGGTCTGGCTGAGCCGGTCCTTCGCAAGCGGCGCGACTAACTGGCCGTGGGTGATCTTCGCGATCAACGTCTCCGGCGCGTTCACGCTCGCCTGCATCGCGACCTGGTTCAGGGAGCGCCCGCCGGAATCGAGGTTCCATCACCCGTTGTGGACCGCCGGCTTCTGCGGCACGTACACGACATTCTCGACGATGCAGCTGGAGATCTTCGTGCTGCTCCAGCACGACCGTTACGCACTCGCGGGAGGGTATGCGCTCGCGAGCGTCCTCGCCGGCTACCTGGCGATCAGGCTCGGCACGCAGCTGGTGCGAAGCGAGCGAGGGGAAAACGTATGAGCATCTGGGTCTGGATCGGCGTCGCGCTGCTCAGCGGTGTCGCCGCGCTCGTGCGGTTCCTGCTCGTCGCGCTCGTCAGCTCGCGCGCCGCGGGCACGTTCCCGCTCGGGACCTTTGTGGTCAACATCACCGGCGCGCTGCTGCTGGGCCTGGTCACGGGGCTCGCCGTCGAAGGGGAGGCGCTCGTCCTGATCGGCACCGCGACGCTCGGCTCCTATACGACCTTCTCGACCTGGATGCTCGAGACGGAGCGTCTCACCGAGGACGGCGAACTGCCCGTCGCGGCGTTCAATATTCTGCTCAGCCTGCTGGTCGGCGTGGGAGCCATCGCGTTGGGACGCGCAATCGGAATGCTGATATGAGCCACAACTCCAGGCAGGCAAGCGGCTGGCCGGTGATCATCGCCTACGGCCTGGTGTGCGCGGCGACGCAGGTGTTGTGGCTCACCTACGCGGCGATCACCACCGAAACCGCCAGGCGCTATGGAGTCTCAGTCGGCGCGGTCGGATGGCTGGCGGAGATCTTTCCGCTGCTGTATGTGGCGCTGGCGATCCCAGCGGGGATCCTGCTCGATCGCTGGTTTCGCCCAGCGCTCGCGGCGGGCGGGGCGCTGGTCGCGCTCGGCGGCCTGGTGCGCCTCGGCGGTGAGACGTTCGCCTGGGCGATGGCCGGCCAAGTGATGGTCGCGATCGCACAGCCGATCGTGTTGAGCGCGGTCTCAAAGCTCGCCGGCGAGTACCTGCCCGCAGGGGAGCGTGCGACGGGCATCTCGGTCGGATCGGCGGGTAGCTTCGTCGGGATGCTGCTGGCGCTGGTGCTGGGCCCGACCTTGGGCGCTCATGGACAGCTCGAGCGCTTGCTGGTGCTCGAGGCGGTCCTGGCCGTGATCCCGGCTGTAGCCCTGGCTGTCGTCTTGCGTCGTCCCGGGCATGAGAGCGAGGAGCATGCGGCGATCGAGGGGAGCGCAGCACGAGCGCTGTGGGCGCTGCCGCCGATGCGCACGCTGTGCGGCTTGGTGTTCGTCGGCTTTGGCATCTTTGTGGCGCTCGCGACCTGGCTACAGACTTTGCTCGCGCCAGCGGGCGTCTCAGAAACCGCCGCGGGCGGACTGCTGGTCGGGATGGTGATCGCGGGGATCATCGCCTGCGCGGTGCTCCCACCGCTCGTCGCACGCCGAAGAGCCGAGCGAGGCTTCATGCGCAGCGCGGTGCTCGTCGGCTGCCTTGGCTGTATCGCGCTCGGCGTGGCGCCCTGGCTCGGTGTGCGCGCGCTGGCAATCGTGGCGATGGGCGTGGTCTTGTTGCCGGCGCTGCCGGTCATCCTGACCGCCGCCGAGCAACTCGCGGGAGCCGCCGCGGGCACGGCCGGCGCGATCGTCTGGATGGCCGGCAACCTCGGTGGCCTCGTCGTCGCGCTACTCGTGCAGATCCTGGTTCATCATCCGCTCGCGGCGTTCGGAGCGATGGCCGCGGTATCGCTGCTCGGGTTGCCGATCGCCACGCGTCTGACCTCGCCCGACGGCGAGCAATCCAGCGGCACGCCGGTTCCCGTTGTCGCCGGCTGAGGCTCCCGTTGTCGCGGGCTCAATCGGAAGACGTACATGTCAGGGCCGAGTCGAGCGCGTCAGAGTTGAGGGTGGGGATATGATCCGGCATGGCCCGCCGCGAGGGCTGGCCTCTCCAATCCAGAAGGGGGATTATGTTCAGCTCGATCGTCGTCGGAACCGATGGCTCTGATACTGCCACTCAGGCAGTGCGCCAGGCAGTCGACATGGCCGGCGCTCTGGGTGCGACGCTGGAGCTCGTAAGTGCTTTTGCGCCCGTTCCCGAGCAGCGCTTGCAGGCGGAGAGGCGGGACGCGCCTGAGGATGTGCAGTGGGCGATCAATCCACGCCAAGAGGTGGAGGCTTCGCTCGAGAGCGCCGCGGCAATAGCGCGTGAGGCGGGCGTGAACGTGAATACGCATGCCCGTCAAGGAGACCCCGCCGACGCGATCCTCGACGTCGCTGAGGAGCAGAACGCCGATCTGGTGATCGTGGGCAACAAGGGGATGAGCGGCGCCAAGCGCTTCCTGCTGGGATCGGTGCCAAACAAGGTCTCCCACCACGCGCCCTGCTCGGTGTTGATCGTCCGGACCACGTAAGTCGTCCGTACCATCGCCCGGACTACATAAGCGCTAGCTGGTAGGTGGCGCGGCCCGCCACTGGCTGGTGTCGGGCAAGGGGGTGAGGTGCGGCTCGATCTGCTCGCGCATCGACTGCAGGCGCGGGGGGAGGGAGAGTTGCTCGCCGAGCGTCTCAGGGGACTCATCAGCGGCGAAGCCGGCGCCATCGGAGGTAGCAAGCTCGTAGAGGATGCCGCCTGGCTCGCGGAAGTAGACCGACTCGAAGTAGAAGCGATCGATGATCGGCGTGGGGTGGAGGCCCGCCGCGATCACTCGCTCCCGCCACGCCTCCTGCTCGACGCTGTAGACCGCCCAGGCGATGTGATGAACGGTGCCGGCGCCGGGGACACCGCGCTCGTCGCTGGGCTCAAAGACGATTCGTCCACCGCGGTGCTCGCCGCGCGCCTGCCAATCGTGCTCGCCGCGCTCGGCGAAGCCGAGCGTCTCGCCCAGCAACGCCTCGCTGCGGGCCGGGTCGGCGACGAGCGCATGGACAGCCTCGAAGCCCTGCAGCGCGAACTCGGCTGGGACCTCCGTCGCGCGCGCGATCAGCGGCTCGTCACTTGTCTGTGTGACGGCGAACTCGTGGCTCATGCCCTCGGGGTCGGCGAATCGCAGCCAGCCTGGCTCGCGCGTGAGCGCGACGCCCTCGCCGGTCAGGCGCTCGCTCCAGAAATCGAGCGCCGCCTCGCTCGAGACGCGATGGACGATGCGACAGATCATGCCGGCCCCGGCGCTGCCCGCTTGCGCGCCGGGGTACTCGAAGAAGGTGATGTCCGCACCGGGAGAGCCGTGCTCGTCGGAGTAGAACAGGTGGTAGACACTCGGGTCATCCTGGTTGACCGTCTTCTTGACCAAGCGAAGACCGAGTACGCGCGCGTAGAAGTCAACGTTGCGAGGGGCGTCGCCGGTGATCAGGGTGATGTGATGGATGCCGTCGATCGCACGCATAGTCGTCTGGGGCAGGCTATCGTGCTCCACCTACTGTGACCGGGGCATTTCTAGAGCGTTGGGGGTTGCGCGTCGCGGCCGCGACGGGCGTGCTCGTGCTGGTGGGCCTGGTCGTATCTGACTTCGAGACGAGCTTCTGGGATCGCCACGAGATGACGTCCTCGATCATCGCGAGCCTGGTGGTCGTGCTGATCACCGTCGTCGTGATCAACGAGGTGCTCGAACGGCGCGAAAGCGCACGCTGGCGGGTGTTCGCACAGAACGCGCTGCTCGAGCTTGTCGCGTTCGCGCGCTTTACATGGGTCGGCCTGGGTGAACTGCTGGAGGTCGAAGGCGATACCGCCGGCAGGCGCACCGTAGAGGTACGGAACTTCATCTGCAGCGCCGCGGGGACCGAGCGCGTCACGACGCTCGTCGATGAGCACATGCCCGACAGCGAGTGGCGACACCGGCTTGCCAGGCTGGTCGAGCGGCTGCTCGATGAGGGCCGCGACGCACTGGCGGCCTGGGGCCCGGTGATGATCGGAGCCCGCCCATATACAGCACTGATCGAGCGCCACGTGGAGCTCTACGGGCGTGTGCAGTTGCTCCGTTACATGATCGACGATCCCGAGGACGCCGAACTCGACGAGCTCGAGGATCCGGCAGCGCGAGCCCGGAGGCTGAGCGCCACACGACGAGCCGTCGTCGAGGGGCAATCCGCTGTGGATCTCGATCACACGATGCGCACAAACCTGATCATCATCATCCGCCGCGCCGCGGAACTGGAGATCGACACGCGCGCACTCGCTCGTGCGCTGGTTCCGCTCGAGTGGTGGACGACGCCGTACGCCGATCTCACTCAGGCAGCCGAGCAGCGCAACAGCGAGCTATGACGTCCAAGGGATGCTGGGCCTGTCGTCTCATTGCGGTGATTCCTTGCTGACGCGTGACCAGAAGCGGACGAACTCGCGCTCGTGACCGATACCGCATTCCAGTGCCAGACGCCATCCGTGCGGCGCATCGGCGAGGTTGGCGAGGAGTGCTTCACAATCTCGCAGCCGTCGCTCGTGCACCTCGGCCTGAGTGGCGGCGAGCGTCGCCGGATCCGCACCGAAGAAGAGCTTGAGCGTCGCGGCGTCGCGCAGTTCGTAGGTCTCGCGCGCCGGTTCGCCCCGCCAGGCGTCGAGTGCTTGGCGCCCACTGTCGGTGAGGCGATATATCCGGCGACGCCGGCCGGCCGGCTCCTGTTCCTCTGAGAGTAATCCCCGCTCGGCGAGTCTTGCGCACTCGGTGTACAGCTGCGTGTGGGGCAGAGCCCAGAAGTTGACGGTACTGACCTGTGCGAGCTGCTTGAGGTCATACGGCGTCGCCGGCTGCGCCTTCTCGAGCAGGCCGAGAACTATGTAGGAGGTTTCCGTGAGTCGCGGGCTTGACATGCCAGCCAGACTATATTACGGTACGTATCGTTCGGTCCGAACCATTCAGGAGGTACTATATGTCCGTGAGCGCCCCGACCGCCCCCAGCAATGCCCCGTCAACTGCCGCCGAACTCGGGTACACCACGCTGGAGCGGGAGGTGACCGTGGATGAACTGGAGCTGCGCGGCGAGCTGCCGGACTGGCTTACCGGCTCGCTGCTGCGCACGGGCCCCGCGAAGTTCGAGGTCGGCAAGGACCACATGAACCACTGGTTTGACGGCCTGGCGATGCTGCATCGCTTCACGATCGACGACGGACGCGTCTCATACGGCAACCGCTTCCTCGAAAGCCGCTCCTACCGTGCCGCACGCGAGCAGGGGAGGATGGTCTACGGCGAGTTCGCGACAGACCCATGCCGTTCGCTCTTCAAGCGTGTCCAGACGCTGTTCTCTGCGAAGGCGCTGAACGACGCGCTGCCCGACAACGCGAACATCAACGTGATGCAACTCGGAGAGCGCTTCATCGCGATGACCGAGACCCCGATGCAGGTCCAGTTCGACCCAGCCACCCTGAAGGCGGCGGACGTGCGTCCGTACCGGACTCCCGGGCAGCTGACCACAGCCCATCCGCATCTCGATCGCGCCAGCGGGTCGGCGCTCAACTACGCGGCCAACCTCGGCCCACGCAGCACCTACCGGTTCTTCATGGTGGGCGCGGAGGACACCGAGCCTCGCGTCGTCGCTTCGCTGCCAGTCAAGCACCCGTCCTATATGCATTCGTTTGGGCTCACCGAGCGGTGGATCGTGCTCGCCGAGTTCCCGCTCGTCGTCAATCCACTGGCACTCGCGCTGGCCGGCAGGCCCTACATCGAGAACTACCAGTGGAAGCCGGACCTGGGCACGCGGTTCACGCTCATGGACCGTGTCACCGGTAAGTCGGTCGGCGGCTTCGAGACAGACGCGTGCTTTGCCTTCCATCACGTCAACGCCTATGACGACGGCGGGGAGGTCGTGGTCGACCTGTGCGCCTACCCCGACGCCGGGATCATCGAGGATCTCTACCTCGAGCGGCTGCGTGCCGGCAAGCCCGTCGCCGAAGCCTCGCTCACCAGATTTCGTCTGGATATCGCCAACAGATCGGTGAGCCACGAGCGCCTGGCGCAAACCGACCTCGAGCTGCCGCGCATCAACTACGGGCGCTGTAACGAGCGTCCCCACCGCTACGTGTGGGGCAACGCCACCGGCCAGCACGGCTGGCTCGAGCGGATCGTCAAGGTGGACACCGCCGACGGCAAGGCACTCTCTTGGTCACAGCCAGATTGCTACCCGGGCGAGCCCGTATTCGTCGCGCGCCCCGACGCCGAGAACGAGGACGACGGGGTGCTGCTCTCCGTGGTGCTCGACGGATCGGCGGGCATCTCGTTCCTACTGGTGTTGAACGCCGCCGACCTGACCGAGGTGGCACGCGCGCAGGCGCCGCACCACATCCCGTTCAGCTTTCACGGCCAATTCGCGCGAGGATGAGCGGGCGCATGGCCCGATACACGCCCTCTATGTATCCCCGCGAACGGCGATACAACCCGTTCATCCGGGAGCAGCACATAAACGTGCTCGGCCTGAGCCTTCACGGCGGCCGGATCCTCAGCGCGCTGGAGCTCCCCTGGTTCAGCGTCTTGCCACCTAAGGGCTTCGGCGTGCTCACCACGACCGGGCGCAAGACCGGCAAGCAGCGACGCAAATGCATACGCGCGATACGGCGCGGGGACCGTGTGTACATCGTCTCGATCGGTGGTCCCGACATGGCCTGGCTGAAGAACATCCAGGCCAACCCCAACGTCACCCTGCGGATTGCAGGCGGGACGTTCGCGGGCCGAGCACGAACGCTGAGTGACCCACTGGAGCGAGAGCAAGCACTGCAGGCCTACTGCGAGCCCGTGCACGCCGTCGACTACATGGCTTGCATGAACTGGCGCAAAGGACGCCCGACACGCTCGAGGATCAAAGACCTGACCCGGGGCTGGTTCCAGGAGGGCACCCCGCTGGTCGTCGAGCTCGACACACCTCTCCCACAGAGCCTCTCACAACAGAGCATTGAAGCCGGCAACGAAGGAAAGGAACCTCCGCATGAGCACCACAACAGCACCGCCCACTGACACACCACCCACCCTCGCTGACACACCACCCACTCTCGAGCGGCAAGACAGCCTCTCACTGGAGCAGCTCAGAGGGGGCCTGCAAGGGTTCTCTGAGCGCTGGCTTCCCCGCGCCGATGAGCTGCACAGCTTTTTCGGGCGCTGGGATCAAGCCTGGAACACTCACGATCTCGACCTCCTCGGAACGCTCGTCACAGAGGACATCCTCTGCGATGACCCAGCAATGTTCGGCCAGACCGTGGAGAGTCGCGAGGAGTTCCTGGCGTTTCTGGAGGATCTTTTCCGCGCCTTTCCCGACGTTCGCTTTCAGGACACCGGCGAGCTCTACCTGGCGCTCGAGGGCGGTGGGATAGCGCTACCGTGGCGTATGACCGGATCCTTCACCGGCGAGCTGCGCACCTGGAGCAAGAACCGTGAAGCACAGCCGCACACGACCCAGCCCACGGGCAAGACCTTCGACTTGGAGGGTGTCGATCTCTACCAGTTCCGCGACGGGCTGCTCTCTAACTACTCGATCGTCTACGACCTGCTCGGCTTCTCAGCGCAGATCGGGCTGATGGGATGACACCGAGCGGCGGCGCGCTCAACCTCGGCGCCGATACCAAGGCAGTGTTGGTCGCGGACGCGCTGATGTTTCTCTGGGCGATGCTGCTCGGGGTCTGGAAGTACCGCCAGATCGTCACTTCGGAGAATCATCAGGCTCACATCTACGTGGACATCGCCCACAGGGTGGCGTTGATGTACAGCTTCGCCCTGCTCGTGATCGCGACGTTCGTGCAGCTGAGTGGCTGGAGCACGCTCGTGAATCTGCTCGCCGCGGGCGCGATGGCGTTCTACTTCTTCGCCGCGACTGCCAATTACGCGCTTCACGGCTACAGGCGCGACACTGAGAACCAGTTCCGCAATCCCGTCCGGGGAACGCACGCCTTCATGCTCACCCTGATCGTCGCCGAGATCGGCGGGTGGCTGGTTTTGGTAGCTGGCTTCCTCGACAAGCAGGTCTTCTGAGGCGCGGGCCAAGACGCAGTCTTGCTGCCATGCGCTGGCTCCTAGAAGACGCCTGATGGTGCCCACGACACGCTACGCGCGTAGTGGTGATGCGACCATCGCCTATCAGGTCGCGGGGGAGGGCGCGCTCGACTTGCTGTTCCTGCCGGGGTGGATCTCACAGATCGAGCAGCTGTGGGACGCCTCCGCCATGCGTCGCTTCCTCGAGCGGCTGGCCGTGTTCAACCGTCTGATTCTGTTCGATCGCCGCGGCAGCGGTCTGTCCGACAGCGCCGGTGAGCCCTACACGCTGGAGCAGGAGGCGCGCGACGCGCTCGCGGTGCTCGACGCTGTGGACAGCGAGCGTACTGCACTGCTCACTTACGGCTTGGGCGGTCCGGTCGGAGCCCTACTCGCTGCCGAGCATCCCGAGCGTGTGGGCGCACTGATCATGTATGCGTCCATCGCACGGACATCCTGGGCTCCGGATTACGACTGGGCGATGACCGTCGAGGATCGCGCCCAGTGGACCGAGCACACCGTCGCCACCTGGGGCGAGACCGATGGCCCCGGGCTTGCGGTGCTGGCGCCCTCGATGGCCGATGACCCAACGCTCTCAGGGTGGTATGCGCGCCTGCAGCGCCTGGCGGCGAGCCCGAGCCAGGCCCGCATCCTCCTGAACGCCGCCGCCGAGCTCGATGTGCGCGATGTACTGCCCCGCATCCGCGTCCCAACGCTTGTCATGCACCGATCCCGCGACAACGCCTGGGACCCACGCCATTCACGCTACCTGGCCGAGCACATCCCGGGCGCGCGCCACGTCGAGCTGGAGGGTGCCGACTCGTTTCCATTCATCGGCGACAGCGACGCGATCGTCGAGGAGATCGAGGAGTTCCTGACCGGCGGGCGCAGCGGCGGAGAGCTCGCGCGAGCCTTGCTCACCGTGATGTTCACGGACATCGTCGATGCGACCGCATGCGCCGCAAGGCTGGGAGATGGTCGCTGGCGCGATCTGCTCGCTGAGCACGACACGCGCGTGCGCGAACAGCTGGCCCGCTTCGGCGGTCGTGAGATAAAGACCGTTGGCGATGGGTTCCTGGCCACGTTCGATGGGCCACCGTCGCGGGCGCTGCGCTGCTCTCTCGCGATCACCGCCGTCGCGCGCGAGCTCGACATCGAGGTCCGCATCGGCGTGCACACGGGAGAGTGTGAGCTGATCGGCGAGGACGTTGGCGGGATGGCCGTCCACATCGCCTCGCGCGTCAATGGCTTGGCCGGCCCCGGCGAAGTGCTGGTCTCAGGGACCGTATTTGGGACGGTCGTGGGTGGTCCATTCGCATTCGAGGACCGTGGCTTTCACGAACTCAAGGGCGTTCCCGGACGTTGGCCATTGTTCGCGCTAGGCGCTTGAGCCAGTCAATGGGTGGTGGGTCTGTTTGAGCCGAGCTTGGGGCTGTGCTCGCATGCGGCCATGTGGCGCTTGAGGTCGATCTTCAGGCGCGTACGGGCTGGGCAGCGGAGATCGCGGCTAACGACGCGATAGGACTGCGCTGGTTCGACGCACCACCAGCTTTCGCTCCCCTTGCCGTGCACGACGGGTGAGACGTAGCGGATCAGGACGCGCCCGGGTGTGTTGCATCCCGGTTTGAAGCTCTTGACGAGGCTCCTCGTCTCGCTAGGCGTCAGCGGCTTCAGCGAAACGACTCGGGATTGAGTACCGCATCCCGCTAGTACCGCCATCACGGCCGCTCCAAGCACTACCGCCCTCACATAGCCTCCTCTCCCGAGCGCAATCACGCCGAACCCATTTGGACGCTACACAAGATTGCGGGTCCTCTGGACTGACTGCGGTGTCTCACCGATGTGAGACAGCTCCGTCTCATCCATTTGAAACTGTTGGTCTGCAGCGGCGGGCTACGAATGTGAGCTGTGATCTTTCCCTTGCACTGCGAAGGGTGTGCGGCGTCATCCGGCGGGGCGATGCGGGTCGAGCAGCTTCTCAGCCTGCCGCGGGTGATCCGTGGGGTGTAGTTGCCTTCACGACGTTGCGTACAGGGAGGCGCTCCAGCTCGTTGGCGATGACGGTCGCACCGTCGCTGCGGGCGAGGGCGGCGGCCATCGCGCGGGCGCCCTGTTTGATCGACTGATCCTCGAGGGCCCGCGAGATCACGCGGCGCAGCTTCTCGGGGGAGCTCTTCTTGCTGACCCTCACGCCGGCGTGCGCGACGACCACACGGGCGGCGTTATCCGGCTGGTCGCGGCCATCGGGGATGCAGACGAGCGGAACGCCATCGGCGAGGGCGGCGTTGACCGTTTGCCAGCCCGCGTGGGTGATGACGAGCGCCGCGTGTGGAAGAACGGTTCGATGCGAGACGAAAGCCACACTGCGCGCGTTGTCGGGGATGCGGAGCTGACTCTCATCGAGCGCGGGCCCAGTCGTGAGCAGCGCTCGGACGCGCAGCCCGGCCACGGCGTCGAGGACACGCTGGGCGAGCGCCCGCTGGTTCATGTAGCTCGAGCTGAAGCTGATCAGCACCAGCGGATCGGCGTTCTCTGAAGGCCACGGGGGCTCCCACTCCTTCTCGAATGGCTCGAACGCGGGGCCCACGTAGTGGACATTCGCGGGGAGCTGGGCCTTGCTCGAGAAGTCGAGCTCTGGGGCGGTCATCACGTAGATCGCCCGCACGCCGAGGACCTGGTCGTTCCAGTCCTTCAGCGGCCTGAGCCCATGCTCGGCTCGGACATCGTTGAGCACCGGCAGCCCGGCTGCCGAGAAGCGGCGGGTCATGGCATTGAGCAGGCGGTCGCGCGCGGCACCCAACGGGCCCCCCATCGGCTTCAGGCCGCTGAACAGCGGCGGCGCGCCGCGGGCTGGAAGGGGATACGGGCAGTGAACGAGCGCGACCGCGGGTGTGCCTGCGTGCTCGGCGGCGACTGGCGCGGCGATGAAAAGCCAATCGAACACGATCACGTCGGCGCTCCAGTCACCGAGCAGTTCGACATTTTCCCGGGTCGCTTCCCGCAGCGGTGCGATCGGAGCATCGCGCATTCGTTTCGCGGCGCCAAGCGGCGTGCGCGCCTCCCAGTCGCGTACCGGGTCGGTCTCCGGATGCGTGATGTCGAGGTCGGGAAGCCACCGGCGGATCGCGACGAACTCCGCCCCAGTGCGCTCGATCCGCTCGCGCGCGGCGCTGTGGGCCAGGACGCGCACCTCGTGGCCGCGGTCGACGAGCTCACGTGTGAGCGCTAGCTGCGGTGGGGCGTTGCCGCTGAACGCGAGGAGCGTCTGGAAGACTCGCATATATACTTCACCTTAGTATGACCAAGATGAAAAAGTCAAGCGCCCCGCGCAAGGAACACACCTATCGGATGACCGCCCGCGCCGATGCGGCCGCCGCGACCGGCGAGCGGCTGCTCGCCGCGGCGTGGAAGCACTTCGGCACTCGACCGTATGAGGAGGTTCGCCTGCGCGAGATCGCCGCCGACGC
>Ga0182024_10008258_pt1 | contig 22054 bp, 16 predicted proteins | sample P32metaG_FD_120480 | JGI IMG/M metagenome (GOLD analysis project Ga0182024, IMG submission 120480) | Permafrost microbial communities from Stordalen Mire, Sweden - P3-2 metaG (Illumina Assembly) | ecosystem: Environmental > Terrestrial > Soil > Wetlands > Permafrost | place: Sweden: Stordalen...
CCAGTGACGGAAATACTCCGCGTAGTCAGCGCAGCGACGGGCGGCGTCGTTGTGTTGCAGTCTTGTCTCGGCGGCAATGCGATCGAGATCGCGAACCAAGTTGACTAACTTCGATACGAACTCGGCGTCTTCGCTGCCGATTCGGGTGCCCATCCCACGAGCGTAGAACGGTCGGGAGTCCAACGGACGGGAAGCTTGGTGAGGGTCTGGAGCTAGGCGGCACGCAAAAGGGGTCCCCGAAACGCCGCACCCCCGGCCCCAGGTTCGAGTCCCTCGGCCTCTAGTCCTGGGTTCGGATCGAGACCCCACCCACCTCCTAGGATGATGCGTTCACACCAGCACCTTGCGCCGGATCTCAGTCCACTGCTCCATGTCGTTGCGCACCCTTCTCCCGTTCTGCTCGCCGGTCCTTCCGAGGGAGCCTCGGAGGGGGCCGGCGGGCCCACGGGGATGTCAGGTGCTCTCGTTTTCGATGCGCGTTCTCAGCTCAAGGGTGCTCTCGTTTTCGATGCGCGTTTACACCCGCGGACTCGGCCTCTAACGCCTGCTGGTCGCGATGCAGCTCGAGGATGCTCATCAATGTCGACGAGAGGTGCAGGGTGCGACGACTCCCTCTGGTCTTGAGGTTCACCAGGCTGAGCCCGTCCGGGTCGCGGACGAGCTGGCGGCGCACGGTGAGCACGCCGCCGCTTCCGTTGGGTTCCACGTCCGCCCAGGAGAGCCCGAGCACCTCACCGCGCCGAAGCCCAAGGGCCACGGTCACGTTGAACGCGGCAGAGAGACGGTGGCTCTGGACTGCCTCGAGGAACCGTCGAGCCTGCTCGGGGGTGAGCGTGCGACCCTCGCGGAGGTCCATCTTGGGGCCCTCCGCGATGGCAGCGACGTTCCTGGCCAAGATCCCGTCCTGCTCTGCGATGCGCAGCGCCCGGCGGAGTGTCGCTCGCACGGACCGACGCGTGGCAGGTGAGTAGCCCGCTGCTCCATCGTCGCGAGCAGCCGGCTGACGTCGGCGGGAACAAGCCTGTTGAGCCGCACGTGACCGACGAGCGGCTTGAGATGGAGCCGGACGATCTGGCGCTAGTAATCCTCGGTCCGGATCGTAGTGCACTTCCATGGACATTGGTGGACGGGTCATGCCTCCTGAACAGGAGATACGGATAACGACGGGATCCCTGTATACGGTCTAATTCGAGTCCTTAGATACAGCGCGCGAGCATGGCGGAGGGCGGCCGGAAAGCATCTGTGGACCCGTCAGATGGTCCACGCAGTTGGTTCAGAAGTTGCGATCAACGTCCACCGGGTCCCGCTCGATTCGCACCCGGTGCTCGGCCGAGAGGATCCCATTTGACGCGCGTCGTGAGCGCCAGAATCAGCGCATGCCAGTGGTGCCCACCACCAGGGCAGACCGGTGAAGGAGCGGTGCCCATGAGAGGGACCTCGCGAGTGGTGAGCGTGCTGGCAACCGTCGTTGCAAGCCTCGCGGTTTCCGTCATGCTGGACCTCCATCCAGCTGGGGCGGCAACCTCAACGACGTCGGCATGGCAGACGCGTTTGAATTCGCTCGGGATCACCTCTTTCTCCGACATCTCCTGTCCGACACGGCTCGTCTGCACGGCCGTTGGGGGCGGCGACGAGAATCGGGCGGCCATCTTCCGGTCGTCGGACGGTGGGGCATCTTGGGCGCGTCAGTTCATCGCTTCGGACACCGCCTCAAGCGGAGAGGTGACGTGTCCGACGACGAAGTTCTGCCTGGTCACCGTGAACAACCCGTACTCGACGGACATCTACTCGACCTCGGACGCCGGCGCGACGTGGCACTTCGCCGCGGGCGGCGGTCGCGACGACTTCTACGCCAGCAACCTGAACTGTGTCAGTCCAACTGCTTGCTACGGGATCCAGCTCATCGGGACGTCACTCATGTTCTCCTCCGACGGCGGGGTCACGTGGAGCAGCCCGGTTGCATCGCTCCCGAACATCGCCGCGGTCGACGCCGTCTCATGCCCGAGTGCGGCGACGTGCTTCATCATCGGGAGCAATTCGGCGAACACGTCCCTCGTGATCGACAAGAGCACGAAGTCGGGGTCCAAGATCGCAACCGTGAGGACCCTCACCGGGACGACCTTCGGGACCATCTCCTGTACGACCACCTCCAGGTGCGCGGCTGGCGTGGATCTCGCGCAGGGCGGTCGCACCTTTTGGACGTCCGATGGCGGTGGCACGTGGTCCCCGCATGCGCTTCCGGCGGGGCTCACCCCTGGCGGCACGATGCGCTGCGAGAGCGCGAGCACCTGCGTCGTCGCTGCGTCGTATCCCGATTTCAACGAGCTCGTTGCGGCAACGACCACGGATGCAGGCGGCACGTGGAAGGTCACGGCCGTCGCGCCGTCCACTGCACCGTGGGCATCTCCTGGGGGCCTGGCATGTCCCGCACTCGGCGAGTGCTTCGCTGTCGGGTTCGGGACCGCGGGGAGCTCTATCTTCGGCCAGCACGCGACGAACCAGCCTTGGGTCGACCTGTCGGTACCAAGTGGTCCGCGTCCACTGGCCGCCGTCGCGTGCCCAACCGCGAGCCTCTGCGTTGCTGTCGGCACCGGCGTCGCGATGCGGTCCGTTGACGGTGGCAGCTCATGGAAGATGGCGAAGGTCGTGCCGGATGCGAACGCGATCCTGTCGGCGATCGCCTGTCCCACGCCGACTCGCTGTGTCGCCGTCGGGTACGTGAATCCCTACCTTCCCGACCAGACAGGGGTCATGTTCCGGTCCGCCGATGCTGGAACGACCTGGTCCGCGGTCAAGATCCCCGTCGGGGAGACGTCCCTCTGGTCCGTCGCGTGCCCTACACAGAAGGTCTGCATCGCGACGACGGCAGCGGCCCACGTCCTTCGGTCGTCGGACGGCGGCACCAACTGGACGAGGGTCCCGATCCCCGCAGGATTCGGGCTCTACTCGGTGGCCTGCGGGTCCACAAGCCACTGCATCGGCGCAGGACAGGGCCCAAGCAGCGGCGCGGTCCTCGTGACGTCGAACGCAGGGCTGTCGTGGACCACGATCCCAAGCGGAGCAAGCCTCGGTGAGTACCTGACGAGCGTCAGTTGCGTGTCGGTCACAAAGTGCGTCGCAGCGGGTGGCGCACAGCCCAACAGCCCGGGCAACGAGCTGGCGGGCATCTACGGGACCGTTGACGGCGGCCAGCACTGGTCGCAGCTGGCCACGACCGACGGGTTCAACGACACCAATGCCGTCGCGTGCTCTGGACTTGTCTGTGAGGAGATCCTGACGCTGGGTCAGAACTACGGTCCGCCCATCTCAGTGCTCGAGACGAGTGTGGACGGTGGATCACACTGGTCCGCCACATCAATTCCCTCGCAGCCCATTATGAATGGCATGACGGTGACGCCCTCCGGACGATGGGTCTTGGTTGGCGGCAACGTCCTGAACGGTGCCGCGGTGCTGACGAACCCGTAGTTACGACTCGAGGGTCCCTCTTAACCTCGGCGGCCGGCGCTCAGAGCTCCCAGACCGCGTGGTCATGGGCGAATACCACGCGGCGAGGATCGAACTGCTGGAGTCGATCCATCCAACGAGACGGCACTGGCAACGGTTGTTGGTGACCCTCGAGGCCGGCTCGCCAGGCAAGGGCGTCGGCGCCGAATTCAGAAGCGGTGTCATGCGCCTGCCCGGCAACGACGACCGTCCCGTCCTTCCTCATGACGACGATTGACTGATGACCTGGCGTGTGGCCGGGTGTCGGGAGCACGTGCACGCCGGGGAGGAGCTCTGCTTCGCCGTCGAGCACCTCGTACCGCAGGCCAGGCGCGTCAATGAGCTCTGGCAGCGTGTAGTCAAGGGTGCCTCGGGCTACCTCGAGCTCGGTGCGTTGCACGAAGATGGGCTTTCCTGGCACCTCCGGGTTCCCACCACAGTGGTCAAAGTGGAGGTGGCAGTTGACGACGAACTGGACGTCCGAAACTCGCGCCCCGAGGACCGCGAGCGCGCCAGAGAGTCCTAGGCGCCGGGGCCGATAGTGATCGTCGATCTCGGGATGCGCGCCCATCCCGGTGTCCATAAGCACGAGCCCGTCGGGATGTTCGACGAGGTAGCCGAGGCAGGGCTCGACGCGTGGTGCACCCGAACCGGTCTCCTCGCTTGGCCGCACGAAGTACCCAAAGTCGACACGTCGGACGCCGATGTCGTTCATCTGTCAGAAGTATGCCGGTTCCCATTGCGCCAGGGCCGGTTCGCGAGCTGCTTGCTGGCTCATTGGTATCCGATCAATCCCAGTTGTCATCAGGCGCACGACCTTCTGACTTGTCATCAGATGCTTCGGCCGCATTCTCGTCCGAGCCACCGCCCCCTGGTGCCAATACCACCGCCAACGCCGGAAGCGTCGACTCGGCAAGATGACACCCGTCGAGTTCGAGGCACTGGACGCAGCCCTCAAGGCAGCGTGAAACTACAGATGGAAACTGTCAACTAAGTCGACAGCAGCCCCTACAGTCTAATTCGGCTCCGTAGGTTTCGGGTTCGAATCCGAGGGGCGCACGGAACCTTCAATCACCTCGGGGTCGCCCGAGACCCTTATCTCATCTCGAACCCTGATCTGAGGCGGCCCTGCGCGGCTGCAGTCGTCATCGATGCTCCCACGATCGATCCTGATGAAACCGATCGCGTTCCACGGCGACTAGAGCTACAGGTTCGCCAATCAGATATTCGGTGAGTCCTGAGACTCCGCTATGGGGTTGGGGTAACGAAGGTCCAGGTCTCGGACGATCCAGAGGACGGACCGGCGACGGCATCAATGGGACCGCCGTTATAGGTGGACTCGAGCACGTCACCGGTTGCGACATTCTCCCACCCGGTTCCGTCATAGACCCACTTCTGGTTTGTCGCTCCAGTCGCCTGGGTCAGGACGATGTCGTGGTGCACCTCAGCCATCACCTGGTTCGACGCGATTCCATCCGGGGCAAATACCGCGTACTTGTCGTTGTTGGCTGCACTGGCAGACGCATCCGCAAACCAGAAGAATTCGCCGTTGCTGGCGTGCGGATTCTCCGTGCCGATTAGATGGTGGCTGCCCCATCCGACCGCGATGTAAAGGCCCGTACCAGACTCCTGCGTACCGCAGTACCCGGAGTAGATACCGTTGGCGCAGTTGTACGCCTCATGGCCCCCAGGGGAACCGCCTGCAGCTGCGACCCCAGCGACCCCAACAGCCAGGCCTGCGGACAGTACGAGCGAGACGCTAACGGCGTAGATACTCTTGCGCGAGATCATGGGTTTGTCCTCTCCTTGGTCATCTCCCTGGGTTCTATCGCAGAAGAACACTCCGGTGGCGCCGTAACCGCCGGTTAGGCGTCGGAAAATTTCGGCACCCACAGGATCAACCGCACACAAGCGATTGGTAACGACGGCGGCGATTGAGTAAGGCAGCTGCATGCAAGACGTTGATGGCGCCGATCATGGGTCTAAGCCAGCCGCGCGAGCCCATCAAGGATCAGGTCGAGTCCGAACTCGAAGGAGTCTGAGGCCGCGAATTCGGGGTCGAGGTGCTGCTGGACATGCTCGGCGAAGTCCGGATAGTCCTCGGTCGGAAACTCTTTGAGAAAGTCCGTCGTCAGTCGCCTGAGCTGCTTCCTCGGTAACGGGGAGTCCAGGCGTTGGAGGGCATAGCCGAGGGCAAAGCCGTCGAGGGCGTGGTACGCGCTGTAGACGACTGACGGTGGAAGCCCAGCTTGACGGAGGCAACGGAGCACCGTGTCGGACTGTGCGAGTCGGTCGAGGCTCGGCATGGAGTTCATCCAGATCCGGGCCGCCCATGGCCGACGGACGAACGCCTGATGCGCCGCGATGGCCCTGGTGCGCAGCGCCTCTCGCCAATCGGGAGCGTGCTCGGGAAACTCGATCTCGGAGGCGACGATCGCGAGCATTCCCGAGACGATGTCCTCCTTGTTCTTGACATGGTTGTAGAGCGACATGGCCTCGACGCCCAGCTCGGCCGCGAGCTTGCGCATGCTGAGGGCCTCCAAGCCGTTCTTGTCGACCATCGCGAGCGCCGTCCTCAGGATCCTGTCCCTCGACAGCGGCGTGCGTACCGCGGTCTTGTGTGCCATGGCTTGACTCCACTTACGGTGTAGGTCTAGGGTACTTACAGTGTAGGTTACAGGTACTTACGGTGTAGGTTACAGGTACTTACGGTGTAGGTACCGATTGTAGGACGTCGATGCCGTGATGGAAGGGAGTCCAGTTGAAAGCTGTCATTCATGAGCGCTTCGGGTTCGACGGGGTCGACTTCCACGACGTGCCAGTTCCAGCGATTGGTGACGACCAAGTTTTGGTGCGGGTGCGTGCCTCGTCCGTGAACCCGCTCGAGTGGTACGACGTCTCCGCGCCGCCGTTCTACCGGCTCTTCAGCGGGCAGCTCCGACGACCCAAGAACTCTCGCCTCGGCGTGGACTTCGCCGGAACGGTCGAGTCGGTCGGGAAGGACGTCACAGGTCTTGCCGCGGGAGATGACGTCTTCGGAACCGCCAGCGGGTCGTGGGCCGAGTTCGCGGTGGCACAGCCCAGTCGTGTTGCGACAAAGCCTGGGGCCATCTCCTTCGAGGATGCTGCCGCGCTCCCGATCGCTGCCCTGACTGCCCTGCAGGCCGTTCGCGACGTCGGGAAGGTGAGGGCGGGACACAAGGTGCTCGTGAACGGCGCGTCTGGTGGCGTCGGCACCTATGCGGTGCAGATCGCGAAGGCGCTGGGTGCCGACGTGACCGCCGTGTGCAGCACCAACAACGTCGAACAAGCTTGTGCACTCGGCGCTGACCGAGTCATCGACTACACGAAGGAGGACTTCACCAGCTCACCAGTGCGGCACGACGTAATGATCGACATCGCAGGCAGCAGGTCGTACCTGAAGTTCCGGCGCATTCTTACCGGCGATGCAGTCGTGGCTCTCGTCGGCGCAAAGATGTCGTCCTCGATCTTCGGGCCGCTCAAGCACATGGTCGCCACAATGCTCCTGTCGACCGGCAGGCGGCACAAGGTGAAGTTCTTCGTCACAAAGGTCGGGACGGAGGACTTGGGCGTGCTCCGCGAGATGATGCAGAGCGCTCGGCTCCGCTCGGTTATCGACCGGCGCTACGCGCTCGGCGATGCGGCCGAAGCGTTGCGATACCTGGGCGAGGGACATGCTCGCGGCAAGATCGTCATCGAGGTGTGACGAGCCTCGGCGTGCATTGGGTGGCCGCCACGAGATCATCCACCTCTACCCGTGGTGTGAACGTCGCGAGGGTGAAGTTCGACATCCTCCTCCGCACACGGCGGCCTTCCAACCGCTGTCATGTTGCCTCCTCATCTTGCTGAGTGGGTCTCGCCCCCCAATGGACGCGAACTCACCCAAGGGCAGCGGGCTCGTGTTGGCTCGCCAGACTGGCGGAGCGTGACGTGACCTCCGAGTCCACCTGCACGCCTCGCTCGAGTCCAAAGATGGCTACAACCGCCGCGACGGCCATGACCACAGCCATCGCCAAGAACACGTCGCGAGACGCCATCGCGAAGTCGAGCCGGACGAAGTGAGGGATACCCGATGTGCCCCTCACCTCTCCTTGCCGCTGGACCGCAGCAGCTGCTTCCTTCGACGCCTGTGCCGCGGGCACACCCATCGTCGCGAGCGACTTCGCGACATGGAGGCGGAACTGTGACAGCAGGAGTGTTCCCAGGACGGCGAATCCGAGACTCGCCGAGAAGTTCCTCACAGTCTGGGTGATGCCGGTGGCCTCGCCGTAGGAGAGGCGCGACGCCCGGTTGACCGCGTCGGTGCTCGACGGTGTGAGCATGAGGCCGATCCCCGCCCCGGCGATGATGACCGGCCAGAGCTGCGCTGAGAAGCTCAGCTGCGGCATCCTTTCGGCCCACAGTGCGTACCCGACTGCCGCAATGATGCACCCGAGGACGACCGGTCGCTTCGCACCGCGTCGATCCAGGAGCCGACCACCGACCTGGGACGCCACGGCGTAGCCCAAGAAGAAATACAAGAGATACAGACCCGACTGCTGGGCCGACCTGGCGAGCGCCACCTGTGCGTATTCGCTTGCGAAGAAGAACGTCGGGACAAAGGTCAGCATCGCGACGCCGAGAACGAGGTTCTCCGCAGCAAAGGCACGGATCTGGAAGATCCGAACCTCCATGAGCGGCATTCGCGTGCGGAGCTCGACGATCACGAAGGCGATCAGACAAGCGATGCCCGTGGCTACCAGCAGCAGCGTCCAGCTGCTTTGCCACCCCCATGTCACCGACTGCTGGAAGCCAGCCACGCTGAGGCCAACGCCGGAGACGATGAGCACGAGTCCTCTCTTGTCCAACGGTTCAGGTCGGAACTCGGTCACCGGCTTCGAGATCGCAATCAGCACCAAGGCCACGAGCGCGACGGGTACGTTCACCCAGAAGATCGCACGCCAGGTCCACTCCGTCAGGTAGCCCCCGAGCACTGGTCCCACCGCCGTCAAGCCACCTGCGATCCCGAAGAAGAGCGCAAGCGCTCGGCCACGCTTGTGCAGATCGAACGTCTGGACCACAATGCCGAGCGCCGCTGGGAACAAGAGTGCCCCACCCGCACCTTGCAGCGCCCGGAATCCGATCAGCCACGCCTGTGCCACAGGTCCGACCGGCGTGAGTCCACACATGATGGACGCACCTGCGAAGATCACCACCCCGAGCACCACCACTCGGCGGTGTCCAAGCGTGTCGGCGAGCCACCCACCAAAGGCAAAGAGCGCCGCCAACGCCAGCAGGTAGGCATTGATCGCCCACTGCATACCGACTCCGGTCAGATGGAGCTCACGCTGGATGCTGGGCGCCGCAATCGAGACGATGGTCTGGTCGATGAACGTCATTGCAACCGCGAAGATCATCGCGGCGAGCACGAGGTTCCTCGGCCCCGACGAAGAACTCGAGCCCTTCATGCCTGGCCTCCTGACGCAGTGCTTTGTGGCTGTATCTGCGGGTCGCGAGGCGGAGGAAAAGCACGGCTCTCATTGGACGCCGACTGGGAGGAAAGCATGGCCGACCGCCCCTGGTCCACCAGGCGCCGATGGGCCGTGGCCCAGTCCGGCAAGTCGTCGCCAGCCTGAATCCAATCGATGAAGGAAGCCTCGTCACAGAGCTCCTCGAGCCGTGTCATTGCCTCTGCGTGAGGATTGCTGTGGACATAGTCGTCTACGGAGGCGCGGTCCCGCCAACAGCTCACGGACCACCAGACATCATGTGCATCGGCAAGCGTGTCGAGCCCACGGATCCCGTGCGAATGCTCTGCCTGCTCGAGCAACGCGAGTGCGAGACCGAGGAAGTCGTCCGATTCTTCGTGGTCACGGAGACGAAGTCGTGTGACGGCGACGATGCTCATGGCCGACTCTCCGCACTGCCCCGGCGGGAGCCGTCGTCACCCACGAAGCCCCCGAGCAGGTCGTGCAGATCGCCGGCGTGCTCCTCCTCCTCCTGCAATATCTGCTCGATGAGCCGTCGGGTTGTTGGGTCGCTGTCGTCGAGCCACCGAATGATCTCGAGATACACCTGGATCACGATGCGCTCGGCAATCAGATTCTCGCGAAGCATGCCGACGAGGTCAGTGTCGGCGTAGACGCGAAAGCTCGTCTCAGCTCGAGACTCAAGGCTCGTGGGATCGAAGCTGGGCGTACCGCCGAGCTGCATGATCCGCTCCGCAATGGCGAGCGCGTGATTCAGCTCCTCAGCTGCATGCTCGGCGAACTCTGCGCTGACCGCACGGCGGTGGATGCCTGCTGCAACGGTGGCATGCTGTTGATACCGGAGCCAGCACACGATCTCCGTCGCCAGGGCGTCATTGAGGACATCCACCACCTTGGCGGCGTCGATGCCGTGCTTTGACGTCATCGCACCTTCGGCCAAGTGCTGCTGGGCCTCTTCTCGCACCGCGACGATGTCCTTGATGAAGTTGGACATTCAGCCTCCTTAGGAAGACACCATGTGTCTGGCGGCCGGTCCCCTGCATCGGTCAAATGACGTCTTCGGTGCGAGGTCCCGCTCGACGGGAGACCGCGGGATCGCCTTGCAGGCTCTACCGGGCTCGTGAGTTAGTGAGCAGTCGGTCGCCAGACGTTGCTCACCGTCGGCGGATCAATCCGCGGCCGACGTGGGCGAGGTCGTCGCGGAGAGTGGTCACTTGACCGATGGCGGCCGACGCTCGGAACGCCAGATTGTGGTCGTCAATCGTTCTTCACGAAAGGATCCAAGAGATGCCCACGATCAAGACCCAAGACGGGACCGAGATCTTCTACAAGGACTGGGGCTACGGCAGCCCGATGGTCTTCAGCCATGGCTGGCCACTCAGCGCCGACGCCTGGGACCAGCAGCTGTTCTTCATGGCCTCCAACGGCTTCCGTGCCATCGCGCACGACCGTCGCGGGCACGGCCGGTCATCCCAGACGTGGGACGGCAACAACATGGATCGCTACGCGGACGATCTTTCCGAGCTCCTCGAAGCGCTCGACGTTCGCGACGCCGTCCTCGTCGGTCACTCCACCGGCGGCGGCGAGGTCACGCGCTACCTCGGTCGTCACGGCACGTCCCGCGTCAGCAAGGCGGTCCTCGTCAGCGCGATCCCGCCAATCATGCTCAAGTCGGACGCAAACCCCGGGGGACTTCCGATCGGGGTGTTCGACGAGCTCCGTCGGGGCATCCTCGCGGACCGTTCCCAGTTCTACACGGATCTCAGTGCACCCTTCTATGGCGCGAATCGCCCCGGCAGCTCTGTGTCGAAGGGCCTCCGGGACGCCTTCTGGCTCATGAGCATGCAGGTGAGCATTGAAGCCGCGCACGACTGCGTGAAGGAGTTCTCTGAGAGCGACTTCAACGAGGACCTCAAGAAGATCGACGTCCCGACGCTGGTCATCCATGGGGACGACGATCAGATCGTCCCCTTCGAGGACGCAGGACGGCTGACCGCGAAGATCGTCGCCGGCGCCGAGCTCAAGATCTATCCCGGCGCTCCTCACGGCCTTACGGCCACCCACACCGAGAAGTTCAACCAGGACCTGCTGGACTTTGCGAAGCAGTAGCGCCCTGACGGGGCTCCGTCCCGGGTCAGCTGCCCAGTGCAGGGCTGCGACTCGGAGGCGGTGGCGCTCGCACGCTGCATCCTGATCCTCGCCGACTGACCCGTGTCTCAAGATGCCCAGATAGGCCCTCACCCAGTCAGGGCTGCGTGGAGCTGGCTGCGCGACGTGATGTCCAATTTGGGGAAGATCCTGTGCAGGTGGGAACCGACCGTCCGGTGCGAGATGTAAAGCCGCTGGGCGATCTCCCGGTTGGACAGTCCTTCGCCTGCCATCTGCGCGATCTGGAGCTCTTGGGCGGTCAGCTGATCCCATGCTGCGGGGGACCGCCGCTGGCTGGACTCCCCTGTAGCGCGCAGCTCCTGTCGCGCGCGCTCGGCGAGGTCGACGAAGCCGAGCGCGTCGGCGGTGTCCCTCGCCGCTCGCAGCGGCGCGCGAGATTCGGCGGTTCGACGCTGGCGGCGAAGCCAGGTGCCATACCAGAAGAGCATCCGGCTCCTGTAGCCAGGCCACCTGGTGAGGTGCTGCTCGAGCGCAGCCCTGTAGAGCTCCTCGGCAGATTCATCGTCGGCGACGAGTGGTCTCGCGAAGGCGGCCTCGGCCAGCAAGAGCGGACCCGACGTCGCTGCTGCAAGCGACTCCAACTGCTCGAGGTAGGGCGTCGCCGCGTCGTTGCGGCCACTGTTGATCGCCGCTTCGATCAGGTCGGCGAGCCCCCACGTGCCGACGAAGGGATGGTAGGCCGGGTCACCTGGATCCAGCGCACGACGAAATTCCTCGAACGCCTCGTCGTAGCGCTGCTGGGACACGAAACTCCGGCCCCGAGCGAACTGTACGAGAGAGAGCATCGGGTTGGCACCCATCGGCAGGAGCACCGACTCCGCTGCATGGACCATCGCCTCCGCCGCGTCGGCGTCTCCGCGTTCCGCGGTAGCCGTAGCGTGTGCGAGCTCGCCCGCGACCGCCCACCGAACGAGGCCGGTTTCCTGTGCGAGACGTGACGCCTCCTCGCCTGCCGACGCCGCGAGCGGTCCCTGTGCGAGATGGACGGCTGCCCAGGCCTGGGAGACGAGCACCTGCACCATGGCGAAAAAGCTCCCCTTCCTTCGAAGGCCCTCGAGGGCGGACTCGAGGAACGGCATCGACAGGTCCCACGCCCACACCGCGGTGGCGGCAGATCCGATGTCGGCCCTGCCCAACAGGTCACCGGTGTCGGGCGACATCTGAGCGATCCGCTCGATCACGACCGACCCCTGCCCCACAGGATCGGCCCACGCCATGATCGCGATCAGCCTCGGATCGTCGCTCGGCAGACCGAGCCGCTTTGCTGCGGCGACCACGTCGGCACGGACCTCTGGAGCGGGATTGCTCCAGTAGCACCGCAGGGCGATATCGGAAAGCGGACTGACCGCAAGATCGACGCGGCCGGCGGCTCTGATTCGATCCGTCAGGTCCACGAACGCACCAACCTTGTCCGCACCAGACCAGCTGGAGGTGATGTAGACCTCATGCAGGGCGGACAGGATCATCCGCTGATCGTCCGGCAGGTCGATGGCCCGGGCCGTGACCAGTAGCTCCCCGCCTAAGTCGATTCGGCCGGACTCGAATGCCATCTGCGCGGCGAACGCCAGTCGACGTCCTCGATTGACAGGATCCTCGCTGAGCTGCGCGGCCCGCGTCATCGCGTCGATCCCGTCGTCGATCGCTCCTCGCCGAACCGCCACCATGGTGGCGACCTCCAGATCGGCGGCCACCTGCTCGTCGGGTCCAGCCGAGGCTGCAGCCCGGTGCCATACCTGGCGTTCGGGCTCGTCGGCGAGCGAGTCGGCGAGCGCTTGGTGCGCCGCGCGGCGCTGGGCATCAGTTGCAGCCTGGTAGACCGCCGATCGCACAAGTGGATGGCGGAATCGCAGTTGCATCCCACCGACCTCGACGAGCCCGGCTGACACCGCCGGCGCGAGCGTATCCACAGTGAGGGAGGCGCCCACGAGAAGCGAGGTCGCCGCCAGCACCTCGCTTACGAGCTCACTCTCGTCGGCTGCGGCGACAAGTAGCAGCGAGCGTGTGGTGGCGGGGAGATCGGACCCCCGCACCGCGAAGGCCCGCTCCAGGCGCGCGGTGAGCGGCAGCGGCTGGTGGACCAGCTCAGGCTCTCCAAGGTGCTCGGAGCGCACGGCTCGAGGCAGCTCGACGAGTGCGAGGGGATTCCCGGCTGACTCCGTGAGGAGCCGAGCTCGCAGCGACGGCGTGAGGTCTGGTGCCACCGAGTCCATCAGGGCCCCGGCGGCTGCTTCGTCCAGTCCGCCTAGTCGCATCTCGCGCAGCTGGGCATCGTCGAACGACGTCGAGTGGCCGTCGCGGATCCCGATGAGCATGAGGACTCGCTCCGAGTCGAGTCGTCGAGCCACGAACGTCAGGACCTCACAGGTGGGCGCGTCGAGCCAGTGCGCGTCGTCGGCGACCACGAGCACGGGTGACGGCTCGGCCGCGTCACTGAGCAGCTCCAGCGTCGCGAGCCCGATCAAGAACAGCTCTGCTTCGGCATCGTCAGTCACGCCGAACGCCTGGAGCAGTGCCGCCCGCTGAGGAGGAGGCAGGAGGTCGACTTCTTGGAGGAGCGGACGCAGCAGTTGGTGAAGGCCGGCGAAGCCCAGGCGCGCCTCTGACTCGACCCCCGAGATCGACAGCGTCCGCAGCCCTCTCTCCCTCGTCCTCACGCTCGCCGTCGCCATCAGCGCCGACTTCCCGATCCCGGGTTCGCCACGAAGGACCACGGCCCCGCCGATGCCTACTTCGAGCTGGTCGACCAGTCCGGCGACGACCGCGAGCTCGTGGTCACGGCCGAAGAGACGCGACGTCGCCGCTGCCTCGAGGGACGAACCCCAAGGACTCCCCCGTATCACTAGCCAATCTTGTCGCTGTCGCCCGCGAATTGAAAGCCCCGTGCCTGGCAATGGTCACTCGACTCATATCTGCCAAGCACCCAGCCGCGAGATTGGGAGGGAACCCGAGATGCGCGGCTCACCAGACCGCGGGAGCGTGGGGCCGTCGCGGAGGACGCGACGGAGGGATGTTGAGGACCGGTCGTGAGGTCGAGCGCGTGGCATGTGCCGGTCGAGGCTGGTCACAGCTGCACGGCGACCGCTGCACCTCGACGCGACAGGGAGACGCCGAGCTACGGGTATCCCGTTCGATTGGCTGACCCTTGGGGAGATTCGGCATCTCGCAGGCGTCGCACGCGCGGTGTCCACCACCCGGCGATTGTTGGTGGCGTGTCACTAGGACCTGGGTTGACCCACCGATCCGAACCCATAGATCGCCTCGTTGCGAAGGCCCCTACAGATGAGCCGCTGAGTTCTGTTGGGGTCGTTGAGCGGCACAACTAGCTGGACCACCCCGGCTGGTCGGATGATCACGTCGCTGACCTGCTTCGGATCGCAGGACTTGGCTCGAGCGGCGAGCGACATGTTGATCACGAACATCGTCTCCGCCATACCTGCGAACTGCTCGAGGGAGATCGCTCCTCCTCGTCCCCTGAGTTCTGTCCGCGTCGCTGGCGGACCGGCAGTGGCACGACCGCTCGTCGTGGACGCAATCGCACCTGGGATGCCGGTGAGCTCGCATGCAGACGCACCGTGGTTCGTGAAGACAATCCGAAAGTCGACGTCTCCACCGACGACCCGGTGGCTAACGACCGCGGCTCTCAGTCCAGATGTCGGTGAGCAGTAGGACGGCACGCCGGGCTCCGACGCGACAAAGCTCTCCTCCTGGTTGTACGCGAACTCGTCACCAACAGCCGAGCAGCGGTCACGCGCAGCGCACGAAACGGACTCGAACTTGGAGCTCACCGGACCGGAGACGTCTCGCATGCCCCACTTCCCGTCCGACTCGACGACGACGACTCCACGGGGGCCAGCCCCGAGCCCATCCTCGTAGGGGCCGACGGCCGAGCAACTTCCAGCAGCGCCGCATGAGACGGACAAGAGCCCACCGGGGACCATCTTCCTCGCTCCCCACGTTCCACTGGTCTCTTGGACGACAAAGCCGGTGATGTCGGGAGACGTCGGCCACGTGCCGGTCGCATCGAAGTCCACCACGACCGCACACGTGCTGACCCCGGTGCAAGCTACGGATGGGACGATCGCCCAACCGCCCACGTTGAGCGCGCCGAGCCCCGGCACCTCCTGCGCCGTGCCCCAGGTCCCGTTCGTCTCGTTGGCCAAAAAGACCTGCTGGGCACCGTGAGCGTCGGAGTACTCACCGACCGCCGCGCAGGTGCCGGCTGCCGAGCACGAGATGGCATGGACTCCCGGGGCGTAGTCGACGCCCCTCGCTCCCACGTTGAGCGCCGCGAACCCGGGGACGCCCTCTGCATTGCCCCAGATCCCGCCCGTCTCGTCGACGACGAAACCCTGCTGCTCGCCTCCCGGGCTCGCGTCGTAGCCACCGGCCGTACACGCACCTGGAGCAGTACAGGAGACTGACGAGACTCCTGAGGACCCGCCTGAGCTGAGCGTGCTGAGTCCCGGAACCGCCTGCGCCGCTCCCCAGGTCCCGCCAATCTCTTCGACGACGAAGCCTTGCGGGCTGCCCGCGGCCGAGTAGTTGCCCACCGCCACGCAGTCACCCGCGGACCCGCACGAGATGGAGAACACAATGGACCGGACCGCGTTGAGCGCAGCGAGCCCCGGCACCTCCTGCGCCATGCCCCAGGTCCCGTCCTTCTCGTCGACAACGAATCCCTGCGTCACCCCGCCCTTGCCGGTGTACCAACCTGCGGATGAGCAGTTGCCTGTCGTTGCACAAGAGACGGAGCTGACGGCCGCGATTCCATCCGCATTGAGAGCACCCAATCCGCCGACCTCATGTGCCGTGCCCCAGGCGTCGTTGCGCTCGTCGACCACAAAGCCCTGCTCGCCTCCACCTGCGTCCAGGTACGACCCGACCGCCGCGCAGTTGCCCACAGAGGCACACGAGATCGAACTGGTGATTGAGTCTCCGCCGGCGTTGAGCGAGGTGAGTCCGGGGATCTCCTGGGCTGCACCCCAAGTGACGGGTCTCGATGGGGAGTCAGAGGCTCCGACGAGGGGTGCAAGCGTGAGAAGGAGAATCGTCGATGCAACGATCGCAACGAGCGCCCTGCACGCCGAGCCACCTGCATGGCCCTGGCCCAATCGGGGAGCTGTCGCCCAGTTCATTCGGTCAGTGTTGCAGACCCAATTCTTGTGATGCCCTGCGTCCCTCAGGTGCCGTTCGAGGACGGGCAACGACCGCAACCACTCGGGCCGCTCGGAAGTCAGAAAACGCGCCAGGTGCCAGCGTTCGCCGTGCAGAGGCGGAGCGTGGATGCCGAAGCGCGCCCGGGACAAAGGCATCCCACCGTTGGTTGCATTGTGATCTAAACGCGCGACGACGTTGGGTCCTCGCACCGACTTGCTGTCGTAGGTTCGCGACGTGGGGACGGTGACCGAGCGCCAGGTGGCACACATCTGGCGACGCTTGGGTTTCGGCCCGACGGACGGAGACATTGAACACGGTGTCGCAATCGGGACGAAGGCGCTGATTGACGACTTGCTGCATCGACGTCCCACGACTCCGGCACAGTGGAGGCTGCCCAAGCTGAGCAGCTGGGAGGATCAGGCTCCGTACTTGGGCCGCCAGCTCCAGCTGATGGCCACGTCTCCCAACCCCCTCCAGGAGCGCCTCGCGTGGATCCTCCAGGGCATCGTCGTCGTCGGGGTGACCGACTCCGTCGCCTTCGACGACCTCCGAGGCCACGTGAGTCGACTTCGCGTCAATCCGTTCGGGTCCTACACCCGGCTGCTCAGAGATACAGCAGTCCTGCCGGGGATGATGAAGTACCTCAACGGGGATCAGAACACCGCAGAACATCCGAACCAGAACTACGCACGGGAACTCATGGAGCTGTTCTCGCTCGGGCTCAAGAACCTCGTGACGGGAAGGACCAACTACACCCAGAACGACGTCATCCAGGTCGCGAGGGCGCTCACGGGCTACACGCTCGATTGGAGGTCGAACAGGATCGCGTTCGATGCGTCGTACTTCGACGACGGCCAGAAGCACTTCTTCGGCAAGAGTCAAGGTCACGCGGGGTTGGCGGAGGTCATCTCGGCGGTGTCCAGGCACCCGGCCTACCGCTACTTCATCCCGGCACGGCTCTACAAGGAGCTGGTCGGCCACGCGCCCGACGTGGCCACGCTCAAGGCGCTCGGCACGCACTGGGGCACCTCGGGCAACGTCCGGTCGGTGGTCAGCGCGATCGCGCACTCACCCGCCTTCCTTGCGCCTGCGGCCATCGGGAGTCGGGTGAAGTCCCCGGTCGAGCTGCTCGCCAGCGGCGCCCGGGTCATGGGCTTCCCCCTTGGTTCGTCCGACTACGGCTGGCAGCTGAGCTCCTTCATGAACCAACACCCCTACTTCCCCCCGAACGTGTCGGGCTGGCCCGAGGGAACGACGTGGCTAAACGCCGGTGTCGACATGACCTGGGGCGGCATCGTGCAGGACTTCGCCGCAGCATCCGCCGCGTCGTCCCACGGCATCGCCGCCAAACTTTGGCTGTCCGAGTCGCCCCGATCAGCCCCAATGGCCGTGGCCCGCGTCTGTGGCATCACGGACGTCACCGAATCCACCGCCCGGGCGCTCCACGCGTACACGACGAGCGGTTCGTGGGACCGCTTCCGAGCGGCGGGCGCCTTGGCGCTCGTCTTGGTCTCCCCAGAGTTCTTGGTCAACTAGGAGGCCTTGGACATGACTCTCACCCGACGGGGCTTCCTTGCCCACAGCGGACTCGTCACGGTCGCCGCCGCCGGTGCGAACCTCGGGCTCGACCTGTTCTCCCCGCTCGGAGAGGCCGCCGGCGCCGCCATGCTTCGGTCGTCCAGACCGCTGCCACTGGGCACGCCGATCCTCGTGCTCATCGATCTGCAGGGCGGCAACGACGCGACGAACATGCTGATCGACCCGACGGACCCTTGGTACTACGACGTCCAGCACGGCCACGGGTCGATCGCCATCCAAGAGTCGGCGATCCTCCCCCTCAGCGGCGTCTCGCGTGGCCTCCACCCCTCCATGCCCTGGCTCGCATCAAGGTGGGCGAGCGATCACGACGTGGCGTTCGTCCTCGGACCTGGCGAGAACGTCGTGCATGAGTTCTCCCACTTCGCAGCGATGCACTACCGACAGGTGGCGGACTTCACTGGGTCGGTGGGCACCGGCTGGCTCGGTCGGTTCAACGACCTTGCAGCAGCCGGCAGCCCGTTCGCCTCGGTCTCCATCTCCGGCGTGCATCCGGCGCTCGTCGGGACGAGGACGCCAGTGTTGACCGTACCGTCGGTCGCGTACTTCGATTTCAACGTGGACTGGCAATGGCAGGATGGTTGGCTGCACGCTTGGCGGGCGATGGGCGGGGGCGGTGCCGCGCGCGGCACGATGACTCGGACTTCTGAGTTGGCCATCGCGGACACCTTCGTCGCCCAGTCCAAGGTGTTCGCTGCGTCTGACAGTGCCGTCGCCGCGCAGTTTGACAGCTCCGACGTCGGCCAGCAGCTCGCCCAGGTGGCCTTGCTCGTCGACGCGGGCATACCGAGCCAGACCTACGTCGTCACGCTTGGCGGCTTCGACACCCACGGCGACGAGGACAGCGCGCAGCCCGCCCTGTTCGGCCAGCTCGATGCGGCGCTCGGACAGTTCTTCGACGTGGTCGGCGCCGGTCCCCGTGCGAATGACGTCTTCGTCTATGCGACGAGCGAGTTCGGTCGCCAGCAGACGGCCAACGGCTCGGCCGGCTGCGACCACGGCCAGGCTGGCGTCGACATCATCGTCGGCGGCAGGGTGCGCGGTGGCCTCTACGGCAAGGCGCCGTCGAGCGCACCGGGGGCGCGTCTCGACGACGCGCTGGTGCCGACGGTGGACTTTCGCAGCGTCTACGCCACGATCCTGAACCATCTCGGCCGCAGTTCCGCGACGAGCACCGCCGTGCTTGCCAAGCACTTCGAGGACCTCGGCGTGTTCGCCGCCTAGTCGATCCCGCAGGTGGACTCGCGCTTGACTTTCCCGACGTCGATTGTTCGGTTGGACTGCTTGTTGGATGCTGCGCATGGCTCTTCTCCTTGGTCCCGATTGTGCTTGCGCCATCACCTTGCACGAAGAGTCTCAGGATCTCCTGCGAGTGACATGAGGACCATCGAAGAGCTCGCTCGCTTTCCCAGGGGCCGAGTCGACGATCGGCAGCACTTCCCTTAGAAGGCGATGCCGCCATCCGATCGCTTCTCTTGCGCCGACCTTCAAGGTCGAAGGGTCGCGGCAGCTCGGGTCTTGGCCTGGCGATCGTGCGCTCCATCGTGCTCGCGCGTCGCGGCAAGGCGTCGCTCAAACCGGGCGAGGAGCCCGCACCGCTCTCGTGCGGGGTGCAGCTGGCCTCGGTCGCACCTGTGATCTCACGGCACCGCCGCTCGCGGGGATGCATTCCCAGTCGCTCCACCGGAGCTCTGCGGGCGCCCCGCCCGGCAATGGGGTGGCGCCCAGCAGCTCGTCGCGCTCGCAAGGGGGCTTGGCAGCGGACCCAAGGCAGGTCTCGCCGACGCGCCGACCGGGAACCTGGACAGCAGGATCGGCACGGTCCTCGCCGAGACCCTTCGGAGACTGAGCCGATCACATGGGACCACCGTGATCGTGGCGAGGCGCGACACGGCAGTGGCGCGCCAGAGCGACCAGACGACTCGGCTCGAAGACAGCCATCTGGTGACCGCATGACCGCGCACGCCGACTCGACGAAGCGATCGAGACGCCGGGCGTATGGCATCGCCGCCGCCGTCGCCGTCGCAGCCATCGTTGTCGTGCTCGCTGTGAGGGGATCCCCCTCTCGGCCGACCGGAGGCCGCTCTCCTCAGGCGTTGGCGGCATTCCGATCGTGCCTCAGCGAGCACGGGGTGACGCCGCTGAATGGCCCGCCTCACGGCAACGGGTCGCCTGGTGGCTTCGCAGGCGGTGCTCGCTTCGCCGGAGGACGTGGGAGCGCGTCTTCGTCAGCGACGAACCCGGCAATCCTCGCCTCCAGGTCGCTCCTCTCGGGTGGGTCCTCGACCCACGTCTTCAACGGTTCCGGAGTCCAAGGCGGAGGATCCAACGCTCGGTCCGCTCCGGCCGCAGGTGGAGCGGCTGGCGCGGTCGTTCGCGTGTCTGCGTCGATGTTCACCATCTCGACGGCGGCAGGTCAGCACGTGACCGTTGACGAGTCGACCTCCACGACGTATCGGGGCGGCGCGAGCTCGATCGATCCGAGCGCCATCAAGGTGGGTACAAGCGCAATCGTCCTGGGGACGACGAGTGGAACGACGATCGAGGCCACGCAGGTCATGGTGGTGCCGTCGAGCAGCCCAGCTGTGGCCGCATCTTCGGCGTCGCAAGTCGTCCCGTTCCAGCGCGGCACGCGATCCCCTTCGAAGTCGATCGGGCAGATCCCGGCGGACTGGGCGCAAGGATCGGGGACGATCATCGGGGGCTCGGCAGCGAACAAGGCGACTGAGGCCGCCTTGGCGGCGTGCCCCGGCGGCGTCGTCGACCGTGTCGTCGCGCTGGGCGGCGGCGAGTACAACGTCCACTACATCGGCGTCAACTGGCCGCACCAGGTCTTCGTCAACCACGACTTCCAGGTCGTCGGCGCCGAGTAGGGGACCGAGGGCACCGAGGGCACGCGGCGTCGGCTTGAGGCATCGATGTCGGAGCAGTCGGAATTGGACTCTGAGAAGCTTGCCCCCAGGATCTCAGAAGCACTCCAAGAAGTTGGATCCTGCCGGCACCCGGGGGCGCCCTGCGGCGTATGCCGAGCGCCAGCGCTGGGCCAATAGCCCTTACGCGAGCGACGTCACGCGTCGCGGTTAGGCGGGCGCTTTGCGCCCGCCTAACCACTGCGTCACTTCATGATGGTGATGCTCAGCGTCGCCTCGGCGCCGTGCTGTCCCTGCGACGCGGTCCTCTTGTCGAGGACCTTGACGGTGAAGGTGTACGTGCCGACCTTCGTCGCCTTGCCCGAGATGACGCCGGTCGTCGCGTCGAGCGTCAGCCCTGGCGGGAGCTTTGAGCCGTGCACGAGGGACCACGTGTACGGGTGGGTGCCGCCCTTGGCCTTGAGCGTGGCCGAGTAGCGGACCTTGCTCTTCGAGTAGAGCGTGCCGCCGTGCAGCGTGGTGGTCGTGATCGCGACGTACAGGCACGCGGCCTTGCTCGTCGATCCCTGCTGCAGGGTGAAGGTGTGCGAGGGGCACGCGGTCGCGGCAGTCGCCCCGACGGTCGCGACGTAGGTGTTCAGCGGCGCCTCCAGGCAGCTCGTCGCCCCGCTGGCCGGGTTGTAGGTGCCGAGCGCGCACTGCGTGGCCCCGGTCGCCCCCGTGCCGGCGACGTAGGTGCCGGGTGGCGCGAGCGTGCAGCTGATCGCGCCGCTCGCGGCGCTGAACGAGCCCGCGGCGCACTTGGTGGCTGCGGTCGCGCCGGTGCCGGCGACGTAGGTGCCGGGTGGCGCGAGCGTGCAGCTGATCGCGCCGCTCGCGGCGCTGAACGAGCCCGCGGCGCACTTGGTGGCTGCGGTCGCGCCGGTGCCGGCGACGTAGCTGCCCGCCGGTGCGAGCGTGCAGGTGGTCGCGCCGGCGCCGGCGCTGAACGAGCCCGCGGCGCACTTGGTGGCTGCGGTCGCGCCGGTGCCGGCGACGTAGCTGCCCGCCGGTGCGAGCGTGCAGGTAGTCGCGCCGGCGGCGGCGCTGAACGAGCCGGCCGCACAGGACGTCTCACCCGTCGCACCCGGGCCGGCGACGAAGCTGCCGGGGTCCGCGAGCGTGCACGTCACCGCGCCGCTCGTGGCGCTGAACGAGCCTGCTGCGCATTGGGTCTCACCGCTCGAGCCTGGGTTGGCGACGAAGCTGCCGGGGTCCGCGAGCGTGCACGTCACCGCGCCGCTTGCGGCG
>Ga0182024_10008259_pt1 | contig 22048 bp, 20 predicted proteins | sample P32metaG_FD_120480 | JGI IMG/M metagenome (GOLD analysis project Ga0182024, IMG submission 120480) | Permafrost microbial communities from Stordalen Mire, Sweden - P3-2 metaG (Illumina Assembly) | ecosystem: Environmental > Terrestrial > Soil > Wetlands > Permafrost | place: Sweden: Stordalen...
CCTGCAGACGGTCATTTCCACGCGCGACGACATCATGAACCGGCTGATACTCCAGGGGATGCAGCCGGTGACGGCCTACGAGATCACCGAGAAGATACGCAAGGGCTCGGTCGCCAGGGAGGGCTTCAAGCCGGAGCACGAGCAGGCCCTCAACGCGGCCAAGCTGCCCAAATGGTGGATCGAGTCCTGCCGCAAGATCCAGTACATGTTCCCCAAGGCCCACGCCACGGCCTATTGCTTCACTGCGGTGCGCATGGCCTGGTTCAAGGTCCACCATCCCGCCGCCTTCTACAGCGCCTGGCTGACCCTGCACGCCGACGCCGTCCAAGCCGAACTCGTCTCCGGGGGGCGCGCGACCGTCCTGGAACGCATGCGGCAGTTGAAAAAACTAAGCGACGACAAGCTGGCCACGGCCAAGGACGAGGGCAACCTCAACGCCCTGGTGGTGGTCCTGGAGGCCCTGCTGCGCGGCATCACTTTCGCCAAAGTCGACCTCTACAAGAGCCTGCCCCGCCGCTTCTTGCCCGTGGGCGAAAAGGAACTGCTGCCGCCCCTGGTCTCCTTGCCGGGCCTGGGCGACACGGCCGCGGACCATATCGAGGAGGAACGCCGCATCGCGCCGTTCCGCAGCGTCGAGGAGCTGGCTCGGCGTTGCGGGCTGAACAAGAGCGTGGTGGAGAAGTTGAACCTTTCCGGCGCCCTGGCCGGCCTGCCCAAAAGCGACCAAGCCGACCTCTTTGGTGTTCTGTGAGACGGACCCTGTTTCTTGTCCTGCTGCTGTCCGGCGCCTCGGGCGCGTACGCCTACACCTGTGACGTGGCCGCGGCTCCGCCCTTGCCCCTCTCTTTTACGCCGGCGCCGGACGCCCTCGCCCGGCTTGAGCTGGCCCCCTTTGTGGACGGCCGCAGGCATAAAGAACTTTGGAAAGGGGACGGAAAATTCGATCTTGTCGCGGTGGAGGCCGAAGGCTTGAGCACCCAGGCTGAAGCCTGGAAGCAAGAGGATTACGGCTCGATGTCCTTTTTGTGGCTGCGTCAGCTGGGACAGGCCCTGGCCAAGGCCGGATTCGCCGTGGAGGAGGCCCCGGCGCCGGCCCTTAAGCCCGGAGCCCAAGAGCAGGAGGCCCGCGCGAGTGGCGCTGCTTACCTTCTGGACGGGGAGATCAGCCGGCTGGACATCAGCAAGGTCGGCGCGGACACCGTGTTCGAGACCACCTTCAGCGGGGTGAACTATTTTTTCACGCTGGAGGCCCACGTCATGGTGACGGACCTGGCCACGGGAAAAGCGGTCTTGGACAGGGACTGGAGCGATGCCCACGGCTTCCATGATCCCACCCGCATGGGCCGCCGCGATGATGTCGCCTTTCCGGAATACTTCCTCAGGGGTCTTTCCCAATCCGCCGACGTCCTGGCGCGTTCCGACGACCTGCGCGCAGTGGTCGGCCTTGCTCCTGTGGCGACCCCGACTCCGGCTCCGACAGCCTTTCCCGACGACGGCAAACCCTACTGGGTGAACCCGCACAGCGGCATGCGCATGGACCCCTCTTGGAATTTCGATCCCACGGACGGCACCCCCCGCAAGGATTTCGTCCTGCGCCGGCCGGCACTTCCTACGCCGCTAGCGACTCCCTCGGCCACGCCAACCTTCACGGGCCGGCCGTGAACACTCCAGGCGGGGCTCCCGAGAGCGCCGCTTGGGCGGCTTTCCTGGGCAGAGATACCCGCAGCCGCGCCGGCCTTGAAATCTGCCAGGGCTCAGCCTGCCGCGAAGTCGGCAACGAGGAGCTGCTGGCTTCCCTGGAACGCCTCAGCGGCCTGCGCCGGGGCCGCCCGGCCGCCGACGGCAGCCTGACCCTTATCGCCGGCATCTGCCAGGGCCGCTGCGCCGTGGGCCCCAACGTACGATTGAACGGATGTCCCTTCAGCGTGGAAGGGCCGGGACAGGCGGCGGACTTGCTGAAAAGGGCTTTAGAGGCGGGACGGGGAGATGTTTAAAGACAGGAGGGAAACAAAAACAGAAGCAAATAGAAGATCATCCAATCATGTAATCGGAATTATACTTATTTCACTTGGGATTGTGTCCTTCACGTTAGTTGGCTACTACGGGCGAGCTGCGGTCTTTTTTGGAATTCTAGCCCTTGTTTTTGGCGGAAGCAGATTTATAGGAAGAGTTGATAAGGGGACAACAAATGTAGATGGGTTCAGGGAACCGATGAATATTGGCATTAAAATAGTTTATCTAGTTCTGATATTGCTTGTAGTTTTTGCGAGGTTGTATTTGCATCAGTTTCTAATGAAACACCCCTTCTAGAGCAGATGCTTTGATGGGCAAGCCTTTAAAGGGCATCCGTGGAATTGTCGACCCTTCAATAAGCCGTTGTTCGTAACTGATTCGGGTTGCTTCGCGAAGGCATTTTCGGGTTGCGGCAATAGCTTGCAATGTATATCGCAAAAATATACAATAGCGCATGGCTTCGGCATCGCACCCGGATTCGTTGGAGGGCTTTGACTGGGATCGCGGGAACCGGTCCAAGAGCCGTCTTAAACACGGCGTGGAGCCGTCCGAAGCTGAGGAAGTGTTCTTCAACCGTCCCTTCTTGGTCAAAGTGGATCAGGGCCATTCCGGCACTGAAGAGCGTTTTCAGTTGCTCGGTCGGTCCGACAAAGGGCGGCATCTTTTCGTGGTCTTCACCGTCAGGGGCAAACTTATCCGGGTCATCTCGGCCCGGGCTCAAAGCCGCAAAGAGCGGAGGGTTTATGAAAAAACCAAAGACGATCCCGAAGTTTAAAAACGAGGAGGCGGAAGCGCGATTCTGGAACAGCCACGATAGCGTCGACTATGTCGATTGGTCGTCCGCCAAGCGCGCCACCTTTCCGAATTTGAAGCCTTCCACCCAGTCCATAGCCCTACGGCTGCCTGAAGGCTTGCTGAACGCCATCAAGGTGGAGGCCCACAAGATGGACATGCCCTATCAGTCGTTGATGAAGTTTTATCTGGCCGCGAAGGTCAAGGAGGCCGCGGTCGCCGCTGCCAAGTGAAGGGTCTTTGAGCCGAGCCCATCTTGCCTTGGCCAAAGGGAACGGCTATCATGTGCTTTACAGCAAACCGGATGCACGGAGGCGGCTTTGAGGATCATCGGGGTCGGCGCGGGGCTCTTGTCGCTTGCCCTGGCCATAAGCGTAACGGCCGTAGCCGCTGATTTTGACCTGGCTCCCGGGGACGGGGGCGGATCCGTTTCGCATGATGCGACACATTCCAGGAACTCGACGCAATCAGGGGACTCGAGCCAAGCTCCCGGGACCCAAATTCCAGGGGCCAGCAGCTCTGACCTGCAAGCCGAGGATTTGGGAGCGCTGACGCCGGACGATTTGCCGGTCTGGCTCGATGCCGGGGATGTGCCCACGGCATACACGCTTCCGAAGTACGGGCTGAGGACCGACTTCCGTCTTTATGAGGGGGGTGGAATCGTTGGAAAGGCCTATATAGGGCTTTTTTCGCGCTTTTTCATCGGCGGCGCGGTCAACGTGCCGAATTTTGTCGGGGCCGGCCCCATCCACATGACCAACGACGACGCCCAGGTGCTGGCCCGGCTGCAGCTTCTGGCCGAGGACGTGGATGTTCCGGCCTTGTCCGTCGGCTGGGACGGACCGGCCTACGACCGTTCCGAGGCCAAGGGCCTGTATATCTCCGCGTCGAAGCAGGTCGCGGTCGATCCTTGTGTGGTCCAGTTCCATGGCGGCGTGAACGCAGGCACCGACCTCGAGTCGTTCGTCGCGGACCGCAACCTGAGGGCCGACGGGGCGATGACCGTTTCCTACCGTAACTTCGGGGCCTTCACCAGCCTTGATGAGATTTTCCACCCGTCCGGCCCCCGCTGGTGCGCCGGCTTGCAGGCCACCTTCGACCCCATCACCGTGGGGCTGGAGTTCCAGGACCTGGCCAGCGTGCGCCCGGACACGCTGCCGTCGCGGCTGATACGCCTCGCCTGGAACGGCAATTTTTGACCCTGTCCTTACTCACTCTTAAATTCCCCCGACGATGAGCACAGACTTTGACAAGGACGTTTTGGAGCTCGAAGCCAAGATCGGCGAACTGAAGGCCCTGGCCCAGTCCAAGAAGGTCGACATGAGCGCGGAAATCGGCCGGCTCGAGGCTAAGGCCGCGGACATGCGCAAGACCGTCTACGGCAAGATGAGCGCCTGGCAGGTGGTGCAGCTCATGCGCCGGCCCGACCGCCCCCGCTGCCTGGACTATTGCGGGCGCATTTTCACCGACTGGCTGGAGATCCACGGCGACCACATGATGGCCGACGACAAATCCCTCATCACGGGCTTCGGCAAGCTCGACAACAGGCCCGTGGCGGTCCTGGGCAACCAAAAAGGCCGCGACACCAAGGAGAACCTTTACCGCAACTTCGGCATGGCCCAGCCCGAGGGTTTCCGTAAGGCCTTGAGATTCATGAAAATGGCCGAGAAGTTCAATCTGCCCATCTTGAGTTTCATCGACATCATGGGCGCCTATCCCGGCATCGAGGGGGAGGAGCGCAGCGTGGCCGAAGCCATCGCCCGAAACCTGGCCGAAATGTCCCTGTTCAAGGTGCCCATCGTGGTGGCCGTCATCGGGGAAGGCGGCTCCGGGGGCGCGCTGGGCATCGGCGTGGGGGACCGCATCCTCATGCTCGAGAACGGCTTCTACTCGGTCATTTCGCCGGAGGGTTGCGCGGCCATCCTGTGGCGCGACCCCAAAAAGGCCCAACAGGCCGCCGAGGCCCTCAAGGGCACGGCGCGCGATCTTTTGAAGCTGAACATCATCGATGAGGTGGTGCCCGAACCGGTCGGAGGGGCCCACCATGACCCGGCCAAAACGGCCGCGAACCTGAAGGCGGCGCTGATCCGCCACCTGGACGAGCTGTGCGCCTTGGACCCCGAGGAATTGGTGCGGCGGCGTTACGCCAAATTCAGGGCCATGGGTTCGTGGCAGGAGACGGGCGTGGCGTGAGGGCCGTCCCGCGCGTGAAGGCCGGCCTCCGGGCGGCCCTTCTTCTGGTTTTCACGGCGGGCCTCCGGGCCGGACCCCTGGTGCTGCTTGATCCGGGCCACGGCGGGGCGGACGCGGGTGTGAGCGTCCAGGACTTCCACGAGGCGGACTATGTGCTGGCCCTGGCCGGGCGCATAGCTCCCCTGCTCAAAGCCCGCGGCTGCGATGTGGCGCTGACCCGCGACAGCGACCAGTACCTCAGCCTCGGCGCCCGCGTGCAGCTGGCCAACGCCCTCCAGCCCCTGGCCATGGTCAGCCTCCACGTCAACGCCGCGTTCCAGACCCAGGCCCAAGGGCCCCGCATTTTCGTGCCGTCCGAGATGAAAGTGGACGAACCCGAGGCCCCCCTGTGGGAACAGGCGGCCGGCATGCACGCGGCGGCCTCGCGCACCTTGGGGCTTTGCCTGGCCAAGGCCCTGGGCATCACGGGACCCAGGCCGGTGCAGACCCTCAAGCTGGGGCTGTTCAGGGGCTTGAGCGTGCCGGTCTGCCTGGTGGAGGTGGGTTTCGCCACCCATCCCGAGGACCTCGCCGCCTTGAAGGACGACGCGGCCACCGAGGTCCTGGCCGTCAAGCTGGCCACCGGCATCGCCGATTATGTGGTGGGCCCCCAACAAAAGGCCGCCGGTGCGACACCTTAGCCCGCGCCCGCGTCTATGCCTGCTCGGTCTGGCCTTGCTCTTCCTGGGCGCCTGCTCCAGGAACGGCGCCCCGCCGCCCGCGCTCCCTTCGCCCCTCTTCACCGGCCACGAAGCCAAGCGCAGGATATTGCTGACCTTCCCGGCCAGCCAGAAGGCCGGCTTCGTCAATGTGGACCGCGAGATCTACGGCACCGCCTCCATGGTGGCCCAGGCCAAGCAGATACTGATGGCCTTGATGGCCGGGCCGACGCCGGCGGAGACCCAGGCCCTGGCTTGCTTCGGCCCCCAGTCCACCTATTTGGAGGTCTACCTCGACGGCAAGGGCCTGGCCGTGGTGGACCTGCCTTCCTCCACCGTGGATGCCCTGCCCGGCGGCACCTCCTCCGAAGTCGCCACGCTCTATTGCCTGGTCCACACCCTCTGTTCGGACGTGCCCCAGGTTTCGCGGGTGCAGGTGCTCATCGACGGCCAGTCCGCCGAAAGCCTGCGCGGCCACTTCGACATCCAGGATCCCTTGAGCGTCTCCGATTTCTGACCCTAAGCCCGGCAGGCCCCTAAATATGAAGGAATTGTCCCCCAAGTACGATCCCAAGGAAGTCGAAGAGCGTTGGTACAAGGTCTGGGAGGAGCGCGGCTATTTTGAAGCCCAGCCCAAGTCGGGCAAGCCGGCCTTCTCCATGGTCATCCCCCCGCCCAATGTGACCGGCAGCCTGCACATCGGCCACGCCCTCAACAACACCCTGCAGGACCTGCTCTGCCGTTGGCGCCGCATGCAGGGCTACGACGTGCTGTGGGTCCCCGGCATCGACCACGGCGGCATCGCCACGCACAACGTGGTGGAAAAGGAGCTGGCCAAGGAGGGCTTGAAGCGCGACGACCTGGGCCGCGAGAAATTCCTGGAGCGGGTCTGGAAATGGAAGGAGTCCAGCGGCGGCACCATCATGCGCCAGCTGCGGCGCCTGGGCGCGGGCTGCGACTGGCGCTACGAGCGCTTCACCATGGACGAGGGGCTCAGCAAGACCGTCACGGAGGCATTCATCCGCCTCTATGACAAGGGCCTGATTTACCAGGGCGACTACATCACCAACTGGTGCCCGCGCTGCGGCACCGCCTTGTCGGACATCGAGGCCGAGCACAAGGAAACGGACGGCAAACTTTATTACCTGCGTTACCCGGTCCAAGGGAAGCCCGGCGCCTCGGTGGTGGTGGCCACCACCCGGCCCGAGACCCTGCCCGGGGACGTGGCCGTGGCCGTGAACCCCGACGACCCCCGCTTCGCATCCCTGAAAGGGGCGAAGCTGCTGCTGCCGCTGTTCCAAAGGGAGCTGCCGCTCCTCTTCGACGCCTATGTGGACAAGGATTTCGGCACCGGGGCCCTCAAGATCACCCCGGCCCACGACGCCAACGACTTCGAGATCGGCGGGCGTTACGGGTTGGAACGCATCAAGGTCATGGACCTCAAGGGCTTCATGAACGCGTCCGCCGGGAAATACGCCGGCATGGACCGTTTCGAATGCCGCAGGGCCATCGTGGCCGACCTGGACGCCGCGGGCTTCCTCGAGAAGATCGAGGACTACCACCACGCCGTGGCGCGCTGTTCCCGCTGCTCGACCGTGGTGGAGAGCATCCTAAGCCGTCAATGGTTCGTGCGCATGAAGCCCCTGGCGCAAAAGGCCCTGGCCGCATTGGAGCGCGGGGACACCGTGTTCCAGCCGGCCTCCTGGGCCAAAGTCTATTCGGACTGGCTTCTGGGCATCCACGATTGGTGCATCAGCCGCCAGATCTGGTGGGGGCACCGCATACCCGTGTACCGGGCCCCCGACGGCCGCCAAACCGTCGGCAGGTCCGCGGCCGACGCGGCGGCCAAGCTGGGGGTGGCCGAAGCGGCCCTGGTCCAGGAGGACGACGTGCTCGACACCTGGTTCAGCTCCGGACTCTGGCCCTTCAGCACCCTGGGCTGGCCCGAGGAAACGCCGGAACTCGCCCGCTATTTCCCCACCAGCGTGCTGGTCACCGGCTGGGACATCCTGTTTTTCTGGGTGGCCCGCATGAGCATGTTCTCGCTGGAACTCACCGGCAAAATCCCCTTCAAGACCGTGCTCATCAATTCGCTGGTGGCCGACGGGCACGGCCAGAAGATGAGCAAGAGCAAGGGCAACGTCATCGACCCCCTGCTCAAGATCGACAGCATCGGGGCCGACGCCCTGAGGCTCGGCCTCTGCACCATCGAGAGCCAGAGCCGCTACATCAGCCTCAGCGAGGAGCGCCTCGAGACCGCGCGCAATTTCACCAACAAGGTGTGGAACGCCGCCCGCTTCATGCTGATGAACCTCCAAGGCCTGCCCCCGGGCGCCGTCAGCCGGCCGACCAAGGGTTTGGAGCTGGCCGACCGCTGGATCCTGGCCCGTTTGGACCTGGCCACGGCCGAGGTGAACCGCTTCCTGGAGAACGGCGTCCAGGTGAACCAGGCCTCGGAATGCCTCACGCATTTCTTCTGGGACGACCTCTGCGACTGGTACATCGAGGCGGTCAAGCCGCGCCTGGGCGGGGAAGCCACGGCGTCCCGGGCGAGCGCCCAGGGCACGCTGGCCTTTGTCCTGGAACAGACCCTGCGCCTGCTGCACCCCTTCTGCCCCTTCATGACCGAGGAGATCTGGCAGTTGCTTCCGCATGAGGGCGAGACCATCTCCCGGGCCCCCTGGCCGGCGGCCCCGGCCGAGCCGCCCGACGCCTCGGCGATCGAGGATTTCGGCCAGATCATGGAAGTGGTGCGCGCCGTGCGCAATCTCAGGGCCGAAATGAAGGTGGACCTGAAGCGCGAAGTCCGGGTGCTGCTCTCCGCGCCCCCGGAAATCCGCTCCCTGCTGGCGGAGCAAGGCGCATTGATGAAATCCCTGGCGCGCATGGACGGGGAGGGCGTGGACCTAGGCGCGAGCCCGCCCAGGGGCGCGGCGGTCCAATTGGCGGGCAAGGTGCAGGTCTTCATGCCCCTGGAAGGCCTTTTGGACAAGGGCGCCGAACGGCTGCGCCTGGACAAGGAGCAAGGGAGACTGCGAGGCCTGCTTGCGGCCCAGAAAGCCAAGCTGTCCAACGAGGCCTTTGTGGCCAAGGCCCCTCCGGCGGTTGTGGCCCTGGAGCGCGCCAAGGTGGCCGAGATGGAATCCTCCCTGATCAAGCTGCGCAAGAGCCTGGAGGACCTGGGTGCCTGAGCAGGCCGTCAGCCTCAAGGCCGCAGACGGCTCGGAGCTCAAGGGCCTATGGCGGACCCCAGAGGCCCAGGGGACGGCCGGGACTTGGCCCTCGGTGGTCTGCATCCATGGCTTGACCCTGAGCAAGGCCATTTTTGACGAGGCGGCCTTGGCCTTGGAACGGAGCGGGGTGGCCAGCCTGCGTTTGGACCTGCGGGGCCACGGGGAGAGCGGCGGACGGCTCCAGGATCAGGGCTTTGAGGACCAGCTGTCCGACGTGCGCAGCGCCTTCGAGGCCCTGTCCGGCCTGCCGGGCGCCGATGCCGGACGGAGGGGACTGCTGGGCTTTTCCATGGGCGGGGCTATGGGCGCGCTGGTCGCGGCCACGGCCCCGGTCCGGGCCCTGGCTTTATGGTCCCCGCTGCTTAAAACGGGCCCTTGGAACGGGCTGCGCCGGGACCAGTATGGACCGTCCCGGGACGGTTTCCGGCCCATTTGGGACGGCATCCTGGTCAACGAGCGCCTCTTCAGCGAGGCCGTGGACCACGATCCGTTCGCGGTCGCGTCGGTTTGGCCGGGGCCGCTCCTGGTCTGCCACGGAGGCAAGGACCGTAACCATCCCCAAAGCGCCAGCCTTGAATTGGCCGCGGACCGGGCCGACGCGTCCCTGCCCATCGCCTCCTGCTTCCCGCCCCTCAGCGGCCACCGCTGGCTTCCGGACGCCGAGCGGCGCCTGCGCGATCTTCTGAGCGCGGCCTTTTTCGAGGCCAGCCTATGAAGCCCTCCCGCCGCGCCGCGCACATTGGCCCGTTCAAGGCGCCCGAATCCGCGGCCCTGATCGCCGCCGCCCTGCGCGAGGATCTGGGCCGCGGGGACCTGACCACCCGCCTTACGGTCGGACCCCGCGTCCGCGCGCGGGCCGTCCTGCTGGCGCGCCGGGCCGGCGTCGCCGCGGGCCTGACCGTCTTCGCGTCGGTGTTCCGGCGCCTCGACCCGCGGGTCAGGGTCCGGCTCCTGGCGCGGGAGGGGCAGGCCTTTCCCATGGGAGCGGTTCTGGCGAGGCTGCAAGGCCCGGCGCGGGCCCTTCTCAGCGGGGAACGGGTGGCCCTGAATTTCGCCCAACGCCTCTGCGGCGTCGCAACCCTGACCAAGGCTTTTGTCGACGCCGCGCGCGCGCGTTCCCGCAGCGTGGCGGTGCTGGACACGCGCAAGACCACACCGCTTATGCGCGCCCTGGAGAAATACGCCGTGGCCTGCGGCGGAGGGCTGAATCACCGCCGGGGCCTGGACGACGCGGTGCTGATCAAAGACAACCACATCAAGGCGGCGGGATCGGTCGCCGCGGCCGTCCGGCGGGCCTGCTTGGGCGGCCTGCCGGTCCAGGTCGAGGTGGAGGACGACGCTGAACTGGAAGAGGCCCTGGAGGCCGGCGCCGGCAGCGTGCTCTTGGACAATTTCACGCCCGCGCGCCTGCGCCGGGCCGTGGAGCGTGTCCGCCTTTTCAAGCGCGCCTCCGGACGCCGCGTGCTCGTCGAGGCGTCCGGGGGCGTCACCCTCAAAACCATCGGGGCCTTCGCGGCCACCGGGGTGGACCGCATCAGCGTCGGCGCCCTCACCCATTCGGCGCCGGCCCTGGACCTGTCCATGGAGTTCGAGCTCCGATGAGCGTTTTCAATGTCGGGGCCTTCCAAGCGGCCCGTCGCGGGGGCTTCGGCGCCGACCTCCGCTGGCACGCCGCCCTGGGTTCGACCCAGGATGAGGCCCGCGCGAGCTTAAGCTCGGGCGCGTCCCAAGGCACGGTGGTCCTGGCCGAGGAGCAGCGGTCGGGCAGGGGGCGCTGGGGTAGGGGCTGGCAGGCGGAAGCGGGCTCCGGCCTGCTCTTCACCGTGGTGCTGGCTTCGGGCTCCTCCGTCGCCCCGGCGACATTGCCGGTGGCCCTGGGCGTCGCCTGCGTCCAGGCCCTGCGGGGCTTGGGGCTAGGCGAAGCCTCACTGAAATGGCCCAATGATTTGTGGTGGCGGGACAGGAAGCTGGGAGGCTTGCTGGTGGAACAGGCCGGAAGCTTCCTCTTGGCGGGCTGCGGCCTGAACATCACGCAAAGCGAGACGGACTGGCCGGACGGCCTGCGCGGGCAGGCCGTCAGCCTGCGCCAGGCAGGGCTCAAAGCCTCGCGGGAGGCCGTATTGGCGGCGTTGCTGGGGACATGGGAGGCTGTGCTTGCCGTATGGAGCAAGGGCGGCCTGGAGGCGTTCAGGGCCGAGCTGGACGCCTACGACGCCCTCTTGGGCAGGGATTGCCGGGTGAGTCTGGGCCGGGAGACCGTCCAGGGCCGGGTATTGGGGGTGGCGTCCGACGGCTCCCTGCGCTTGGGCCTGCCCGGCGGCGGGGAACGGCGCTTGCAGGCCGCCCAGGCCATGGATTTACGCCCTGCATTCTAAAAACCCTTCATTTCAAGTGTTTTTAAGCCTATAGAATACTATAATTTTAGTTGGTAACCCCGCAGGAGGATTCAGTGGCCGCGACCACGGACGAAGCGCCCAAGCCCGAAAAAAATCGTTCCCGAACGGACTTATGGGTGCTGGCTGTCGTCGCCGCGGTGGCACTCTTATGCGTGAGCCTGCTGGCGCTGGCCTTGGTCTTGATCTCAGGCAAGGGTGCGCTCATCCAGGTGAATCCCGTTTTCAATGGCGGGGCGGCCGGGACATCCCCGGCCCAAGCGCTGATCACCGCGACTCCGGAGGAGGCCCTGGGCGGTCCGCCGGCGGATCGCGGGGCCTCGCAGTCCGGGTCCGGGCCTTTGGCCTTGCCCATTGCGGCGCCTGCCCCCCTTGCCGTTTCGAGCCTCGGCTCGAGCGCGAAGCCGGTTTTGCCCGCGCTTCAAGACCTTTTCCAGATTCGTGGCGACGCCTCCACGGCCTATCCCGGAAATCAGGCGCTGCCCATGCCCGGCGCCGCTCCCGGGGATCTGACCGCTTTCTCCACGATAGCCTCCGGGCGGCCCGCCCAGGAAGCCGTACCCGGCTATGCGGTGCGGGCATCCGCGTCCGACGCTGTTCCCACCGCCCTGCCCATGAGCCCGCCGACCGCGATGCCCACCACGGTGCCGACGCTTGCGCCCACGGCCCTGCCGAGCGCCGTGCCGACCGCCATGCCCACTGCCGTGCCCGATGCCGCAACCCCTATGCCTGGCGCTGTCCCAGACGCGGTTCCCGCCGCCCAAGCCGGCGCGCAGGCAAGCACGGCGTCCGCGCCGCCACCGTCGCTCACTTATGCCCCGGCTTCGGGCCACGGCGCCCTGGCGGACCTGCGTCTTTTGTCCGCCAGTTCCACGGCCTCGCTGGCCGGATATAGCGGCTCAGCCGGAAACCTTTTCTTCACGGCCGACGTCCTCATCGTCAACAAAGGGGCCAATCTACTGACCGTGGACGACAACGCCTTTAACCTGGTCGATGCGGATGGGAACTCCTACATGGCGGTTCCCGGTCCCGTTGTGGCGCCCTCCACGGTGCCGGCGGACGGCAAGACCGGCATGAGCGTCACCTTTCTGGTGCCGGACGACGCGGTCCTGCAGTCCCTGTCCCTGGTCCTGCCGTCGGAAACGGTGCTCGTCCGCTTGTCAAAAAAATAGCAACATCCTTCCACTCCACTCGCTTCCCCCATGCTGCTCGTTCTGGACATCGGCAACTCCAACATCGTGGCCGGCGTTTTCGCCGGCTCCAAGCTGTCGATTTCCTGGCGCTTCGCCACCAATACCCGCAAGACCTCCGACGAATATGCGGTGTTGCTGGACGATTTTTTCAAGCAGGCGGGGCTCAAGCCCGGGGCGATCACGGACGCCATCCTCGCCTCGGTCGTGCCCCCCCTCGATCCGGTGATCCAGGACGCCCTGCGGAGGCTGTTCAAGGTGCGGGCGCTGGTGGTGGGGCCCGGGCTTGACCTGGGGCTCACCGTGGCCATGCGCAATCCCGATGAGGTGGGCGCGGACCGCCTGGTCAACGCAGTGGCCGCGTTCCACGCCTATGAGGGGCCCCTGCTGGTCCTGGATTTCGGGACCGCCACCACCGTGGACGCCGTTTCCGCGGACGGCGTCTACCTGGGAGGGGCCATCGCGCCGGGCGTGGCCATCAGCATGGAGGCGCTGTTCAGCCGGACGGCCCGCCTGCCGCGCATCGATATGGAGCCGCCGGATTCGCCCATCGGCGACAGCACGCTGCAGGCCATGCGTTCGGGCATCTATTACGGCACCTTGGGCGGCACGCGGGAGCTCTGCGTCCGCATCGGCGCGGAACTCCGGCGCCGGGACGGGCGCAAGCCCAAGCTCATCGCCACCGGAGGCCTTTCCCACTGGCTTCCGGCGGAGGAATTGGGCATCACCGCGGTGGTTCCGGACCTCACCCTGAGCGGCTTGTCCTTGATTTGGGAACGCAACCAGCCGGGCAAGCGCACGGCCCTCCGCGGGAAAAGAAAGCGGCCATGAGGATGGCCCCTGTGTTTGCGGCGCTTTTATGCCTGGCGACGGGGCCGCTGGTCGCGGACGGTAAGCCCAAGAGTCCCTTCCAAGTGCTGGGCGCCAAGGGGGCGTTGCGTCTGTACCGTTTCGAAACCGTGCCCTGGCCCTTGGAGCCGGGCTCCAGGCTGCCGGAAGGCTCACGCGTGGAGCTGGACGCCGGGGCCCTCGTGCGCCTGCGCTATCTGAACTACGTTGATTTCGACCTGGCGGGGCCCGCGCGTTTCGCGGTCTACGGCGTGCCCTCGCCCGAAGGCGGGGAGGGCGTCCGGCGCGAGGTCCTGAAGCTGGACAAGGGCTTTCTCCTGGTCGACGGGCGCTTCCAGTTCGGGCGCCCGGCGGACGTCGTCCTGAGCCTGCCCGACCGCGTCCTGGTCCCGCCGGCCGGCCAGCGCTTCTTTGTGCATGCCGGCCAGGGCCGCTCCGAATTCTATGTGCCGCTGAGCGGGACCGGGGGCGCGGTCGCCCCGGCGGATTTGAGCGGCGGGGCGATGAGCGTCCTATCCCCGCCGCGGGCGGCCCCGGCGGGCGCCGTGCCCGCGGACTTGATCGAGGAATTATCCAGGCCGATACCGCTCTTCGTCCTGGCCCGGGACTTCAATCAGGACCTCGGCCTGTGGCCCCGCCCGGCCATACTGGGGCCCTTGCTGGCCGAACGCATGGCCGCCATACCCGGCATCGCGGTCGTGGAGGGCTCCGGGGACACCGCCTTCTCCTACAAGGCCAACGGCGCCCTGAAAAAAGGCGACGACGCCTTTCTCAAGGGACTGGCGCTGGCCCAGGGGGCCCGTTGGGTGCTGGTGGGCAATTGCGTGAGCGACACGCCGCCGCAGGAAAGCGCCCCGAACCTGCGCCGGGTGCGCGGCCAGGCGGAAGTGCGCCTGCTCGAGGCCGACGGAGAGGACGGGGGCTTGGAGCTCGTGAGCGAGGAGGCCGTCACCCGGGTGGCCCGGGCGGGCCGGCCCATTGAGCAGGCCTCCTGGGAGGCCTCCGAGGCCGCCAGCGACGAGGTGGCCCGATACATGCAGGGGCACGTCGAGGACCTGCTGGCGGGCCGGGCCCATGCCGCCGTGCTGATCCAGGTCGAGGCGGACAATGTCGACCAGGCGGCCATGGAAGCCCTGCGCGCCCGTTTGGAGTCTATGGACAGCGTGCAGCACCTTTTCCGCCGCAGTTTTTCCAGGCGCACCGCAATCTTCGACCTGATCCTGCGCAAGGACGTCGCGGACTTCGACGCGCAATGGGCCGCCGTCCCGGACCCGGACGGAGCCTGGCGTTGGAAGAGCCTTTCCACGACGGCGCCGGGCCTGCGCCGGATCCGCGCCGAAGCGCTGGACAGGGATTGATGGACCTCGCCATCAGGGAAATCTGCCTCATCTGCATGGGGGAACGGTGGATACCGGATCCGCTGGATCCCACGCGTTCGAAGCCCTGTCCCTTTTGCGACGGCCAGGGTTGGGTCGAGATCGCCCCGTCCAATTTCGTTCCGCCCCGGCCCCCGGCCCCGCCCGCCCCGGGCGCTTCCTGATTTTTTCTTGATTTTGACCGACCGATCGGTCTAATATAGCCCCCATGAAGCAGGAACTGCAGGCGGCGCTGGAAAAGCACATACCCTTGACCCTGGCCTTGGGGCTCATGGTCGAGGAGGCCTCTTCGGGGCTGGTGCGCCTTTCCTTTCCGCTGAAACCAAACCGCAACCACCAGAACACGGCCTTCGGAGGCAGCCTCTATGCCGCCGCCGTCCTGGCGGGCTGGGGACTCCTGTGGTGCGTGCTCCGGGAGAACCGCGTCGTGGGCGAGGTGATCATCGCCGCGTCGGGCGAACGGTTTCTGAGCCCGGTCGACGCCGCTTTCACGGCCGAATGCTCCGCCCCCGAAGGGGCCTTCGAACTGGCTTGCGGACTCTGCGCCGCAGGGGCATGGCCCGGGTGAACGCCGAAAGCGAGATTTTGTGCGGCGGAAAGCGCTGCGTGATCTTCGGCGGGACCTACGGCCTGCTCAAAAAAGGCGCCGCCCGCGGGCGGCGCGAAGATATTTCCGGTGAATTCGGAACCGTCAGCGACACTTTTTCGTAGAACCAGGTGAATGCCTCATTGGACCGACCATGCGCATCCTAGACCCTGAAGCCCATGCCCGGGTGCGGGCCCGCATCCTCGACGCGGCCCGCGGCCGCTTCGCGGCCAAGGGCTACCACGCCGCCAGCATGAACGAGGTGGCGCGCTCCGCCGGCCTGGCCAAGGCGGCGGTCTACCACTACTTCAAGGGCAAGCGCGCCCTGCTCAAGGCCCTCCATGAAGGCCTTTTGGCGGAGGCGGAGGACATGCTGGCCCGGGCGCCCCGTTTCCGCGGCCTGCGGGAGGCGCTGGACTGGCTGGGGCGCGCCTACCTGGCCCATTTCAAGCAGCCCGGTCCGGCCGAGATGATGCGCATCGCCCTCAACGCCCATGCCGAGGATCCGGCCCTGCTGCGCCTGTCCACGGGGGTGGCCCTGCCCCGGGTGGAGGCCCTCCTGGACGATTTCTTCAGGCCCTATTTCCCCAAGGGCACCCCTCCGGGCCGGGCGCGCCGGCACCTGCTGCCGTTCTTCGGCGGGCTCTTCTACTACCGTTTCGTGCTGATGCGCACCTGTTCCTCCGCGCAGCTGCCCGGCGAAGCCGAATACCTCGGGCATTTGGTCGACGTCTTTTCAGCGCCGCCGCGCGGACTAAAACGGGCCGCGTCCGCATCCATCCCGGTGAGGAAGACCGCGTGAATCCGGTTTTTTCCGGCGTTTTATGGGGACACTTGTGAAGAAATTCCCGATTTTGCTTCCGTTGTCGGCCGGCCTTCTGGCCGTATCCCTCCACGCCGGGACCTTGAGCCTGGACGGCTATCTGGCCCAGGTGCGCCAGGGCAACGCCGCCCTGAGGGGGGGCAGGGCCGAGGACGCGGCCCTGGCCCTGGAGGCCAAGCGGCCCTTGGCCGCGTTTTCCCCGCAGATGGCCGGTCAGGTCCAGGAGCAGAACGACGAGGAGGTCCCGGTGGGGGCCAGCGAGCTGTCGCCCAACGACACCGAGACCCTGAGCTGGGACACGAACCTGAACAAGCTGTTCTCAAGCGGCACACAGGTCGGCCTGGACTATTCCGGGGACCACTCCCGCTTCGCCTACCCGTCCCAGGTGGCCGCGTTCGCCTCTAATCCGGTCTACGCCGGCTTTTTGCCGGAACTGGACACCTACGGCCAGCAGCTGAGCCTGAGCGTGTGCCAGCCCTTGTGGCGCAACTTCATGGCTTCCGAGGTGGACGCGGCCGTGGCCAAGGCTTCGGCGGATTCGGACGCGTCCCGGGCCGCCAACCTCTACCAGGCCCAGGCCGTCCTCTACCAGGCCCGCCAGGCCTATATCGAGCTGGTCACGGTCCGCCAGGTGGCGGACATCCTCGACGCGTCGTTGGCGCGCAACCAAAAAATCCTGGACTGGACCAAGGCCAAGTACAACGACAACCTGGCGGACAAGGTGGACGTGCTCGAGGGCGAGGCTTCGCTGAGCCAGGTGGCCCTCAACCTGGCCCAGAACAGGGAAGACGAGTCCAAGGCGGTGGTGGTCTTCAACACCTGGAGGGGCAGCCCGCCGGACGCCCCGGTCGAGGATCTGGAGCCCGTGGAGGCGCCCGAGGAACTGCCCGCGCCCAGGGGAGACCGCCGGGATCTGGAGGCCGCGGAGGCGGCGCTGCGTTCCAGCGACGCCGCGGTGGCCGGCGTGACCCAGAGCTTCACGCCGGACATCAGCGTTTTCGCGACCGTGGGCGGCGCCCAGCGCAATCCCGCGGAGACCGCGAGCATGGGGCAATTGCAGCCGGACACCGTGGTGGGCCTGAAATTCACGGCCAATCTCGACGACACCCTGTACCAGGAGGTCCTGAGCGGCGCGCGCCAGGCCCAGGGCTATGGCCAGGCCGAGGTCGAGGACAAGCGGCTCGAAATCGCCAAGGACTGGGCCCAGCTCCAGGACAGCTTCGCCGGGGTCAAGGAACGCCTGGCCTTGGCCCGCCAATTGGAGACGCTCCAGAAAGAGAAGGCCGACCGTGAAAAGGAGCGTTACGAGGACGGCCGCACCACCAATTTCCAGGTGCTGCGATTCCAGGACGATTACAACCTCTCCCGGGTGCAGACCCTGCAATTGACCGCCCAGGCCAAGGAGCTTGAAGCCCAGGCGCGCTATTACAACGGAGACGACCAGCCATGGTGAAGAGAGCCGGCCCCAAGCCCCAGGGCCAACCCGGCGTGCCCGAAGGCGAGGACCCCGCGGTCCTGGCCCAGGCGCCGCTCCTGGCCCGCCTATCCCTGACCCGCCCCATCTTCGTGACCAGCATCGTCCTGCTCACGTTGTTCGTCGGGCTCTTGAGCTACCTCAAACTGGGCGTGGATCTCTTCCCCGAGATCGAGATCCCGGTGGTGACGGTGCAGATCCCCTACCGCGGCGCCGGCCCCGCCGAGATCGAGACCCTGGTCGTCAAGCCCGTCGAGGACGAACTGGCCTCCCTGGCCGGCATGAAGCGCATCCTGTCGAGCTGCGACGACGGGATCGGCACCATCACCTGCCAGTTCTTCGACGGAACGGACATGAAAGACGCCGAGCAGCAGGTGCGCAACCGCGTGCAGAACATCAGGAATAAATTGCCCAAGGAGATCGACGAACCCGTCATTTTGCGCGTCAACCTTTCGGACCAGGCCGTCATCCAGGTCGGCCTGGAGGCCGACCTTCCGCCGGCCCAGCTCTACGATCTCGCCAACGAGGAGCTGAAGAACCGCTTCGCCCAGGTGCCCGGCGTCGGCAAAGTGGACCTGGTGGGCGGCCGCAAGCGCGAGATCGAGGTCCTGCTGGACCGGAACCTGCTGAAGCACGCGGCCCTGTCCGCGACCCGGGTGACCGGGCGCATCGCCGACAGCAGCTCCAACGTGCCCGTGGGCAAGGTGACCAAGGACGGCATGGACCTGAATTTCCGGACCTTGGGCGAATACCGCGGGGTCCAGGAGATCGAGAACGCGGTCGTCAGCTTCACGGACCGGCCGGTGCGCGTGCGGGACGTCGGGACGGTGGTGGATTCCCTTGAGGACGCCAAAAGCCTGGCCTATGTCGACGGGCACCCTGCCATCGTGTTCAACATATACAAGCAGTCGGGCACCAACACCGTGAAGGTCGTGGACGGGGTCCAGGCCCTGCTGGCCAAGATGAACGCCGAGATCAAGGACAGGCCGGGCAAGCCGACCTTGCGCTCCTTGGAGGACGGCGCGGTCTGGATACGCCAGAACGTCGAGGACGTGCAGGAGACCATCGCCATCGGGGTCCTGCTGGTGATCGTCGTGGTCTACTTCTTTCTCGGCAACTTCCGCAGCACCTTCATCACCGCCCTGGCCCTGCCCAATTCCCTGATCGGCGCCTTCCTGCTGATGCACCTGGCGGGCTTCACCATCAACATCATGACCCTGCTGGCCCTGAGCCTTTCCGTGGGCTTGCTCATCGACGACGCGATCGTGGTGCGCGAGAACATCTTCCGCCACATCGAGCATGGGGAAAGCCCGTGGAAAGCGGCCCTGCTGGGAACCCGCGAGGTCAACCTGGCGGTCATCGCGACCAGCTCCGTCGTCATCGCCGTGTTCCTGCCGGTGGGCTTTTTGTCCGGAACGGTGGGCAAGTTCCTGGGCCAGTTCGGCCTGACCATGTGCTTCGCCATGGCCATCTCCCTTTTCGACGCCATCACCATTGCCCCCATGCTGTCGGCCTTCTTCGCCGGCACGGGCGAGCAGAAAAGGGCCCTGCCCGGCTCCTTTACGTGGGGCGGGGCCCTGGTCGGAGGCCTGGCCGTGGGCCTGGTGGGTCTGGTGGTCGCGCATACCCCCGTCGGCCATGGGGCCGCGCTTGCGCTGGGCGCGGCGCTCGGCGGCCTCGCCCCCGGCTTTGTGCAGGCTTTTGAGACCTTCCAGGACCGTCTGGAACATCTGTACGGCCGGGTCATCCGCTGGGTGGTGGACCACCGCGGACGCACCGTGCTCTTGGCCCTGGCCGTGTTCCTTTCGAGCTTCTTCGCCGCGGCCCACGTGACCAACACCTTCATCCCCCAGTCCGACAATCCGGAATTCGAGGTGGGCCTGGAGATGCCCGTGGGGGCCAGCCTGGAGAGCACGGGCGCGGTGGCGAACCAGATGGACGCCGATGTGCGTTCCCACCCTGAGATCCAGGTCACCTCACTGACCGTGCAGGGCAACTCGGCCAGCCTCTATGTCGGCATGACCCCGGCCGACCGGCGCGCCCGCAGTTCCGAGGACTTGAAGACCATCCTGCGCGCCGAACTGACCAAGAGATTCCCGGACTACAAGATCACGATCGGCGACTACGATGCCACGGGATCGGGCCAGAAACCTTTCACGCTGATCCTGAAGGGCGACGATCTAGGGGTCATGTCCGCCTACGCCGAGAAGCTCAAAGCGGCCATCGCCAAGGCCGTACCGGGCCTGGCGGATCTCGACACCAACTACCGCGCGGGCAAGCCGGAATTCCAGATCAAGCTGGACCCCCTCAAGGCCGGGCGCCTGGGGGTCAGCACGGTCGTGGCCGGCCAGGAATTGCGCAATTTCACCGACGGGACCGTGGCCGGACAATACCGGGAAAACGGCAAGGAATACGACATCAGGGTGCGCCTCAAGGAGGACCAGCGCGACCTTGAAAAGGGCTATGCCGGGACCTGGGTGCCCAACCTGAACGACGACCTGGTGCGATTGTCCTCGGTGGCCACGGCGCAGCGCGCCAGCGGGCCCAGCTCCATCACCCGGCGGGACCGTTCGCGTTCCATCGTGATCGACGCCGACCTGGGCCAGGGCGCCGGACTGGGCGACGTGCTGGACGCGACGCGCAAGGTCATCCAAGCCAATCCCCTGCCCCCGGGAGTGACCTACGATTTCGTGGGCCAGGCCGAGGATTTCGCCGACATGGGCAAGAACATGGCCATGGCGTTTTTGCTGGCCATCGTGATGATGTACCTGGTCTTGGCCTCCTTGTACGAGAGCTTCATCACCCCGCTCACCATCCTTTTGGCGCTGCCCCTGGCCATCGCCGGGGCTTTCTATGCCCTCTTTTTGGTGGAATTCCTCAGCAAATCGGGCTTTTTCGCCTTTTTGTACAAGGTCCACCTTTTCCATGTGACCCGTTTGGACGGCTCCATCAATCTCTTCTCCCTCATCGGTCTGGTCATGCTGCTGGGCCTGGTGGCGAAGAACTCCATCCTGCTGGTGGACCTGACCTTGCAGAACATCCAGGCGGGCATGGAGCGCAAGGACGCCCTGGTGTCCGCGGGAAAGGCCCGCTTGCGGCCGATCCTCATGACCTCCCTTGCCCTGCTTTTCGGGACCCTGCCCCTGGCCCTGGCCCTGAACGAGGCCGGCCGCTTCCGTTCCTCCATGGGCGTGGCCATCGTCGGCGGCCTCTTCACCTCCACCCTCCTGACGCTGGTGGTGGTGCCCGCGGCATTCGAATACATCGACGATTTCCGGGCCTGGATCGAAGGCGGAGTGAAGCGTTTGGGCGGGCGGGGCTAGGGATGCCGACGCCAAGCCTTCTAGTCAAGGATCTGACGCAGGACGCATACCGTTTATTGCGTGAACTGGCCAAGGCGCACCATCATTCCATGTCGAAAGAGGCGGCCATGATATTGGGTTCTAAGCTTGGGGTCGGACGGATTCCAGAATTTTCAGAACGATTTAAAATGGAAGATCCGCCTCGCCGGGCTGGGCTGCTTAAGGCCTTGGTTTCCGGAAGAAGGAAATTCCGCTAGATCCCCGAATGCGTCAACAAAAAGTGCCTGAAGCCGTCCCGGCGGTCCATGACGTCGCTGTAGCCGGTGCGCAGGAGCTTGCTCGTGTAGCGGTAGTCGAAGGCCACATAGCTGCCGAGGTCGGAGCCGCTGCGGCGCTTGACGCCCAGGCCCCTCAGGAGCCTGCGCAGGGCCCAGGGATAGCGTTCCGCGAGCCCGCCGGCCCCGATCCCGAGGTCCCGGGACGGCTGCAGGGACTCGGCCTCGATGATGCGCCAATCGTGCTGCATGGCCTCGCGGGCCACCGGGTTCATGTTGTGCAGGGTGCGGTTGAAGCGGTGCAGGCGGTCCAGGTCGCTTTCCAGCGTGTCCAGGAACATGGCGCTCAGGACCACGCCCGCCACGTCGGCGAAGGTGATGGGCCGGCCGGGCCGCTGGTTCTGTTCGGTCAGGCGCGCCGGATCCGGGAGCTTGCGCACGCCGATCGCCAATAATGAGCTCGCGCCCATGTGCAAGGAGGGGCTCAAGGGCGACAGCAGGCGCAGGGTTCCGTCGCCATAAGAGGCTCCTCCCAGTTTTGTCGGCGGGAAGAAGACCGGGATCGAGCTGCTGGCCATGATGTGGTCGGCGGCCAGGGGCTGGCGCCAGCCCAGGTGGTTGTTGCGGATCCATTCCTTGCGGGTCTCTTCGGCGTCGAAGAACGTGACGGCGCAGCCGGTATGGTAGTTGGTGGCGGTGACCGCGAAGGCCTGCAAGCTTCCGCTCACGACATGGCTGTGGACGCGGTCGAAGTCCACGTTGTTTTCGATCAGGGTCTTTAAGGGGGCGTTGTCCAGCAGGTGGCTGGACGCGGTGCTGGGCAGGGCCCCGCCCAAAAGCAGGCCGCGCAG
>Ga0182024_10008260_pt1 | contig 22047 bp, 14 predicted proteins | sample P32metaG_FD_120480 | JGI IMG/M metagenome (GOLD analysis project Ga0182024, IMG submission 120480) | Permafrost microbial communities from Stordalen Mire, Sweden - P3-2 metaG (Illumina Assembly) | ecosystem: Environmental > Terrestrial > Soil > Wetlands > Permafrost | place: Sweden: Stordalen...
GCTGATGAATGAGCACGAGTTGGCCGAGATCGACCTGCGGCAGGCGGATCAGCGGATTCGTTTGCGAAAAGGGGGCGAGCCCTTGGTGACAGCCGCTCCGGTTCGGGCGGCTTCGGCGCCGGCTGCGGCGGCCGAGTCGGGCTCGGCGTCGGCGATCGCCCCCCCGGCCAAAGTCGACGACAAGGACATCGTCGTCGTGAAGAGTCCGATGGTCGGCACGTTTTATGCCTCGGCCAGTCCCGACACGCCCGCGTTTGTGAAGGTTGGCGACCATGTCGGCCCCCAGACGACCGTTTGTTTGGTGGAAGCGATGAAGGTCTTCAACGAGATCCCGGCCGAAGTGTCGGGTCAGATCGTGGCCGTGTGCGTGGAAACCGGCGAGCCGGTCGAATTTGGTCAGGCGCTGTTCAAGGTCGATACGCGGCAATGAGCGCGGGCGTGTCGCCGAGCGTGTACCTGCTTACTCCCTCCCCGGTCCGATCCTCCCCTAGGTGTGTCCGCGATGTATAAGCGAATCCTGGTCGCCAACCGTGGCGAAATTGCGCTGCGCGTCATTCGCGCCTGCCGGGAAATGGGCATCGAGACGGTCGCCATTTTCAGCGAGGCAGATCGGGGCGCGGCCTATCTCGAATTGGCCGACGAAGCTTATTGCGTCGGGCCAGCCAAGGGAGCCGACAGCTATCGGAAGATCGATCGCGTGATCAGTGCCGCGGAAATCGGCAACGTGCAGGCCATTCACCCTGGCTACGGTTTCCTCTCCGAAAACGCTCACTTCAACCAGGTCTGCCGCGATTGCAAGATCGACTTTATCGGGCCCACGCCGCAGGCCATGGCCCGCTTGGGAGATAAAAACTCGGCCCGGCAGCTCGCCCGCGAGGCCAATGTGCCCGTCGTGCCAGGCAGCGACGGCCTGGTCGACGACGAATCGACCGCGGTGCGGCTGGCCCGCGAGATCGGCTTTCCGGTGTTGGTCAAAGCATCGGCCGGCGGTGGCGGGCGCGGGATGCGCGTGGCGCTGAACGAGTTGGTGCTGAAGATGGCCCTGCAACAAGCCCGGGCCGAGGCCGAGGCGGCCTTCGGCAACGGCGCCATCTATTTGGAAAAGTATATCGAACACCCGCGGCACGTCGAAGTGCAGGTGCTGGCCGATCAGCATGGTCATGCCGTCCATTTGTGGGAACGCGACTGTTCGACCCAAAGGCGACATCAAAAGCTGATCGAGGAAAGCCCCTCTCCACGGCTGTCGCCCGAAACGCGGAAAGCGATGTGCGAGTCGGCGGTGCGGCTGGTCATGGCGTCGGGCTATACCAACGCCGGCACCGTGGAGTTCATCGTCGACCAGACGGGCAATTACTATTTCATCGAAGTCAACGCCCGCATCCAGGTGGAGCATCCCGTTACCGAATTGGTCACCGGCATCGACCTGATCAAAGCGCAAATCCGCGTCGCAGCCGGCGAGCCGCTGTGGTTCCGGCAGGAAGACGTCGTCTGCCGGGGCGCGGCGATCGAGTGCCGCATCAACGCGGAGGATCCGCTCAAGAATTTCCAACCCTCGCCAGGAAAGATCGAGCGGCTGATGGTCCCGGGCGGCTTCGGCGTGCGGTTCGATTCACACGCTCATCAGGGTTACACGGTCTCGCCCCATTATGATTCGATGATTGGCAAATTGCTGGTACATCAGCCGACGCGGGCCGAAGCCATCGAGTGCATGCAGCGGGCGCTGGCCGAACTGCGGATCGAGGGAATCAAAACCACCGTTCCGCTGCACCGCGCCATTCTCGCCCACGCAGCATTTGCCGAAGGCCGCGTCGATACCACATTTGTCGAACGGACCACGCTCCTCTGAATTGAAACAATACAGAGAGCGGCCACGCGCGGGTAAAATGAATCGGCGGGTGGTTGATCTGCCACGCCAAGGCCAGACGGCTCCGGCCGGCACCGCTGCCGACCCGCATTTGATATCACACCCTGATCCCTGTTTTTTTGGGCACACCCTATGTCCCTGTCACGCCCTCCCAAAACTGCCACTCCTTTTCGCCGAGTCGCGATCTTGTTTGCCGGTGGACCGGCACCGGCCGCCAACGCCGTCATTTCGACGGCCGCGAGTTCGTTTTTGCGCAACGAGATCGAAGTTGTCGGCATTATGAACGGTTACTCGCGGCTCTTGGAGTATCGCGACGACCATCCGCTGAAACTCAGCCGCGACTACATCCAGCTCGACCAGCACGTGCTACGGCGCACTCGCAACACGCAGGGCATTTTGATCGGCACCGCCCGGGCGAACCCCGGCCGCGGCGTCTCGCACCCCGACCATCTAAGCGATCCGGTCAAGGTGGCGCCGCTGCGGACGGTCTACGAAGCCCTGCGCTCGATTGGCGTCGACGCCGTGATCTCGATCGGCGGCGACGACACGTTGAAAACGGCCAACAAGCTCAAGCTGTATCAGGATCGTTTGCCGGCCGACAAACAACGAATGCCCGTGGTCCATTTGCCCAAGACGATCGACAACGACTACATGGGCATCGACTTTACCTTCGGCTATTTCACGGCCGTCGACACGTTGGCCACGGAATGCCGCAACCTGTTGAGTGACGCCGAGGCCTGCCGCACCTATTTTCTCATCGAAACCATGGGCCGCAGCGCCGGCTGGCTGGCCTATGGCGTGGCCGTGGCTGGCGAAGCCAGCGCCGTGATCAGCGTCGAAGACATCACCGGAAAATACCGCTGCACCGAAGAACTGGTCGATCCCACGACCGGCGAGAAGACGACCCGGGACGTGATGAACGTCGAGGAAGTGGTCAACCGCCTCGTGGCCACGATGGTCACTCGCGAACAGAACGAAGGGAAGGAGTTCGGCGTGATGGTCATGGCCGAAGGCCTGGCCGAGTATCTACCGATGACCTACTTGAAGGGTGTGGCGCGCGATGAGCACGGCCACATCGCCGTCTCGCAATTGAATCTCTGTCGGCTCTTCTCCAAACTGGTCTCCGACAAATACACCGAGGTGACCGGCAACCGGCGCAAGATCACGGGGTTGCAGATCGGCTACGAAGCCCGCTGTGCCGCGCCCCACGCGTTCGACGTGATGCTGGGCAGCCAGCTTGGTGTCGGCGCGTATCGGGCACTGGTCGAAGAGCGGCTCAACGGCGTGATGGTTTCCGTTTCGGGCCAGCTCGATCTGAACTACGTCCCGTTCGAAAAGCTGGTCGATCCGGGAACGCTGGTCACGATGGTCCGCTACGTTCGGCCCAAGTCCGACTTTCACCGGCTCGCCCGGTTCCTGGAAACCTACGTCAACGAGTAGGAACGTGGCTGAGTAGGAATGCGAACGCGGCAGAGCGTTGACGCGCAAAATCGCGCGGCGGAAACGGCGACTGCAAAAATTACGCGCGGCTTCAGCCGTCGAGCGTCCCCTTGGTGCTTGGCACGCCGGTCATTCGTGGGTCGGACTCGACGGCCATCCGCAGCGCCCGGGCCGTGGCCTTGAACACCCCTTCGCTCAAGTGGTGGTTGTTCCGCCCGTGGTGGGCCAGCACGTGCAAATTGAAAAGTCCGTTGGCCGCCACCGCTTGCCAGAAATCCTCGACCAATTCGCTGTCGAAGTCGCCGATCTTGGGCGTGCTGAAGGGGACCTGGAAGACCAGGAAATAGCGGCCGCTCAAGTCGAGGGCGCTGGTGACCAGCGTCTCTTCCATCGGCAGGGTGAAGTGGCCGTAGCGGCGGATGCCCGCCTTGTCGCCCAGCGCCTGGCGCAGCGCTTGCCCCAGGCAGATCCCGACATCTTCGACCGTGTGGTGCTGATCGACCTGCAGGTCGCCTTGCGCCCGGACCGACAGGTCGCAAGCCGAGTGTTTGGCCAACAGGGTCAGCATGTGATCGAAGAATCCGATGCCGGTCGCGATCTGCGCCTGGCCGGAGCCGTCGAGATTCAATTCCAGATCGATCGAAGTTTCCGCCGTTTGGCGGTGGATGGTAGCGGTGCGTGGCATAACCGTGGCGGCCGTCGTGCTCGAGGGTGAGAGGCCTTCGCCCGCTTTCGCGGACCGTGCGCGCTCGCGCGCAGCTAGTAGTTATTTAAATCATCGATTCCAACAGGGCGAGACAAACGTCGATTTGGTCGTCGCTGCCGACGGAAATCCGCAGGCCGTCCCCCCAGGCCGCATAATCCATATAACGCACCAGCACCCCCTCGCGTTTCAGCCGCTCGTACAGCGGCCGCACCGGCAGCCGAGGATGAGGGTTCCAGACAAAATTGGCCTGCGATTCGACGGTCGAAAATCCGAGGCGGCGCATTCCGGCCGTCAGCCGCTCCCGCGTTGCCAGGATCCGCGCCCGATTCTCGGCCAGCCAGGCTTGATCGTCGATGGCGGCCGTCGCGCCGGCAATCGACAGCGCGTCGCAGTTGTACGAATCCTTCACTTTGACCAACTGCCGGATGATGTGCGGCTGGGCCACCACAAAACCAAACCGCAGGCCGGCCAACGCATACGACTTGCTCAGCGACCGCGAAACCAAAATCTTTTCGTTCTGGGCAACCAGCCGCAGGCAATGATCGTCGGCAAAATCGACATAGGCTTCGTCGACCAGCAGCGGACAAGGAAGCCGATCGGCCAATTCGAGAATACGCTCGGGCGAAAGGACCGTTCCCGACGGACTGTTCGGGTTCGGCAGAAACGCCAGCCGCAAATCATCGCGGGGTGCGGCGAACTTGTCGTCCAACGACCAATCGGCCCGAAAGTGGACTTCCTCGCCGTGCGCCCCCTGAAGCTGCGCCAACGTCTGATAGAGGATGTAGCTGGGGTAGGGAAGCCTGAGCCATTGCCCTTGGCCGACAAATGCCCGCGTGACGATCGTCAGCAAATCGTCGCTGCCGTTGCCGCACAGAATCCAATCCGGGTCGACCGACAGCACTTCGCCGGCACGGCGGCGAAATGCCGTCGCCAGGGGATCGGGATAGCGACCCAGGCCTTGTGCGGCTACCGCGGCGATTGCCCGTCCCACGGCCGGCGAGGCAGGGTAAGGATTCTCATTGGTGTTCAGCTTGATGAGCTTGCCCGCCTGGGGCTGCTCGCCCGGCGTGTAGCCGTGCATCTGTTCGATTTCGGGGCGGAAGTAGGTCATGAGGGTGTTCGAGTTGGGTGATTTGCTACGTGCCGTCGGCGGTCGGGCAATTCACTTTTTCGGTAGCTCAGGTCGATCTTGAAGCCGGATGTCAACGCTGGCCCGGTGGGCCGCCAAGCCCTCCTTGTCGGCCAGTTGTCGGATGTCGTCCGCGACTCCTTCCAGCGCCGCGCGGGTGTAGTGCATCACGCTGCCGGCTCGCAGGAAGTCATTGGCCGACAGTCCGCTGGCAAACCGGGCAGTTCCGCCGGTCGGCAACACGTGCGAGGGGCCCGCGACATAATCGCCCACCGTGACCGGAGTGTAGTTGCCCAGGAACACGGCTCCCGCGTGCCGAATTTTGGCCGCGAGCGCTTCGGCCCCCTGGCAAGCGATATGCAAATGCTCGGGAGCAAGCTCGTCGGCCAGTCGGGCCGCTTCGGCGGCATCGGCCACTAAAATCAGCGCTCCGAATTGTTCCAGGCTGTGCCGGGCCACTGCACCACGATCGGCCGTTTCCAACTGCCGCGCAAGCGCGCCGGCCACGCGCTCGACCAGTTCCGGGCTCCAGGTAATCAGGACACTTGCGCCCGGCGCATGTTCGGCCTGGGCGATCAAGTCGGCGGCGGCGAAATCGGCCGGTGTCGAGTCGTCGGCAATCACCACCACCTCGCTCGGGCCGGCGATCGCATCGATATCGACCTCGCCGAAGACATGCTTCTTGGCCAGTGCCACGAACAAGTTGCCCGGTCCCACGATCTTGTCGACCGGCCGAATTCCTTCGACCCCATAGGCCAGCGCCGCCACTCCCTGCGCACCTCCCACGCGATAGACTTCGTCGATTCCCAGTTCATGGCAGGTCGCCAACAAATCGGGATTGTAGGCCCCGAAGGGAGTCGGCGGAGCGATGACCGCCAACTCTTTCACTCCAGCCGCCTGGGCCGGCACGGCCGTCATCAACACCGTCGACGGATAGGCCGCGGCTCCGCCGGGAACACAAATGCCCACCCGGCCGAGCGGTAGATAGCGTTGGGTGAGCCGGCTGCCGTCGGGACGTTCGATCGTGACGTCGCGGTGCAAGATGGCTTGCTGGAATTCCAGGATTCGCGCTTTGGTCCGCCGCACCGTTTCCAGAAATTTGGGATCGGCCGCGCGATGGGACGCGGCCAAATCGGCAGCCGGCACACGTAGCGAAGCGGCGCTCAATTGCGCCTTGTCGAGCCGAGCGGAATAGTCGAGCACCGCCGCCAGGCCCCGCGACTGCACGTCGCGACAAATCCGCTCGACCACCTCGACAGCCGACAATGGCTCGCCGAAGACGTCGATCGTCCGTTGCCGGCTGGCCTCGCTGACGACATTGCCGCGCGGACTCAGCCGCTCGCGCAGTTCGGCCAGCACTTGCCGCACGTCGGCCTGCCGACTGTCGATGCGTTGTATTTTCAGAGGCGTGGTCATGGACCGAAAAATTCCTGGCGGTACAAATGCTCTAGCGCTTTCCGGGGGGCATTGGGCCTGCCGCAAGTCCCTCGCCGCGTGGCCCCGGGTTGGTCCTTCTGCCGCTGCCACGATACATTGGCAGGTGGACCCAAACCGCACGAATCGCGAATTGTCCATTGTCTCTGCCCGACAGGGCGCGGAAAAGTCCAAACCGCCCGAATCCGGACTAACAGGCCGTTGAAAAATGGGACTCGCCTCCGAGCGCTCTCAGGACAACTGAGAGCGAAAGAGGGCTCGCGCGGTGCCTGTCCCAATTTTTCAACACGCTGCAAAGGATCGACCTGCCATGAGCGAAATACCGATCGACTTGCGGAGCGACACCGTCACCCGACCCACGCCCGGCATGCGTGCCGCCATGGCCGAGGCCGTCGTCGGCGACGACGTCTTCGGCGAAGATCCCACGGTTTGCGCGCTCGAGGATCGCGTGGCGGCATTGTTGGGCAAGGAGCGGGCCATCTTCGTCCCCTCCGGCACCATGTCCAATCAGATCGGGCTGCGATTGCACTGCTCGCCTGGCGACGAAGTGATCCTCGAGGCCGACTGCCATGTCTTCAACTATGAACAAGCTGGCTATGCCCAGTTGAGTGGCCTGGCCGTGCGGCCCGTGGCGGGCGAAGAGTCGGTCCTGCGGCGCGAGCAGCTCGAAGGCCTGGTTCGCGGCGACAACGATCATCTGTCGCGCACCCGGCTGCTGTGCTTGGAAAATACGCATAACCGCGGCGCCGGCCGGGTGTTGCCGTATGACGGAATCGCCGATATTTGCGAGTGGGGTCATTCCATCGGGCTGGCCACCCACTTGGACGGCGCTCGGCTCTGGAACGCGGCCGTGGCTACCGGCATTCCACCAGCCGATTGGGCCCAGCACTTCGACACCGTAAGCGTCTGTTTCAGCAAGGGATTGGGGGCGCCGGTCGGATCGGCGCTGGCCGGTCCCAAGCCGTTGATCAAGCTTGCCAGGCGGCATCGCAAATTGCTGGGGGGCGGAATGCGCCAGGCCGGTGTGCTGGCCGCCGCCGCGCTCTATGCCTTGGAGCATCACGTCAACCGTCTCGCGCTCGATCATGCCCACGCCGCCGCGCTGGCCGAAGCGATTGCGCGGATCGATGGATTGGAATTGAGTCCGGCGCGCGTGGAGACCAACATCGTGATCTTTAGCGTCGATCCACAGCTAACGACCGCGGCGGAATTGTGCGCGGTTTTGAAGCGCCGCGGGCTGTTGGTGCTGCCGATCGGCCAGCGGCTGGTGCGGGCCGTCACCCACCTGGACGTCGATGGCGACGCCGTGCGCCGGGCCGGGGCAATCGTCGAGGCCGTCGTCGAAGAGCTGCGCGCGACCGCCACGCCGACGGGTGAGCGGACCGTCAGAGGTTCCAGCCGTTGAATAACTTGTCGCGAAAGGCGCTCCACTCCGGAACGCGCTCGCCGGGCGGATTGTGGGCGGCGAGTTCGGCCACCCATTCGTCCATTCGCCGCAGCCGGTCGGACAGACTTCGCACCGTGTTGTAGGCCAGCTTGTAGGCCGCCCAAATCCCTTGCCGGATCAGATCGTCGTAATCGCGGCGATCGATTCCCAACACGGTAACGGCGGTTTGCGCCCGCACGCTGGCCGAGTGAGGGGCCGGGCTGAAGAACGACATTTCGCCGAAATGGCTGTACGGCTCCAGAATCGCCAGCACCAGCGTTTCCTGCGCGCCGTGCGGCAAGTGTTTGACCACCTCGCATTTTCCCTCCAGCACCACCCACAGCGTTCGGCTGTCCTCTCCCTGTCGGACCACGACCTCGCCGGGGGCGAAGTGCTTGAGGCTGGCGATGTCCGCCATCTGCCGCCGCTCGGTCTCGTTGAAATTCTGCAGCAGCGGAATGTTTTCCAACATTTGGGCACTGACCGACTGATCGATCATGTGATGCCTCCCAGAATCGTCGCTCGACCGACACGGCCGATCCCCAGCATGTAGGCGGCCGTGCGCAAGCTGACCTTGCGCTCCTGCGCCAGTTGCCATACTCCCTCGAAGCTCTCGGCCAGCACGCGGTCGAGCTCCTGCCGCACCCGGTTCAGTCCCCATTGATAGTGCTGCCGGTTTTGTGCCCATTCGAAATAGCTGACCGTCACGCCGCCGGCATTGGCCAAGATGTCGGGCAAGATGACGGTGCCGCGGGCAGACAGAATTTCGTCGGCGTCGGGCCAGATGGGGCTGTTCGCGGCTTCGATAATGATCGGCGCTTTGATGCGCGGAGCGTTGTCGGCCGCGATCGTGCCCCCCAGTGCCGCGGGCACCAAGAGCTCGACGTCCAGTTCCAACAGTTGTTCGTTGGTGATCGGCTCGGCCTCGTTGTAGCCGACCAGCGACCAATGATGCTCGCGGGCGTAGGTGAGCATGTGATTGACATTGAGCCCATCGCCGTTGAAATACCCGCCGCTGGCGTCACTGATGGCGACGAGTTTGAAATCGGCCTCGCGGAGAAACTTGGCGGCGTGCGAGCCGACGTTGCCAAAACCCTGCAGGGCGACCCGCGTTTGGGCCGGTTTGCGCCCCAGCCGGCTGAGCAGCTTGACGGCCAGAATTCCCACGCCACGGCCGGTCGCTTCCTCGCGCCCCGGCACGCCGTACAACTCGACGGGCTTTCCGGTGACGCAGGCCGGATTGAAGCCGTGATACTTTTGGTATTGGTTCATGATCCAGGCCATCACGTCCGAGTTGGTCCCCATGTCGGGGGCCGGAATGTCGATGTCCGGACCGATCAAATCATGAATGCCATCGATGAATTTGCGCGTGATCCGCTCGACTTCGCGCGGACTGTGCTTGGCCGGATCGATGGCAATCCCCCCCTTGGCACCGCCGTAGGGAATGTTGACCACCGCGGTTTTCCATGTCATCAGGGCCGCCAGCGCGCGGACTTCGTCCAAATCGACTTCGGGATGATAGCGCAACCCACCCTTCATCGGGCCGCGGGCGTCGTCGTGTTGCACGCGGTAGCCGACGTACGTGCCGATCTCGCCATTGTCGAGTTCGACGGCGATCTGCACCGACACCTCGCGTTTGGGCATCAACAGCAGTGCCCGCATGTTGTCGCTCAAATCCATGCGGTCGGCGGCGCGATCGAAGAAAAGCCTGCTGGCATCGTTTGCTCGCATCCGCGGCGCCACTGGGGGCGCTACCGCGGCAGACGCCGGTTTCGAATCGCTACGATCGTCGGCCAGGGCCGTTGGAGTTGCCACAATAGAGTACCTCTGGGGTTTTCGTTGTCATCGATGCGCGCGAAGCGAGGAGATTGTCTCCGTGGCGCGGGCCAGATTTCAACGGATCGACTGGCCGCGCGGCTAGGGCGGTCGCAGCGGTCCATCGGAGAACTTCGTCGCCCGGTTGGCCCCGCCGCAATGGCCGGCAAAAGCCGACGGCTAAAAAAATAATAGTCCTCGTCCCGCGTGGGCTCAAGGCAAGGAGCCGCCCATGACGACTCGGCAGGGGGCCCAATTGCCGCCGCCAGCGGGCCGATCGAGCAAATTCGCCGATCATGCCGCGCCGGTCGCTCGCTGGCCGGCTCGCGGCGCGTTACACTGGAATTGTCGAGGTAACCGCACCCGGCGGTTCGGCTGAGACTCTGATTTTCTGATTTCCTACCGGCGACCCGGGGCCATTTTCAGACCCGTGCTCCGCGAGGGCCGAATTTTTTTGGCCGCGCGCCCGCTGGCGGAGCACTGGGCGGTTGTTTTCGCTCTGAGAGCGATTGGCTTTTAGCGGTCGGCGAGCGCGAGCGCGCACAAATCGGGTTGACAATCACGAGAGGCGTCCGGTTGTCATAGCGTTATGGCCAGCCCGCAGCAAAAGTTCTGGAAGCTGACGATCGATAGCCGACTGCTCGCGCTCGACGAGTGCCAGCGGTTGCACGCCGATTTTTCCCAGGTGTCCCGTTCCCCCCCGGACGATGTGGCGGCACTGGCCAAGTGGCTCGTCAGCCAGGGGGTACTCAGCCGATATCAGGCCCGCGTCCTGCTTGCGGGCAAGGCAGGACCCTTCTGGCTTGGCGACTACAAAATCATCGATCGCCATGGCGATGGACTGATCAAGGGGCTTTATCAAGCATTCTGCCGATCGACCGGCCAGCAAGTGTTGCTGTTTGTGGTGCCGCGCGCTGCCGCGCAGGATTCGGCCAAGTTGCAGGCCCTGGCGCGCAAGGTGCAAAAAACGGTTGCCCCGACGGCCGCTGGCGTGCCCGGGGATCTAGCGTTCGCCGAGCAGGGATCGCTGACGTTCGCGGTACTGGCCGAACTGGCGCCGGCGACCGAGATTGAAGCTGTTCTGCCGCCGACGTTGCCCCCGCAGCCGGCGGAAGAGTGGGCCGTGGACCTGCCCATCGCTCCTCCTCGCCCACGAAGTCGCACTCCTTCGACCTCGACACTCGTCGGTTGGACCGTGGCAGCGGTCATGCTTTTGGCGGCAGGGATCGTATGGCTGAAGATGCAGCCCGAGGGGGGAGCCAGCGGCGGTTCCCAGCAGGAAAAATCGCCGTCGATCGCGGCAAACGAGCACGGGTCGTCGGACGATCCGTCGGGTGCCGGTGGCGGCGATGAACCACCGACGGTGGAAGACCAGGTCGCCTTGGAAGTGGGCCGTGTGCCCGGCGCGGCGGAGCCGGCGGTCGAACTGGTTGCCGACGACGGGCAAACATTGTGGGCTTCACCGACGTCGGGGCCGCCGCTCAATCTCGGTTTTTTGCCGGCGGGTCCTCAGGCGGTTTTGGCGCTTCGGCCGGCGGAACTGGTGGACAATGCCGAAGGGGCGAAGATGCTCGAGGCACTTGGGCCGGCCAGCGCCCTGGCCGCGACGGCGATCCAAGCGGTCACTTTCTGCCCGTGGCCCGAGATCGAGCAACTCCAGATCGCGCTCTATCCGGTCGAAACCGGTCCAACGCAAGCGGCTTTTGTCCTCCGGCTGGCGTCCACCGTTACCACCGAAGCCTGGACGGAGCGCCTGTCCGATCGCACTCGCGCCCAGCACGCCGGCAAGAATTATTTTCGATCTGGCGACTCGGCTTACTATCTGCCCGAAGCGGAAGCTGGCCGACTGATCGTCATTGGTTCGCCGGCCCAGATCGAAGAAGTGATCGATGCTGATGGTCCGCGCTGGACGAAAGAGATGGAAAGACTTTTGCGGGATACCGACGAGCAGCGTCATTTCACTCTTTTGGGAGAGCCCTTCTCGGTATTCAGCGGCGGTGGTCATGCCGTCTTCGTCGGCGAGCTGGAGCGACTTGCCCAACCATTGCGGCGGTTCCTCGGCGATGGAGTTCAAGCGGCACTCATCAGCGGCTACGTCGGTGACGAGTTGTTTCTTGAGCTGCGTGCCTATGGGCAGGCCGACGTCGATCCGCGCCAATTGGCGGCTCATTACCGAACGGAACTGGCTGCCCTGCCCGAGCAGTTCGAAGCCTACCTCGCCACGCTCGATCCGCAGCCTTACGGTCAGTCGGTCTTGCAGCGCTTTCCAAAAATGCTCGATCAATTGCAGCGATTCACGCGCAGCGGTGCCGAACATCATCAGGCCGTGCTGAGCTGCTATCTACCGGCGGTCGCCGGGCACAATCTGGTGATGGGAACCGAGCTGGCGCTCGCCGAAGTGCCCAAGAGCGCCGGCAAAGAAGGCAAGGCGGGGGGCAAAAAATCGGGAGACGTCGCCGTGGGATTGGCCAAGGAGGTTTCGATCAGCTTTCGCCGCGATACGTTAGAAAAATCGCTGGAAATGCTATCAACAGAAATCGGAGTGGAAATTGTCATTTTGGGAGGGGACCTGCAGTTGGAGGGAATCACCAAAAACCAGTCGTTCGGCCTCGACGAACGGGACCAGCCGGCGGTGGAAATTCTGACCAAAATACTCAAGTTGGCGAATTCGGACGGTAAACTGGTATATGTGATTAAACCTCGTCAAGCCGGCGGCGAACCGATCCTGTTTGTCACCACCCGCGCTGCCGTGAAAAAACGGGGCGATACGTTGCCGCCTGACATGGAAATCAAATAAGCGAAATCAAATAAGCAACACCGCCGGCCACGCGGTGAGTGGCGAAACGCAGGGAGGCTTTGCCGCGCTGAGCAAGTGAGCGGATTGTCCATCGGGCCGTTAGGGTCACTCACCGATTGAGAGACGCGACGTGGAATTGTTCGTCATCCAATGCACGACCTGTCGCGCCCGGCTCAAGGTTCACGATCCTGCCGTCGTGGGGCAAATCATCGAATGCCCCAAGTGTCGCAGCTTTGTCGCCGTGACGGCGCCTCCCGACTGGCAATCGCCCGCCAATTCGACACTGCCGGCCGCCATATCGCCGGCCACTACATCGCCGGCGGCATCGACTAGTCCATCCACGGCGGGCGGTGTGGCTGCCCGCACGGTGTCCTACCGGCCCGCGGCTGCCGGGCTCAAGTCGACGGCTTCCGGTGCGGCGGCGTCGAATATTCCCGTCGCGCGGAGCGTGGCTCCGCCGCCACTGCCAAAAAAATCAGGCAGCAGCATGGCCGGCATCTCGTCGTCGAGTTTCATCAAGCCGATTCAAGGATCGGTTGCGCCCCCGGTTGGGCGCGCCGCCGCCGCGGTCGGTGCTTGGGCACCTTTGGCCAATCAACCGGCGGCCAATCAACCAGCAACCGTGCCCGCGAGCGCGGCCAGCGAACCGGCCGAAGTCGCCACTTCCAACCCTCTCTTGGCAAGCGTTGCCACGGCGCTCGTCGGCCGATATCGATGGTGGGTCGTTGGCAGCGCCGCCGTGATCGTGGCAGTCGCGTCGGTGGCTTGGATCATCGGCAGATCGCACGGCACCACCCCGCCGCCAGACCAGACGCCAGTTGTCGCCCGAGCGGCCGAGCCAACGCCTGGCGACGATATCGGGCAGGAGCCAGCGCCGACGGATCCGACGCGAAACGCCGCGCCTGAGCCAATGGTGACGCAGACGCCCGCGGCGCAGCAACCGGCGGCCACGTCCACGGCGAGCGACCAAACAGTCGGCGTGGGGGATTCTGCGGCAACCGAAGCGCAAGCAGCACCTGCTTCGGCGCCTGCGTTATCTGCCGAGCGAGAAAAATTGACAGCCGGAGACGGCGTTGCCGATGCCGATCCCCTGATGCCGGAAGCTTATGGAACCGCCGGCGGCAAGACGCCCGAAACGTTGACCGGATCGGCTGGCGCAGCGACGGAAGCCGGGTCGGACGAAGGGGAAGCATTCGACCCGATCAAGCAGGCCCGGTTGATGGCCCATCTGCAGGACAAATTGCCGGCCTTCGAGTTCACCAATGTTCCGGTGGGGCAATTTGTGGCGTTCCTGGCGGAGATCAGCACGGTGCCGATGGTGATCGACACACAGTCGCTGGCCGATGCCGGCAAGAGCGCCAAGACGCGGATCAGCGTGAAGCTGGATGATGCCACGGTGGAGGAAGCGCTCAAAGTCGCGTTGAACAAACCCGGCCTGGCGTTCCACATCGAACCGGGTCGCCTGATCATCACCCCCCGCGCCGCGAAGAAAGAGTAGCGAGCGTCCCTCTCTTGTCGCCCCCCGCGCCTGGCCATCGGCCGCCGAGGTGTCCTGTTCGTCAGCGCGCGATTGAGTTTTTTCACACCCTTGGCTAGACTGCCGCGACTGGTGGAACCGGTGCACGGAGTAGCGCACGCCGCGCGCGTGAGGGGTGCTGAATGGTCGAGCGACCAGGCTTTGAAGTCTCATCGAGTCGTGAGCCGCACCGTGCGCGGACGCAAGCGATTCTGACGGAGCACCCGGCCATTCGCGACCTGATCGGCAAAAACCGTTACAGCTTTTTGATCATTGTCGCTCTGGTGGCCGGGCAATTCGCCTTGGCCTGGAGCTTGCAGTCTGCCCCATGGTGGGCGGTGCTCTGCGTGGCGTACCTCGCCGGAGCGTTCATCGATCACGCCTTATTCGTGATGATTCACGAATGCGCCCACAACCTGATTTTTCGCAGTCGTTTGGCAAACATGCTGAGCGGAATGCTGGCAAATCTACCCCTCACGCTTCCCAGCTCTGTCTCTTTTCAACGCTATCATCTCCGCCACCATGCGTTTCAGGGAGTTTACCAGCTCGACGCCGATCTGCCGAGCGAGTGGGAAGCGCGCCTGGTCGGACGCTCGCCGCTGGCCAAGGCCGTGTGGCTGGCCGTCTATCCGGCGCTGTTGGTCACCCGCGCGCTGCGGCTCAAAGAGGTGCGGATCGTCGACGGCTGGTTGTTGATCAACCTGGCCACCGTGCTGGCTGCCGACGGGCTGGCCTGCTGGTTTTGGGGTGCCAAGGCGCTGACCTATTTGGCCAGCTCGTTCGTCTTTTCGGTCGGACTGCATCCGGTCGGAGCGCGCTGGATTCAGGAACACTATTTAGTCCATTCGCCGCAAGAAACCTACAGCTATTACGGCGTGCTGAATCGAGTGGCTTTCAACGTGGGCTATCACAACGAGCACCACGATTTTCCCTCGATTCCTTGGAGCCGCCTGCCGGCGGTGCGCAGCCTGGCGGCCCGGCAGTACGACTCGCTCGTGGCGCATCGTTCTTGGACGAGGCTCATGCTGCGATTCTTGTTCGACCGGCAGTTGCTGTTGTTTTCGCGAATGACGCGCTCGCATCCCGGCCTCGTGCCTCATCCGCACACGGCCTACGAACCCGAGCAGGAGTTGTCTCGGCAGGGGGGAGACTCCTCGCGGCGTTAGTCGACGGGCAGGTCGGCCAGCGGTACGGACAGTGGTTCCGTCTGCAAAACGGCATCGAGGATGACCAGCGGTTCGTGGCCGGTCGGCCACAGTTTCGCCGCCACTCCGGCGGGAACGCCAAAGTGATCGTGGGCCGAAACCGCTTGTTGGCAGGAGCCCACCTGCACCACTCCGGAGCCGCGTACCACCGACACGGCCCGAAAACTATCGGCGGGCAAGGTCAAACCCGCGCCGGTCACGCCGGCGATGGCGAGCACGAGCGCTCCGGAATCGGGCCGAAACGTCGCGTGGGGATCGACGAGCGTCCAGCGCACGGTTTCGGTCGATCGAGCGGCGAGATCGATCTCACGGTCGAGGTAGACCAATCCGTTCAAGCAGTCATCGCTGCGCGGCACTCGCTCCAATTCTTCCAACGCGATCGGTTGCGGCTCGACGTCGAGAAAAACTCCCCAGCCCCCCATCGAGCGCGAACCGAACACGAAAGGCAGGTAGTGGTCGTGGCCGCTCGTGTTCGCAAAACCGTGAGGCGTGCGGGGAGGAATGGCCATGGCATAGCCCTCGCTCACTTCGCACCGCTGATGGGCCAGCAACGTATCCCCCTGCAATTTGCCGAAACCGAGATGGATTTCGACGCCTCGCTGGTGCAGGTGGCGAGGGACGCTGGCCGACTCGCCGGCCAAAAAAGCCATATTCCAGGAATGGTGGTCGCCATAGACCAACGGAACAATCGTGATGCCCAGGTTCGGCACGATAAAACTGGATTGCGCCGGCACCTCGTCGTCGCGGGTGCAAGCGATTCCCCCCGACTGCGTGATGCGCTCGACGTGCCCGAGAAACCGATCGCGGACGATTTGCATTTCCTTGTCTTGCCGGGCCAACGCATCCAATGCGTCGAGTGCCCGGCGAAGCAGCGTGTCGTACCGATGGAAGGTCGAGATCAGGGCGCGAAAATCGTCGGCGATCGGATCGAGCGAAACCGCGGCCAGATCGGCCAGCGGCGCCTTGGCTCGCAAGACGGCGTCGGCCGGAAGTGCGGAGGCGCGCGCGTCGATCGCCAACTGGGTGGCGTGAAAGGCGCCGATCACGTGGCCCCGCCAGGCATAGCTGTAGAGTCGGGCCAAGAGGACGTCGTCGTCGCTGATGCCCTGTACGCTACGACTCGCGGCGTGGCTGCTGCGTGCCAGGTCGGCCAGCCGCTGATAGTTTGGATGGGTGCGGAAGCTCACGTTGTAATTCCTCGAGAAAATGATCGGCCAAAGTTTCCAAATCGAATCGCGGCTGCCATCCCCAGTCGTGCCGCGCCGAAGCATCGACCACCTCGCGCGGCCAGCGTTCGACCAGGTCGGCCTGAGTCGGATGGGGATCGAAAGTCAGTGCGACCTGTGGCAATCGGGCTTGGATCACCGTGGCAATTTCCGCAGCCGTGGGAGAAATGCTCTGGACATTGTACACACGCCGGCTCAAACGCTCCGGAGGTGCCTCCAGCAGGCTCACGAGGGCATGAAGCGCGTCTTCCACGTACATCAACGACACACAGGCCCGGGGCCGGACCGGAAATGCAAAGCGACCGTGCTCAACGGCTTCGATGAATGCGCGCGAGGCATAGGCACTGGCCGCACCCGGAGGCGCATAGCGCGAAACGACAATCGGCAGCCGCACCGCGCGAAAATCGAGCCCGTGCGCTCGCTGGTAATAAACGCCCAGCCGCTCCCCCGCGATCTTCGTGACGCCATACAGTCCGTCGGGCCACTGGGCCGCGTCTTCGGGCAAGGGATTGGGGAGTTCTCCGCCGTAGGAGGCGACCGAACTGGGGAACAGAAACGTCCCCACCCCGTGCTCGAGCGCCAGTTCCAACAGCCCGACCATTCCGTCGCAATTCACCCGCCAGGCCAGCCGCCGATCGCTCTCGCAACTGCCCGACAGAAGCGATGCCAAATGGACGATCGCGGCGGGGCGATGGCGCGCGAGCAAGGCCCCCAGCGCGGGCTCGTCGAGCACGTCGGCCGTTACATATTCGGCCGACGGCGCGGTTGTGGCAACCGGGCGCGGAGCCAGATCGACCAGCAGCAGGTGGTCGAATTTGGATGCCAGGCGCCAGGTCAATTGGCAGGCCAGGTTTCCAGCTCCGCCCGTGATCAAGCAGGTTCTGCTCATGGTGTTTTGGTCTCTTCGTTGCTGGTATGCGAGGTTGTCGCTTTCCGGAGATTCAACAACTGTTTGAACCGAGGTTCCAGACACGATTGCGCATTACCGTGCCGCCGAAAGGACCCGCATGGGGTCGACCGCCACATCTTGACATCCCCGCGCCGCTCCTTCAACCGTCCGGCAAAGCGCGAGCCGGGGACGGGGGTTGGGATGGAATAGCGGGGAGTGCCCACCGGCTGAAACACGCTTCGGATCGAAGCGGCAGATGGGGGAGGGGGGAGTCGTCGTGCCCTAGTGATTCGATAGCTGATCGAGACTCTGCTTGGCCGGCGCAAGGCTCGGATCGATTTCCAAGGCCCGGCGATAATGCGCGATCGCGCCGTCGATGTTGCCCTGCAAAGCCAGCGCGTCGGCCAGATTTTTATGAGCCTGGGCATAATCCGCCGCGACCGAGATCGCAATTTGAAATTGGGCAATCGCCTCGTTGAGTTTGCCTTCTTGGGCCAACTCGGCGCCGCGCTTGTTCTGGGCTTCGGCATAACGGCGGCTGGCTTTCCGGCCTCGCTCTTCATACCGGGTCGCCTCGCTTGCTTTTCCTTGCCCGCGAAGCAATTCAGCCATCCGGTAGTAGGGAAAGGCAACGTCCGGGTCGATCTCAATCGTTCGGCGAAAATGGACGATCGCCTGATCGACGTCGCCACGTTCGGCGAGCAGGGTGGCCAGGTTCGAGTGCGCTACGCTCGAGTTCGGATCGGCCGTGACGGCCTTGCGGGAAATAGCAATCGCGTCGTCCTTTTTTCCTTGCTGAGACAGCGCGACAGCCATATTGCAATAAGGGGCCGCGCTGCCGGGCGTCAGATCAATGCTCCTCTGGTAATGGACCATCGCCGCATCGAAGTCCCCGTTTTTGGCAAAGATGCGCCCCAGGCTCATTTCGGCCGGTAAAAACTTGTCATCCGCTTCCAACGCCTGCTCATAATGAGCGACGGCGCCGGCAAAATCTCCCTTTCGATCGGCGATATCGCCCAGGCCATTGTGCGCCTTCGCGCGGACGTTTTTGTAGATGTTCCGCTCGTTTGGACCGATCGCCAGAGCCAGCCGATATTGCGCCATCGCAGCCTTCTCGTCCGTGTCGCGCAAGGCCAGACCGAGGATGTAGTGTGCCCTGACATTTTTCGGATCGCATGCCAACGCGTGTTCCCACAAAGTTTTCGAGTCCTGCCAATAGCCTAGCTGGTGCCACGTGCAAGCCGTCAGCGCCGCTAACACCAACGCCGAGCCGATGCCAAACACCCACCGCCGAGCCGGCCACGACGCACCCAGTCGCATCGCCCCCCACACTAGCGCGATGGTGAGCCCGATTTGAGAAAGGTAGGTGTAACGATCGGCGCGGGCATGTGCGCCGACAGGGATCAACTCGAGCACCGGAACCAGCATGCCGATATACCAAAACCAGCCGACGAAGAAGTAGGGATACGATCGGTGGCCGATCACCGCGGCCGCCGTGATCGCCAACAACAGCGCCAGTGCAGTGGCGACCTGCCACGTTGGCCGGCCGGCCTCGGGAAAGGAATAGAAAATCGAGAGTCCCGCCGGAACGAAGAGTTGTCCCAGATAGGCGACGCATGAAACGGCCGCATTGCCCAATCGCTCGGAGAATGGGAAGGGATCATCGGATTCGCTGTGGATGCGCATGGTCACGACGGCCACGCCGATCGCCAACCCAAAGAGGGGCAGCTTTTCAAGGACGACGCGCCAAGGAAACGACGCGGGCGCCCCTTTTTGCGTCGTCGTCTCCTGTCGCACTCCCGGCTCGGCGGTGTCCGGCTGCAGCCCGCCAAACCGTCCCAAGGGCCAATAGTCGAGGAGCAACAGCAGGGGTGGCAGCGTTACCAGCATTGGCTTGGACAGGAGGCCCAGGGCTAAGAATCCGATGACGGCGAAATAGCGCCCCCACGACCGTGGATGGCGGGCGTACTCTCCATAGGCTCCCAGGGTGAGCATGAAAAACAGTCCGCTGAGCATGTCGCGCCGCTCAGCGATCCAGGCGACCGACTCGACGTGCAAAGGATGGAAGGCGAACAACGCCGCCACCAGCGCGCTGGGCCCAATCGCCCCGGTCATACGCCACAGCACCAAAAACAGCGTCACCGTCGACGCGGCATGCAGCAAGAGGTTGGTGAGGTGGTGTCCGGCGGGATGCAAGCCGTAGAGCTGACAGTCGAGCATGTGGGAAAGCATCGAGAGCGGATACCACTCGCCCAGTGGACCATTGGTAAAAGCCCAGGCAATCCCCGACCACGATAAGCCGCCCAAGACGTGCGGCTCGTCGCCGATGAAAAGATCATCGTCGTAGTTCAAAAATCCCTGGCTCAGTGTGCGGCTGAACACGAGCAGGACGGCGAGGACCAACAGTCCACAGACGGCGATCACCCGCCAGGCGTCTCCTTGGCGCTTGGAACCGCGCTGGGCCGAAGGCTGCGATTGGACCACTGTTCCAGACATGATTGCGATTTACCGTGCCGCCGAAGGGAATCCACGAGGGTCAATCGTTCATCTTGACATCCATCCAACGACACTTCAACCAACGGCCGAAGCGCAAGGCTGGTCGTGAGGAATTTGCCGACGGGGCCGGGCAAGCGCGGCGGGCCTTCGCCCCCTAGCGATTGGACAACTGATGGAGACGCTGCTTCGCGGGTGCCAGGTTCGGATCGATGGCAAGCGCCCGGCGGTAATGTGCGATCGCATCGTTGATTTCGCCCTGCAAAGCCAGCGCGTCGGCCAGATTGGAATGAGCCTGGGCATAATCGGGGACGACGGCGATCGCCTGCTGAAATTGGGCAATTGCCTCCTCGGTTTTTCCTTGTTTGGCCAGTTCGGCGCCGCGCTTGTTCCGGGCTTCGGCATACAGGTGGCTGGCTTTGAGGCCTCGCTCGTGATACCTGGCGGCCTCGCTCTCTTTGCCTCGCCGGCGGAGCAGTTGAGCGATTTGATAGTAGGGGAGGGGAACGTCGGGATCGATTTCAATCATTCGGCGAAAATGAGTGATTGCTTCCTCGATGTCGTCATCTCGCTCGGCAAGGAGGATGGCAAGGTTCATGTGAGCACCTCCCAGGTTGGGATTGGCCAGCACGGCCCGGCGATAATTCGCAATCGCCTCGTCAGTCCGTCCTTGCTGGGCCAGTGCAATGCCCAGGCTGAAATAGATCGTCGCATCGTTGGGTGTCAGCTCAACACATCGATTGAGATGGATCATGGCCTCATCGAAATCTCCATTCTTGGCCAGAAGTGCTCCCAAGTTCATGTGGGCGGGCGCAAATTTTTCATCCAATTCCAATGCCTGCCGGTGATGAGCGATGGCGTCGGCGATATCTCCCTTTCGCGCCGCGATATTTCCCAGGCCATTGTGTGACTGAGTCCGGGGACCGCTATAGAGATTGCGATCGTTCGGATCTCTCTCCAACGCCTGCCGGTATTGCGCGGCGGCGGCGGCGGTGTCGTCCGTTTGGTCCAGGGCCACACCGAGGCAGTAATGTGCCATCACGTTTTTTGGATCGCATGCCAGCGCGTGTTCCCACAGCGTTTTCGAGTCTTGCCAATAACCCGTCTGCCGCCAGGTGCAAGCCATCAGGGCCACCAGCACCAGCGCCGAGCCGATGCCCAGCACCCAGCGCCGAATTGGCCACGATTCACTCAGCCGCATCGCGCCCCAAACCAGGGCAAGGTAAAGCCCGATTTGGGAAAGGTAGGTGTAGCGGTCGGCGCGGCAGTGGGCGCCCACGGAGCTCAACCCGAGCACCGGAACCAGCATTCCGACATACCAAAACCAACCGACGAAGAAGTAAGGATACGATCGGCGTCCCAGCACCGCGGCCGCCGTGATTGCCAGCAGCAACGCCACCGCCGCGGCGACTTGCCATGCCGGCCGGCCCGCCTCGGGATGCGAATAGAAAATCGAGAGCCCCACCGGAACGAAGAGTTGGCCCAGATAGGCGACGTACGAAATGGCCGCGTTGGCCAATCGCTCCGGCACGGTCAAGGAATCGGGACGCGTACTGTGAGTGAGGATCGTCACGACGGCCGCGGCGATCGCCAGCGCGAGCAGTGGCAGCTTGTCCAGGATGACGCGCCAAGGAAACGGCGCCGGCCCTGCGTTTCGCCCGGTGGGTGCCTGCCGCTCGCGCGGCGCGGCGGTCTCATGCCGCGTTTGGCCAAACCTTCCCAAGGGCCAATAGTCGAGCAGCAACAGCAGCGGCGGAAGCGTCACCAACATCGGCTTGGCCATCAGTCCCAAAGCGAACAATCCGACCACGGCCAGATAGCGCACCCATGAGTGGGGGTGGCGGACATACTCGTCGTAGGCCCCCAGGATGAGCATGAAGAACAGGCCATTGAGCATGTCGCGCCGCTCAGCTACCCAGGCCACCGATTCGACGTGCAGCGGATGGAGGGCGAACAACGCCGCCACCATGGCACTGGGCCCTAGCCCCCCGGTCATGCGCCACAGAACCAAAAACAGCGTCACCGTCGAAGTTGCGTGCAGCAACAGGTTGGTGAAGTGATGCCCGGCCGGATGTAAACCATAGAGTTGACAGTCGAGCATGTGGGA
>Ga0182024_10008261_pt1 | contig 22036 bp, 25 predicted proteins | sample P32metaG_FD_120480 | JGI IMG/M metagenome (GOLD analysis project Ga0182024, IMG submission 120480) | Permafrost microbial communities from Stordalen Mire, Sweden - P3-2 metaG (Illumina Assembly) | ecosystem: Environmental > Terrestrial > Soil > Wetlands > Permafrost | place: Sweden: Stordalen...
ACTACTTAAAGGCGAACGAGCCGGTCGCTGCTCAATCAGTAACCCGCTGGCGCAGTTTTCTTTGATCGCGCAGTAACTCCGGCTACTCGCAAGCACCTCCTCGCCCCGAGAGGACAATCAGTGAACTCCGAAAACGAATACACTCCCCCGAACGAAATGCCGCCGGCCCCCATACACCAGGTGCTGTTAGGGCAAAAGGCTTTAGTGACTGGCGCGAGCAAGGGGCTAGGCCAGGCCATGGCGATCGGCTTTGCACAAGCGGGCGCCGATGTGCTGGTCAACTACAGCTCAGATGAGCCAGGTGCCCTTCAGACCGTGAAAGCGATCGAGGCTCTGGGAAGAAAGGCCGTGGCTTTCAAGGCCAACCAGTCGCGTGAAGGCGAAGTCAAGGCGATGTTCGAATGCATGTTCAAAACCTTCGGCAGGCTCGACATTTGCGTCCCCAATGCCGCCATTCAACTCAACGCAAAAGTAGATGAGATGACCCTGGAGCAATGGCAAGGTGTGATCGATGTAAACCTGACCGGCATGTTTCTCTGTGCCCGCGAAGCGGTTCGGGCGTTTAAGCGCCAGGGCATCGATCGCTCCGTCTCATACGCCTGCGGCAAGCTCATATTCATGAGCTCGGTACATGACATCATCCCCTGGGAAGGCCACGCCAACTACGCCGCGGCGAAAGGCGGCCTCATGCTGTTCATGAAGAGCCTGGCACAGGAGGTGGCACACCTGCGCATCCGGGTAAATGCCCTCTCGCCCGGTGCGATCCGGACGCCGATGAATGTGGAGAAGCTGACGTCACCGGAAATTTTCGAGTCCACCCTGCTTAAGCTGATACCCGCGAAACGAATCGGCGAACCCGAGGACGTGGCCCGTGCGGCAGTGTGGTTGGCCTCTGACCAGTCAGATTATGTGCACGGCACCACCATCTATATCGATGGTGGGATGACGCTGTACCCGGGTTTTATCGGAGCGGGGTAAGCAGGAGCGTTTGTGAAGTTAGCGGCCTTCATCCTTACAGCGGCAATATTTTCGACAGCAGCCGGTGCCGCAACCATCACGGTGACGATCACCGGAACCACCGGTGAGATCCGGGTTGGCGAAGGACCCATCTTTGAACACAGGTCCTATACGCTCATTCCGCCCGGCGACCCGTTTTTGCTGACTTATACCTTTGACGAGGACAAAGGAAAGCAAACTATCCCGGAACTTAGCAGCGGGCTGATTAGCCAATCGGAGATAGAAAACACCAAGCTCTCCTCTCCTGGAACCAGCGCTACGCTCCAGATCGGCCGCGCGGTATGGGAGTTCGGATCATCCATCCGGTCGCAGGTAGTGATGAAGACTTCCGCAACCAGCAAGAGCGAACAGTTCGTTTACGTCGCCCAGGCGGGCGGTAATCGAGTCTCCGCTCAGATCGTTCCGGGAAAGGGCGGCTATTGGCCGAAAAATGGCGACTGGCGGGCGAGTTTCACTTCCGGTCCGCTCGACGGAAGTACTGCTTCCTTTGCGGCCGACAACGACCGGGTTTCCGCGTCGGGAAGTCTGACACCACTAAGCATCGCGGTCGCCGGCGTGGACATTGACGGCCAGTGGCTGCGCTATGCAACCAGTCCTGGTGGCGAAGGCCAATGGCAATTGGCTCATGCTTCGCCCGGCGGCGGCTACATCGTGGAACGGGTAACCCGCACCATCCTGGGGATCAGGGCGGACGGGTCGCCCATCACTCCTTCCTCTGTGGAGTACTGGCAGGCGTGGCAGGTTCCTGCTGGAGCGAACACTCCGGCAAATGCAACTGACGACTTCTCGAATACAGCCTTTGCCGGCGGTACTGGTGATGAAAGCGTATCTGCAGTGGCTCGTTTTTATGAAGGCCTGATTCTGCCACCCGCCTTTGGCGCGGGAAACAGCCCCTATGCGGGCGAACGCCTATCGTCGATGACCGATCCGAACTTATCCACCAGCAGCGCGACCCTGCCCGTCGTCACGAGCAGCACGCAGAAGTTTTGACTCGCGGCCTTACTGCGCCACGAAAGAGGCACCGATTGATTTCGCAAATCATCTCGCTCCCACCGACGCGCGGCATCGACCTGGGCACTCAAGTAAAGCCAGCCTCTCAACCCCCAACGGAACGATTGGACTCACTCAAAAAGAACGGTTTCGGATCAATGTTTTGAGCGCCGGCTTAAGGAAAGTTCCAAATAGAACTCTTTTCAAGATAAGCGAATTTGGTGCTAATATTGCCGCCGAAGTACTGCAGGGATGAACTATGAAAGCCAAAACAGAGAGACAGGAAATTTCTCGCAAGGTCGACAAGTACTGGGTTCCGATCATCGCCAAAACCATCGAACTGCTCGATTGCTTCGGCTCCGCTACCGAATCGTTGACGCTCGAAGAAGTTGTCAAAAGAACAGGGATTCCCCATACCACTGCCTACCGCATTCTGCACACGTTGGTATTGCGGGATTACCTCACCCAGTCCGGACGCCAGTACCGTCTCAACCGGTTGCGCAGGAGGCTTCGCTTCGGCTTCGCCAACCTTTCCAAGCACATTTGCATCGCGGTCGAGATCCAGCGCAGTCTGGAGAAGGCGACCGCCGCCGCCGGTATCGACCTGGTGGTTTGGGATAACGATCGCAACGCAGACACAGCCATCCGCAACGCGGAAGAGATGGCCGAAAGCAAGGTCGACCTGGCCATCGAGTTTCAATTATTCGAGCACGTCGCGCCAGTCATCTCGGATATTCTTTCGCGTTCGGAAATTCCTCTCATTTCCCTGGTGAATCCACATCACGGAACGGTGTACTTCGGCGTCAATAATTACCGTGCAGGCTTCTCAGCCGGGGTCGCGCTGGCAGACTACGCGACCAGGCATTGGAACTCTCAAGTGGACACGCTTCTGCTTCTGGAGTCGCCGCGTGCCGGCAGAACCATCCAGAGCAGGCTGGTGGGCGCCCTGCAGGGAGTTCAGGAGCGCCTCGGTCCGCTGCCGGAGAAAGCCATCGTCCATCTCGACGGTGGCGGTGACAAAACGACCTCGCAGGCAGCCGCGGCCGGCGCTTTCAAGTCACGATCAAGGAAAAAGGTCCTGGTAGTTGGCATCAATGATGAAAGCGCGATCGGGGCAGTGGAGGCTGCAAAGCAGGCAGGGAACGGTACGGATATTGCCATCGTCGGCCATGGGGGTAGCATGGAGATCATGGACGTTGTCGCCAATCCCGACAGTCCCTGCATCGGGACTGTCTTCTTTCACGCGGAACGTTACGGAACCGATCTGCTGAGCTTCGCCTTGCCCATCGTACGGGGAAGATCGGCGCCAGTGGTTCATTACGTGCCCCATGAGTTCATGGGAAAGGACGCTTTGGTGCGAACCCGACGCGAGGCCCTCGCCCGCCCCTCATAAGATATGAAGAAACTCAAGGTCGCCATCTTTGGAATCGGTTTCATGGGCAGGGTGCATACTGAAGCACTCCGCCGCCTCGGCAATGTGGAAGTGGTCGGTGTTGCCGGACGGACTGCCCCGGCGGCACGGAAGTTTGCCGACGCCCTGAGCATCGAGCGCGCCACCGGCAACTACCAGGATTTGCTCGCTGATCCAGAACTCAACGCCGTCCATATCTGTACTCCCAACGAACTCCACTTCCCCATGGCGCAAGCCGCGATGCAAGCGGGTAAGCACGTACTGTGCGAGAAGCCCCTGGCCTCGACCATCGCGGAAGCAAACGCGATGCTCGCCCTGGCCAAGGAAAAGGGCCTCGCGCACTGCACCCTGTACAACGTGCGCGCATATCCCCAGGTGCAGAATATGCGGCGCATGTGCGAGGCGGGCGAGCTGGGCAACGTGCAAGTGGTCCAGGGCACCTATTCGCAGGATTGGCTGCTCTACGACACTGACTGGAACTGGCGCATCGAATCAGGGCCCTCCCGCACCTTCGCCGACATCGGGACCCATTGGTGTGACCTGGCTGAACACCTCACCGGCAAGCGAATTACAGCTCTTTGCGCCGATCTCACGACCTTCCTCGACACCCGCAAGAAGCCCAAGGGCTCCGTCGAAACATTCACCGGCAAGACCCTGCAGCCAAGCGAGTATGACGAGGTCGCCATCAAGACCGAAGACTTCGGCGCAATGATTTTTGCCATGGGGGAGAAGACCAAGGGTTCGCTCACGGTGAGCCAGGTCTCGGTGGGACGCAAGAACCGCCTCTTCATCGAGATCTTTGGCACCCAGGCATCGGTTGCCTGGAATGCCGAATGCCCCGACGAGCTGTGGATCGGCCACCGTAATTCTCCCAATCAGATCGTGGTCAAAGATCCTTCCCTGTTGACCAATGGGGCTGCAAATTGGGCTGACCTGCCGGGCGGTCACAGTGAAGGTTACGATGACACCTTCAAGCAAATCTTCCGCCGTTTCTACAAGAGAGTCGCCGATGAGAACGCCCCCATCGAGTATCCCACCTTCGAGGATGGAATTCGCCAGATGAGGGTTCTCGATGCGGTGCTCGAGAGTTCGCGAAAGAGAGCCTGGGTTCCCGCAGTGGATTGAGCATTCAGTCCCGCAGAGCCTGCCCTGAGCTTGGAAATGGCATTGCGCATGGCATTGCTCGTGGCACTACTAACCCTTCTCGGCGCGGCACTCCAGGCCGCGACCCAGGCGACGCACGAACCTCCGCACAAAAAGTTTGCGGGAGACGCTGCCTGCCTGTCCTGTCATCGGGATCAGGGCACTTCTTATCTGCATACTTCGCACCATCTGACATCCCAGCCGGCCAACAAGGATTCCATTCTTGGCTCATTCCATGAGGGGTCAAACGTGCTGATGATCGCCGATCCGGCGACCGCGACCGACAACCCAGGCCTGTACTTCAAGATGGAGGCAAAACCGAACGGCTTCTACCAAACGGCGGTCGCCGGCTGGCCGGGCCAGCTCAAGACGAGAAGCGAACGGATGGACATCGTGATCGGTTCGGGCGCGCGCGGTCAGAGCTATCTCTACTGGCACGGGGACCGCCTGTATGAGCTGCCCGTAAGCTACTGGTCAGATGGTAGCCGGTGGATCAACAGCCCGGGCTTCAAGGACGGCACGATGATTTTTTCCCGGGCCGTCATCCCGCGGTGTATGGAATGCCACGCGACGTTCGTACAAGCACGCTCCCCAGACCCGCTCGGCAATCAGTATGACCCGGCGAGCCTGGTGACCGGGATTGCCTGCGAGCGCTGCCACGGTCCGGGCGAAGCCCACATTGCGCTGCACCAAGCAAAGAAAAACGCCACTCCGGTCGATTCGTCTCCGGAAGCCATTCTCAACCCCGCTAAATTTTCGCGAGACCGCCAGGTTGACCTGTGCGCGCTGTGCCACAACGGTATTCGCAGTGAAGAGTTGGTCCCGGCATTCTCCTACGTCCCGGGAAAATCGTTGGATACCTATCTGCATCCTAACGAAGGCGACTTAGCGGCGCATCCCGACGTGCATGGAAACCAGGAAGGCCTGCTCGAGAAAAGTCGTTGTTACGTATCCTCCCCGAACATGAGCTGCTCGACCTGTCACGACGTTCACCAGCCGGAGCGTGCGGCAGCAGCGTACTCCAACCGCTGCCTAAGCTGCCACCAGGTGGAAAGCTGTGGCATGTCAAAAACCATGGGACATAAAATCGCGGAGAACTGCATCGACTGCCACATGCCTGTTGAATCGACCAACGCCATCGCTTCTGAAACAGCAGGCCAGGTCATCCGGCCAAAGATGCGCAATCACTGGATTAAGGTTTACCGGTAGCGCTCCGATTTCCGGCGGCCGCTACGGCATCATCTCTCTTCGCGGTTCTGTTTTCCTTCGCTTTCTGCAGCGCGTTATCGGCTCCGAGACGCAGGAGTTCCGGCATTCTCGCGGTTGCGCCGGGACGCGCCGCCACCGTGGCAACGCCGATATTCACGGTGAGGCAGCCTTCGCCTTTCCCATCCTCACTGGGTGCAGAGCGGAGAAGCTGGGTCGCAGACTGCACCTTTGCGGCAACTCTGGCTGCCCCACCGATGTCGGTGGAGGGGAGAATGATTGCAATGTCCTCTGCGCCGTAGTGTGCGGCAAAATCGGTGATGCGCAAAGCGCCAATCACCGAGGCGGCGGCTTTGGCCAGACACGAATCATCTTCCCGATGTTGCCGCCAATCGTGGAACCGGCGAAAGTGATCAAAGTCCAGCAGCAGCAGCGAGATTTGCGAGCCTTCGCGCTGGGTGCGGTTCCACTCTCGCTCCAGCGCCTCATCAAAAGCGCGATGGGTGGCGAGCCCCGTGCGCGAGTCCGTGAGTTCCAATAGCAAGAGCTGCTCCTCCAAAGTCTTACGCTCCGTGATGTCCCGCATCACGACGATCGTTTCCCGGGGCGCGCCGGTAGCGGAGTCGCACATCACGCGATGTTTGACCTCAATCCACGCTACCGTTTCATCTTTCCTGCGCATGCGTACGGTGAGGGGAGAATCCTCCGGACCGGAAATCAGCCGGTCTGGAATATAAGAAGCATCTTCGGGAAGAATGAAGTCATCGAGCCTCTTGCCGGTCATCTGCTCCGGCTTCCAGCCCAGGACGCGAAAGGACGAGGCCGAAACGTAATGCAACACCGCATCGGCTCCGGCACGGCAAATCACGTCTGTGCTGTTCTCGGACAGGAACTGAAAGCTGGCCCTGTCTTCAGCTGACATAAGCGCCATTGGGCTGGCTTGACGGAATCGGCCCCCGAAGAGCTTCTATCGTGTAGCGTGTGACGGCCTGGCTAAGTTGGGAATCGATCTCATCGGCTATGGTCATCACTCCGACCAACAACACGCTGTAGTCGATGGTGGCCAGGTTTTTCTGCAAAGTGTGAAAGATGCTGCTCTGCAACATTCGGGACTCTTCGACCAACATAGCCGCGGTATAGCCCTGCCGGCAGCGGTTAGCACCGTGCTCGGCGGCGTTTGAGGAAGTGAGCTCCCTTGAGCCGATGGGCTGGCCAGAGCGGAGACGGGCTATCAATTCTTGAAAGAGCAGTGGCAGATGGCGGCACCGCTGCTCCCGGCTCATCGCAATCGACATGATGGTTGGATTCGTTTCAATACGGGCAAACCACTCTAGAATGGTGCCCTCGGCGGCGCGTTCCAGGACCGAGGCAACCGTCTCGATCCGCCTCTTGCCTTGTGGACCGCCGTTCACCCGCTCTTTGATGATCTCGATGAGCGACGCCAGCGCGATCGGCTTCACCAGAATCTCATCGGCTTGCTGCAGGATTGCCGCGACCGCGGCCGTCATCTCCGGAAATGCGCTCAAAAGCAAAGTCACTGCCGTAGGATTGGCATGCCGCATAGCGCTTACCACGGTGAGCCCGTCCCCTGCACCCGGCATGTGCAGATCGCTCAGCAGCACGTCGAATGGCTCCGGACCGCTAATCAGCTTCAGCGCCTCCGGCACACCGGCCGCGGACGTGACCAAAAAGCCAGACTGTTCCAGCGCTCCAGTCAGAGCCATGCGCACAATTTCATCATCATCGACGAGAAGTACCCTAATATCGTCCAAAATGTGTCTCTTATTGGGACTATCGGCGGGTACTCGTCAATACTTTAGCGAGCTGTGAGACTGTTTGAAAAGAAATCCAGAAATGCAGTTACCCCACTGCGGAAGAAGTCACAATGTTTCTCATTTGCCCCGGCCTTCCGCATGGAGGGTTGGCGCACGCGTCATGGTTGAGGCAAATGAGAACATCGATTTCCTTCAGCACAGCCTTACCGCATGGTTGTCGACCAGAACAGATACTTAACCTTGTATCCCTTGATCATTGCCGGTGGCTGCGCGGTGCCCCAGGCCTGGTGGTCCCACGAGATGGCCTGCAGTTTTCCGTGTACAGGCTCGAACACCATGGGAGCCGACGACGGCTGGCCTTCCGCCGCATCGAACGTCACTTTGATCTGGCGTCCGTCATCCTGCCAACGACCGAACAACGTAGTGGATCCCTGACCTGGATCCTGCGTAACCGTGGCTGATCCATCCACGCCCAGGCTTACACTCATGGACGGAGCTGTTTTAGGTGCACGGGTCACATAAATCCCGGCAAAGCCAGGATGAAAATTAGTGTTAGCGGCGAGTGCGGCCACGGGCGAAATCGACAAAATAGCGCCCGCCAGCAAAACGCGCAAGCCGGCAGCGGCTGATTTTTCAAGTATTCTCATTGCAACACAAGGCATAGCGAACGCTCCAGAACTGCAGGGTTTGTAACTTTGCTAATAGGAATGTACCCCGCCTACATCCTTCGGGGAATAGGCTTATGCAAAAGTTGCAGCCGAGGGTAACGCAGTCTGGATGACCATTGGTTTTCGGCTTATCGCCGGCGCCGGCATCTCATTAAAAGACCACCGATGCGGCGCAGTATTTTGCCCGCGTGTCCCCTGCGGACTCGAAGGACCTTTCGCGTGCCTTGCCTGTAACGGAATGAACCTGAAGCGCACTACTGATGACAGAACCATTAAGGCAACGATGGTTCTGAACACGATGCAGACCCTGTTTTCAACGCCCAAGGAGGGCTCGTGTCATGAGGTCTATTTCAGTGACCGCGGTGGTGATTCTCGTGCTGGTATCCATTGCGGCCTTCGCCCAGAAACCCGAGGACTTCTTCCGCAACACTGACATTAGGCCCAGCGGGTACATCAGTTTCTACGGGATGCCCACTCCGCCGGATGTTCCCGTGCAAAAGACAACTCTTCCTTCAACACGATCAGCCAAACGGTAACGGTGACGAATCCGGGGCTTTCAATTGGGGGGGCGCCCATCCCTGAACCTGGTACATGGTTTCAAGGATGGGATTCGGACTATGCTCCGAAGATCTTGCTCGCCAAACCGGCCAGACCGGCTTGTTGTGTGGGCTGCGCGCTATTGCCGGAGAGATGCGAGACGACGAGGGGAAGAACGACGGCGAGCACGCCGCTGGCAACTGCCGGAGAAATACCGGCACGCTGAGCAATATTTTCCATCATCGACTGGCCGAAACCCTGCTGGACCTGGTCCGGACTGATGGCTTTATTTTCTCCGGGGTTGACCCACGACTGCACCTGTTCGCCGAGGCCGTTTTGCTTTAGCTGATTAAGGATACCGTCCATTCCCCCAGGGTGCTCCTGCATCACCTGGCTGAGGGCATCGGCCACGCCATGATGTTCGGGAGAAGCTCCGCCGGCAATAGACGTCAAAGCATCGAGTAAGCCCATAATTGCTCCTTTGTAGTTGTGGGTCCGGATGTGCCGTGCGCCGGTTACGATTCAGCCGTCGCCATCAAGTTGCGGTTAGAGTACGCTGTTTGCGACATCTCTTCAATGTCCCTGGACGCCCTTTGCGGCATCCGCATCCAATCTTCATGGGAGATTTACCAAATGAAAGCGGGAGAAGGTGTGGTTGATCAGGTGGCCGGAGCGGTGAAAGACACCGCCGGATGGGCTGCCCAGGCGGTGGGCCAGACGGTTCACGATCTGAACCGCTAGCTCGCAGAACTCGGCCCCTGTCTGCTCTTGTGGATGGGGGGCCACATCTCTCCCTCAGGCTGATAAGAACGGGGCGCCAAAAAATCACATCGGATATGCCGACAGATTCAAGTCACCTGCAAGAACACATTGATGTGATCTTGAAGCACGAAGAAGAGTTTCTCGCGCGGCGCACTGCGGCTGAGCGAGTGGGTGACTTTTTTGGCGCGTTTGTCGGCAGCTTGATTTTTATCGGGATCCACGCGGTGTGGTTCGGAGCCTGGATCCTGATCAACACCCTTAACATCAGTCGAATTCCCCACTTCGATCCTGTACCTTTTCCTCTCCTCGACACGGTGGTCGCGATTGAGGCCATTTTTCTGGCCAGTTTCATCGTCATGAGGCAGAGCCGGCTGAGCCGCCGTTCCGACGAGCGCGATCACCTGATCCTGCAGGTCTTGCTGCTGGCGGAGAAGGAAATCACGGCTGTACTGCAAATTGAGAGGCAGCTAGCGGCTAAGGCCGGGCTCTCTGGAGTTGCAGAAGACGCGGACATAACACAGCTGAGCCAGAAGACTTCTATCGATGACGTGGCGCAGTCGTTGAAGGAGTCCATGCCCTCCGAGTGAGCTGCGGGCTAGCGCCCCTTCTTCTCCGGGTCAATGGGAGAAATTCCCGGACCTTCTTCGTCCATGGCTTCGACAACGCTGTCGTCGGTGGCGGGACGGCCATCGCGAACGCTTTGCGCTCCTAGAGAATGTTCGCTCCCGGCAGGTGCGGTGCGATCGATCTTGACGTCCCGGGGCCCGGTTTGATCCGCCACGTCATCGACGGGTCTCTTGCTTATTTTTTCCTGGTTCGCGGCCATAGCAAACTCCTCATGGTGCCAGGAAATAGGATGCGGGAACCGCCAGCGAGGTAAGCAAGTCGGTCAAATTGCTGGTAGCGTCATCGGGGATCGAACCCGAACTACTAAAATGCCCTTTAGAATCAATAGACCCAGCCGGGTTACAGCTGCAGCCGCTCTTCGGCCTGCTCAACGGCCAACCCCAGAAATTCCCATCGGCACGAGCGGTCAACCCAAGCTGAAATCCTCCATTGCCGCTGAAGACGTGCAGGAAGACTGTTGAATGAGGAACAAGCACCACCAAGCTGTCGGAAATATCAGTCCTCCTGAATCACGAGCGATCGCAGCAGACCGAGTACTCCGTCGGCTGAAGCTGCGGGATGCGACAAGGCAGTATCGAGGACAACAGCCATACTGGCAGAAGCGGCCTCGTCCGGAGGGGCAACATGAGCCATCGACCATTCAGGGAAATCTCTCTGACCGCCGGTTTGACTGCTGAGAACTGTGACCTCCCCATGCCGCGGATCGCGTTGTATCTTTTCGAAGATCTGCTCGATTGCCAGCTTCGGTCCTTCCAGTGCCTGTGCGAAATAGCTGGAATTAAAGAGTAGAGCGCCGGTCACATTCTGCTCTTTATTGTTTCGCCGCGCTGCCTGGAGAATTTGGCTTATCTCTGCATCTTGCTTAGCATGTTCTCCTTCAATCAAGTTCTTACTGCAGTAGATGATTTTGTAGATGTCACCGCTCATGGATCGCTCCGATCTAGACGTTGACTCGTCCGTGGTCCTATGGCGGCTTCATCGGCACGTCGATGAGAGAACGGTAGGCGTCCTCCGCAATGAGCCAGAAAGGCTACCCTTCCGCAGAAAGGACTCACCGGTTCATCGACCGATTGAAGCTTGCTTGGGGACCTGCCGATGTCTCTATTCCGGGCTATTCATCGAATGGGCCTGGTACCGCAAAGATGGGCTTTCTATCTCCGGGCGAACTTGCGCTGAACGCAGGTTTGGAGCGACGCATGATGGTTAGCACAAGCTATCCCTTGACCAATCTTGAAAGCCGGAAAAACTTTGCGGCCCAGGTCGCATCGATTTACGCAGAGCAACCAAGCCCAGCCTTCGCCGTGCTGGTGATTGGTATGGATCGTTTTAAGAATATAAACGAACTCTATGGCCATGCCTTTGGGGACGAACTACTTGAAGTAGGAGCTGAGCGGCTGCGATCCGCCTTGCGTGAGCAGGACGTGATTCTACGCTTCCACGGAGACGAGTTCGTAGTTTTGCTTCGGCCAAGCCGGTCGGCGGAACAGACTGGACTCGTGGGAGAGCGTCTCACGAATCTGCTGCAGCGACCCTATTTCATCAATGGTGTGGTTCTGAATGGCAGCGCAAGCATTGGTGTCGCCCAGGGCCCACGAAGCAACACGGAATCTGAGATCCTGCTGCAACATGCCAGCATTGCACTTCGCGCCGCCAAAGCAGCCGGGCCGGGTACGGTGTATTTTTTTGATGCAGCCATGGAAGAGCGGATCGCGACGCATCATGCCCTGGTGGGCGATCTCCGCAAGGCGCTTCTGCTTCATCAGTTCGAGATTCACTATCAGCCACAAATCGACATTCGGACGAGAGGGCTGATTGGATTGGAGGCGCTGCTCCGATGGCGGCATCCGAAGCTTGGCTTGATTTCCCCGGGGAATTTCATTCCGCTAGCAGAAGAGACGGGCATGATTGTCACGATTGGGGAGTGGGTACTGCGCACTGCGTGCAAGCAGGCGGCGAGCTTGCCATCGAACATCGTGGTTGCCGTGAATGCGTCGCCGCTCCAGTTCAAGAACGGTTTGTTTCTGGACTCTGTAAAGCGTGCTTTGACACTTTCGCGTCTTCCGCCGAACAGGCTAGAGATTGAAATCACGGAGGGTTTGTTGCTCCAGGACTCGCGATCTGTCTTATCGACCCTGGATGAATTGCACGGCGAAGGAGTACGACTCGCCATGGACGATTTCGGAACTGGCTACTCCTCCCTGGTGCAGTTGGCTAAGCTACCATTTGACACCATCAAGATAGATCGTTCACTCATCGGTATCGCTGCGAAAAAACGCGCCATTGTCCGTTCGATCGTGGTGCTGGGCGAAGGCATCGGCATGTCTGTTTTGGCCGAGGGAATCGAGACCGAGGAAGAACTTGATGCGGTCCGTTCCGATGGATGCGCCCAGGCGCAGGGTTACCTGTTCGGCAAGCCAACTCCAGCGAAGGATATTGCCAAGGTAATTGAAATGTTCTCGAAGGACTTAGATGGACGAAGAGTAAAGCCACTCTAAATTTCGTCCAGGCCCACTTGCCGTAATGTCTGCCTGAATTACGGAACAATACATCGACAGCACGGTAGCACCTCAGCGGCCTGGGCGGTTTGATCCCCATACTACCGCCGTGTGTGGCGCCGATGGCCGGTTCGACTTCTTGGATATTACCCAGGAAAGTACAACCTGAGGGTGGCGGCTCCTGGTTTGGGATCCTATTTCTCCCCGGGCCTCATACTGGTTGCTGGTGAGCGCCGAAAGCTGGACAGGATCATCCTTCCCTTTACCGCGAACAATGCCAACAATAAATACGCCTCTTACGGACAGGGAGCTGCGGGATACGCCAAGCGCTATGGAGCCGACTTCGGCAACGAAGTAAGCAACCGCATGCTCTCGGGCGCCGCCTTTCCGTCCCTCTTTCACCAGGACCCGCGTTATTTTTACAAGGGGATCGGCTCTCCGCCTTCCCGCTTTCTCTACGCAGTGAGCCGCGCCGTTGTGACACGCGGAGATAACGGTAATTCCCAGCCGAATTACTCTCGCTTGTTGGGATCATTCAGCTCCGGAGCCATCTCCAGTGCGAGACCAGAAATGATCGACACAACTACGAAATGCGATCATTTCATGCCCGCAGGGCTGTCAAATCGAATGGTAGCGTCATCGGGGATCGAACCCGAACTCTCCGCCTTGAGAGGGCGGCGTGTTAACCAATTACACCATGACGCCACGGTGGAATAAGGCAGGAATATCAGTATACCAAAGCAACGGCAGGCGAAACGCCGCAGTCTGCTTCTTGCTCACAGGCCTAATTTCCTTACCTCATCGTTGTAATACTTGCGGTAAAGAATGTCCCATTCCTGGCTGCCTTCGACAATGATCTTGCGCTGCGAGGCGATCTTCTGGCGTGCCGCCTGGTCGATTTTCATCTCTTCGGTTAACACCTTCTCCAGCGCCTTGCGCGCCTCCTGGCGGATGGTGTTTCGGTCATCCAGAAACTCGCACTCATCGATCTCGGCAAGCGTGTCGGCCACCACGTGCGCCAGCTTGTTGAGCTTGTCTCGAGAAAGTCTCACAAGACCGCCTTGTATTTCTTTGCCAGCTCCTGCTTGACCTTCTTGAACATCTCTGCGTAACTGGCGCCGGTGCGGCGCATGTCTTCCTGATAGGCGTCAAGGATGACCCGCACCTCTTCGTTGATGCGATCCTCGAGGGACAGCTCTTCCAGAATAGCGGCATTCACCCGCTCAGCGACAACAGCAACTTTGCCTGCCCGGATCATCTTGGCTGCGATCAATTGGTTGACCGTTTGGCGTGCCAGATAATTGACGTACTCCCGCGAAAAAATCATGTGATCTGACTCGGACTATAGCATATTTGACGCGTTTTCCCGGGTCGCGCCCAGCCCTGCAGCTGCACGATATGCGGTGCCATCGCGCGCCATTCTCAACCCGCCGCCCAGTATCCCAGCTGACCGGGACCGCATGAAGTTGGCTAACCGCATTGAGCCTTGCGGCAAATCCGAAGACATCTGCGACAATAGGAGGCGCGAACATGCAGCCTGACGACTTGATCTCTCTAAAAGATGACATGGTGGCCTTTATTGAAGGGCACGCCATGCGCCGCTTCCCTGGCTTTATCACCGAAGACCTGCCCACTGTTTTGTGGGAAGACGACGATAACCCCGACAGTTGGAAAGACTTCGTCGAGATGGCCAAAACCGCGTCGGCACCGTTCGTGACCATGAGCGAAGTCAAGCTGGAGAAAGAAGACATCGCGATGCTGCTGGAACAGATCCGCGACGATAACTTTCCCGACGAGGCGGCGGCGGAAGTCCATGAGGCACAGTACCTGGTGAACTACGTAGGCAAGATCGGATACATCCAGCTCGGCTTTGCCCACCACGGCATCCTCTTCGTGCACGAGAACGCTACCCCGTGGTACGAGCGCTACCAGCAACTGCTGGAGTTTGTTGAAGACTTCGGAGACGTGGTTTTCGAAGACGATGAGGACGAAGAAGAAGGGTGAATGCTGCCGGCTCCCCCGCAGTAAGCCCCCAGACGGTGCGTCTCAACCGCTGGGTTCTCCCCCAGGCCAACTCCGCTGCCGCCATCCTGGCGCAAAGCGCCGGGCTGCCGCTCATCGTGGCCGAGTTGCTGACGGAACGCGGAGTGCGCAACGCTCAGGAAGCCGATCTCTTTCTTCACCCCCGCATCGAACACCTGCTCGATCCTTACGCCATGCATGGAATGGCTGCGGCCGTCACCCGGGTGCAAGCGGCAATCGCGTCCCGGGAGCCAATCCTCATTTATGGCGACTACGACGTAGATGGCACCACCGCCATTGTTCTGCTCAAGACGGCGCTCGAGATGCTCGGGGGCATCGTGGATTTCCATGTGCCACACCGCCTGCGCGAGGGCTACGGCATGCAGGAAGAGGTGCTGGCAGCGGCAGCCGAGCGAGGCGTGCGCCTGGTGATCAGCGTCGACACCGGCATACGCGCGTTCGCCGCAGCGGAGGCCGCCGTGCGCTTGGGCGTGGATCTCATCATCACCGATCATCATCTGGCGCAGGATGTGCCCGACCTTCCGGGTCTGCCTAACGCGCTGGCGATCCTCAACCCGAACCAGCCGGGTTGTGAATACGGGTGCAAGCACCAGTGCGGCGCCGGGGTCGCTTTCAAGCTGGCACAGGCACTGCTCGAGGCATGGGACGCGGATCGAACGCGAGCGAAAATCCTGCCCTCCTTCCTGAAGATGCTGGCGATTGCTACGGTGGCCGATGCGGTACCGCTCCTGGGAGAAAATCGCGTCTTCGCCAGCGTGGGCCTGGAGCAGTTGCGCCGCCCCGCGAGCGCCGGGCTGCGCTCTCTGATGCAAGTCGCCAAGCTTGACCCAGCGCAACGCGCCCTGACCACAACTGACCTGGCATTCCGCCTGGCGCCCCGCATTAACGCCGCCGGGCGCATGGATGTAGCCTCCGAGGTGGTCGAACTGTTCACCACCCGCGATGCGGTTCGGGCGGGCGAACTAGCCGCCAAGCTCGACCGGCTGAACAGCGAGCGGCAACAGGCGGAAGCCGGCATGCTGGAAGAAATAGAACGCCGCCTGCGCGACGAACCTGCTTTCGCCGCGACCCGCTGCATCGTGATCGAAGGAGAAGGGTGGCATCGCGGCATCATCGGCATCCTCGCCTCGCGGGTGGTCGATCGGGCGCGGCGGCCGGCGATCGTGATCGCGATCGAGGGCGGTGAGGCGTACGGTTCGGGCCGCTCCGTGCCTGGGTTTCATCTGCTGCAGGCCATTGAAGGCTGCAAGGAACTGTTTACTCGCTTCGGCGGCCATGCCCACGCGGTCGGCTTTTCTTTGCCTGCTTCTCGGGTTGAGGAGCTGAAGAGCCGCCTTGAGACCTGGGCCTCGCTCAACGTAGAGGATGCGGCGCCCATCCTGCGCTGCCACGCGGTGCTCCCCCTGGATCAAATCACCGAAGCCCTGTACGGCTGGTTGCGCCGCCTGGAGCCGTTGGGAAATGGCAATGAGGAACCCATCTTCGTTGCTTACAACGTGCGCGTTTCCGCTCCGGCTCGCGCCATCAAGGATCGCCACGTGTGCCTGCAGCTGGCCCAGGGAGCGCGGGGCGCCAGTTGGTCTGCCCTGGGATGGGATTGGGCTGCGCGCGTCCAGGCGCTGGGCCTGGAACAGGGCTCGGTCATCCACATCGCTTACAAGCTGCGGCAAAACCAGCATCCGGAATACGGCGGCCTGGAATTAGAGATTGCCGATCTTGCCCCGGCCGGCTAGCCCGGATTCTTAACCGGTCCGTTGTAAACTCCGTTCATGCCACGCGGCCTGTTTGTGACCTTCGAGGGCCTGGATGGCTCCGGTAAAAGTACCCAGCTTCGCCGCCTGAAAGAGTGGTTGCAGGCGGAAGGACGTCCGGTAACGACAACCCGTCAGCCAGGGGGAACCCGGGTAGGCGACCGCATCCGCGCCCTGTTGCTTGATACCCGTACCGAGAGCCTCTCTCCACTTGCCGAGTTGGGCCTGATGTTTTCCGATCGTGCGCAAGCGATTGCGGAAGTGATCGAACCTGCGCTCCAGGCCGGCCACATCGTGCTGTGTGACCGGTTTACCGACTCCAGCGAAGCCTACCAGGGGGGCGGCCGGCAGCTGGGCAGCCAGGTGGTGCACGATCTCCATGCCGCCTTGTGCGGTGGGCTGCAGCCGGATCTGACCCTGCTACTTTTGCCGGATTTCGATCTCTCGCTCCAACGCGCGCGGCGCCGCAATCAGCGAGCTGTTGCGGCCACTGGAAAAGACGAAAACCGGTTTGAGACCGAGAGCGCCGCTTTTTACCGCCGGGTCTTCGATAAGTATCAGGAGATTGCGGCCCGCGAGCCTTTGCGTGTGGTCGCAATCGATAGCAACGGCTCCATTGATGAGGTCCACGAGCGCATCGTACATGTAGTACGAGGACGTTTGTAGGCTGCAGCATGGGCACAACCTATTCACCAGCATCGCCGCCGCCGTGGACCGTGCTGGAGCGCGACGGCTACCGCTATCCCCCGGGGCTGCAACTCAATCTGCCCTTCTATCTGCTGCGCCGCTTCTTCAAACCGGGAAATCCGATTGCGCTGTTTCAGCACCTCGCACAGACGTATGGCCGGATGGCCCACTACCGTCTCGGGCTCTCGCACATCGTTTTCGTCAATCAGCCGGATTTTATCCACGAGATCCTGATCAATCAGCCGCAGAACTTCATCAAGGAGCGAACCCAGCGGCGCATGAAGATTCTGCTGGGCGAGGGCCTGATCACCAGCGACGGGGAGATACACCGGCGTCAACGGCGCATTGCCGCTCCCGCCTTCCACCGCCAGCGCATTCAAGCTTATGGCGCCATCATGGTCGATCGCGCTGCCCACATGCGCGCCCAGTGGCAACCGCACCAGCCCATCGACATTGCATCGCAGATGATGCAACTAGCGCTGCAGGTGGTGGCGCGCACGCTCTTCAATACCGACGTGACCGACGATGTGCTGCAGATTAACGACCAGGTCAACGTGATCATGGAACTCTACAACTACCTGATTGCCTTGCCGCGCGCGGAAGCCTATATGCACTGGCCTCTTCCTGGCCTGATCCGCTTTCGCCAGGCGCGCGCCAAGCTGGACAAGGTGGTGCAGCGCATGATCGCCGAACACCGGGCGGACGGAGTGGACCGTGGTGATCTGCTCTCGATGTTGCTGGCGTCGCGCGACGAGGAGTCCGATCACTCGGGCATGACCGACGAGCAGCTGCGTGATGAGGTGCTCACCATTTTCCTGGCTGGTTACGAGACGGTGGCCAATGCCCTGACGTGGACCTGGTATCTGCTCTCGCAAAACCCCGAGGCGGAGGGCCGCATGCACGCGGAGATAGACGCTGTCCTTGAAGGCGGGCGGCTGCCCACACTCGAGGACATGCCGCGGCTGCGTTACACCGAGATGGTGTTTGCGGAATCCATGCGCTTGTACCCGCCGGCATGGGCCATGGGGCGGCAGTCGATCGCAGATGTAGAACTGGGGCCCTACCGTTTTCCCACGGGGACTTATTTCTTCTTCAGCCAGTACATCATTCAGCGTAGCCCCGAATATTTTCCCGACCCATTGCGTTTCGATCCCGACCGTTTTCTCCCCGAGAACAAGGCCGGCCGCCCGCGCTTCGCGTACTTTCCCTTCGGCGCGGGCGGACGGCAATGTATCGGAGAGGCTTTTGCCTGGATGGAAGGGGTTCTGATGCTGGCCACCATGGCCCAGACATGGCGGCTAAGGTTTGTCCCCGGGCAAACCGTCGACGTGCAGCCGAAGATCACGCTCCGCCCCAAATTTCCAATGATGTTCGTGCCCGAGCCGCGCTAGACCTCTGGTCTCTGTATTCGCAAAGCATCCTGGGTGCCCCATATCTCGCTCGTTTTTCGCGAGATGTGGGATTCCACGAACCTTGACGTCCGTTGCGCATAGGGTGAAAAGCTCGTAGGTGAAGGTTCGTGGTCTCCCACATCTCGCGAAAAACGAGCGAGATGTGGGGCACCCGGGGTTCTCAGCAAGGACAAAGTCGAAGTTTGAAAGCTCCTTCCTTCTTTTGCGGCTCTTCAACTCGTACCGACAACGATTTGCTAGTCTCGGTATGTGGGCTTCAACCAGTTTGCCGGGAATCAAGCGACCGTTCGCCATCTGCGGGAGGCGATTGCGGCTGAGCGCATGCCGCCCGCGCTGATCCTTGCCGGCCCTCGCGGAGCCGGCAAATATACCCTATCCATCATGCTGGCGCAGACCATGGCCTGCCTGCAGCATCCAGTCACCGATGGCCTGCCCGATTTCTGCGGAGTCTGCAGCAACTGCACCCGCATCGCTCTCTCCATGCCGCTCTCGGAACGAGTCGGCGAAGCGATTGCCGCGCGCGAAGAGTTGCGGGAAGTAGATAAGAAAGACACCCGCATCCTCATCCAGACGCACCCGGATGTGGTCGTCATTCCCCCCGACCCACCCCAGTTGCTGATCAAGTTGGGCCAGGTGCGCAGCGTGATCCAACGCATTTACCGGCTACCCGCCGACGCACCCCGCGCGGTCTATATCTTTACCAGCACCGCCTTCATGAAAGAGGCAGCCAATTCCCTGCTCAAGATTCTCGAAGAGCCACCCGCGTACGCACACATCTTTCTGCTGGCGGAAAATCCGGGCGAACTTCTGCCGACCATTCGATCCCGCTCCAGTATCTTTCGGCTAGGCGCGCTGCCGCCGGAACAGATCGAGGCGGTACTTGCCGAGCAGCGAAAAGACTGGAAACCAAACCAGCGCGCGCTGGTCGCACGGCTGGCCCAAGGCGCGATCGGCCAGGCACTGGGTTTCGATCTGGAAGGTTATCTCGGCAGCCGTCAGGACGCACTGGTGATGCTCTCAAACGCCACCAGTGACGGTACCTCGCGAGCGCAGGAGACTGACTACGGAGCCCTCTTCCGCGTAACCGAGACCTACCGTGCGGGCGCTGAAGGACAGCAAAAAACCAGTGCCCTGTTGCATGCCTTCGCGAGTCTGCTCGAAGACCTTCTGCTGCTGCAGGCGGGAACCGGCCATCTCATGCGCAACATCGATTTGAAGGCCGAGTTGACCCGCATCTCGCAAACCGTCGATGTGGGATGGATTGAGAACGCTGTCCGCGGCATGGACCAGGTAGAGCAAGGCATGCGGCGCAACCTGCTGAGGTCGCTCGCGCTGGATTCTTTCGCCGTCGGGCTGGGCCGGTCTTGATACACGCCATTTTCCGCCAATCTTGACAGATAAATCCAAAGGGCCGCATTCTGCATCCTACCCACAAGAACTTCACAACAAGACGATGGCCGACTCTTCTGCAATTCCAGTGCGCGGCATTTATGATGCGCGTCCGGCAAAGGCGAAGAGCAAAGTTGATGGAGCAAATCCGTCGATTTTGCCTTCCATAAGCCCGACGGGCCCACGCAAGCTCGTACGTCCACACCTTCCGCTGGGTACAGGGCGATATCCCACCCGAATATCCGCGATCTCTTCTGCCTTCACCAACCACACACGGTTGGATGCCGCAGCAGTACGCGGGGAGAGCTCTCACGCAGAGGCGTTCTACTTTCAGAAGCAAATTCACAGCCGAACCGTGATGATTTTTGTTTTGGAAGATGGGGAGCAGATCGAGGGCATGATCGAGTGGTATGACCGCCATGCGATCAAAGTGCGGCACGGCGCACTGCGTACGCTTATTTATAAGGCGGGCATCAAATATCTGTATAAAGCGGCGGATACCAACCAGATCAACGGGCGGCCTTGACCAGACGGTCGCGAATGGCGACGCCGAGGCCATGGTCTTCCGGCATTGGGCAAATGATGACGGTCGCTCCGCCTGCATCCAATTCCCGCAATCCCGCAAACAGGCGACGCGCGAGTTTTTCCTGGTCTTCCGGATCGCCCCATTCATAAACCAGGTAGGGCCCTTCGTTGACGAGGACGGTGGGCAACATCACGCCGACCATCTCCCCCGCAGCCTGCAGCTCTGTAGCGAGACTTAATAACTTTTCCCTGTCGGCATTCTCCAGCAACAGCAGCCGTGCGCGCGGAGAGTAGTGCTTTAGTCCTATGCCCGGCGAGGCTTGAGGTCCCGATATACCGTCCTGCGGCTCACGGTAGGCAATCATCGAAGGGCAGAGGGACTGCAGCTGTTGCAAGGTCACCATTCCCGGACGATAGAGAACTGGCGGCTCCTCACAGACATCGACCACGGTTGACTCGAGTCCCAGGGTCGCGTCCCCGGAATCGATCACGGCGTCGATGCGGCCGTCGAGGTCCTCGAGGACAAACTCCGCGCGCGTGGGGCTTGTTCTGCCGAAGGAATTCGCGCTGGGCGCTGCGACGGGAACTCCCGCGAGCTCGATCAATTTCCGGGCCACTGGGTGCCGCGGCATTCTCACTCCGACCCGGGTGCGCCCGGCGGTCACGATGGCCGGCACCTGCGGGCCTTTGGGCAGCAATAAAGTTAAAGGCCCGGGCCAGAATGCTTCCATCAATAAGCGGCCCTTGGGGGGAATGTCCACTGCGACCATGCCCAACTGCTCGTGGTTGACGATGTGCACGATCAGGGGATCCCACGAAGGCCTCTGCTTGGCCTCAAAGATAGCTTGCACCGCCGCCTGGTTGAGAGCATTCGCGCCCAGTCCGTAGACGGTTTCGGTTGGAAACGCTACTGTGCCTCCTCGCCGCAACAGCTCGGCTCCCTGAGACAACGATGCCATCGAGTCCGGCGAGTCGATCGCGTTGGCATCGACAGCCAGCCGCAGTGTTTTATTAACGATCACGGTGTCATTTTCCCATGGGGTGCCAGCCTGGTATAGACTCCGGCCTATGCAGGCCATGGAAACGGAAGTAAAAATTCGAGTGGCGGACCGCGAAGCGTTGGAGCAGAAGCTACCGGCGCTTGGATTTGCGCGCGTCACCGAGCGCACCCTGGAGCGAAATACGCTCTATGACACACCTGATCGCAAGCTCCGCAACTCGCGCCAGATCCTGCGCATTCGGCAGTACGGGAACAAATGGGTGGTCACGCACAAGTGCGTCCCCGCGGGCCTTACGGAAGAGGGCCCGCACAAAAATCGGGTGGAAACCGAAACCCTGGTTGAAGATGGGCCGGTGATGGGGAAGATCTTCGAGGCTTTGGGCTTCGGCCCTGTGTTCGTCTATGAAAAATGGCGTACGGAATGGGCGGACCAGGAGGGCCACTGCGTCATCGACGAAACGCCGCTGGGGGTTTACGCGGAGCTCGAGGGTCCAAGCGAATGGATCGACGCGACCGCGCGACGGCTTGGCATTAGTGAAAGCGAATTTATCACGCTCAGTTACGGTCGCATTTTCGAGCTATGGCGGGATCAGACTGG
>Ga0182024_10008262_pt1 | contig 22036 bp, 19 predicted proteins | sample P32metaG_FD_120480 | JGI IMG/M metagenome (GOLD analysis project Ga0182024, IMG submission 120480) | Permafrost microbial communities from Stordalen Mire, Sweden - P3-2 metaG (Illumina Assembly) | ecosystem: Environmental > Terrestrial > Soil > Wetlands > Permafrost | place: Sweden: Stordalen...
ATTTCTTTTAGCTCCGGGTAATGCCGAGTTCACGGGGTGATTCTTCAGAACGCTGAAGAACCACCCCTTTTTTATTTCTTCGACTCGGCATTATCAGAGGCTTTGCAGGAATGCCATCAGTTGGGGATGGCCGTCCAGTGAAAACAGCGTGGCCTCCCAATCTTCGCGTGGATAAAGAAACTGGGCCACGGCATCGCGGGTGATCGCTCCAACCGCCAGTGCCTGTTCCATTGCCCGTCGTAACTGGAGCAACGAATGCTTCTCCAGCAGGCGGAGCACTTTGATATACTCTCGCGTGCCGTCCCCGTCCCATTCAGCCTCCAGTCGACGGCGCAAAAGCGCAAAACACTCCGGCAACGTCCAACCCATCAGCGGCCGGGCATGATCCAGTGCTCCCGGCTGGGTCTCCAGCAACACCAGATAATGCAACGGTTCGAAACAAACCTGCTCGTCTTCCCAGATCCGTGCGTGCCGTGCGATTTCGCTGCCGTTGCCACACAGCACGACACGGTCAAAATCCACCTTCCTTTGCTTGCAAACGCCAAAATCGCAGCGGGCCGGCGGCGCTATTGGTCTGAACATATTGCAACGGCAAAAATCCGCTGGTGCCGTTTAACGCGGCAGCCACGCTCCAATTGGTGCTGGCGAGATTGGTGCTCCACTGGACTTGATAGCCCCAGCCAGGCTGCGCATTCCACAAAAGCGCTACATTCTGATTTTGATTCGTCAAATTCAACTGCAGCGTCGGAACGTAATTGAAGTAGGCGGCTTCGTTCCATTCCAGCACACCCATGGGCGAGGCGGTGTTGCCGGGATCGGTGTAACCCTCGCCGTCGCTGGCGTGATATACAAAGTCCAGCAAGTTGTCGCGCTGCCAGCGCGCGAGATCAATCACCGGCTCGTAAATTCCAAGATTGTCCGTCGTCAAATCGAATGTCGTCCAGTTCGTGCGCGCGGGGTCAACCGCGTAGGGCAGCGAGCAGGCCACGGTCAGGCCGTTGCCGCCGGAGTTGTCGCGGTAAACGACAATGATGCGGTTTTGTTTGTCGCAGACGACGGCAGGCCGGCCGAGGTCGTGCACGGCGGCGTCCAATTCCTCGGTGCCGGGCGGATCATTGGTGCGGAAGGAAATTTGCCGTGTCTGCCAGACGCCGTTGGTGCCGGGAAACACCACCATGTATTGACGCTGATAGTTCGTGGGCGAACCCGGCGCCCACCATGTCGCGATGACCGGATTGTTGGAGGCGTCGAGGCACATGCCGGCCTGGTTGATGAGGCTGTAGTTTTGCGGAATGGAAACCACCGGCATGGAGAACTGATTGGTGTCGCTGGTGCCGCCGTTTTCACAAATTGGCAGATCATAAGTCGTGCCGCCAAAACGCTGCCAGGTCACGCCGCCATTGGTGGATTTGCCGTAATTCAAGTCATGGTTGGATTCGTAGGCTGGAGTCTCGCGCCAGCACCAGGCCAGATAAAGATTACCCGCCGCGTCCAAGCACGGCATGTTCGGATAAGCGTTGTAATTGGTTGCGGATGACCAGTAGCCCTTGATGAATTGTGCGTTGCCGTTCACGTTCGTCCAGGTCTGCGCGGCAACCGACCAGCAGTCAAGGTAAGTGTCGCCACCACCGGAGCCGCCGCCGGGGCCGCCCACGCGATACAAATAAAGCAAATCGCCGTTCGGCAGATTTAGAAATTGCGGGTAAGTCACTTCCGTTTCAATGCTGCTCACGCCGGTCAGCGTGCCGAGGTCGGCGGTAAAAGCAATCGCGTTGGTTCCCGTCACCGGCGCGGTGCTGCGCGCATAATGCGGCGGCGTGGCGTTGTGCATTCCCCAGGAGAGGTGCATATAATTGCTGCCGTCAATCCCGAACGCCACCACGTCGTGTCCGTCCGTGATGTCGTCCGGCGTGAACGTGGTGCGAAAAATCTGCCAGACGTTTGTGCCGACAGTGCGACGCGCGATCCAGATGGTGCCGTTGTAGGCATAGGAAGGATTCGTCTCGTGCTGGCCGTAATACCCGAAGAACTGCTGGTTGCTCACGGTCATCAATCCCGAACAGATGAACGAGCTGGAGTTGATGCCTGACGAACCGGCGTAAGCGTAGCCGCTCGCGGCGGCGTTCGTCCCGTCAAAAACCGGCGTGAGCGTCACTTGCGGGCCGTTGAGCGTGAGCGTCACCACCGCGCTGGCCAGCGACGACTGGCTGTTGGACACGACGACGAAGTAACTGCCCGCATTGATGGCGGTTAGTGGCGTGAGCGTGAGCATGCTGTTCGTCGCGCCGGCAATGGGGCCGGCGTTTTGATACCATTGATAAAAGAGCGGCTGTGGGCCGGCCGCGCTGACGCTGAACACCGCTGTGCTGGCGTAGCCTGCCGTGACGCTGGCAGGTTGCGTGATGATGGCCAGGTTGGTGCTGGCGAACAACATTCCCATTGCCGGCCGCGCCACGCTGCTGATGCGCACCTCGTCAATCTTTCCCAGAAAGTTCATCACGTCCGCGCCCGTTCCGCCGCTGGGATTGCGCGCGCTGTTGCCGAGGCTGAAAATCGTCGTTGAATTATTTATGCCGGGCAGATCGGAAGCCATGTTCGTTCCGTAAATGCAGTCGGCGTTGGTGCGGCTTGGGTCCAGCAGCGTCCAGTAAAAAAGCAAATTGCTCGTGGTGTTCGCGACGCCGTTGTAAGTGACGGCGACGTGATACCACGCGTTGGAAACAATCGCGTCCGGCCCGTTGGTCGGAATGGGCGCGCTGGCAATGCTGGTTGTCCCGTTGACGAATTCGATGCCGACAACATTTGTGTCCCGGCTAAGTCCGGGCGCACCCAGGCCCACCGGATCAAGGCGAAATTGAAAGACGCGGGTGCCGCCGGAATTATCGGCATCGCAATCCATGATTTGAAATGTCGCACTGCGTCCGGAACTGACGTAGTTGTTGGTCGGATTAAATTCGACGTGAACCAGAGCCTCGTAAGTGAACGCACCGTCCGCGCCGGCGTAGGTGAAGGGAATGGCATTGCCGACATTGCCCGAACCGCTGGGAAAAATCACAGCGCCGGTGGTGGTCAGGGTGCCGAAGCTGATGCAGTTCGTGAAACTGACGGCACTGTTGGAGAATGACGCGTTGCCGAGCGTCGCGCCGCCGATCACGTAGGCCAGATCCGTGCCGCCGGGCGCGGCATCCACGCACGGCGTGGAAGTTTCATCCAGATGCCAGAGATGCAGTGTGGCGGAATCCGGCGTGTAAGGCTGGATCGCCGCGTTGGCCGCATGCGGAAAAAAGAGCGCCAGCGCGAACAGCAAACCCAGCACGCACTTTTCCCAAAGGCGGGACATCCGGTTTGCCGTGCTCAAAGCTGAGGCGTTGCATTTCACGGCGAAAGAGATTTTACGGCGAAAAACTTTTTAGATGCATCAATTGGGAAATTTGGTCACGCTGGCCAGCGGAAGCGGAAACGTCCCCAAGTCGCTCTGATAAAAATAAAAATTACGCGTTGCACCGTTCGCGCTGTCAAAATTATACATGGTCTCCGCCTTGTTCCACGAAACCGAACCGTCCGCGAAACCCTCGTTGCCACCCGCCGGAAGGTTTCCCGACGCATTTTTATGCGCGGGCAGGCTTGGAATGGCGGCGGTTGGAGATGGATCGCCCCATGCAACCGTCCCGGCGGTTGTCGTAAACTTGAGGATCAAATCCGAGACCAGCATCCATTGTGGTTTGCAAGTTGTCGTCTTGATGGGACTCGCCGACGAATATGAAGTGCCATTGCAAGTCCATTTGGCAATTCCGCCGAAATATGCGTAGCCAAAAGCCCAGACGCCCGCACCGCCATATTGTGGAAACATTGGCCGGTTGGGGCAGGTCCAAATCGTCGGCACAACTGAACCGGTAGCTGCGCTATTAAGATTGGTGGAAAATCCCAACACTGTCGCCTGCCCCAGCAGCGTGCCATCAAACTCAAATGGGTTCTGCTGTCCCCATCCCGTGTTGTAAGACGCGGGTTCAAAATTGTCATTGTAATCGCCCGCGTACATGATGCTGGCGACGCCGATCTGCTTCAAATTGCTCAGGCAAAGGGCGCGTTTGCCTTTTTCCTTGGCCGCCGCCAGCGCGGGCAGAAGCAGCGCCGCCAGGATGGCAATGATGGCGATGACCACCAGCAGTTCAATCAATGTGAACGCCTGGTTTTTTTGAGAGTTCGTCATTTTACAAATCTCGTTTCATTTATCATTGCCGTCATAATGCTGCGGAGTGAAAGCTTTTCGCTTTCATCCCGGCTGTGGTGACTTTCAATTACCCCTACGGGTAAATCAGGCGGTAGAACACTGTCGGCTGGTTCGCGTTGATGGTGATGTTCGTGCTGGAGGCGGTGCCGGGAGTCACATCCGTCCAGTTGGTGCTGAGGCCGGTGGTCAGGCTGTTGGTCTGCATCTCCAGCCTCCACGATTGACCGGCCGGCCACGAGAGATTCAAGGTGGCGCCGCTCACGCTGTTCGTCAAGTAAGCCGGGCCGCTCGGTCCTGGTATCGCCACCAGCAAACTGCCGCTGCCGGTGATGTAAGGTGAAGCCGTGGTGCTGTTATAAACTCCAGGACCTGCACTTATGCCGTTCGTCAAAAAACCAGCCACCGTGTTCGTCACCGAGAAATCCAACTGCAACGTGGCGCCATTGGTTACCGAGACGGTTGAGTTCGTGAATAGTGTGGGCAGAGCCAGTTCGAGCGTTCCGCCATTCACTGTCGTGTTGCCGGTGTAGGTGCTAGTGTTGGTCAACACCTGCTGGCCGGAGACCATCACCAGCGACAGGTTGCCAACGATGTGGCCACCGAAGGAAAAGTTGTTGCCCACGCCGAGGTCGAGAGTGAGTGTTCCCGCCGTGGCGCTGCTGTTGGTGACGAATGAGATGTTGGCGTTTGCGGGAGTGACCGTGTTCTTGAGACCGGCCAGCCTTTGACTGAAACCATTCAGGTCGAAGTAGGCCGCGCCATTGCCGGCGAGATCCATGACCGCATTGGTGGTGATGCCGTTGTTCGCGCCAATGCTGGTAGTGTTCGCGCGCGGCTGGATTTCCGTGTAATAACTGCCGCCGCCGGAGAAACGGAGGTTGCCCGACCGGATGACCATCGGTGTCGCAGCCGGCATGGTGATGGAGCCGGGAACATTCAAATAACCGGAAGAAGTCGGGCCGATAAAATGTCCGCCGCTTATGGCGATGTTGTTAAAAGTAATCGGTCCGCTGACCGTGGTCACGGTGCCGTTGGTGTTGTCCGCAGTCATCAGGAAACCCAAGGCGGCGCCGGGATTCACCGTTGTGGCCGTGAAGGCGTTGGTGATGTTCAAGCCCGTGCCGATGACAAAGCGACCGCTGGTTGTCGCCGTAACCGGGCCGCTGCCCAACGCGCCGTTGGTGTTCACATTGACGACGCCGGCCGTGAGGGTGGTGCCGCCGCTGTAAAAATTTGTGCTGTTCAGATTCAAAGTAGCGATACTCGCGGTCAGGGCGTTGGTGCCCAAACTCACCGGGCCGCCAAGAGTCAGTGTTCCGCCGCCGACAATCGTAAGGGCGTTGCTGGCACCGGCGATGCCTGCGGCGTTGGTCAGCGTGAGCGTCGCTCCGCTGTCAACGACGATGGTGGTGTTGGTGGAAAGCGTCAACGCGCCGCCGAAGGTCGTCGCCCCCGCGCCGCCTTTGCGCAACGCGCCGTTGCCGTCGCCGACGCCGCTCAAGATCAATGGCTCGGCACCGATGTTCACGTTGGCCGTGATGTAAACCTGGCCGCCGCTGTTGACCGCCGTGCCGCTGGACTGGCCAAAGGCGGCGCTGGTGGTGGCGTAAAGAATGCCGTTGTTGACCACAGTGCTGCCGGTGTAATCATTGTTCACCGAGGTTGGCGTGACCGAACCGGTGCCGTTGTAAATGAAGCTGCCGGTGCCATGCAGGTCGTTCGCCACGCTGGGGCCGTCAGTGCGGTCGAAGGCCAGCGTGCCGTTGTTCGTCACCGCACCGGTGCCGAGCGAGCCGTTGGCGTTGGCGTTGCCGATTTGAACTGTGCCGTTGTTGATGATTGTTGGGCCAGAATAACTGTTGGCCGTTTCGAGAATCAGCGTGCCGCTGCCGCTCTTGTTCAAGCTGGTCACGCCGGCAATCCCGCCGCTGCCGGTGAAGTCATAAGTCTGCGTGGCATTCACGGCCAGCGAGCCGGGTGAGTTGACGGTGGTCAGATTGATAACCGGCGAATCGGAACCGGTGTCATTGAAAGTCGCATTGTCGCCGTCATAAAAATAATCGCGGCTGAGACTGCCGGTGTTCGTCCAACTCTGGTAGCTACCCGCATTGTCCCAGCCGTTGTTGATGCCGTCGCCAAGCCACACAAGGTTGCCCGGCACGCCGGCCACCACCAGTTCAACCGTCTTGTTGACCGTGTCGTTGCTCAAGACAAGCGAGTAGCGGGGATTGCTGGGCAGCGTGATCGAGGCCAGCGTCGTGTCGCCCGAAATCGTGCCGTATTGGATGAGCGTGTAAGTGCCGGTGGCCGGCGAGCCGTTGAGGAAATTGAGCGCGAGCGTCGTGGAACCGGCGACGTTCAGATTGCCGCCGACCACGATCAAATCGTTGGTGCCGGCGCCGATGGCCGTGTTGTGGGCGAGGTCGAAACTCAAGGTGCCGCCGGACGACAAGGTCAGGTTGGTGGTGACGGTCAGCGTGCCGGCCGCGAAATTGCCGCCGGGATAAATCAGGCCGCCGGAGGCCGTGTCCACAGAACCGTTCACCGTGCCATTGCCGGCGAGATACTGGCCGGAGTTCAGCGCCAGCGGGCCGCCCAGCGCGCTCGCATCCAGTGTCGCTCCGGCGCTGACAAGGAGATTCGTGCTGGCGAGCGTGGTGCCGCTGGCCAAAAACACCGTGCCGGTCTGGATGAGCGTGCTGCCAATGTAGCTGTTCGCGCCGTTGAGCGTCAGGATGCCGGTGCCTTGCTTGGTCAACGAAGTCGTCGCCGTGATCGCCGCGCTGATGGTCGTATTGCTGCTGCCAAGAACCGTCGTCACGCCGCTGGCCCCGGCGCTGGTGATGCCATTAACTGTGAGGTTGGCGTTGGAGGCGTTAAGCGTCAACGTGCCGGCAGTGCTGATGAGGTTCATAGGGCCTACCGACAGGGAATAGCCGTTGCCACCGGTAATGTTAAAGGTGGAATTGAGCACATTAAAACCGGCTGGCGCAAAGGTAATGGTGTTATTGGCACCCGCTCCGGTGACCTGGTTCACGTCCCAGGAATTGGTGCCATTGCCGACGCCGCCCAGATTTGCGCCGCCGTTGAACGTCACGCTGCTGTCGGAGCGAAATTGGATCGTGGAGCCGACACCGAAAGTGTTTGCAGCTGTTGAAAGCGTCCCCAGGGCATAGCTGACACCGCTGACGATGTTGCTGGCATTGGCTTGAAGCTGCAACGTCGCGCCGCTGCTGACGGTGGTGGTGTTGGTGACGCTGGCCTCGTTGCCTGCCAGGGTGAGTGTGCCAGCACTCACGGTGGTTGTGCTGATGTAGGTATTGGTTCCCGTCAGCGTCAGATTTCCTGCCCCCTGCTTGCTAATCGGGTTGATGGTGACGCTGATGGGGCCGGAAATCGTCTCGGCGCTGGCATTGCTGATGATTAGCGGACTGGCTTCGCTGGATGAAGTTTTAATCCCGCCGGTGAATGAATTCAGGTTTCCAGCCAAGGTCAGGGAATAAACCGGAGTGACAACACTGGGGCTGCCCATGTTTATGGTCCCGGAACCGCTAATGCTCGCCTTAACTAAAATGGGACCATTACCCGTAAGAAATACAATGCCATTGGTGACTATGGTGGCGTCGCTGTTAACCGTGATGGCTCCCGCCAAGGTCGCAGTTACGCCGGCGGTGCCGCCATTTTGAATCATGCCGAAATTGGTCACGATCAAGTTGCCTACAGTGATGATCTGAGCGCCGCCAGTGGGTTGCAGATCAAGACGACCACCGCCTGCAACCGTCGTGCCCGGCCCGCTTAACTGCAACGAATCGCCCCCGAAAGTATAGGAAGTGGCGTTATTCGGAGTTCTCATCATATAAGCTGTAGTCGTGTCATAATTAGTTCCTGGGGTTGGAGCCGCGCCATCATTCCAATGTCCGGCACCATTAAACGAGGTGGTAGTGGCAGAAGACGCATCGTTGGCTGTCAGCGTGGCGAGAGGTTCGGCGTGGGCAAACGCGGGGGCGAACGCGATGGTCATCAAAATCAACAGGCGTGCGGTGATGGCAAGTTTCTTTTTCATACAAGTGTTCATTTGGTGTTCAGGATTTACCGGCTGATCATTTACAATCAATAAATCTGGCGCATAAAACAAACTGCATTGAGGCTGTAAAAATCATGCGCTGGAGTTCAGTGATAATGTGTGAAGGAACCTAACATGCGCGGAAGAAATTACATATCCCGTAAACAGGGGATGCTGCCATTGCGGCATCTTCCCGCGTTTGCCCAAAACCAAAATGCCGGACTGGCGGGTTTTTAAGGATTGGCGGTGATGTATCGCGCTATGGCCTGCGAGCGCGAACGCACATGCATTTTTTCGTAGATGTGTTTCAAATGGCTGCCCACAGTTTCAACGCTTAACGAAAGACTGCTGGCGATTTCTTTATTGGAATAACCCTTGGTGAGCAAAATCAAAACTTCTTCTTCACGCGCGCTCAAACGAACCGTCTGCCCGGGCGATTTTGGCGGGCGGCGGAAGGACTCGACCACCCGCCGCGCAATCTCGCTGGTCATCGGCGCGCCGCCGTGCGCCACGTCCAGCAACGCCGCGCGCAAATCCGCCGGCTTGGTGCGCTTCAATAAAAATCCGTCCGCGCCCGCCGAGAGCGCCATGAAAACCAGTTCGTTGTCGTCCACGCCGGTCAGCATCACGACCTGCGTTTTGGGGAGCAATTCCTTGAGCCGCACGGTGCATTCGATGCCGGACATCCGCGGCAGAAAAATATCCATCAGGACAATGTCGGGACGAAGCGATGGAACGATCCGCAGCGCTTCCTCGCCGGAGCCGCAAACGCCCGCGCACGAGAAATCCGGGAACGAATTGATCAGCCGCGACCAACTGGCGCGCAAATCCGCCTTGTCCTCGACCAAAACAATTTTCAACAACGGCGTTTTCGGGGCGGCGGGTTCGATTTTCATTGCGGATTTTTCTTGTTGGTTTCCGTGGCGGCAGATTCGGCGGAGGGGGGCAGTTCGGCTTTGTCCAGTTCATCGTGTTCGCGCCGCAGCCAGCGCAATCGGGGGCGCGAATGTGTGAGCGGCAGATTGAATTCAATCCGGCAGCCCCTGCCCGGCGCGCTGTTTATTGTGAATTGGCCGCCGACTTCCTGCATGCGTTGCGCCATGTTCAGCATCCCGTTGCGCGAAGGATCGGCCTGGGAAATTTCAAAGCCGTGGCCGTCGTCTTCCACCACCACACGCATGCCGCCACCCTGACGGTGGATCCGCAAAATCAATTCGCGCGCGCCGGAATGTTTGGCGGCGTTGTTGATGGCCTCTTTCACCGCGAGCAGCAGGTTTCTTCGGATGGCAAGGTCAAAAGGCGCGGGCGGCAGTTCCGGCTCCACATCGAGGCGGCAGCGGATGGGAGTATCTTTCAAAAATAACAGCGCGTGCTTGCAAACATAGGCCGCGAAATCGCGCAAGGTGTCGCGGCGGAAGCTGACGGCCCAGACGACTTCGTCCATGGCCTGCCCCAAACCGCGCGCTTGTTCGCAGATACGGTCTATCTGGGCGCGCGTCTCGGATTGCGAAGGCAGTTCACTTTTTGCAATTTCGCCGAGCAAGACCAATTGCGTCAGCCGCCCGCCGAGGTCGTCGTGGATGTCGCGTGCTATGCGGGAGCGCTGCAAGTTCAAAAGCCGCTGCGCCTTCGATTGCGCCGTCAATTGCGTCTGCAGCCACAGGCAGATCAGCATGACAATTCCCAGCAGCGTGAGCGTCGTGATTTGAAACCACAACGTCTGCCAGAAATACATCGCAATCGGCTGCAACGGCGGCACGGAACCCACGGACACTGGCCACGGCTTCCATGGCAATTTCCCCTTTTTACCAACGACGATTGCGGACGGCCAGTCAGGCGAAGCGTGTTTGATGTTTTCCCATTTTTTTTCGTCGGGTGGAATAATTTTCCATGTTGCGTCTGAAAACATCCGGATCGGCACGTGCTCGGGCATTTCGATGTGCATCCCGAACATGAGGCCGGCGGCGAGCCGGTCGTTGAATGCTTCGACGGCCAGCACGTGTGCGCCGGGTCGCAAGAGCCATTTGATGTCGTATTCCGTGATGCTTTTCCAATCGCTGCCGCGACCGATTTCGCGGCCGTCGAGCAGCAGGCGGTAGCCGTTGTCCACGGTGATGTAAATGACGGCATTCGAAACCACCGCACCCTTTGGGATCACAAACGAATTCCAAAAGTGCACGGTTTGCTTGTCGAAGGTGCTCCTGTCCCAGACCCAATTCCCTAAATGCTTCAAGGCCTCGGCGGTTTGCGCCCTGCTCGCGTCGTCGTCCTGCGCCAAGGCCGCTATTGCCGAAAAAATTAAAAATAAAACGCAGGCCGCCGGCTGTCGCCATCGCAGGCGGCACGGCAAAAAATTGCGCGACTGATTTTCCCGTCGGAACATTGCAGTGGCTGATTATTCGGGAATATTTTGCCCGAACTTAACGCTGGATGAAATTTAAATCAATCGGCGCGGAGCCTATTTGCCTCCCCTAAATACGGGATGGTAAAAAACTCAAAACCCCTCAAAACATCTCCCATGCTGTATAAATCTGACATTAAAAGCGTATTTTCTTAGAATCAATCCAACAGATTTTCGCCGCGCATTTTTGGCGGCAATTGTTTTCGCCGTAATTTCCTCTTTATTGCCGGACAAATTATTTACGCAGACAAATGCCCAAACAATTTGGAATCCGCCCGACGATTCTCTGGACAGTCTGCCAATCCGCTGGTTTGCTTTTGTGCAGCTGATACACCCTGCGACTTTGTCAACGCGTAAAATGACCGCATGAATGTTCAGGAAAAACAAATTGAATTCTTGGGCCGCCAGATTCTTCCCGCACGTCTCGCTTTCCGTTCCGAGGAAAGAACCAGCAGCATTTGGAAGTGGGTCAGTTTGAAAATCTAATTATTGCCGCATTGTAACTTTTAACAAAATGGCAGAGAAATATTGGGGAAGCCAGTTTTCCGTTTTCCGCCGAGAGTCAGAAGAAATTCAAAATCCGTTTTTTGGATTTTCCACCCCTTCTTGGACGACTTATTCGATGCTCCGGCTGTTGTTACGTATGTCGACGTATCTGGAAGCGAGCGCACGTAAAAAATCCAATATAATCAATGTATTTAAGCGTTTTTTGCCACTACGGATCAGCAGGTTTCAGGTTCAACTCCTGATGGGTGCACCATTTCAAAGATTCGTAAAACTCCCTCGATTCTTGCACAAAGTTTGCACATGATCCGGCAGTTTGCCGCAAATAGCCGATCCGAAAAGTTCTTTCGGCCCATCGGCTGTCGAAACCAGTGCTGCCGGGAGATCTGCGACTGGTGCTTTCCGGCGTTCATCGCGCCCTAAAATCGCGGTAAAAAATAATCAAAAAAACAACTTGCGCAATTCATAAGTGTGATTATTATAGTAACAGTTATGGCGAATAACCTGCAGTTCTCGATTGCGGTTCACATCCTGGCCGGTCTGGCCTGCGGGTGTGATCAGGGCGGGGTCACTTCCGCGAGGCTGGCGATGAGTGTGAACACCAGTGCCAGCTTTGTGCGGCGCACCTTGGCCAAACTGTCCAAAGCGGGCCTGGTGGAGACGGCCACCGGCAAAGCCGGATCGTGCTGGCTGGCCCGGGACGCGAAGCGCATTTCGCTGCTGGATATTTACCAGGCCGTGGATGCGCCCAAGGTTTTCGCCATCCACAGTTATCCTGAGCAAAAAGTCTGCACGGTTAGCTGTCACATAAAGACCGCGCTGGAAAATGCGCTGGCCAAAACCCAGAAAGCGATGGAGGCCAGCCTGGCCGACATCAGCCTGGCACAGATTGTCACCGAGGTGAAGAAAAAGTAATTTTTTGACCTTTATTGTTACTATTTTAGTAACAGAACAACGAACAAATAAAACCAACCAAATAGAAAGAACAAGCATATGAGCAACAACCTCACGAAAAAACTGGCCGGCAAAATCGCGGTCGTCACAGGCGCATCCAAGGGCATCGGCGCAGCCATCGCCAAGCACCTCGCGGCGGAGGGCGCGTCCGTCGTTGTCAATTACGCCTCCAGCAAGGCAGGTGCGGACAAGGTCGTCGCCGCAATCATCGGCGCGGGCGGCAACGCGGTCGCGGTGCAAGGCGACGTGGCGAAGAAGGCGGACATTGACCGCCTGTTCATCGAAACGAAGCGGGCCTTCGGTCACGTGGACATCCTCGTGAACAACGCGGGCATCTACGAATTCGCGCCGCTTGAACAGATCACCGAGGAGCATTTCCACAAGCAATTTAATTTGAATGTGCTCGGCCTGCTGCTCACCACGCAGGAGGCGATTAAATATTTCAATCCCGCCGGCGGCAGCGTGGTCAATTTGAGCTCGGTCGTCAGCACGCTGGCCCCGGCCTACGGCTCGGTTTACAGCGCCACGAAAGGCGCGGTGGATGTCATCACCGTTTCACTGGCCAAGGAACTGGGCGCGCGCAACATCCGCGTCAACGCCGTCCGTCCCGGCCTGGTGGAAACCGAAGGCACGCACACCGCCGGCTTCACCACGGGCGATTTCCATGACAACTATGTCAAGAATGCCCCGCTCGGCCGCATCGGCCAGCCGCAGGACATCGCCACGGCGGTTACCTTTCTCGCCTCCAGCGAGTCGTCGTGGGTCACGGGTGAAACCTTGCTCGTTTCCGGAGGCCATCGTTGATCGAGCGAATATAGAAACATCAACTCAAAAAGAATCAAAATTATGAGCACACTCAATTCCACGCCAGACCTCGCCCAACGGCCGCCGCGCAGTCCGCGCGCGCGGCTCGGAGGCTATGTTTTCCTGCCGCGCATCCTCGACAAAGGCCGCGCATCCATTGCCGGCAAGCTGGGTGAATATCGTTACGGGGCCAAAGCCATGGACCGTCATTTCTTCAACTTCGTTGGCCTTGAGCCCGGAGCCTTGGCCAAGGAACTCGCAAAAGGCGGCGGCGACCTGGATCTGCTGACGTGGATTCAGGCCAATGCGAAACGTCAGCGCCAGCCCTGGGAAATCGCCGCGTGGAGCGAATATCATTTGCGCCGCGCGCCGGACAGCGACCACGAGACGCTCACGGATTTCGCCAGCGAAGTGAAAAAGTTCAACCCGTTGCGCGAAGACATCAACACCTGGTTCGACCTGCTGGATCTCGACGACTATTGCTCGTTCGGCGGCAAGGCGTGAACCACAAACCAAATAACAACCAAAAAGCATGGACTGATTTATGAAAACAACCATTGAAATCAACGAAACGAACTTCGAGCGCGAAGTTCTCCAGTCAAACCAACCGGTCCTGGTGGATTTTTGGGCCGAATGGTGCGGGCCGTGCAAAATGATCGCGCCCGTGATCGAGGAAATTGCCGTGGAGCAGGCCGGCCGCGTCAAGGTGGCGAAGGTGGACGTGGACGCCAACCCCACGCTGGCCGCGCGGTTTGGCATCCAGTCCATTCCGACCCTGCTTTATTTCGCGGGCGGCGAATTGCGGGACAAAACCGGCGGGGCCGTGAACAAACGGGCGATCGTCTCCAAGCTGGAGAAACTCGCCGTGCCAGCTTGAACCCTTAACCAGAAACAAAATGAAAATTCCAACCGCATCTGCCAGACGCCGTCCGGCGGCATTCGTTCGCACTTTTGGCGGCACCGAAGCCGTGGTTGCCGATGAACCGAATCAACCGCCGCAAAATGACGACGGGTTGCTGGACAGCTATTCCGCGACGGTCACCCGCGTCGTGGAGAAAGTAGGTCCGTCGGTGGTGAACATCCGGGTCCACGGCGCGCGCCGCGAAGACCGGCGCGGATCGGAAGCCGGCGGCAGCGGTTCGGGATTTGTCATCGCGCCGGACGGCTTCATTCTCACCAACAGCCACGTCGTTCACGGGGCGGCCCGGATGGAGGTCTCGCTGGCCGATGGCCGGGTGTTCGACGCCACCCTGGTCGGCGATGATCCGGAAACCGATCTGGCCGTGATCCGCATCAACGCGTCAACGCTGGTCCACGCGCGGTTCGGCGATTCAAAGTCCGTCCGCGTCGGGCAGATTGCCATCGCCATCGGCAGTCCGTTTGGTTTCCAACAAACGGTGACGGCCGGCGTGGTGAGCGCCCTGGGCCGTTCGATGCGCTCGCAGTCCGGCCGTTTGATTGACAATGTCATTCAGACCGATGCGGCCCTGAATCCCGGCAACTCCGGCGGCCCGCTGGTCAATTCGCGGGGGGAAATCATCGGCGTGAACACGGCGATTATTTTGCCGGCGCAGGGAATCTGCTTTGCCATCGCCAGCAACACCGCCGAGTTTGTGACGGCCTGGCTGATCAAGGAAGGTCTCATCCGCCGCAGTTGGATCGGGGTCGCCGGCCAGAATGTTCCCATTCATCGGCGCGTGGTGGTGTTCCATCATCTGGCCGCCGACAATGGCGTTCTGGTGTCCGGGGTCGAACCCGGTAGTCCCGCGAGCCGGGCCGGTTTGCGCGAAGGGGACGTCATTGTGGCCTTCGGCGGCAAAATCGTTTCCAGCATCGATGAATTGCATCGTCACCTCGTGGCCAGGGTGATCGGCGTGCCATCACCGCTCACGGTCATCCGGCATACGGAAAAACTGCAGCTGGTGGTGACGCCGCAGGAACTGGCTCCCAACCATCAAAGAAATTAAACGCTAACATGAAAACCATGCCTGACTACCAAACAAACCGGAACAAATTCCGCCTGCCGCGCATGCGCCTGATGCCGTCACGCCGGTCACGCCGGTTGCGAACCTTGGCGCCGTTGCCGGCACCTAACGGGCCGTCACGGGCTCCGGAGGCCGCCGCGATTGAAGCCGTTCCCACGGAGTCTTTGCACGGCGACACGCTGCAACTTTATCTCCGCGAAATTGGCCAGGTCAAATTGCTGACGCCGAAGGAAGAAATCACCCTCGCCCGCAGAATCCAGCGCGGGGATAAAAAGGCCCGGGAACAAATGATCACCGCCAACCTGCGGCTGGTGGTGAAGATTGCCCGCGATTACCAAGGGCTGGGGCTGCCGTTGCTGGACCTCATCAACGAGGGCAACATCGGCCTCATGAAAGGGGTGCAGCGGTTCAAGCTGGGCCGGGGGGCCAAGCTTTCGAGCTATGCCTCCTGGTGGATCAAGCAGGCCATCCGGCGCGCGCTGTCAAACCAGTCCAAAACCATCCGCCTGCCGGTGCATGTGGTGGACAAGATGGCCCATATCCGCAAGGCGGAGGTGAAGCTGCGCGAGACGTTGGACCGCGAGCCGACCGATGAGGAGATTGCGGAGGATCTCGGGCTCAACGCGGGGCGCATCCGACTTTATCGGGAGGCGGCGCGCGCCCCGGTGTCGCTCGATTCGCCCATCAGTTTCGAGGATGCCACCTCGATTTCGGATCATGTGGCCGATGCCAATGCGGCGGCCCCCTTCGATGAAATTGTCCGAAACACCGACAACGAACTGGTCAAGGAGGTGTTGGCCACGTTGGATGCGCGTGAAAGCCGGATTCTGGCCATGCGCTTCGGATTGGACAATGGCCGCCCGAAAACACTGGAAGAAGTCGGGGCCTGGCTGGGACTCACCCGTGAACGCATCCGGCAGATTCAAGAGCAGGCCTTGGCGAAGCTGCGCGTCAGGATTGAAGACCGGGATCAACCCGTTCTGGCGGCATGAGACTGGTGCGGTAAAATCCTGCTCGTCTTGTTCCTATAGAAGCTGCCGGTTGCGAACCAGGCATTGAAGATTTATGAAATTCCGTCGCGGTGATGAGTCGGTTGCAGGTTTTTTTGGTTGCACCGCAATTTGTTAATGTGCTTCGGTGCAAGGGGCAGCCGGCGGCGGGAATTCGCACCAGCATGGAAACCGTCTTAACTCCAGCTTATTGGCACCTGACTTTGTTTGGCCGTTTTTTTAGACGCTCAACCGCCCGTGAATTCCGACAAAATTTCCACGTTTTCACCGCCCTTGTTTGTTCCATGGGAATTTGGCGAGCAGCAAACCCATGCCGCAAAAGTCCGTGATGCCGGCAAAAATCAGGCCTGCGCCGACGAAGCCTGAAAGCCAGATAAATCGTGGATCCACAAAATGCGCAAGCAACACACCCACCAGCACAATCGCTCCGGCGGCAATGCGGACCTGGCGTTCGAGACTGATCACTTTCACCGCGCTGCGCGTCACCGGCAAATTTGCTTCAATCCACGCCAGCGTGCCGCCTTCGACGACGACCGGCTGCGCGAAGCCCTCCTTCGCCAATTTTTCCGCCGCCTTCGTCGCGCGCTGGCCGCTCCGGCACAGCAGATAGACCGGCTGGTCTTTTTGCAGTTGCAACGCACCTGGCTTCAGTTCGTCCAGCGGAACACTGCGCGCCTGCGGCACATGGATCTCCGCGAACTCCACCGGCGTCCGCACATCAATTAGCGGTGCCGACGGTTGCGCCACGAGGACGGTTTGCAGTTCGACTGGCGTGATGGTTCTCATGACTGCCAGTCTATCAACTGCGCTTCAATGAGCGCAAGGCCAGCACCAGCGCATCCACTTCTTGGCGCGTGTTGTAAAATGCGAGCGACGGGCGGACACTGCTTTCCAGCCCGAAATGACGAATGGCCGGCTGTGCGCAATGATGGCCGGCACGGACGGCGATGCCGTTCTTATCGAGATGTCGCGCGACACTTTCGTTCGGCACGCCGGGAATGACGAAGGACAAGACGCTCGCTTTGCTCAACGCGGTGCCGATGGGCCGCAAACCGGGAATGGTCGCCAGCGCCTGCCTCGCGTATTCCAGCAGCGCGTGTTCGTAGGCGGCGATGCAGGGAATGCCGACCTTGAACAGATAATCAATCGCCGCGCCGAGACCGACCACGCCCGCGATGTCCGGGGTGCCCGCCTCGAATTTTTCCGGCGCGTGCTGGTAAATGGTTTTCTCAAAACGGACATCCTTGATCATATGACCGCCGCCCTGCCACGGCGGCATGGCTTCGAGCAGCGGCGCTTTGCCATAAAGCGCGCCGATGCCGGTCGGCGCAAAAATCTTGTGGCCGGAGAAAACATAAAAATCAGCGTCCAGCGCGGAAACATTCACGGGCAAATGCGGCGTGGATTGCGCGCCGTCAATCAAAACGGGAACACCGCGTGCATGCGCCAATGCTATGATTTGCTCGACGGGATTGATCGTGCCGAGCGAATTGGAAACATGCGCGACGGAAACAAATTTTGTTTTGTCACCCAGCAGTTTTACAAATTCTTCCAAAATCAATTCGCCGCGATCATTGATGGGGATGACGCGCACCGTCGCGCCGACCTGCTCGGCGAGCAACTGCCACGGCACGATGTTCGCGTGATGCTCCAGTTCGCTGACGATGATTTCGTCGCCCGCGACGATGTTCTTTCTGCCGTAACTTTGCGCGACGAGATTGATCGCCTCGGTCGTGCCGCGAACAAAAATAATTTCCTTCGCATCGGCGGCACCGAGGAATTTGCGGACTTTCTCACGGCCCGCTTCAAACAATTCCGTCGAGCGCGCGGCCAGCGCGTGTGCGGCACGGTGAATATTGGAATTATCGCGGCTGTAAAACTGCGAGGTCGCGTCAATCACCACCTGCGGCTTTTGCGTGGTGGCGGCGTTGTCGAGCCAGATGAGCGGCTTGCCATTGACGAGCTGGTGCAGCGCGGGAAAATCGCGGCGCACGCCTTCCACATCAAACTTCGGAATCGGCGTGGCGTTTTTCGGATACGACTGACAAGACGCGGGCGTTTTGCCGGAAGCCCCGCCGCCGCGCAGAAAATAATACTCCGGCGTGGCCTGCGATTCTGCGTTGGAAAAGCCCAGCAGCGGATTTCGATTTTCTGTTTTCGTATCCGACTTTTTACCTTTCGGACGATAGTCACCATTGCAGCGCGGTTCACCAAACGCATAACTGTCGCCGGAATCCGGCGCGTGCGCACCCGTCGGCGTTTTTTCCGGCGCGGCCGCCGGCTCGGACAATTTGGGCGCGGCAGGCTGCGCGCTCGGATGCACCGGTGGCACGGCGGAGCTTGCGTCCGTTGCGGGAAATTCCGGCAATTTTGCAACGCTTGGAATTTCCACAGGCACCGACGGTGTCGCCGCTGGCCGCGCGCCGCGACTTAATCCCGAAAACGCCTCGGCCACAAGCTTGGCAACCAAGTCGCTGTGCGCCGCTTCGCTCGCCGGCGCTTCTGTGACTGGCATAGCCGCGCTATTTGGCGCTGTAGTCATAGTAATTATTCACCACGACATTGTCCAAACGGGCGATGGCATCCGTGGTCAGCACACTGGCGGAGAAATAGCGCGTGACGAGGTGCGACGCGATGGAGTTTTCGTTCGTGCCCATGTAGCGCACGGACAGGCCGGGTTCCACTTCGCCAGTGACGCCGGTTTTCTGCAAACCGACCACGCCCTGTTCGGCTTCACCGACTCGCAGCAGCAAAATGCTCGTGGAATTGTTCTTTACGTCCAGCTTGTTGCTCGGAATCAGCGGCACACCGCGCCAGGTGATGAATGGCGTGCCAAAAAGGTGAACCGTCGGCGGCGGCACACCGCGTCGCGTCGCGTCGCGGCCAAACGCAATAATCGCCTTGGGATGCGCGAGAAAAAATGCAGGCTTCTTCCACACTAGGCCGAGCAGTTCGTCGAGATCATCGGGCGATGGCGAGCCTTTGCGCGTCTTGATGGTTTGCGACGCGTCCACTTCCTTGAGCAGGCCGAAGTCAGGATTGTTGATCAATTCCCATTCTTCTTTTTCCTTAACGGCTTCGACCGTAAGACGGATCTGTTCGCGGAGCTGGTCAATCTTGTTGCTGTAAAGATCGGTCACGCGCGTGTGCGTGCGCAGTACCGTCTGGATGGTGCTGAGATGATATTCGCGCGGATCCTGGTCGTAATCCACGAAGGTCGTCGGCAGTTTCGGCTCGCCGCTTTCCACGGTGAGCAAATCCACCTTGCCCTCGCCGAATTCGTTCGCCGGCTTGCCCTTCGCGGCCTTGGCGACGCGGTTCACGCGATAGACGCCGCCGTCCACATCCACCCACGGCAGCAGCTTGTTCAGCCAGCGCGGGGTGATTTCTGTCATCTGCGGAACAGTGACGGTGGCGGTGGCGAGGTTCCGTGCGGCGGCGGCGCTCAGGCTCAGGTTGATTTCAGTTTCTTTGCTCATAATTTATTTTGGTTGTTGGTGAATGAAAAAATTCAACGCGGAGTGTGCGCCGGGAAAAGCGGAAGAGACTTCGGGCGTGAAAAAGCCGAAGCCGACATTAAAACTTCCGGTCGCACCGGAATCGGGACACAACTCGACATGAAAATACTGTCTGTTTCATGGAAGCTTCCAGTTGACCGGTGAGCGCCGTGAGGTTCGGAACGATTTTAAAGTGGCGTTGACGCCTGCTATGTTTTAAATGCTAAATCTTGCGACGATGACTTGTCAATGCTGTTGCCGGTCAAATAATCCAGTCGAGCGGGGCGTCTTTTTTTCGTGTGGATTTATCACGAATGACCAGTTGTTTCTCCTCATAGACCACCAGCGAATCCGCCGGGACGCTGTGCATAAGGAAAACATTCGCGCCGATGGTCGAGTTCGCGCCAATCACCGTTTCGCCGCCGAGAATGGTCGAGTTCGGATAAATCGTGACGTTGTCCTCCACGTTCGGATGGCGTTTGCCGCCCTTCACGATGTGGCCGGCCTCGTCCTTGGCAAAACTCCGCGCGCCCAGCGTCACGCCGTGGTAAAGCTTCACGTGGCTGCCGATTTTGCTGGTCTCGCCGATGACCACGCCGGTTCCGTGATCAATGAAAAAATGCGAGCCGATCCGCGCGCCCGGATGAATGTCAATGCCCGTGCGGCTGTGCGCCCATTCCGTCATCATGCGCGGGATGATCGGCGCGCCCGCCACATACAAGACATGCGCCAGCCGCTGGATGGCGATGGCCTCGATGAACGGATACGACAAGATGATCTCCTCGCTGAACAGCGCCGCCGGGTCGCCTTCGTAGGCCGCCTCGATGTCCGTGCGCAGCAGTTCGCGCACATGGCCGAACGAATGAAAAAAAAGCCGCAAGATCGGCGGCGTGCGGCCCGTCGGCTTTTTGGGGTCGCCGATGCGGACGCTTTTGCGGACCTGGTCCTCCAGCCGCCGGCCGACCTGGGTCAGCCGTTCGTGCGTCAGTTCCGCCAGCGTGCCGTGATGCACCGCGTCGTCGTCGTGGAAACCGGGGAACAGCAGTTGCAGCAGGTCCTCGCAAATCTGCCCGACGGCGCGGGTGGACGGCATGTTGTGCGCGTCGCGGTTGTTCAGGCCGCCAATCGCCTCATAGGAGGCGAGCAGTTCCGGCACAAACTGGTCGTAGAAGGTTTCCTCGAAACCGGGGCGGCTGGCCAGCGGCGCGGCCTCATCCGCCGGCGGCCGGGCGTGCGGCAAAGAATGGTTCAAACCTACCAGCGCCGGTTCCAATTGATGCGAAATTTTTTGTGTCATATAAATAAAATGGTGCGGGCTTCCGGCGCGCACACGGTATTCAGCGCCGGAAACCCGTTCGCCTTGGAGGCCGGGCAAAGTGTCAGGCCAAAACCTCGTCCTCGACGTTGAGCGCCCAGTCCAGCCGCCGCAACTGCTCGCGGATTTTGCGCCGCTCGTAGCGGTGCTCCCAGGTTCGGGCGATGGCGGGGCGAATCCCGCCCGTCCGCTCCTCGGCGGGGTTGGCGACGTTGTGAACCGACTTGGCATGGAGGTGTGTTTTCATGTTATTAAAATTGATTGAAAGTTTTGGAGCGCGGGCGGCGGAGAAGATCCGCCACCCGCACCCCGGCTCCTTTGGTTTGAAAAAATAAGTTTGGCACGGCTTGAATGCGGGTTATTTGACCACGCCGTTGCGCCCAAAATCACCCGGGCATCGCGTTTCCGCTGCCATGGCTGCCGGTGCGGAAATAAATTTTTCCCCAATAAAATGGTGATCATGGGTTTTTCCGGGTTTTCCCGAAATACCGTCGACGGCGGGTGGTCTTCGAGGGGTTGGCACCTCCCAATGCAGGGTCGGAAAAATTGGAAAGCTGGGTGGAAATCACGGCGGCCAGCGCGGCCGACCCGGCTTGAAACCCGGCCGCAGGGTCGCGGCGGATGTCCGGTGACGGCAGGCTCCACGCCTTCTGCCGCAGATCGAAGCGGCAGAGCAACAGCAGGCGGCTCAAGCCCGCTGGAGCGGACGGCGTCTGGCACTGGACTGTGTTCCTAAAAAATGACATGTTAATGTTTCAATTTTCATGGGAAACCTCCAGTCGTCCGGTGGGTCTGATCTCTTGCCCGGCAGCCAAACGGTTGGCCGCCACACGAGACAGAATAATTTAATATACTACAATGTAAATAGTTATTTAACAGATTTTTGCAGTTCTTTTTTCAACCAGGCGCCGGGGTGTTTAGTCAATATAAACACTCCATATTGTAGTTTAGATTAGATTGCGACCAGAAATGTCTAGGATAAAATCCTGGTCAATATTTGTAAATTGTAGACTTTATAATCAATTTAGTTTGTCGTTATTATAGGCAACCCTGCCGGAGGCGGGATGATCTGGGAGTTCGCCCGGCCGTTCAGCGAGACCTGGCCACGGGCGGATCCCGCCCGGTGGCGTGGGACGATTCCGGCGGTTAAAAAACCGGTGCCGACCGGCTCAAGTTTTGGGTCGGCGCATAAAAAAGGGGCCGGAACGGTTGCCCGTTCCGGCCTTGATTTTTGTCAGCCTGGCGGCCCTTTGGCAGGGCGGCGGTGCCCCG
>Ga0182024_10008263_pt1 | contig 22035 bp, 21 predicted proteins | sample P32metaG_FD_120480 | JGI IMG/M metagenome (GOLD analysis project Ga0182024, IMG submission 120480) | Permafrost microbial communities from Stordalen Mire, Sweden - P3-2 metaG (Illumina Assembly) | ecosystem: Environmental > Terrestrial > Soil > Wetlands > Permafrost | place: Sweden: Stordalen...
AACAGGTTGAAGGACTTCAGGCGCATCGCTACCCGCTACGACAGGCTGGCGCGAAATTACCTGGCTTCTGTATGCCTGGTTGCCAGCCTCGTATGGTGGATTTAATGAGTCTGGACCCTAGCAACCTTGTCGCCCACATCGTACCGTCCCTCGGCAACGACTACATTCGCCAGACTATCGACGCCTTTCGAGAAATTGATGCTGATATTCTCAATTCATTTGGCCGCCAGCAGACAATTGGCGATGTCCGGCGCATCGTTTTCATCGACCGGCGCTGAAAGACATTCCGCATCTTGGCGACCTCGGTCTCCCACGCGGTCTTGTGCATGGTTGGCTGATTCGTGATCATTCCGGCGGAATAACAAGAGAGGTAACTGCGTTGCACTGGACGTCACTTGGATTGTCCGCGGTTCGATACCCGAATCATTCATAGTTTGCCATCAATTGGTCAACTCGACTGGTCCACTCGTTCCACGGGCCGGTCAAGTAGCTATAACTGTTCATTACGAAGCCAGGGCCCGCGTAGAACTTTTCGTACCGCATGTGGCGGCCTGCGAAATCGGAGCCGAGCAGGTCCCATGCCGACTTGAAAAACTTCGTTCGTTCTTTTGCCGACTGTCCCGGAGTCGACCATAGACACGCCGGCCATCGCGGATGCTGTCGAGATATTCTTCGCCGGTCAGCAACATTTCATCCCTCCGTTCCCATCGGCTTGTCATGCGTTTCGTCTAGCAGAGCTGACCATATACTTCCCTGTGGTGTTCTGCCTCTCGCCTTTCAGACGAGCGGTGGTTTCCTGCTCTTATTGAGGATCGCTAAGTCCGAGTTTGGCACCGAACGGCCACGTTGCAGCCGCCGATCACTTCCGCTCTAAGGTTCGAAGCGGACTTAATGCTAATATCGCATTTGGCAGGGACTGAGAGCATATTGGCCCCAGCCCCATACTCGTGAGAGGCGGCATGCAGTTCGAACTTACCCCGGCCCAGCGTGCGCTGCAGGCGGATGCGCGAAAATTGGCACGAGGACAGATTGCCGAGCGCGCCGCCGAGATCGATCGCAGCGAGCAATATCCCTGGGACAATGTCGCGCTGTTAAGAGAGGCGGGATTCTTCGGCATGACGATCCCTGCGGCTTATGGCGGACGAGGTGCGAGCTATCTCGACGCTGTGCTGGTAATTGAGGAAGTAGCGAAATCTTGCGGAATTACAGGTCGCATCATCGTCGAGGCCAATATGGGTGCGATCGGTGCGATCATGACATACGGCAGTGAGGCCCAGAAGCGCTTGGCTGCCGAACTTGTGTTGGGGGGCGACAAGCCCGCGATCTGCATCACCGAGCCGAACGCTGGCAGTGCCGCAAGCGAGATGACGACGCGCGCCGATCGCCACGGCAATGGCTTTGTGATCAACGGCAAAAAGCATTGGATCACCGGCGGCGGCGTCTCGCGGCTGCATCTCGTCTTCGCGCGTGTATTTGACGAGCGGGGCAACGAGGAAGGCATCGGTGGATTCATTGCAATTCGCGAAGAGACGCCCGGGCTCAAGGTCGGTAAACGCGAGCCGGCTATGGGCCTTCGTGGCATTCCCGAGGCCGAGATCATTTTCGAGAACATGGAAGTCACCGCAGACGCGCTTGTCTTGCCGCCTCGCGGGCTCAAAAAGGGTTTTGCCGATCTGATGAACGCCTATAACGGGCAGCGCATCGGCGCCGCCACCGTGGCGCTCGGCCTCGCCGAGGGCGCCTATGACTTGGCACTTGCCTATGCAAAAGAGCGCGAGCAATTCGGCCGGCCTATCTGCGAGTTCCAAGGCGTGCAGTGGATGTTGGCTGACATGGCGACAGGCATCGCAGCCGCGCAGGCGCTGATTTATAAGGCCGCTGGCGCCGCCGGCATCGGCTTTCCTGATGCGACCGAAGCCGCACAGGCCAAAATCTTCACCTCCGAGATGGCGATCAAGGTGACAAACGATGCACTGCAGCTTTTTGGGGCTGCGGGCTATTCGCGCAACCGGCCGCTCGAGCGCATGGTGCGCGACGCGCGTATGTTCACGATTGGTGGTGGTACAGCGCAGATTTTGCGCACGGTCGTAGCGTCGCGGTTGCTTGGCCGGCGGCTGCCGCAGACACGCGATGGTTACATAAATGCGATGAGCTACGAGTAACAGAGAGGAACACGGCAAGATCGCCGCGAGAGCCAAGAATACAATTGTGCTTGGCGCTCCGCGTCGCGTTGCGGACCATATCGAGAAGCTTATAATCTTTCTATTATAACGGCTTCACTCCTAACGTTTGCCCCGTGCGGGGCAACACCCTTGCGCCAAGAGAGATCAAGCCCGATGACGCAACAAACCATGTACGAGAAGATTTGGAACGCCCATGTCATTCCGGACGTTTTTGCGCCCGTCCCCTTTCTCTACATCGATCGCCATTTCATTCATGAAGCCACGTCCCCGCAGGCATTCGCTGGGTTGAAAGCGGCAGGGCGCAAGGTACGGCGCCCTGACCTAACCTTCGCTGTGATGGACCATTCGGTGCCGACCACCGGACGCAACTGGCGACTGGTTACCGGCAATCGCGCCAAACTATTCGAGGCGCTCGATCGCAACTGCCGAGAAACCGGGGTGAGATTGTTCGACCTCGAAAGCCAAAACCAAGGTATCGTTCACATCATCGGGCCCGAACTCGGCATCACGCAGCCCGGCCAAACGCTGGTTTGCGGCGACAGCCACACCTCCACGCATGGCGCACTTGGTGCGCTCGCATTCGGCATCGGCACCAGCGAGGTAGAAACTGTTCTCGCGACCCAGTGCCTGCCGCAGTTTCAATCGAAGACGATGCAGGTCCGCATCGACGGCAAACGCCCTGTCGGCATCAGCGCCAAAGATCTCATGCTGGCAGTGATTGAAAAGGTCGGCTTCGCCGGCGGTACGGGCTATGTCATCGAATACGCGGGCGAAGTGGTGCGTGCACTGTCGGTCGAAGAGCGCATGACATTGTGCAGCATGTCGATTGAATGCGGAGCCCGCGCCGGCATGGTCTCACCTGACGATACGACTTTTTATTATCTGAAGGGACGTCCCTATGCGCCGGTCGGTGCCGACTTTGACGCGGCAATGAAGGGCTGGAATGCGTGGGCGACCGACGAAGGAGCCCGCTTTGACGCGCTCGTGACGCTGGATGCGTCGAATGTCAAACCCAAAGTCACTTGGGGAACGAACCCCGGCATGGTAGCGGATATCGACCAGAGTGTTCCAGAGCCGTCAACATATGCAAATTCCGAGGAGCGTGAATCGGTCAAGAGCGCCCTTGAATATATGGACTTGAAGCCGGGCACACGAATTGTCGACATTGCGGTCGATCGCGTGTTCGTCGGCTCCTGCTCCAATGGCCAGCTTGAGGACCTCCGCGAGGCGGCTCGGGTTCTCGCGGGTCGCAAAGTTGCTAAATCGATCAAGCAAGCCCTGGCAGTGCCGGCGTCCACCCAAGCGAAGAAACAGGCAGAAGCCGAAGGCCTCGACAAGATCTTCGTCGAGGCTGGCTTCGAATGGCGGGAATCCGGCTGCAGTATGTGCTTTGGGATGAACGAAGATGTGCTTCCGTCCGGCGAGCGCTGCGCGAGCACCTCCAATCGAAATTTTGAAGGACGCCAAGGCAAGGGCGGACGCACACATCTGGTGAGCCCGTCAATGGCTGCGGCTGCAGCCGTTGCCGGTCATTTCATTGACGTGCGTGCCATGCCTGTGAACAGGAGCAATTGATCGATGCGACCGCTCAAGGATCATACCGGGTTGGTGGTGCCACTGGACCGCATCGATGTCGATACCGATCAAATGGTGCCCAAGCAGTTTATTCTTCGCGGTACGCGAGAGGGTTATGGCCGCGACCTGTTTCATGACTGGCGATATCTAGCCAATGGCGAGCCTAACCCTGATTTTGTGTTCAACTTTCCGCGTTATCAGGGCGCGTCGATTCTGCTGGCGCGCGCAAATTTCGGCTGCGGATCAAGTCGCGAACATGCTGCCTGGGCGGTTAGGGATTACGGCTTTCGGATTATTATTGCTCCGAGTTTTGCCGACATCTTCTATACGAACGCCTTCAACAATGGCGTCGTGCTTGTCACGCTGCCATCCGAGCAGATGGATGAGCTGTTCAAACGCACCGAAGAAATCGAGGGCTATAAACTGTCGGTTGATCTCGAGACCATGACCATTACGGATGATCGCCAGCTTCGCTTTCCATTCAAGCTTGATTCCTTTCGGCGCAATCGGCTACTCAAAGGCCTCGATGACATCGGCTCCATCTTGGAATTTAGCGACGCCCTCGCCAAATTCGAGCAAAGATGCAACGTTATTGCCGCCCCGCAGATGACTAGTCCCGTTGACGTTCGCATTGCTAAGCCGTGCTGAGCAGCTCCGCAGACGAGGCGGCGCTCGCCTCAATGCGACGTTGAGCTGATGACGGAGAAACAGGTTCTCAGCTTGCAGCCTGCGTCGCGACTTGAATATGTCGGCGACAAGTATCAGCAGCATATGCAGGATCGTGAACATCGAACTAGATGATGTGACGATTCTGCCTGACGTTGCGAATCTCCAGGATCACATTTTCGGAAAGGACAGCGCGGCGTCATCGGCGGCTCCCCAAAACTGGAATATAGCGATGGCGGACCCAGATGATTGCCCCATGGGGCCCTCCAGCATTAATCTATCCGGATGGGCGCGGGATACACGGGCCGGAGTCACGACACGAACACGAACCGCGTCCCGACTGCCGAATGGACCACCTTGTCGCCTAAGGCATCCCGGGCGAGGTCGTAGAACCGGTCGCCGCTGCAATGCGCCGGGATCAGAATATCGGGATTGATCTGTTTGAAGGCGTCGACTGTCTGGGCGATGTATTCGTCGCCGAGCGGCGGTACGATGTGGAAACCGCCGACGACGGCGTGTACTTTGTCGACGCCAGAGACTTCCTGGGCCTGCTTGACCGCATTGATAACGCCGCGATGGCTGCACGAGGTCAGCACGACGAGGCCCTTGCCCTTGACCAGATAGGCGGTCGCGATTTCGTGGTCAAAATCGTCGGGAATATAGGTGCCGGTATTCTTCACCGCCGGCATTTTTTCCGGGAAACAGCCGAAACCTTCGAATATGCCGATGATTTCGCGCGACGGCTGCAGCGGTTTTTCGAACGATGTCTGGCCGATGCGGCCGGTCGTGAAGGCATGATCGGCCACGATGGCAGGGCCTTCTGACGTCATCAGTACCAGTTCGGCATCGAGGATCGCGCGACGATCAAGTGCGCCGAATTGACCGCCGGCATTGCGCCGGATGCAAAACGCATCCTCGCCACCGACATAGAACGGTATTTTCCGCTTGAGCCTGTCTTTGTGGGCGGCGAGAAACCCGACCATGCCGCCGAAGTGATCGTAATGGCCGTGGCTGAGCACCAGCGCATCGAACGCCGCGGAATCGATCTCGAGAATCGCCATGTTGTTAAGCAGTACTTCGGGCGTATAACCGAAATCGATCAGCACATTGCGCTCCTCGCCGGCACGATGCGATTGCACATGCATAGCCAAGCCCCACTCGCCGTTGAGCGCCGTGCGCGGTGGCGCATCGGCCGACGTATTGCTGAGGTTTCGCCGCTCGATAGCGATGCCATGGCGCGTTTCCGGGGGCACGAACTGGATTACGACATTGTCGGTCACTATCCGCACCGCAAGCCGGTCGACTTCGGGAACGCGGCCGAGTTTGGGCGCCGGCGCAGTCCGCGCACTGGCGATCATCGCGCCAATCATCGCCGACACGAATCCAGCACCGCCGGCGCACAGCGAACTATAGCCCGACAATAATGATGATCCAGGACCGCAATTACATCCACCAAACAGCATGCTGGTCTCCATTGGATGGGCGTAGGATTGTAGCCGGAATAACCAATGGTCGGCTAGAGGATTGCTCAATACATCAAGTGCAAATGCGCAATGTTGGTTCTCTGGGCGGCGACCTTAATCCAACGAATGCCGACGGGGATCAGGCTCTTCGTCCGCGCGCTGCGTGCGCGCCAGCGGATAAATGCCGGCGCCGACCAGCGCGAACGCTGGATGATAATGCTTCTGAGACGGCTCGATGATGCCGTCGTCGAACTCCTCCCAGGCCTCCAGTAGGCCCGCTTCGCGTGGGTTCGCTGCGACGCAGCGGTACGTCCAGAATCGGAGGCTAGGTGGAAATTATAGTGCCGATGGTTCGGGAGAAATTTATGCGCAGGGGACGTGGGGGGTTACAGCGCATCGATCACATCCCGTAGCAGCGTCTGAACCTGCTTGGCTGCATGCTTGAGGCGCGCATTCTTAATTGCCTGCATAGAGGCAACTGGGTCTATTGCGGCGATTTCGGTTTGTTCACTGCCGATCGACTGGACCACGACGTTGCACGGCAGCATGATACCGATCTTATCTTCCAGCTGGAGCGCCTCATACGCGAGTGTCGGATTGCACGCCCCGAGGATGCGATAGTTACGGAAATCGACACCGAGTTTCGCCTTTAACGTCTGCTTGACATCGATCTCGGTGATAATCCCAAAGCCAGCATTCTTGAGGGCTTCCGTCGTGCGTCGGACGGCTTCATCGAAGCCGGGCAAAATCTTGCTGAAATAATAGCTCATTGCTATTTCACTAGGGTTGATGGTCTGACGATCGAATTCGCTAATTTACACTCACAGATTCGTATGAGGTCTGCATTGCGATAAATCAAAATCATGAGCGAACGTTGCGCGGACATTATCAATCCGCAGTGTCCAGCGATTTCCCCCTCATCGCATACGACTGCGCTAGTCCTCGAGGCTGTGTGCGAGCCTGTCCGCTGCTTCGCGCAGCGCGCCGAGATGCGCGCGGGCGAAATCCTCAATACTGCTCGTACCGGTGACCCAGAGCAGGCTGATGCAGGCTGCCACTTGCTCGCCGACCATGACGGGAACCGCAATCGAACTGACATCTCCGCCGTAATCGTCCGCCCCCGCCCAATATCCCGGCTCGCGCACGCCGTAGCCCCGAGCGCACGTATCGTGCAAGATCCGGTGCACCGACGATGTCATTGCTGCGAGCTTGTCGTCCGGATGCGTGGAGCGGCGCAATCTGTCCAGCAGCCGTTCCCGTTCTTCCTGCGGGCAGAATGTCAGGTAGGCGCGCCCCATCGCCGATTTCAACAGACTAGGGCGCCGGCCAACCGCGTTTCGATTGATGACGAAGGGCGAATTGCGACGCGAACTTTCCAGTATCACCATGGAAGTCCCGCGGCAGATACCGACGTCTGACGGCCATATGACCTTCTTCCCGAGTGCGTTTAGGACGGGTATTGCCAAATCGGCTAGTGTTCGATGGCGGCTGCTAAAGGTTGTCGAGCCAAACATCTTCGGTCCGAGGCGGTAGGTTGCACCCTCGTGGCCGGGTTGGATCCATCCGCCCTGCTCCAGCGTCTTCAGTGCCCGCAGCAACGTCGCGCGCGACAGCTTGGTCTGCCGATGGAGGTCATTGAGGCTAACCGATTCGGCTTCGCGTACACGTTCGAGAACTTGCAAACCTCTTTCCAGAGCGCGCACGCTCTTGACCTTTGCCATGGCGAGCCAAGCCCACTTTTCACCACGTGAAATCGCCGGTTGATTAGGCCTTGAGCGAGCCCATAGTCAACGCGTGGGCGGCGAAGTCAGGGGCCGAGCCGCCAGGGAGCATGTCATGACCAATACCGCCGCAACACACAACATTGCGCCAAACCGCAGAGACGCGAAGCCATTCGAGGTTGAACGTTTGGGTGCGAAGCTCGGCGCGGAAGTCCACGGGATCGACCTGACGCAACCGTTAGACCGCGAAACCTTCGAAGCATTCGAGGCGGCGCTGGTCGAGAATAAGGTCCTGGTCGTGCGCGATCAGAATCTGACCACGGAGCAGCATGTTGCCTTGAGCCGCCGGTTCGGCGAACTCGAAGTGCATCCTATGCGGCCGCAAGGCTCCTTTCCCGAAATCCTGGTGCTCGATAATCACAAGGATAATCCGGTGCTGTCTACGGATGTGTGGCACAGCGACACGACGTTCCGAAAAAATCCAACAAAGTACACAATTCTCCGCTGCCAAATCATGCCAAAAGTCGGCGGCGACACGCTGTTCGCGGATATGGAAGCGGTCTATGAAGGGCTGAGCCCCACATTTCGGAGAATGATCGACGATCTGTCGGCGGTGCACGATTTTCAAAACTTCCGCGTATTGTACAAGAACTCAGAGGAGGATCGGGCCAAACTGCGCAAAATGGAGGAGCTTTTTCCCAATCCGACGCATCCTGTTGTGCGCACTCATCCGATCAGCGGCCGCAAGTGCATTTATGTGAATCCGCAATTCACAGTACGAATTGCCGATCTCGAGCCGGATGAAAGCCAAGCGATTCTGCAAGTTCTTTTCGCACAAGTGCGCGTTCCCGAATATCAATTCCGGGTTCGTTGGACGCCAGGCGCGATCGTGTTCTGGGACAATCAATCGACGCAGCATTACGCGGCGAATGACTACTATCCCGAACGGAGACGTATGGAGCGGACAGCCGTCGTCGGAGAGAAGCCGTTCTGAATGGACACATCCGCGCTGGGCGGCATGCCGTCGGCAGGCTCATCCACCGCCGCGCTCGCCAAGTTTGTCGCGGAGATGATACGGAGAAGGGCCCAAGATGCTGAAATTCGCGTGGCTCACGGCGGACTAATCCGGCGCCTGGCGCGGGCCATAACTGGGGATGATACATGAAAGTTGCCCGTCGACATGTCCTTGAATTAGCGGCAGGCGCTGCGGCGCTGCCGTCGCTCTCGCGCATCGCGAGCGCGCAAAGCTTTCCGTCACGGCCGGTGCACATGATCGTCGACTTGCCGGCCGGCCTTTCGCCCGACGTGATCGCGCGCCTTATGGGACCACTATTGTCACAGCGGCTCGGCCAGCCGGTTGTCATCGAGAACCGGCCGGGCGCCGGCGGCAATATCGGTGCCGAAGCGGTCGTGAGAGCCCCGCCGGACGGCTACACGCTGCTGGTAATGATTTCCGGAAATGCAGCGAACGCAGCACTCTACCCGAATCTTAGTTTCGATTTCGTCCGCGACGTCGCGGCGGTCGCGTTCCTCGGCTATACGCCGTTTGCCATGGTGATCAATCCATCGCTGCCGGCCAAGACGATCCCCGAGTTCATCGCTTATGCCAAGGCCAATTCCGGCAAGATCAACGTGGCTTCGCCCGGCACCGGCACCGCGCCGCATCTCGCCGGCGAATTGTTCAAGATGATGACCGGCGTCGACCTGGTCCACGTGGCGTATCGTGGCAACTACATGCCTGATCTGCTTGGCGGCCAGGTGCAAGTCGCGTTTATTTCGACCGCCCCGGTGCTGGGCTACATTGCAAGCGGCAAGCTGCGTGCGCTTGGCGTGACCAGCGCGACGCGCTTGAGCGTGCTGCCCGACGTCCCCGCCATCGACGAGTTCGTGCCGGGCTATGAGGGTAGCGGCTGGGCGGGCGTCGGCGCGCCAAAGGACACGCCAGCCGAGATCGTCGATAGGCTCAACAAAGAGATCAACGCCGTCATGGCCGATTCGGCGTTGAAGGCGCGTCTGGTCGCGTTGGGCGTCGAACCAGTGACGATGACACCGGCCCAATTCGGCAAACTCATCGCCGATGCCGCCGAGAAGTGGGCGAAGGTCATCAAATTCGCGAACATCAAAGCGGAGTAATCGCTCGCGTTGACCAGTTTGGCGTTCACGTCTTTTGTCGCCCACACGCGCGCGAGGGGCGCTCCGACATCAGACCGATCCGCCCGCGCCGCCGGCGCCGCGCTGCGATTGCCGACCGACGCCGATTCCGGTTCGGGGCGAACGATGGAGTTCGGGCGTTCGGAGCGAACGATCATGAGGCCGCCGGCGCGAGCTCAGCGAGATACGGGGTCGACTTCGATAACCGCTCGATCGCAACGACACTGACGAGAAGCCGGATTAGCTCAGCGGTAGAGCAGCGGTTTTGTCACCAGCCAGGTCGCTACGGACACCATCGACTACGTCGCCACCGACCAACGCGGCCTCACCGACACCTCAACCCGCACCGTCCTCATCGAACCCGCAACAAACACAGCGACCGGCTCCTCAACGGCATATTAAAATCTCGCCGTACCGCTGTGTTTAGATCGCGACACTACATATATATTTCATCATAGGCAGGGTGTGCCAAGAGATTTTTCATGTCTTCGATACCTAAAAACCTTCTAACATTAGCTTGTGCCGGTTGCGGAGACGCGATGAAGTTCGTCCGCGCGATCCCTAAACTTGGAGTACTTCCGCAGCTGACCGTCTTTTACTGTCCATGCTGCGGGGACGTTGCGACAACGGAAGGCCATAAACACGCGGCATGAGACCGTCTCGACAGCCCCCTCCCACGCGCAAAAGTTCCACCTTTTATATTCTTTCTTTATTTCCCCTGATCTAGATCAAATTGCTGGCTACGCCTGGGCGCATAAACGCTTTATGTGGCAGCCCATATCTACCGCACCGTTCGACCGCGATGTTGAGCTCGCTGTCATCGACAAAGACGCGCCCCACGCGCTCGTCTTTCCCTGCCGTCGGATTCCGGGCGGCTGGTTGAATTCCGGATCAAACCGGTGGATCTCGGTAAACCCAACGCATTGGCGCGAATGGGTCGAAAAGCGCTAACTCTGCGGCTTTCGTTCTTTGAGAATTTTCGCGAGCTTCGCCTCTTCCTCGGCTAGCGGGCGGCCAATCGATTCGCGCTTCGTCGCGTCAGTTTCGGAGGCGAGCGACTTTTTATAATGCTCGATGTTGAGCTTAGCGATGCTCTCATCCATCCAATGATGCTATCCGCCCGGCAACCGCGCGTCCAGGGAATTGCCCGGTACCGGACATGGGTCCAAATCAGCCCGGAGTTCCTCCAAGATGTCACCGACATATCGAAGGCCCGCACCTGGTACGGCTCAAGTGAAATGAAGTCGGTAATGGAAAGGAGCGGCGTAGTCGGCTCACCCAGCATCCGCGCCGCGGTCTAACTCCTAGCTTCAAACAGATCGAAAACAGAATGGCGTGTAGCACAAGTGTATTGTTGCGTGCCCCCCGAAGATGGAAGCCCCAGCCCCCGTCGCCCCGACAATGGCTGGGGCAACCACAAAGACCGCCAGCCCATGGTCGCAGCAATTTTACTGTTTCGGAACGATGCCCAGTTCTTTGGCAATTGTCGCAAGCTTGGCGCGCTGCTCGTCAATTGCCGTCGCGAATTCGGTCGGTCCCGCGACGTTGAGGATCTGTCCGGTAGCGGCGAGTCGCGTCGCAATCGCCTTGTCGGCAGCGACCGCGCGAATATCAGCAGCGATGCGCTGGCGCAATTCGATCGGCATGCCAGGCGGGCCAAAGAAGCCGATGAGTCCGTCTATCGTCAGCTCAGGATAGCCGGCCTCCGCCACAGTGGGGATTCCAGGCGTGACGGACGCACGCTCGGTGTTCGTGACGGCAAGCAGCTTAATCTTGCCTGACTGGAGAAAAGGCTGCACGATTGGAAGGCCGGTGTCATAGACTTGAACGCGGCCCTGGGCGAGATCAGTCGCCGCCTCGACCAGATTGCGGTAGGGCACTTTCGTCATCGATAGCCCTTCGCGCTTCAGGAATCCTTCGAATAGGAAATCGAGAGCGCCGGTCACGCCGGCCCAATTGATCTTGCCCGGTTGCGCTCGCGCAAGCGCAACGAGATCCGCGAGCGATCCAACGTTGAGAGAAGCTGGCACCGCGATGACTATGACCGTATTGGTCGTCCTGGCGATCGGCAGGAGGTCGCTTGGCTTGTAGGGCAGATTGTCGTGGAGGTAGGGGTGAGCCGTGAACACCGACGTCGGCGAGCATAGGAACACATGATCGTCGTGAGCGGCCACAAAGGAACTGATCGCGACGATGCCGTCGCCGCCGGGCTTATTCTCGACGATAACCGGTTGGCCCCAGCGCGCCGACAGTCGATCCGCGAACAGGCGCGCGCCGATGTCCACGCCGGAACCGGCACCGAGCGGCAGGATGAATTTGACGGGCCGCTGCGGCCAAGTCTGCGCGCTGGATGGCGCCGCCGTTATGAGCGGCGCGATGCTGAGGACGAAGAACGCTGCAAGTAACGAGCACAGTAACGAGCGCCGTACGCTACGCATGACCTTCCCCCTCAGGTTTGATTTTGTCTTTGGCGCGCGGCTCCGGAGCATGAACTTCACGAACGCGTCGCAGGCGAAGCCGGCGGACACGAACTCGGTCGGCCCGTCGGCTCTTGATTGGCAATTATCGCTCGTGCTGGCGAAGCGCCCGCTCCTTGAGCGACATGAGCGGAGGCATCTTGAATTTTCGCAGCTCGGAGATTTTTGCGACTTCGCCGGTGCCCTGCGGGCGGTCGCCTTTGATCGTGACCCGCTCCATCAAACGGCGCTGCGGATAGTAGTCATGCACGGCCGCGTGTTGGGTCGACCTATTGTCCCAAAACACGACCATATTGGCCTCCCAACGATGGCGGTATTGGTGCTCCAGCACCTTGGTCACGCGGAATAGCGATTCAAGCAGCGTTCGGCTCTCGCCTTCCTCCATGCCCTTGATGAAGAGCGTGAACTGCGGATTGACAAACAGCACCTTCCTTCCCGATACCGGATGCACCCGCACGACCGGATGCGTGACCGGGCGGTAAATCTCCTCGAAATGCTGCAGTTTGCGCCAGCCTTCCTCGGTCTCGGCAAACAGCGCCTTGAACGGCTTGAAATCGTGCACCGCTTCGAGGCCCGAGATGAAGTGCTGCATACGATCGGACAGGCTGTCATAAGCCGCCGTCATGCTGTGAAAGGCCGTATCGCCGCCGATCTCCGGGACGATCTTCGAGCACAGCATCGTGCCCATGGGCGGGCATTCGCGAAACGTCTCGTCGGAATGCCAGATATCCGTTGCCGCCGGTGGATTGCCTTCCTTGTTGTCGTAGACAATCAGCTCCGGGCTGTCGGCAGCGTTGGTGGAAAACGGATGCACGGTGAGCTCGCCAAAATAACGGCCGAACCGCTTGAGATCCTCAGAGCTGATTGTCTGCCGGGGGAAAACGAGCACTTCGTGAGTGGCGAGCGCGGCGCCAACAGCCTTGACGGTGACGTCATCGAGCGGCCTGGTCAGATCTATGCCGGCGACCTCGGCGCCGAGAAACGCGCTCACTTTGCGCACCTTCAACGGAACGTCGGTCCTTGTCACGGTTGCGAGTTCAGCCATGCGATCCTCATTTGCAGACCTTATGCACCGGTCTGAACTATTGCGCTTTTCCCAACGCCGGGTGGTGATTGCGATTCCTGGCGGATAACATCCCTGTTTACAATCTTGAAAATGACCGCTCCTATTCAGATTCGTATACCTCGGTCGAATGGATGAGGAAGTCCGAGCCGAAAGGAAATGTCGCGATGGAGCCGCGGTACCTTCGTCAGCTGGCAGAAATCATCGATCTTGGCTCGCTTTCCTTGGCGGCGAAGTCCCTAAACGTATCCCAGCCGACGCTCAGCCGCAACATTAAGAGTCTGGAAGCCTTGATCGGCGCTCCAGTGCTGCGGCGCGGACGCTACGGCGTCACCCCGACGCACATCGGCGCCGCGCTCGGAAGAGAAGGCCGCGCCATTCGCGAAGCATTGCGACAGGCGGAGTTGGATCTCGGGCGCTGGAAAGGCGGGTTGGACGGCTGATTGAGAATCGGAGTCGGCACAATGCTTGCGCATTCCTTGGTGCCGAGATTTCTAGCCCAGGTCGGCAGCGCTCGCTGGAGAGTCGCATTGCGGATCGATGTCGAGGGCCCCGACAGCCTGATTGACCGCGTCCGTTCGCGCGAGATCGATGCCGCAATCGTTCAAATCGAGCCGTTCTTCTCGAAGGAAGGACTGACGCAAATAACGCTGTTTGAAGATAAACGCGCCTACTACGCCGGCCCCCGACACCCGCTGGCGCAGAAGGAGTCGGTCAGCAGGAGAGATATCGCCAAGGCGCTGCACATCATCGTTGGGGCGCCCACTCAGAGCCAAGCAAGCGGCTATGTCAGGTTCGCGGAAGGCCTCGGCGAGGGGCTGCAAATCGAGCTTGCGGGCGACGTGTCGATTGCTCTGCACCTGCTGGCGACTGGCAACTACATCGCCGCCCTCCCGCAATTCGTCATGGAACACCTATGCGACGAGCGGCAGTTTGTCCGCCTTGCATATCGTGGCGATATGCCCAGCCGGATATTGTCGATCTGGTACAAAGACGACATGGCCGGGCAGCCGCTGATCAAGGACTTTTGCAGCCGACTGGTCAAATACGTGGCAGAGTTGCGGGCTGCGACGCCCGCTGAAGCGCGAATTGCAGATTTCAGCTAACGCACAGCGCAAAGGCCTCGACCCAAAGAAGCGCTTGGATTGAGCGGTCGCGCACTTGATATACCGGTTTTCAGGCGTCGGTGCGGGTGATAGTGCTACGCTTTCCTGCAAGCATAATCGTTCACGAACAGGCACATTGATGCGCAAGTCCACCGGTTCACCTCCCAGTTTCATCCTCTTCATCACCGATCAGCACCGCGCCGATTTTCTCGGCTGCTACGGTCACCCCATTGTCCGCACCCCGCATATCGATTCCATCGCGGCACACGGTACGGCGTTCGACCGCTTTTATGTCGCGAGCCCGGTCTGCATGCCGAATCGGTCGAGCTTGATGACGGGACGGATGCCCTCGGTTCACGGCGTGCGCTGCAACGGCATTCCGCTGTCGATGAATGCGGTGACATTCGTCGACCTACTGCGAAATGCCGGTTATCGCACGGCGCTCGTCGGCAAGAGCCACTTGCAGAATTTCACGTCCTTTCCGCCGATCATGCCGCGAGAGCCGGGTCGGAACGGTTATGACAAGCCGCCACCGGAGCTGGCGCAAGCCGTGCGGACCGACCTTGATGACGCTCGGTATGAGCAAGAAACGCCGGAGTTTTGGAAGACGGCCAACGCATCAATCGCGACGCCGTTCTACGGCTTTGACAATGTAACGCTAGTGCGCGCGCATGGCGACGATGCCGGTGGCGACTATGATCGCTGGTTGGCCGAGCGCGCCCCGGCTGCAAAAAATCTGTTGGGTCCAAAAAACAGCCTACCGCACAATTATATCTGCCCGCAGGCCTATCGCACGGCAATTCCGGAGGAGCTTTATGCGAGCGCGTTCCTTGGCAAACAGGCAGCCGCGTTTTTCAATGATCTCGATTCGCAAACGCCGTTCTTCTTGATGGTCTCTTTTCCCGATCCGCATCATCCGTTCAATCCCCCTGGCAGATATTGGAGCATGTATTCCCCGAACGACTTCGCGGTGCCGGAAGCCTACCTGCGCAATGACTGGAATCCGCCGGCACACGTGCAAGCGATCTTGCACCAACGCGAGGCGGGTAACGCCAATCTTTCGGGGATGAACACCATCGGGGTCACGCCGCGCGAAGCGCAGGAAGCCCGCGCGCTTACCTGCGGCATGATTACCTGCATCGATGACGCGATCGGCCAAGTCCTGCGTGCGCTCGACGGCAGCGGACGCCGCGACGATACCGTACTGATCTTCACCAGCGATCACGGCGATCACCTCGGCGACCACCGGTTGCTTTTGAAGGGCGCGGAGCAATATCAAAGCATCGTGCGGGTGCCGTTCATCTGGTGCGACCCGCAGGCATCGAATTACCCGGCACGCGCCGACGCACTTGCCTCCACGATCGATATTTCGGCAACGGTGCTCGATCGGGCGCGCATCGAGCCGTATTCCGGAATTCAAGGTCGTAGCCTCGCTCCCGTGATCGAGAGCGGCGCAGGGGTGCGCGATTGCATTTTCATCCAATACGACCACCAGGCGCCGAACCCCGGTTCGGCCATTCCGCCGCGCGTGCACACCATGATTGACGATCGTTTTCGCTTAAGCGTGTTCCACGGGGAACAAGGCGGCGAGCTCTACGACTTGATTGCCGATCCGGGTGAATTCGACAATCTGTGGGATAATCCCGGGCATGCACGAACGCGTGCGCGGATAATGGAACGGCTCGCTTTCCTTGAAATCGAGCATGTCGACCGCGTACCGCTGCCTACACGGCGCGCGTGAGGTCCCGTACCATTGAGCGGATCGTACAAGGCGGCCGAAAAACATGGCCTGCTAGAAATCTTCACCCAGTTCAGTTCGCCGGCCGAGCAAGACCTCAAGTGGGCCGGTATGCGGCGGGCGCTCAAGCCACGCGGTCTTCTTATCGGGCACGGCTACACGCCAAAGCAATTGCAATACGGCACTGGCGGACCCAAGCGGGCCGAAAATCTCTATGCCCGCACGATGCTTGAAAACGCATTTTCCGGTTTTCGCGAGATGAAGATCACAGAGGAAGAATGCGAGATTCACGAGGGCACATCACACGGCGGCATGTCTGCAGTAATCAATTGCACGGCGAGAAAACCATAGATTACGGGAAGCACCCGCTGCAATTGTGAAATCGATTCCGTAAGTGTCATCGAATTTTCGGGACGAGCGTCTCGGAAAAAACAAACGTAAATCTGTTGGAGCTGCGATTGGAAGAAGAGCTGCGCGGCAAGGTCGCGTTGGTGACCGGATTAAGCCAAGGCATTGGACGCTGCATCGCGCTCGAATTGGCGCGTGCGGGCAGCGACGTTGTACTTACCGGACGCGGCGAGGATAAGCTCAAGACGGTTGCGGCCGAGATCGAAGCCCTTGGCCGCAAGACTACCATCGACGCTGCGGACCTTACCGCCGACGCCGAACCCGCGGATTTGGTGGCCGCTCTGGAGCATTCCTTCGGCCGTCTCGATATCCTGGTGTGCAGCGCCGGGGCGGCCCGGCGCGGCAATTTCTTCACCTTGAGTGACCAGCCAGATCTGGCCGCACCAGACCGGAGGCTCGATCGTGCGCCGGTTGCCGATTACATGATCGGCGCGACAGCGATCGGCGCCAGCGTTGCCTTCATGAGGGCTCTGGCGGAAATCGGCAAGAAGGACGGCGTCCAGGTCAACACCGTCAATCCGGGCTCGGTGGATACCGATCGTTTCAGACGCCGGCTCGCAATCATCATGGCTAGGACCGAATTGGATGAGGCAAAAGCGATCGAACACCATCGCAAGGAGCTCGATATCACGCGGTTCGGTACTCCGCAGGACGTGGCTGGATTGGTCCGTTTCATCGTGTCGCCGCGAGGAAGCTGGATCCACGGCTCGGCCATAGACATCGACGGCGGACAGGTCGGGCCGCTCCGGATGACGGTCAATGACTGATTTCCCGCACCGCCTGCGTTAAATTGGAAGCCCCGGATTGGAATTTGCCGTGCTAGACCGCCAGCCGACCCCCTTCGACGAAAAAATCTATGCCGAGGACTGGCGCGCCTGGCGCGATCCGGAGATTCCCGAATGGGTCGATCCAATCGGCATTCTGCTCGATCGCCATATTGGAACGCCACGCGAGACCAAAGCTGCGATCGTTGCCGATGGACGATCCGTTAGCTATGGCGAGCTTGCGCGCTCGGTCCGACACTATTCCGCCGCGCTGGCGTCGATCGGTCTGCAGCCAGAATCAAGACTGCTGCTGTTCGGCACCGACAGTCTAGATTATGTCACGACCTGGCTCGCCGCTGTTCAGCTCGGCGCAATTCCCGTCGTCGTGTCGGATCTCTACAAGCCGCGGGACCTGCTCTACTTCCTTGCCGACACTGGCGTACGCGCACTGTTCATCGACAGCGAGCAGATGTTCAAGCTCATCGAAATTGCCGGTGAGTTACCGTCATCGTTGAAACTGATCGTGGTGCGCGGCGATGTCACTCCCGATATTGCCTGTCATTTTCAGCATCGAGCGGTGGTCGGTTTGCACGCGATTGTTTCCTCCTGCACCGCCGAAGCAGGCGAACCATGCCTAAAGCATGCGAATGACGTCGCCTACATGTTCTATTCCGGCGGCACCACCGGAACCGCCAAGGGCATCACCCACCTCGCCCACGACTTCATTCTGGTTCCCGAGCGGCACGGTCGGTTCTGGGAATATTCTACCTCCGACGTGGTATTCGCGACCTCAAAGAAGTATTTCACCCACGGCTTGTGGCCAGGATTGCTGATCCCGCTTTACTGGGGCGCGACGGCCGTTCTGGATCGTCGGTCGCCGACAGCCGACGTCGTGCTGGCAACACTGCGCCAATTTGCTGTCACCAAATTCATCACGGTGCCGACCGTGCTCAAGAACGTCATCGAGCGGCTGATGCAGACGAAAGAGAAGGCGGATATGCCCGCGCTAAAATTCGTCGCGAGTGCATCGGAGAAAATGCCGCCCGAAATGTTCGAGCGTTTCCAAAAACTCACCGGCGTCGAGTTGTTCGACTCGATCGGCAGTTCCGAAATTACTTACGAGTGGATCGCCAACCGGCCGAAGTCGTTCAAGCGCGGTAGTCTCGGCAAGCCTGTGTTCGGTTACGAGGTGCGTCTTGTGGACGCGGACGGCCAGGACGTCATCGAGCCGAATGTTACCGGCGAGGCCTGGATTCGCAGCCGCACCGCGTGCTTCTACTATTGGCGCAAGTACGACAAGTCGCGCGAGACCTTCATCGGCGACTGGACGCGGACCGGCGATCACCTGCAATTCGACGAGGACGGTTTCTTCTGGTTCAGCGGCCGGGCCAATGACTTGTTCAAGGTCAAGGGACTTTGGGTTTCGCCGATCGAAGTCGAAGCGGCGCTCACCGGCCACCCGTCAATTCGCGAGGCAGCGGTCGTGTCGTTTGAGGATGCGGATGGGCTGACGAAACCGCGCGCTTTCCTCATTTTACGGGAAGGCTTCCAGCAATCCGACGCATTGCTCGACGAATTGCGCGAAGCGGTCAGGCCGATAGGCTCATATAAGATCCCGGGGTCGTTCTTGTTCATCGATCAGTTGCCGCGCACGACATTGCTCAAGATCGACCGCCGCGCCTTGCGCGCACTCGCGCGCTAGGCGAGCCCGCATTCGGCGAGAAATTCCAACGTGAGGCGAATACACTCCTGCGGCTTCTCGATCTGCAGCAGGTGGCCCGTCCCCTCAACGAAGCTGTAGTCGTAGCCGCCCTCGATGCCGAGCGCCTGGTTCGCCGGGCCGGTCGCCGGGGCACCCTTCATATTCGGATCGCAGCCGATCAGCTTGACCGGCCCGCCGAACGCACGCGCCTGCGGCCATAGATTGAGCGTCATCGCCTGCGCGTAAATCGTCGCCTCGTTTTCGGGATCGCACACCAGTTCGTAGCCGTCGCCGTCTGGGCTCTTGCGCAGCACCGACCGGGCCATCAGTTCGTGCGCGCCCGGCACCCAGCGCGCCGTCGCCCGCGACTGCAGATATTCGTTCGTCAGCTCGTCGATCGATGCAAAGCGCCGGCGGCGATTACGGGCCCATTCGGTCAGTTTGTTCTCGAAAATCTCCATCGCCGCATAGAGGGGATGCCCGGGCGGCGGCACGTTGGGCGGATCGAACAGGACCAGCGCGTCCCAGCGCCAGCCGATCTCGATGGCATGCTTCATCGCGGTGCGCGCCGACATCGAATGAAACAGGCCGGCCGTCGGCTTCTGACCGAGCTGGGCCCTTACCTCCTGCACCACGCGTTCGAGATCGCGGCTGAGCTGGGCGTAGTCGTGGTTCGATGGCTCGACCGGAATGTTCTGCCCATGATTGCGAAAGTCAAACACCAGCAGATCGAACTTGGGCAGCAGATGCTGCCAGTACGCATAATAGGCGTCCGCGGCGAAGCCGTTGCCGTGGGTCATCAGCAAACGCACCCCGTCAGGATTGCCATGCCGCCGCATGCGAATCCTGGCACCGTCCTCCAGCGCAACGTCAAAGGTCGTGCTCGGGGCGGGGATTTCGAAATGCATGGCGTGTCCCTGACCATGGGGGCGGGTGCTACTAAGCGCGATGGTTCGGCAAGGCCTTATGACGACCAAGGCCTTATGACGACGCTGTCACGCCGGGTCAACGCTGCGGCGACATGCGTCGAGATGCCTTTACCTCGCATGTCTGCCGTATTAGCAATGGCGTGCGCCCGTCGCACGGGCTCGAAATTCTCCTGTAGAGTGACCCGTTGCCATCGCTCGTTGGAACGCCGATCCGCCGCAAGGAAGATCCTGCCCTACTCTCCGGGCGAGGCAGGTATGCGGACGACCTTCCGATTCCGGCCGGGACCTTGCACGCCCACGTCATCCGTTCGCCGCATCCGCACGCCGACATCGTCCGCATTGATGCCAGCGAGGCGCTAGGCAAGGATGGCGTATGGGCGATTATCACCGGCGACGACGTTCGCAAAATATCCGATCCGTTCCTGGTCGCGCTCAAGACGCCGGTCTATCAGTGGTCGCTCGCGGTCAGTCGCGTGCGCTATGTCGGCGAGCCGGTGGCGCTGGTGGTCGCCGAAAGTCGCTATCTCGCCGAGGACGCGGGCGAACTGGTGCAGATCGAATATCGGCCGCTCGATGCGGTGATCGATCCGCGGGTGGCGTGCGGGGGATCGGCGCCGATCCTGCACACTGAAGCCAAGACCAACGAGATTTCCGTCCGCAAATTTACCTACGGCGACACCAAATCGGCATTCGCGCACGCCGACGCGCGCGTGGCGCTGACGGTCGATTTTCCGCGGCTGTCGTTCACGCCGATGGAATGTTACGTGGTCGTTGCCCAATACAACGCCGCCGACGGCGGCTACGACGTGCTGGCGAATTTCCAGGGGCCGTTCAGCACCCATCCGGTCATGGCGCGCGCGCTGCGCGTGCCGGGGCCGAAGCTGCGGCTGCGTATTCCGCCCGATAGCGGCGGCAGCTTTGGCATCAAGCTCTCGGTCTTTCCTTATGTGGTGCTGACCGCGATTGCCGCGCGCATCAGCGGTCGTCCGGTGAAATGGGTGGAGGATCGCGTCGAACACCTTCTCGCTGCGAGTTCGGGGCCGAACCGCATCACCGAGATCGAGGCAGCCGTCACCAAAGACGGCTGCATTCTGGCGCTGCGGCTCGATCAGCTCGAAGATTACGGCGCATTCCTGCGCGCCCCGATGCCAGGGCCGCTCTATCGCATGCACGGCGCCATCACTGGCGCCTACGACATCGCCAATGTCGACGTTATCAATCGCGTCGTGCTCACCAACAAGATGCCGGCGAGCCTGATCCGCGGCTTTGGCGGCCCGCAGCTCTACATGGCGCTGGAGCGCTTGGTGCAGCGGATCGCGATCGAGCTCGGCCTCGACCATCTCGATGTCATCAAGCGCAATCTGGTGCCGGCAGCGAAGATGCCGTACCGCGCCGCCGCCGGCTCGCTCTACGATTCGGGAGATTATCCACGGGCCGTGGCGACTGCGACCGGTGACGGCCGCCTCGACGATCTCAAGCGGCGGCGCGACGCCGCGCGAGCGGCCGGGCGCAAGTACGGCATCGGGTTCGCCGCCGTGGTCGAGCCGGCCATGTCCAACATGGGTTATCTGTCGACGTTGCTCACCGCCGATGCGCGCGACAAGGCCGGGCCGAAGAACGGCGCGGTATCGATGGTGACGGTTAACATCGATCCGCTCGGGGCGGTGTCGGTGACAGCCGATGTCACGGTGCAGGGGCAGGGCCACGAGACCGTGCTGTCGCAGATTGTCGCCGATCAGCTCGGGCTTAAGCCCGACGATATCAATGTCGTGCTCGAAATGGATACCGCCAAGGATCAATGGTCGATCGCCGCCGGTACCTATTCAAGCCGCTTCACGCCCGGTACGGCAGTGGCCGCACACATTGCGGCCGGGCGCATGCGCGACAAGCTCAAGGCGATCGGAGCAAAGCAACTCAACGTGCTGCCCGACGACGTCGAACTGGCCGGCGGCAAGATCCGCAGCCGCAGCAATCCGGATAACTCAGCGCCATTCGGCCGTATCGCCGGCACCTCGCACTGGTCGCCGGTGCTGCTGCCCGAAGGCATGGCGCCGGCTTTGAGCGAGACCGCGCTGTGGTCGCCGCCGGA
>Ga0182024_10008264_pt1 | contig 22035 bp, 16 predicted proteins | sample P32metaG_FD_120480 | JGI IMG/M metagenome (GOLD analysis project Ga0182024, IMG submission 120480) | Permafrost microbial communities from Stordalen Mire, Sweden - P3-2 metaG (Illumina Assembly) | ecosystem: Environmental > Terrestrial > Soil > Wetlands > Permafrost | place: Sweden: Stordalen...
CCCCCAGACTGATGTGATCTGTAATTCGGGAGCCAGCGGGCAGTTCAGCGATAGTCCGGGCCATGCGGCGCTCTCCTGTCTAAAACAGAATAGCACGTTTATGTTGTTAAGTGAAGAGTATTGGGGTTAGAACTCAATCCTCGCCAACACCTGAATCTGCCGCGCCGTCTCATTCACCGGCGAGACCGCCGGAAACCCCGAAGCCGTACCCTGCCGTCCGTAAGTCGCCAGCCCAAACGTCGGCGAACCCAGCAGGCTGTTGGGATTATTCAAATTCGCGTGGTTCAGAATATTAAACGCATCCGCCCGAACCGTCAACCGCGTCCCTTCGCGCAGATGCGGCACGCTGAACGACCGCGCCAGTGAAAAATCCAAATTGTAAAGTCCCGGCCCCGTGAACGCGTTTCGCCCCGTGTTGCCCAACACGCTCGCGCTCGCCGGTTCCGCGAACGCCGCCGGATTGAGCAAATAAACTCCACCCGGAGCCGCCACCGGATTCGCCAGTATCGCCGCCGCCGGATTAACCACATCCGCGCGCTGATTCACGATCTCACCGTTGCCGAAAATCGGCGCCTGCGTCGTAATGGTTTGTATGGTGTACGGGAACCCGCTTCGAAACGCCGCCATCCACGACACCTGCCAACCACGCGCCAGCAACCGTCGCGCATCCGACCGCCAGATGCCCAGCAGAAATAGATTCTGCCGCTGGTCGAAATCCGAATTTCCCCGGTCTCCGCCGCTGTTAAACTGCTGCGCGAACGACGACCGCAGCGCCGTGGAACTCGCATTGTTGATCGTCGTGAAGTCGAGATCGAAAAAATCGCCAACCAGCGGATCGCTCTGATTATCGATCGCGTGGCTCCACGTATAAGTGCCCTGCACCATTAGCGTTCGCCACTGATACTTCGCAATCGCGCTGAGAGCCGTGTAATCGGAGTTCCCCTCTGACGACCGCCACGCCACGTCCGGCAGCGATTCATTCGGTCGCCCGTCCCCCGACGTAGTTGTGAACTGCCGGTTCACAATATCCGTGGTGATAAGCCGCCGTCCCAGCGCGCCCGTGCCATTCACTTCGAGCGTGAGGTTCGCTCCCACCGATTGCTGCACTCCCAGAAAGAAATCCTGCGCATAGCCATTCCGCAACTTCGGATCGAGGATCGTGATTCCCGGAAAATCCGAAGCGGCCGATTGATTGGCATACGAAGGCAGCACCGAAGCGATCGGCGCCAGATAGTTCGTGCTTCCCCCCGCTACCGTATAGAAGGGCAGCACGATATCGTTGTTGCGGACGTTCTGCCAAAGGTTGTCGAACGGCGCGTCGTAGAAAATGCCGTATCCGCCGCGGAAGACCGTCTTGCTCTTGCCGAACGGGTCCCACGAGAAGCCGAAGCGGCCCGCCCAATCCCCGTTATCCGCCCCATAAAGCTGTTCGTTGCCCGAAGTCGGCTGCGCCAGTGTCGCCGAGGCCAGCCGCGCGTTGAAATCCGCGCCTGTCCCCAGTTGCAGCAGCGCATCCTTCGCTGCGCCGGTGTTCGTCGGAGCGCCGTAGTTGTCGTATCGGACCCCGTAGTTCAGTGTCAGCCGCGAAGTTAACCGGAAGCTGTCCTGCGCGAAGAAGTACATCTGCGGGTAGTAATAGCTGCGATTGTAGTCGGGCTGCACCGGTGTTGCAGAGAATCTGTCGATGGACGCCCGGAAATACTGCGGGTCGCCGAACGCAAAATTGACGATGCTCGAAAAAATGTACTCGCCGTCCTGCCCCGCCGTCAGATAGCCGTCGTTGAAACGGAAAAGCGCGCCGGCCCCCGCCGTGATGATGTGCCGGTTCCGCGTCCAGACCATGCTGTAGATGCCTTGCGCGGTTCGATTGTGATTCTTATACGCATAGAACGCGGGACTGCCCGGCAGCACCACGCCATCGCCCGACACCAGCGTCGGAATTTCCGGATGGGCCCGGTTCCAATACAGGTCGTCGTCACTGTAATTCAACTTCAGCTCACTGGTGATCCGCGGACTCCACGTGTGCATCCAGTTGCCCGCGATTCCTGTGGTGTTTTCCTTCAGCCCGGATGTGAACGCCGAGTAGGGGCTCCAGATGAAGTCCGGTTGCGAGAGCCGCTGGATCGCCAGCCGCGCCATCAGGTGATCGCGGCCGCCATTCGTCGTGTAGTCGCCCCGCTCGAGCGCAATAAGCCTGTCCACCACCACGGGCTGCGCCACCGTGTAGGTCCCGGTCACGTTTGGCGTATTGATCGCCGGACCCGGGAACATTTGCAGCAACTGGCGCGCAAGATTGGAACTGGCCAGGTTGAACGCCGAGATGAAGTTCGTCGACGGCAATATATACGTCTGCGGATTCTGATTGCTGTGGCTGATCAACTGTTCGAGCGCGCTCGAAAAAAACAGCCGGTTCTTCAATATCGGACCACCCGCCTGATACCCGAACTGCTGTTCCTTGTCCGGCAGCCGCCCGTATCCGGAAAGGTTATCGGCGAAATCGGCGGCGTTCAGCACGGTGTTCTTGATGTAGTCGTAAGCGATGCCGTGAAAGGCGTTGCCGCCGGCTTTCGTAACGGCATTCGCCACGAATCCGGCCGTTTGCCCGTACTCGGCCGAATAATTGTTCGTCGAAATACGATATTCCTGCACCGCTTCCGGCGCCACCGGACTCAGCGGACCGGTGACCAGGTAGTTATTGTTCTCAACGCCATCGAGAAGGTAGTTGGAAGCCGACGGCCGCGCCCCCGCGACACTAACCCCGATTCCGCGCGCTGTGCCGTTGTCCGCCGTGACTCCCGGCAAACTGACCAGCATCGTGTAAACGTCCCGGCCCTGCAGCGGCAGATCGCCGATCTGCGTTGGGTCGATGACATAGGACACCGATGTATCCAGCGTTCCCCGCGTACCCTGCTGACCCTCGAATGTGCCCGACCGGCTGGTATCGACGTCCGGCCCGTAAAACGTCACGATCGTCTTGCTGCCCGGTAGAAAAACGCTGCGGAACTGGCCCGCTTCCCAGACATCGCTCAAAGGCCGCAGCCGGAAATCGATCTGGACGCGCCCCGCCACCGGCAGTTCCAGCTGTTCCAGTTCCTGCGACTGGTATCCATCTGCCGTAGTCCGGATACTGTAAGTCCCGGCCGAAAGCAGTGGTAGAAAATAATAACCGCCGGCATCGCTCTTGAGCGTGCCGCTGGCCGCGAGCACGGTGCTCGAATACGCCACCGAAGCACCCGCGATGGGCCGGCCCGTGACGGAATTGATGATGCTGCCCGAGATCAGCCCCTGTGTGGTTTGCCCAAACAGAGGGGCGATTCCCAGTACCCCCAATACTCCCAAAGCCCGATGCAGTCTCAATACAAACAAGTGTACTGTGCTTCCGGCGATCTTGTGGCGCTGGCGGTCTTTGCCGCCGGCGATTCTCAGCCAGGAATCAACACAAATGAGCTCCGAATCCGGTGCCATCTCTATGCGTTGGTCAAATTTCGTACGTATAGAGTATACGATATACTAGGTTTGTGGCCAATCTGACAATCTATCTTCCGGACGAGGTGGAGCGCCAAGTCCGCAAAGCGGCCGATGAGTCGGACGTGAGCGTCAGCAGATGGGTGGCGGACCAGGTTGCCAAGTCGTTGGAGACATCGTGGCCAGCCGAGTTTCTGGCCCTGGCCGGCGCATTTCCGGATTTCCCGGAGGCCGAGGAACTGCGTCGGGGCTATGGTCAGGATGTTCGGCGGGAGAGTCTGGACTGATACTTCTCGACACGAACGTCATAATTCATTACCTAAAGGGCGACACCGGAATCCAGGCCGCTATCCGGAAAACGGCACGCAGCGAACTGGCCCTGCCTGCGATCGTGGTGTACGAATTGGAATACGGCGCGCTTCGATCCGGACTGCCCGACCGGCGGCGGCGTGAACTACACCGGGGGCTGGGATATATCCAGCGAGTGCCGTTCGATTCCGAGGCCGCTACAGCGTCCGCGAAGATCCGAATCGAACTGGAGAGACAAGGATTGACAATCGGCCCGCTCGATTTGCTCATCGCCGGAACTGCGCGGAGTCGCGGAGCAATGCTGGTAACGAACAACACCGTTGAGTTTTCGCGTGTAGCGGGTTTGCAGGTGACCGATTGGAGATCGGGCACCGATAAGGAAACATCCTGAAAGCCGTCTAGCCACGAATGAACGCGAATGGACACGAATAGCCACCCTGTTTTCATTCGTGGCGATTGAGTTTTTCGCCACTTGGTTTATTCGCCGTGACCTGTCCCGTTTTTCTCTACCAGTCGTAATTTGGAAGTTCGGTTTTCATACTACCGTGTACAAGATGAAGTTTGCTGTAGTCACGAGGCCCGGATTCCTTGCTTTTGGCCCAGATGTCGAGCTCTGCTTGAACGTGATCACGGAAATTCGGTTTGCGCGCCCGAAGATTTCGTCGACTAGTGGAATCAGGTAGCCAAGCTCGTTATCATCGATGTGAATAAAAAACGAGCCGTCATCTGCCAGCAGGGTATGAAGCAGCTCTATTCTGTCGCGCAGTAGCCTCAGCCAAACAGAATGTTCAAGCCCATCGTCGTAGTGTTCGAATGCTTGCCCGGTATTGAACGGTGGGTCGATGTAGATACATTTCATTTTCCCGGTAAATTCCTGCTCCAGTGCTTTCAGCGCGAGCAGATTGTCTCCGAAGATCAGGCGATTGTCGAAGATGTCGCGGTCCGTAACCTTCTCTTTGGCGTGGTAGCTTTTTTCGGGATCTTCAAGCAGTATCCGCGGCTCCAGGCGCGGCCGGATTTCTTTGCCGATCCAGGTAAGCTCCAGTTTTGTCTTTTGTGCCATAGGTGGCCAGTTTCCTCCGTCAGGATGCGCGGGAAATAAAAAGCCTTTTGTCGAGCGGCTGTGCCGGCCTGGCCGCGCCGATCAGAGGGAATGCCGAATCGACCAGGCGCAAAAAGAAGAATGGGAGGCCCTCGCTGAATTTGCAGTTTCTGAAGCACTGCATTACCCATTCATTTTCATTCAGAAAAGTATCTCTCACCTTGTCGCAATCGGCATAATTCAATGACCCGTGCGCCCCGCGGAGGTTCGGAACCGTGGAAAGCAGGGTTAGTGCTTGCCCATCATCTCGTAGACTTTGCCGGTCAAGAGCTTGGTGTCAGACCGGATCTCCCGGACATCCTCACGGATGCCGGACACATCGGAGCGGATATCGTCGCGAAGGCCGGAAATCTGCGACCGGACATCGGACCGAACGCCGCGCACGTCTTCGCGGATACCGGAAATTTGGAACAGGCTTACAATAAGGCTGGCGAGAACGGCGGTTATCGGGATGCCGATTGCGAGGTATAGCTGCATGTTCGTCATAAGTGCTTAGTTTCCCGCCTTCCCTGACCGCACCCAGTTCGGGTTTGCGGGCGGCGACCCCTGGAGCGCTCCCGGCAATTCCGACAACCGGATCGGGTCACAAAACCGCGTCATAATTGTTCCCTTTTCCATCATAGCCATCTCCGCTGCTTTGCATCGTACCGCTCTTCCACGCCGGCGCCACTAAAGGGGATCTCCGGGTCGCGGTCCGCAAGCTTCGGACGCCAAAGGAAACGCTGTACCAAATTGTGACCATTAGCTTTTCAGGGTCCAGCGGATGGTGAACAGGGGATCGATTCGATGGGTCTGCCGCATTTGGCCTTCTATCTCGGCGATGAGGCCGTCGCGCTTTCCGTCGATTGAATCCTGCGCTTCGAAGAGTTCGCGGCGCTTTTTTGTCCGGTCCTGTTCGAAGGCGCGAAGCTTCTTCTGCAAGGCCAGTTTGCCGTCGAGGGACGGGGTCTGTCCCGATTCCTTGCGGGCCTGGCGAATCTCTGTGTCCAGGTTTTTGATTTCCCTTTCGAGACCTACCTTCAAATCTTCGGCCCAATGGTCCAGCTTGGCTACTTGTTCGTCGAAGTGGCGGGCGTTGCGGTATTCCACATCGCGCAGACGGTCGCGGGCCAGGGCGGCGCATTGCGCATCGAGGCATTCCGAAACGCGGCTGGAAGCCGCGTTTGCCCCTCCCATTTTGGCGGGCAGGGACAGAAGCTTGCGGCATGTGTCTTCGTCGATCGCATCGCCATCATCAACTACTCCGGCTAAAACCAGGTGCTCTTCACATTCGAAACTATCCACAGTCAATTTCGAGACAGTTAGCCACCCGCTGAGTCCTACATACGGCTGGATCGTGCTGATTTTGCGGCCGTGCGCGCCGTAATTCATCGTCACGGCCGCCGGTTGAAGCGGTCGATTGAAAGCCTCTGTTATGAGTTGCTGGGCTAGGGGATGGTCGGGCCGGAAAAAGGTTTCGCCGTCGCGTTCGGCTTCGCGCCAATCCGCGTTGTATGTGATGCCTTCGTGGTGGAAACGCGCCGCTTCCGGCCAAGTGGCCGCAGTCCCGAGTTCCTGGCGGGCGAGAGCGAGGAGCCATTCGGTGCGCCGGTCGAGCGCCTGGGAGGCTTCTTCCTTCCGCATTCTCAGACGCTCGTGGACTTCTTCATCGAAATTTTCGAGGAGCAGTTGGCGGGTCTGGGCCATCCTCGACTGGATCTGTTCGTCAAGCTCCTCCTGAAGCTGGTCGAAACCGGCTTGAATTTCGGATTCGGTGCGGCAGTTCTGGTAGACGCCGGCAATGCGCTTTTCGAGATCCACGCCGCTCTCGAGCGCACCGAGGACTTCGTCGCTGGCTCCGAAAACGCCTTCGAAGAGGCGGAATTTCTGGGCGAGTAGTTCGAAGACGCGCTGGTCGGCGGCGTTGGCGCGGTTGAGGAAGTTGACAACGACGACATCGTGCTTTTGGCCGTAGCGGTGGCAGCGCCCGATGCGCTGTTCGATGCGCTGGGGGTTCCAGGGGAGGTCGTAATTGATCACGAGAGAACAGAACTGCAGGTTGACGCCTTCGGCGGCGGATTCGGTGGCGATCAGGACGGTGGCGCGTTCGCGAAATTCTTCCACCAGAGCGGCTTTCATGTCGGCGGTCTTGGAGCCGGAAATGGCGGAAGAGCCGGCGTTTCTGAGAACCCAGGCGTCGTAGATGGCTTTCGAATGGGCGTCGGTATTGGTTCCATTTATTAAGACCAGCTTGCCCGCGAAGCCCGAAGCGGTGAGCAGCTCAAAGAGGTACTGCTGGGTGCGGAGAGATTCGGTGAAGACAACGGCTTTGCGGGCGGCGCCGAGGGCTTCGGCCTTTTTCATGCCCGTGGCCAGCGCGGTCAGCAGGGCTTCGCCTTTGGAGTTTTTATGGATGCGCTCGGCCAGTGCAACGTAAGTTCGGAGTTCGGCCAGCTCGGCCCGAAGCAAGTCGGGGCTGGGGACAAGCTCAAGATCCCCCTGGGCGTCAGGCGGCCATTCGTCGGCGATTTCGGGGAGCTCTTCAAAGTCCGCCGCTGCTTCGTCAATCGGAGATTCCGCATTTTCGTTCAAAGCCTCCAGTCGCGCTACCAGGCTTCTCAACGTCCCCGCAATCGCGAATGTAGACGATGCCAGGAGTTTACGCAAGACAAGCGTGAGCAGGGTCCGCTGGCTGGCCGGGAGGGCGAAGAGAGTTTCGCGCTGGGCCATGGAAAAGGCCGGCATGGAGTGCGAAATGCGCAGGCAGGCTGGGTTGCCAGTCTCGCCCTCGAACTCGGTTTCGAGGGAAGACACCGCTACAAGGGCATCACGGGCCTTCCGCAGGCTCGGTGACGATGGGCACTCCCTCGAGCTCATCAATCGTTACGACTCGCGCTACGACCGCCAGTACTACCGCGCTCACCGACGCTTTCTCGAAGTGCGCGGCCATCGAACCCCGCCCCCATCCACCCAACCCGAGCCTGCCGGCGGCCAGGACACTTCCCCCACCAGTGGAGGCACCGAAATTCACGAAGTGTCAGCCCCTCCCGAAGAATCGGTAATTTCCAAAGGAACCCCAGAAGTAGTTGTAAACAAAGCCGCACGGGCGCAAGTCCATTGTGACGGGAGATCCTCTAAACGACGGCATTTCAGGTATCGCCGCTCCAAAATGGCCTCTATTCGTCTCCATCCGGCTTTATCCGTGGCCAGTACCGGTTCTTCCGGGCTATTTCGCACGTCGTCCCAAGCGATAATAGGAATTGCAGGCAACTCATGAAACGTAACTGGCAGCGCGTGGCTATCTGCGCGGCGATCGCCCTCGCGAGCGTCTCCATCACGGTGCTGCTGAGCCGCGTCAGTTGGTTCCAGGTGGTCAGCCTCAAGGCGCAGGACGCCCATTTTGTCCTTCGCGGTAAACTTCCCACGCACGACATCGTCTTGATCGGCATTGACGACAAAGCGCTGAACAATTTCCCCGAGCCCACTCTCTTCTGGCAGCCCTACTACGCCGAGGCCATCAAAGGAGCCGCCGACGCAGGCGCCAAAGTCCTCATCCTCGACGTGGCCTTCGGCATTCCCGTCGGCAAATGGGAGTCCAATAACGATCCGATGCTGGCCGAAGCCTATACGTATGCCGCGCCCAAAATGCCCGTCATCTCCGGCTTCGTCGCCTCCAGCGCGGACCAAAAAGACCCCGCTTTCGCCGTGCCGATCAACATGATGGCTTCCGCCTTCGGCACCGCGGCAATGCCGAATCTGACCGTCGATCCTGACGATTTCGTCCGTCGCCAGGAACTGATAGAAGCCCCCAAAACAGGCGTGGCGCCCGAGTCCCTCACCCGCGGCATGGCATTGCGTGGCGCCGAAAAATTCCTCGGCGTCGACGCCACGATTCGCGACGGCCGACTGTACCTGGGCAAGCGGGAGATTCCAACCGACAGCCAGCGCACCATGACCATCAATTTCGCCGGGCCGGGCGAGACCTTCCCCCACGTTTCTCTTTTTGACTTCATCAAAGCCGTCCGCGCGGGTAACAAAACGCAGCTTGAGAAATGGGTGAAGGGCAAAGCGGTCCTTCTCGGCCCCGACAGCAATGACGACAAGGATCGCCACGACACCCCCTTCTACACGGCGTTCGGCCTCACCGACAGATGGCGGACTCCCGGCGTCGAGATCCACGCCAATACCCTGCGTACGCTGCTGACTGGAGATTTCCTCCAGCCGGTTCCCGAATGGGCACGCACCCTCGCTCTCATGGTGGTCGCGGGAATCACTGTCGCGGTAGCGGCCGCGCTCGCCGCCACTCAGACAACCATCTGGGCTGTCGTCTTACTCGCTGCCGCGCTGATTTTCACCCATATAATGTTCCGCGCCGGGTGGCTTCTTTCCAGCGCCGAAATGGCGCTGGTCTTCGTCTGCTCCCTGATCGGCGGCGTCATCTACCGGTTCGCGACCGCCGAAAAGAAGAGCGGTTTCTTCAAGAGCGCGGTGGCTCTTTTCGTCGGCAAGGACGTCGCCAAATCGCTTGATCGAAATGAAAAGATCGGGCTCACCGGCGAGCGCCGCATGGTGACGATTCTCTTCAGCGATATTCGCGGCTTCACCGCCTTTTGCGAATCGAAGGACCCTGCCGTAATCGTCGATCTGCTCAATGTCTACATGGCAACCATGTGCCGTTTCATCGTCGCCCACCACGGCCACGTAAATAAGTTCATCGGGGACGGAATTCTGGCCGTTTTTTCGGACGAAGATGAAGGAGCCGAGCCGGGCGGCCACGCGTTTCGCGCCGTCCGGTGCGCCACCGAAATGGTGACCGCGCCCGGCGAATTCAAGACCGGCACCGGCATGCACTCCGGCGAAGTCGTCATCGGCAACGTGGGATCGTCCGACAAAATGGAGTTTACGGTTCTCGGCGACACGGTCAATCTGGCCTCAAGACTCGAAAGTCTTAATAAGGAGCACAAAACGAATTTACTCATGAGCGGAGCCACGCATGAAATGCTGGAGGGGGGAATCGACACTGTGTACTTGGGTGCGGTCCCTGTAAGGGGAAAGACGGAGCCAATGAAACTATACACGGTAACCTCGCTGATGACGGACGCAATCCGCCAGTCCCACCACCTCGAAGAGAGCGTCCCCGCATGACCCGCCTGTTTGTATTTGCGCTTGTGGCGCTGGCGGTCTTGCCGCCGGCGGTCTTCTCCGCCGACACCCGCGAAGAACCCGTCGGCCTCATCCTGTCCGCGGCAGGCGGCAAAGTCCTTCGCGCCAACACCGAAACCCCCTTGGCGGCCCGGTCCGGCGACATCCTCTTCTCCGGCGATTCCCTCCAGGCCATTGGCTCCCCGGCAAGCTTCCTGTATTGCCCCGCCAAGTCCTCCCAAACGCTGGATTCCGGCGGTGAAGTCCTCCTCGATACCAAACAACTGAAGCTGCGCTCCGGCAAGCTCGATCCCCCCAAGCCCGTAAATGCCTGCTTCCTGCCACAGATGGTTCGCGTAGCTGTCGCCAGCCAGCAGCACTATGGCGTCAGCATGACTCGTGGCCTTGCCAAGCCCGAAGGCGACGTGATTGCGTTCGATGCCCTCCCGCCAGCCGTTAAGACCGACATAGCGCCCTTCGAACAGGCTCTTCGCGCCAATCCCGCCGACGTCTCCCCTCTGGTTGAAGAGGCCGCCGTATTCGAACGGAACAAACTGGACGCCAACGCCCTCGCCGCTTATCGCAAGATCGGCATGGAGTGGAAGGATGCAGTCTGGGTCCGCGGCCGGATCTTCGAGCTCGAAGAGTCTCTGGCGACGCAAGCCGCCGTCAAGGCCGCCGAAATCTCGCCCGACGCAAGAACCTACGCTCTGATGATCGGCATCTCCAAATACCAGAAGCTGTCGAAGGACCTCTGGCCCCAGTTCGCCGATGCCGACGCCAAGACCTTTAGCCAGCATCTCGCCAGCGCCCGCGGCGGCGGCGTTCCCGCCGATCAGATAGTTGTGCTGACGAACGAAGAAGCCACTACTGCCGCCGTCCGCAACGCCTTCGAAACATTTCTGAAGAACCGCGCGGGCAAGAAAGACACTGTTTTCATTCTCATCGCCGGCCAGGGCACGGTGGATAACCGTGGCGCATACATCGTGACTTACGACAGCGACCCGCAGGACCTTTCCACCACTGCCATTCCCATGAGCGAGATCCAGTCGCTGCTCGACGATGAACTATCGAAAGTTGGCCGCGTGGTCCTGATGGCCGATGTCGCCCGCGCCGCGAATATCGGCAATCTCAAGTCCGCCGCGATCGGCAGCGCCGTCGAAAAACTTGGCGAGGCCCCCGGCGACATGCTCGGCCTGATGTCCGCTCGTCCACGCGAGCTTTCCGAGGAAGGCACGCAATTCGGCGGCGGCCACGGAGCCTTCACCTACGCACTCATCAAGGGATTGCAGGGCTTGGCGGACCATGACGACGATCGCTTCGTCAGCGCGGGCGAGCTTACCGACTACGTTCGCGACAGCGTTCCGAAATTGACGAATAACAAGGAACATCCCCGCGATTTCGGCAGCCTGGAAGGCGCGACGAAACTCTCCGATCTGAGCAAACAGGGCATCGTTCTGGCCCGTTTCCGCAGTCTCTACGATTCACGCAATGGAGGCCCGCTCCTGCTCGCGAGCGCCGACCCGCAGGCAGCCCAGTTGTCCCCCCAGGCATCCCAGGATGTCGACGCATTTCAGGCCGCCGTTCGCGCCCGTCTCCTGCTCCCGAACCAGCCCAACAGCGCGTGGGATCTGCTCCCCAAATTGCGCGCTGAATTGCCTCCCGAACAGATGTTCCTCCAGGAGAATGCTCTCCGGATCGCTTTGGAGGATCAGGCCCAGCAGGTGCTTCTGCGCTATCTCGCCGGCGATCAGTCTCCGCAGACGAAGACCGAATTCGATGCCGGATCGAGTTATATGCAGGCCGCCATGACCTTAACCCCGGAATCGCTTTATCTCGAAGGCCGCGAGGATTTCTTCCAGGGCCGCGGGCTCCTGTTCGACAAGCAGTATGGCCAGGCTGCCAATCTGCTTGAGCAATCCGTCCGCATCGATCCGGGCCAGGCTTATGGCTACAACGCCTTAGGTATCGCCTATCTCGAACAGGCCGATTTCGCCAAGGCGATCCCCGCCTTCCGCGACGCCGCGCGCCGCGCCCCGAATTGGTCTTATCCGCTCCACAATCTTGCGCTTGCCTATGTGGAAGCGGGCAACTATCAGGACGCCATTCGCAGCTACCGGCAGGCCATGCGGATCACTCCGCAATACAGCTATCTGCCCTACAACCTGGGTCTGGTCTATCAACGTTTGAACTCTCGTCGCGAAGCGGAGACTGAGTATCGCCTCGCCATGATGCTCGCGCCCGATTCCGCCGAGCCGCTGAACGCCATGGGGTCCCTCAAGGCGTCTGAAGGGAAATCCGCCGAAGCGGAGAAATTCTACAAAGACGCGCTCCAAAAGAATCCGTCCCTGCTGACCGCACTCGCCGCGCGCCACAATCTCGGCCTGCTGCTGGCCAGTCTGAAAGGCCGCCAGGACGAAGCCATCGCCGCATGGAAGCAGAATCTCGCCGCCAATCCGGATTATCTCGCCTCTCGTTTGAGCCTCGCCGATCTGTTGGCGCGGACCGGCGATACGCCTGGGGCTATCGAACAATACGCTTACGTAGTCGGCGTGAAACCGGAATACATAGCCGCCCGAATGACGCTCGCGGGCCTGTATTTGAAGGCGAATCAGGCCGATCTCGCCCTCGTTCAACTGCGTGCCGCGGCGAGGCTGGATGCGCAGAATGCCTCCATCGAGGAGCAGATCGGCGATGCCGAAAAGTCGCTGAATCACCCGGATGCAGCTCGTGAAGCTTACGCGGCCGCGCTGAAATTACAAATTGAGAAAGGCGAGCGTAAGCGAATCCGTGCCAAAATGGCCTTTTGATGAATGGCACTCATGTTCGGCTCAAGTTCTGGGGCGTCCGCGGATCGACGCCAACCCCCCAGATTGAGAACCTGAAGTTCGGCGGCAACACATCCTGTCTTGAGATTCGCACCGCGGAAAACGAGTGCGTGGTCTTCGATGCGGGCAGCGGTATCCGCGCGCTGGGCCAGACGCTGATGCAGGAAGCCAATGGGTCGCCCATCGACACCAAAATATTCCTGACCCATTTCCACTGGGACCACATTCAGGGCATCCCGTTTTTCGCGCCGCTGTATGGGCCGAAAAATCACATCTCATTTATGTCCGGATCGAGTGGAAGGCCACTTCAGGAAACTCTGGAAGGCCAGATGGCGAAGCCCTACTTCCCGATCGATTTCAGCCAGGTTGCCGCCAAACGCGACTTCCATCAGATTGAAAGCGGAGGCGTCGTGGAGGTGGGCAGCTTGAAGATTCGCCCTTTTCCGTTGAACCATCCCCAAGGCGCATCCGGTTACCGGATCGAAGCGAACGGCGCCGTGATCGTTTACGCCACCGATTACGAGCATGGCGTCAAGGAGTCGGACAACACGCTTTGCGATTACGCCCAGGGCGCGGATATTCTCATATGCGACGCGCAATATACGCCCGAGGAGTACCAATCGCATCGCGGATGGGGCCACAGCACTTGGGAAAACGCCGTCCAGCTGGCAAGGCAGGCGCGCGCGGAACACCTGATGCTGTTCCACCACGATCCCATTCATGACGATCAGACCATGATGCGCATCAGCCAGGACGCGCGCCTCCAGTTCGATAACACTACCGCCGCCTGGGAAGGCTTCGTCGCGGCGTTGTAACCTATGCTCGACGCAGTCGACCACATCGCCATCCCCGTCGAGGACGTCGCGTCGACTGTCGACTGGTACAAAAGCACCTTCCAGTGCGAAGTGACTTATCAGGACGATACTTGGGCCTTCCTGAAATTCGGCAACATCAAACTGGCGCTGGTGGTCCCCAGCCAGCATCCGGCGCACATCGCTTTTATCAGCCCGGAGGCGGAGAAGTTCGGGGCACTCAAGCTGCACCGGGACGGCACTCGATCCTGCTACGTGAAAGATCCCGCCGGCAATCCCGTCGAAATACTGATGCCCGACTAACCTGCCTCTGTTTGCAGCACGCTGTGCCGGCGCCCGAACAAAAAGTAGATCACCAGCCCGATCGCCAGCCACACGAAGAATCTGATCCAGGTCAGCAGCGGCAGTCCGGCCATCAGCAGTACGCAGCACGCAATCGATAACAGCGGCACCAGCGGAACCCACGGAGTGCGAAAGCTGCGCGGACGATCGGGCTGCGTCTTTCGGAGCACGATCACTCCCGCCGAGACCACGACAAACGCGAACAGCGTGCCGATGTTCGACAACTCGGCGAAGGTATCGATATCCCAGATGCCCGCTGGAATTCCGACCACAAAACCGGCGATCCATGTGCTGATGTGCGGCGTTTGGAAGACCTTGTGAACCCTGGAAAACATCCGCGGCAGCAAGCCGTCGCGCGACATGGCGAACCAGATTCGCGCCTGCCCGTATTGATAGACCAGCAGCGACGAAATCATGCCGATCAGCGCGCCAAAAGTGACCACCAGCCGCAGCCGGTTGTAGCCGAGAGCCTTCAGCGCGTCGGCCACCGGCGAGTCCGTGTTGAGCGTCTGGTAATGAGCGATTCCCGTCAGCACGAGGGCCACCGAGCCGTAGAGGATCGTGCAGATGATCAGCGTGGCGATGATGCCGAAGGGCAAGTCGCGCTGCGGCTTCCGGCACTCTTCGGCGGCGGTTGAGATGGAATCGAATCCGATGTAAGTGAAGAAGACGATCGATGCGCCGGTCAGTATCCCCGGGAACCCGTGAGGAGCGAACGGCTTCCAGTTTTCGCTGTGAATCGCGTGCGCCGATCCCAGGCAAAAAATCGCGATGGCGGCGATTTTGACGCCAACCATGATGGTGTTGGCTCGCGCCCCTTCGCGAACGCCGCGCACCAGAACCCAGGTAACGAGCAGCGTGATTACCAGCGCCGGGATGTTGAAGATGCCGCTCGGCTGGCCCGGCGCGGGGAACACCGGAAACGCCATCGATGCCGGCAGATGAATGCCGAAAAGATTATCTCCCAGATCCTGCAAATAGGCGGAAAACCCCACCGCAACCGACATGTTCGATACCGCATATTCGAGGATGAGGTCCCAGCCGATAATCCAGGCGAAGACCTCGCCCAGAATCGCATAGGCGTAGGTGTACGCGCTTCCCGCGATAGGAATCATGGAGGCGAGTTCGGCGTAGCAAAGGCCCGCAAAAAGGCAGGCGATCGCAACCAGAACGAAGGAGAGCGTGATGGCAGGACCCGCGCCCGGCCGCCCCGTCATCGAAACCGCGTGACGACCGTTTAGCGCCAAGTCGAGGACCGTCGCATGAAAGACGGACTCGATCTTGTCGACTTTGCCGGCGGCCGCCGTTCCGGTGAGGGTGAAAATTCCCGAGCCGATGACAGCGCCGATGCCAAGCGCCGTCAGACTCCACGGACCGAGCGTCTTGCGCAACCGCCTCTCTGGTTCTTCCGAGGCGGCTATCAGCGCGTCGATGCTCCGGGTCCGTAAGAGATTGCCCAAATCAGCGCTTCCGCTGGCCCTGCACCAATCTTCGGATCTTCTTCTTCAGCGAGCCGCGCGCCACGCCCGCGGCCCTCTTCGCCTTCGGGGCCGCCTTCTTGCGCGCCGCGCGCTTCAGCTTCTTACGCTCTTCGGGTTTCTCTACGCTCTTTGTATTCATTTCTTATTTGTCAGGCTTTCTTTAATCCTGCGTATTTCTCCACTAATTTTTTCATCCCGTGGCGCTGGAAAATGACAACCACTTTCGCATCGTCGCCTTCGCCCTCGCGCCGGACGATGGTTCCCGTGCCGTATTTCGGATGCTCTACTACTGTACCTGTTCGCGGGGGTTGTCTCGGAGCCGGCGGGGCTTTCGGCAGTGGGGTACTCACCCTGGCAGGCGGCATGTTTCCGAACAGCCCGCTCTGCGCAGGCGCGGGCGATGCCGGCCGTATCGGGGCCGTTCCCCGCATAGCCACATTGACGCCGCGCTCCTTGAAGAACTGCGCCACGTTCTCCACAGAGTTGTACGTCTTGCCCGTATACAAGTTCTTCCGCGAATCCTGCCTGACCTGCCAGCGTTCGGCCGTCAGATCCACTTGCGGACGGTCGTCTTCTTCCACGCCGAGGTTGATCACCAGGTTCGACGGAATCTCACGCAAGAAGCGCGAAGCGATGGTCCGCTCCTGCTCTCCGCCGCCAAACCGCCGCCGGTACTTCGCCCAACTCAAAACGAGCCGCTTCTCAGATCGCGTCATTCCCACATAACAGAGCCGACGCTCCTCTTCCATCGCCGCTTCGCTCAGCAGCGACCGGCTGTGCGGGAACAAGCCGTCTTCCATCCCTGCCATGAACACGACCGGAAACTCCAGCCCCTTGGCGTTGTGGATGGTCATCAGGGTGATCTGCGAAGCTTCATCGATGGAATCCGCTTGTGCGACGAGCGCCGCGTGGTCCAGAAAATCGCGCACCGTTTCGCCGCGCTCCACCGCTTCGGCGGCGGCGTTCATCAGTTCGTTGAGGTTTTCGATGCGGGCCTGCGATTCCGGCGTATTCTCCTGCTCCAGCATCCTGCGGTAGCCGGTTCGCTCTTCGATAAACGCCAGCGCATCATTCAGCGGTTTCGCTTCGACCGCTTCAGCCAATTCCTCGATCATGTTGCGGAACGCGGCCATGGCCGAGTGCGCGCGCGTGCCGAACTGGTTCTCCTCCAGCATGCGCCCGATCGCGTCCCAGAGCCCGAGGCCGTTTTCCACCGCGAACTTCTCCGCTTGCTCCACCGTCGTACGCCCGATGCCGCGAGCCGGAACGTTGACGACCCGCTGCAGGCTGATCGAATCCGTTTGGGACTGCGCCAACTTCAGATACGCGATGATGTCCTTGACCTCGGCGCGCTGGTAGTAACTGATCCCGCCCACCACGTTGTATTTGCGGTTGTAGCGGCGCAGCGCTTCTTCGATCTGGCGCGATTGCGAGTTGGTCCGGTACAAAACCGCGACGCGGCGATCGGGATACTGTTTGAGAATTTTGTTGATCGTATCGGCTATGAAGAGCGCTTCGTTCTCGGCGTCGTTCGCGATATAGATGCTGAGCATATCGCCTTCGTCCGCGTCCGTCCAGAGCCACTTGCCCTTGCGTTCCTGATTATTCGCGACCACGGCGCTGGCGGCTTCCAGAATGTTCTTCGTCGAGCGGTAGTTCTGCTCGAGCCGGATGATCTTCGCGCCCGGGTAGTCCTTCTCGAAGTCGAGAATGTTGCGGATATCGGCCCCACGCCAGCTGTAGATCGATTGATCTTCATCGCCCACCACGCAGACGTTATCGTGTGTCTGAGAAAGCAGCCGCATCAGCTCATACTGGCTGCGGTTGGTGTCCTGATACTCGTCGATCATGATGTAACTCAGGCGGCGATTCCAGGCGTCCCGAATGTCTTTATCGTGAAAGAGCAGCCGGACGCTTTCGAGCAGCAAGTCGTCGAAATCGAGCGCATTGGCCTGGCGCAGCGATTTCTCGTACTCTTCGTAAACGGCCGCCACCTTCGTCACGCGCGGATCCGCGGATTCGCTGTACATTTCCTGCGGAGTCTTCTTGAGGCTCTTCGCATGGCCGATTTGCGACATCGTGGCCCGATACGGCATCGCTTTTTCGTCAAGCCCCATGCGCTTATACGCGGCCTTGATGATGGCAAGCTGATCTTCATCGTCGTAGATCGAAAATGTCCGCGTGAAACCGGGACGAATGGCAGCGAGACCATCGCCATCCCGCCGCAGCATCCGCACGCAGAAAGAGTGGAAGGTTGAAATCTGCGGCGGCCGTTCGAGATTCATTTCTTCGAGCAGCGACGCCACGCGCGAGCGCATTTCCCCCGCCGCTTTATTCGTAAACGTGACGGCGAGGACGGCCGACGGCGGCACATGCTTCGCGCTGATCAGGTGCGAAATCCGATGCGTGATGACGCGCGTCTTGCCACTGCCCGCGCCGGCCAGAATCAGAACCGGGCCTTCGGTGGTTTCTACCGCTTCACGTTGTTGGGGATTAAGACCCGAAAGAAAGTCCACTACTGAACCATTTTCGCACTCGTGTGACTTACACTGGAAAATCAATCCGCTATGGCCTACAGAAAACTTGCTTCCCTTGATGAACTGCCTGAAGGCGCGCTTATCGAAATCGTGCAGGGCGAAGACCTCTATGCGCTCTGCAACGTGGGCGGGGAGGTTCGCGCGATGACCGGCGTCTGCCCGCATAACGGCGGTCCGCTCGGACAGGGGGCGCTCGACGGGTCCGTAGTAACCTGTCCCTGGCACGCGTGGGAATTCGATTCCGCTACCGGATCGTGCCTGTTCGACGATGAACTGAGGATTACCACGTATCCAGTCCGCATCGAGGCAGGCGAGATTCTGGTGGATCTGCCGGAGAAAAGTGCCTGAGCTGCCGGAAGTCGAAACGGTTGTGCGAACGCTGCGGCCTGCCATTGTTGGGCGGCGCATTCTCAACGCCGAGTTCCTTCAATTGCGGGTGCTGCGCGGGTCCCCGATCAATACCGCCAAAGCACTGGTGGGACGGCAGATCAAATCGATCGAACGGCATGGGAAGTTTATTGCGATTCGGCTCGATCGCGGCTTCCTGGTTGTGCATCTGGGGATGACGGGGAAGCTTCTAGTCAACGCGGAACCAACCAAATGGACTCACGCCATCTTCACTCTGGATCAGGGCATTCTGCATTACGACGACCAGCGGCAATTCGGGCGGATCGAATACGGCGTCGAGTTGCCGGACCGCGTCGCGGCTCTCGGGCCGGAGCCGCTCGAAGTCACCCTGGCTGATTTCACTGCGCGGCTGAGAGCAAGGCGTTCTCCTGTTAAGGCCGTGCTTCTGAATCAGGCTGTCGTGCGCGGCGTGGGGAATATTTACGCAGATGAGGCGCTCTTCAGAGCGGGAGTGCATCCGAAGCGGGCTGCTGCATCGCTGGGGAAAGACCGTGTCGCACGGATCTACAATGCCATGCGCGAAGTGCTTACCGAGGCTATCGAGAGCCGTGGCTCGTCGGTTTCGAACTATGTCGATGCGGACGGCCGAAAGGGTAGCTTTCAGACTGCACATCGGGTCTATCGGCGCACGGGGATGCCTTGTGTAACTTGCGGGCACGAGATCAAGCGGATTGTTCTTGTGCAGCGTGGGACGCATTTTTGTTCGAGGTGCCAGCGTTAACGGGGACAAGCGTCGACACGAGTGTCGACGCGGCACGCAAGAGTGCGCGCGCCACGCTTATTTGTAGAAGTCGCGGTCCCAGGCGTGGCGGCGTAAGAGCTCCACCGCGCTGGCGGGCAGCGGCCCCTGTCCGGAAGCTGCCACGTTGCCTTCCACGCTGCTGATCGACCTCATGCCGGGGATCACGGTCGACACCGCGGGGTGCGACAAGCAGAAGCGCATCGCGACCTCCGGCAAATGGCTCGCGTCTTCCAGATCGAGATCGCTGACAATAGCGGCCACGCGTTCGGTCACCTGTTTCTTCCTGTCGCCGCGAAAATAGTTGTTCCGGAAATCGTCCTCCGGAAAGACTGTGGCTTCGGTGATCCTTCCGGTGAGTGCACCTTCATCCAAAGGCACACGTGCAAGCACGCCGACGTTGTGCTTGATACAGGCCGGAAAAAGATTCCGCTCCGGCGACTGATCGAAAATGTTGTAGATCACCTGCACGGCATCGATCAATCCCGTCTCGATGATGCCGAGCGCCGAATCCGGATCATGATTGTTGATCGAAATGCCTACCGCGCGGACCTTCCCCTGCGTCTTCAGATCTTCGAATGCGCACTTCCATTCATCCCGGCTGGTCCACTCCGGGTTCCAGACGTGAAGCTGCAGCAGATCGATAACCTCGAGCCGGAGATTCTTCAGACTCTCTTCCGCCGAGCGGACGATGTAGTCGCGGGGGAAAGCCTCCGCAATTCCGATACCCGACGGGGCGGGCCAGAGCCGGTTCTTCGGCGGAACCTTAGTGGCGACGTAGATCTTGTGCGACGCATCGCCCGCCACTCGGCCAACCAGCTCTTCGCTGTGTCCGTCACCGTATACCAGGGCGGTGTCGAAGAAGTTCACGCCCAATTCGACCGCGCGGGTCAAAGCCGCGAGCGACTCTTTGTCGGAAGCGCCCATCCACATGGTGCCGCCGATGCCCCATGCGCCATAGCCAATCTCACTGACCTCGAATTTCGTCCTGCCAAGCTGCCGGAGTTTCATGCGCCCCCATTATAGGCATAGACTCAAGTAAGAACCGGTTATGCGAAAGCTGCTTCTACTACTGTGTGTATCCGTTCTCACGCTCAGTGCGGCGAACCTCAAGCTGTATCTCAAAGACGGCGGGTTTCAGCTTGTTCGCGAGTACAATGTGGAAGGCGATCGCGTGAAGTATTACAGCGTCGAGCGCAGCGATTGGGAAGAAATACCGGCGGACCTGGTCGACCTGAAGCGCACGAATGCCGAGGCCTCGGCGCGCAAGGAGACCCTGGACAAACTGGCACAGGCTCAGGCCGACGAAGCGGCGGCGGCACGCGAAAACCGCCAGGAGATTCTGAAAATCCCCCGCGATCCCGGCGTTTACCGGTTGGAGGACGATAAGCTGCGTATCTTCAACGCCGCCGACTGTACCGTCCATAATTCAAAGGGGCGCAATGTGTTAAAAGCGCTCGTTCCGGTGATTAACGGCAAAGCGACGCTCGATACTCCGGGCGAGCATTCGCCAAACGTGGTAAAGGACAGCAGCCCCGAATTCTTCCTCCAGCTCTCCGAATTGGAAAGTTTCGGCTTGATCAAGCTGACACCGACAAAAGGCTTGAGAAACGTGGAACAAATCTCGATCATCCCCGTGGCAAAGGAGATGGAGGAAACGCGAAACATCGTTCCCACCTTCACCAAACAACTCTCCGACAACGGGCTCTATAAGATCTGGCCGCAGGATCCGCTTCCGCAGGGCGAGTACGCAATCGTCGAGTACACCGAAGGCAAGGTCAACATTCAGGTCTGGGATTTCCGCATCGAATAATTTTCCAGCGCGCACAACGGACCCTTCGGCCTGTGCGCTCAGGCGATGCGAGAATCGTACTGATGAATCACGACGATCGGAAAGCGGTGCGGGTTCGCCGCATCGACGAGTGCCATTCCGTCCACGAGATTTTCGAGCACTGCCTGCCGGCGTTTGGCGGCGCGATTCTGCGCCGCGTCTACATTATTCTCGACCGTGCGATAGCGATGCGGTGCCCGCTCACGGTTTCGATCGCGGGACCGGTGACCGTTTCGGGACAGCATCAGGCGTGGCTGATTCCGCTGCTTGAGACGGGCTGGGTGGCCTATTTGAGCACCACCGATGCCGTCTGTTATCACGATGGCCATCGCAGCCTCAACGAGCACACCGAGGATCCCATCTACGAAGTCCCCATTTTCGGCGATGACGGCAAGCTGCGCGATGAAGGCGTGATTCGCGTAACGGATATGGGCTTCGACGAAGCAGTTCTTCTCGACCAGGACAAGTTTTTGACAGCGGTTCTGGCGCGCCCGGAATTTCAGAAGAAGATGACCGGCACGGAGCTGAGATACCGGTTGGGCGCTTACTACGGGCAGCAGGAACATCGCAATCGAGTGCAGCCGGGCTTGCTCTCTACTTGCAACCGGCTGGGAATCCCCATTTTCGTCGGCGCGCCCGCGGATGGCAGCGTATTCCTCAATTCGATGAAGCTGTGGGCGATGAAACAGGCAGGTCTGATTCCGGACTACGCGTTCGATCTCGATCTGCACGCGGAAGTTTTCGAGGCCTGCGCTTACCATCACTGGGGATTGTTCGAGAGCGAGGCGAAGACGATTGCGACGTTGATTCTGGGCGGTGGCGTGCCCAAGAATTACAACCTGCAGCCGGAACCGGCGCTGGGACAAGTGCTCGGCTTACCGAACGTCCGCGGCTACGAATTTGATGTGCAGATCACTACTGCGCCGGTCACCGATGGATCGCTTTCTTCATGTCCGCCGGCGGAGGCGGTCACGTGGGGGAAGGTGGACAAGGAGACTTATCAGCAGTCCACCGAGAGCCTGCCGGCGGATTATTCGATGATGATGCCGTTCATTGTGAA
>Ga0182024_10008265_pt1 | contig 22035 bp, 18 predicted proteins | sample P32metaG_FD_120480 | JGI IMG/M metagenome (GOLD analysis project Ga0182024, IMG submission 120480) | Permafrost microbial communities from Stordalen Mire, Sweden - P3-2 metaG (Illumina Assembly) | ecosystem: Environmental > Terrestrial > Soil > Wetlands > Permafrost | place: Sweden: Stordalen...
CGGCAGATCGGAAACGCTTATTGGACCCAAACGGACCCAGATCGGTTTTCGGGGTCCTTTGTAAACCATTCAAAAGAATGGCGGGGACGACGGGACTCGAACCCGCGGCCTCTGCCGTGACAGTTAGCGGGTTATCAGTACTTTCAACGACATGGAAGAGCACGGACGGCACCGCAAGTCATTGGAAGTACGTCGTAGACAACGTTATTGTGTATCGCGATGTGTATCGCGCTCAACGAGCGCTCATCCGATTGCGCTGGCGCGCCGACGAAGGCGCGCGGTGATTTTCACTCAAGATCACACCCGTCGGTGGATTCCTCCCCTGAATCGAGCACGTCTGTTATATATATGTTCTTGCAATGGAAGCCTTTCGCCCATATGTGGTTCGATTAGAAGATCTTCTTGGTAGGTCGATGCGCCCGGAAAGGGACGCCGCGTTTCCGAAGGATCTGGATGCGGCATTGGATGGGCAGCCATCCACCGAACTGCGCCGACAAGTTCCGATAGACGTTCTCCGTGAAACCGGCGCATTTTTTACAGGTTCAGCGCTGGCAAAGCTGGCAATCACGGCGGCTGATCTGCGTCTCTCCGCTGACGTCAGGGTTTTCGATCCCGCATGTGGCGCGGGCGACTTGCTCGTTGCATTCGTGGGCCATCTTCCATGTTCTTCTGACCTCAGATCAACGCTGCGGGAGTGGGGGCACCAGGTCCTGGCACTTGACGTTCAACCAGATTTCGTGCGAGCCACGAAGCTTCGCTTGGCGCTCGCTGCCGTCCAACGGCAATCGCCGGCATCTCGCAAGAAATTGTCCAGTCTTGACGATCTGTTCCCCGGAATTTGCCTCGGCTCCAGTTTAGTTGAGGAGAATGTTTACAAACAGGCGACGCATATTCTGATAAACCCGCCATTTACGCCTGTGGATGCACCGGAGGCCTGTGCGTGGGGAAGTGGCAAAGTAAACTCCGCCGCAGTATTCATGGACGCATGCATATCGCGGTCGGAACCGGACACACAGATTATCGCGATTCTGCCCGATGTTCTTCGCAGCGGCTCTAGGTACGCGAAATGGAGACATCTGTTTGAAGACCGGGTAGCTCTTCGAAAAATACAAATCGTCGGGCAATTTGACCGGCACACCGACGTTGACGTTTTCTTAGCGGTCGGGCAGATAAAGAAGAAACCCACATCCGTACCGAGATTTGACTGGATTCCTTGCGAGCAGAATAGCGGCGCGCGAGTGAGCGACAAATTCGAAGTGTCGGTCGGTGCTGTCGTATCCTACCGTGATCCGCATAAGGGGCCGTGGTTCCCGTTTATCCAAGCCCGCGACTTGCCTTCCTGGAAAGTGGTTTCCGCATTTTGCCATCATCGGAGATTCAGCGGGAAAACCTTTAAGCCTCCGTTCGTGGTCGTTAGGAGAACGTCTAGACCGGGTGACAAAAATCGAGCCGTCGGAACGGTTATCAGAGGCCGGGGACCAATTGCTGTCGAAAACCACCTTCTGGTCCTCCGGCCTCAAGATGGCACGGTAGCAAGTTGCAATAGACTTTTGGCCGTTCTTAAGGACAAGACCGCGAATCAGTTCCTTGACCGACGCATCCGCTGCCGCCACCTAACGGTATCGGCTCTCAGTGATCTCCCGTGGGGGGGCCAGTGACCGACACATCGACGTCCCTCAGGTTTTCGCCAGATATCCTTCGACGCCTGGGAGAGGAACTCAATCCGAGCCTCGACCAGAGCATCCTCGAACTTGTCAAAAATTCATTTGATGCAAGCGCGAAAGAGTGCACCGTTGTGTTGCGCAACACCGAAAAGGTTGGTGGAACAATTGAAATTTCGGATGACGGCGACGGGATGGACGCAGAAGGGATTATCAATGGGTGGTTGATCCTTGGGCGGTCAGGACGAAATCCAGAGCAGCGAACGCGGTTGAACAGAGTTCCAGCCGGAAGCAAAGGGCTAGGGCGACTGGCGGCATTGCGGCTAGGAAACGTGGCGACGCTGCGAAGTTGGCCACGCTCGAATCCTCAACGGGAATACCTTCTCAACATTAACTGGTCCAGATACGATGCTGCCCTCGTTGTGGAAGAAGTGGCTCTCGCTGTCGAAGAAACTACGCGCAAGAATGGAGCCTCTCCGGGCACCGTAGTGACAATCGACGCTCTCCGTGCAGCGGTGAGCCGCGCCGAAGTAAGCAGATTGGCCAGGGCTCTGATTTTGTTGGCGGACCCTTTCGGCGACGATCCTGAGGGTTTCAAGCCAATTCTAAGGGCTGCCGAGTTCTCAGATCTAGAGAAGCTCGTCAAAGCCCGGTATTTTGAGGATGCGGAATTTCACCTCGCTGCAAGCCTGGACAAAGACGGGGCAGCACGAGCGGTGATCACTGACTGGAAGGGCAAAACCCTTTTTACGGCAAAACATGGAGATTTAAGTTCAGGCTCGGGGCATCCGATATACGCCTCGCCCGAAGCACAGTTTGACCTCTGGGCTTTCATCCTGAACAAAGAGACCTTTTCGACGCGAACTTCCACGCTCGAACAAGTGCGCGAGTGGCTCGGCCACTTTGGAGGTGTGCATCTTTATCAAAATGGTTTACGCGTAAGTCCCTATGGCAACCCAGGTAACGATTGGCTGGACATGAACTTAAAGAGGGCGCGCAGCCCCGAAGAGCGCCCTTCCACGAATACGTCGATTGGTAGAGTTTCGACTCTCGAAACCGGGGGGAAGCTAATCCAGAAGACTGATCGGTCGGGTTTCATCGAGAATGACGCGTTCCTGGAGCTGAAACGGTTTGCGAATGACGCGCTTGAGTGGATGGCACGATGCAGAATGAAAGAAGCTCAAAAGAGACGAGCGAGCGAAAGGGTAGAAGCTCCTAAACGTACGGTAAAGGCGAAGCTTGAAATTAGAGAGGCTATTGAACGAGTTCCCGCTCCGAAACGGCGGGCGATCAAGCAAGCCTTTGACAAGTACGAAGTGGTTCGCGAAAAAGAAATAAAGACTCTGCGTAAGGAAGTACAACTCTATCGCACTTTGAGCACTGCCGGAATTACTGCTGCAACGTTCGCGCATGAATCGGCGGGGAATCCCATCAAGGCAATCGACCAAGCAGCCAAGTCCATTGAGAGGAGAGCAAAAAAAGAACTCGGGGACAGATACGCCGATACCTTGGCGGAGCCAGTGGAACTCATCATTCGCTCGACCGACGCGATGAAAGTCTTGGGCAATGTCACGTTTAGCCTGCTGGACCACGAGAAGAGAAGAGCCAGTCAGGTAGAAATACACCAAATAATCGAATCCGTCGTGAAAACGTACGAGCCGTTTTTGAAGGAACGCGACGTTGAGGTCGCAACGGAACTTGCCAACGGAAAGCCCTATTTGAGAGGAAGCAAGGCGGCCATCGAATCGATTGTCACAAATTTTTTGAACAACAGCCTCGTGTGGTTCGAGAAAGTCCACGTTAAGAAATACAAGATAGGGATTCGCACAGAAGTCTCTAATGGAAACCTGCGGATTCGTTTTGATGACAATGGCCCAGGACTAGAAGGAATTGATCCAGCTGATGTCTGGTTAGCAGGTGAGACAACGCGACCCAACGGAACTGGGTTAGGTCTGACTATTGTTCACGATGCGGTGAAGGATCTGGGAGGAACGGTCCAGGCTCAGGCACATGGCGATTTTGGGGGTGCCTGTTTCACCGTCGAACTACCCATTCTTGGAAAATGAAATGGCGCTGAACATACTTGGACAAAGCATTTCGCGCGTGCAGGTAATTGACGACGATCCGACCGCAAGGCAGGCGATGGCATTTACGATCAGGGACGCCGACCTTGAGGCATTGCCAGCTGAGGGACCTCTGCCAAAGCTGAGTACATTTGTCACGACCACAAAGAAACGAGTTGATGCAGTGGTCAGTGATCACCGGCTCAAGAAGGGGCACTACGCAACGTTTAACGGCGCAGAAGCCGTCGCAGAACTCTACAATGCTCAGTGTCCGGCAGTCCTATGTACCCGATGGAGCACGGCTGACATTGACGCTATCCGTCAATACATTCCATTCATACCGTCTCTCATTTCTATCGATGAGGTGAATCCAGACACCATCGCAACTGGTTTCGCCCGGTGCATAAGTGAGTTCAAGAGTGCACCAGTTCCTAGCAGGAAAGCGTGGCGAACTCTCCTGCGAGTTGAATCGGTCGAGACCAGTTCTAAACCGGCCCTATTCTACGTGGCAATTTCGGGATGGGATTCCAAAGAAATTGTCCGTTTGCCTTTAGACCTTATTCAGTACCGGCGCAGGAGGTTGATCAAGCCGGGATTCCGTTTTTTTGCGAGCGTTAACAAGGGTGCCGAACAACCCGAGGCGCTATTTTTCACTAATTTTGAGTTTCCGGTTAAGAGCAAATCAAAATGACCGAACCGACCGTTTCAATACTCGATGTCGGTCACGGAAACTGCGCCGTCCTGATTGACGATAAAGTCGTCGTGATCGATGCGGGTCCGGGAACTACGCTGCTCGATTTTCTGGAGAAAGAAGGGATCAAAGAAGTTGGCGTCGTGCTGATTTCTCATGCAGACGAAGACCACATAAAAGGTCTCGTCAGCCTTTTGGAATCCCAAACAATAGCGCTTCAGGTTATCCGAATCAATTCTGATGCACTCAAAGCATCGCCAACCTGGAATGATCTAACCTTTCTCCTCGACGAAGCGAATAAGGCAGGAAAACTCCGCTTCGATGTGGGCTTGACGACTAATCAAACCGGGGATTTCGATACGGCAGAAATCAAAGTCCAGATTTTGGCTCCAAGCCCTGGTCTTGCAGCCAAGGGACCTGGCAGCCACGACCATAAAGGGCGGAAACTAACGAGCAACTCAAGCAGCGCGGTCGTCCGTTTGCTGCGGGATGGAAGGCCCCTGCTTTTACTTCCTGGAGATATTGACGAAATTGGCTTGGCGAATCTCATGGAGAGCAACGCTGATATTTCGGCAGAGATCGCGGTATTTCCGCATCACGGCGGAGGGCCAGCTAGTACCGATCTATCGGCTTTTGCCACCGCGTTTTGCACTGCGAGCAAAGCAACGAAATTGATCTTTTCCATCGGTCGAGGTAAATACGATACTCCGAGACCTGAGATCGTCGCCGCTGTCCGCAGTGTAATACCGAAGATTCGCGTCTTGTGTACGCAACTATCAGAACATTGCGCCAGTCAATTGCCGGGCACAGACCCCGCCCATCTTTCAGACAAAGTCTCAAAAGGGAGAGAGTCTCGTAAGTGCTGTGCAGGAACGATCTCGCTAACTCTGGCTGGAAAGGAACCCTCTATCCTTCCTGTATTAGAAGGTCACGGTGGTTTTATTGCGAGCTCCGCTCCGACGGCACTGTGTATGAAAGATCAGACGAAAGTTCCCTTGAATGGCTGATATTTGCCCCGTCGCAGGGTCCCGTTAAGCTCGACAAGGCAAAGTCTGATTCCGTCGTTGCCACCCGATTAGATGTTTACGGCGAAGCATGCGGGTACAATACTACTTCTTGAGACCAATGACAGTTGGGCTCCGTTCTGCTAGAACTTTCAGTGCTTTCTTGGTACAGGCACTAATTCTCTTACCTAAACAACGGAAGAATAATGATTTTTACCGAATCGCAGAAAAAAGCGATCCATCATGGCGATTCAAACCTCCAGCTCATAGCCTGTGCAGGTTCTGGCAAGACAGAGGTGATCGCGCGAAGGGTGGCGCACCTCATCAAAAATGGCTCCCGCCCAAACAACATCATTGCATTCACATTTACCGAGAAGGCTGCTGCTGAACTGAAGGAGCGAATTGTCTCCCGCTGCCGGGAAGAGCTTGGTGAAGTTCACGGCATGGCGGAAATGTACGTTGGGACTATTCACGCGTTCTGCCTTGACCTGCTCACGGCAGAAGTTCCGAAGTACCTGAAATTCGATGTTCTCAACGAAGTCCAACAGGCGCTTTTCATAGATCGGCACAGTAATAAAAGCGGATTGACTGCGTCAACAGATCTCGGTGGACAGCCGCTGAAACGATATCGGGACACACCGCACTATCTCAGCGCCATCAGCATCCTTCGTGAAGCGGATACCGACGACAACGCCCTGAAGAACTGCTCGATCCTTGCGGGGTTGGACAGCTATCGCAGCCTTCTCGACGAGACGCGTCATTTGGATTATTCCGCGATCATCGAGGTTGCGGTTGAGGTCTTGAGCGGTGATGCTCCGCTGAAGGAGCGAGTCGCCGCGCGTGTTAAACACGTCATTGTAGACGAGTATCAGGACCTTAATCCCATCCAGGAGGCAATCGTCTGGCTGTTGCACGAACTCGGGGCCAAAGTCTGCGTGGTTGGCGACGACGATCAGACCATCTATCAATGGCGCGGTAGCAGCGTCCAGGGCATTCTTACCTTTGAAAAGCGCTACCCGACTGTTACGACTGTCAAATTGGAAGAGAATTTCCGAAGCAGCACGGGGATTGTTGAAACTGCTCGGCCGTTCATCGAGCAGAACGCAGAACGGTTGCAAAAGAAGATGCAACCTACCAACGCACAGGAATTCGAGGACGGCGATATCGTCGCGTTATCGTTTGCCGATCCGGACCAGGAGGCCGCCTATATTGCGCAGAACCTTCAAGCGTTGCGCGGCATCTCCATTAAAGAACCCGCCAAAGATAACCCGGATCACGCAAGGGGTATCTCGTGGTCGGATATGGCCATTCTGCTCCGCAGTGTGCGCGCAAATGGTGAACCAATCACGCGGGCGCTTGATGCCGCCGGCATTCCTTACGTGGTTGCCGGCATGAACAATCTGTTCGGAACTCCTGAAGCAGAAGCGGCGAGACAACTGTTCTACTTCATGGCAAGCCGGCCGAGCATCGATGCCGCTGGTCTTCAGGCTATCTGGGCTGCTGCCGGCCTCGGCTTGAATGCGGTGGCGGTCGCGCAAGCGGTTCAAAAAGCTCAGGTGCTTCGAGATGAATTCAATGCAGCCAATTTGCGGAATGTTCGCTACGGCATCCAGCGGGTGTTTCTGAATTTCTTGGATGACGCTCAAGCGCGCGAGGAACGGGTTGCTAATGGTCGAGGAGAGATCGCGTTTTACAATCTGGGAAAGTTTACCCAAGTCATCGCCGACTTTGAGACGATCCATTACCATTCAAAACCTGTAGACCTTTATTCGGCATTCGCAAGTTTCCTCGAATTTCAGGCCGAGGACGCGTATCCCGAAGGGTGGCAAGACAACCAATACTCCAATCCTGACGCTGTACGGATCATGACCGTTCATCAGGCGAAGGGAATGCAGTGGCCCGCCGTGTTCGTCCCTGCGTTGCTGAAAAATCGGTTTCCATCAAAAAAGCAAGGTGGGCGGGGCGTCTGGCATCTGATCCCCCGCAACGGCGTAACAGACCAGACGCGCTATGAAGGCACCATCGAAGACGAGCGCCGACTCTTTTACGTAGCGATGACTCGGAGCCAGAAGTTTCTGCATCTCACTTGGGCGCCGGTTGCAGGAAATAAGCTTTTCCAAAATCGGTCCGTTTTCTGGGATGACATTCTTGCTTCCAAGTTTGTCAAGCGCCGGACCCAAGACTACTCAAAGCGGCCGCGTCTTGCGCCTGCCCCGAAGCAAGGGGTATCCAATGTGGTTTTCTCATTTTCGGATCTCAAATATTTTTTCGAGTGCCCGTATCAGTTCAAGCTCAGAGTCCTGTATGGCTTCAACCCGCCAATTCGCGAGGAACTTGGCTTCGGAAGGTCGCTTCACAATGCTCTCGCGGAGGTCCATGCCCGCGCCATCCGCGGTGATTATGCCGCTCAGTCGGATGTTTCAAGCCTCGTCGAGACACATCTGCATGTGCCGTTTGCCAACCCCGCTCTGAGACAGCGTATGGAAACAGCGGCAGAAAAGGTGATTGGACATTACATCGACGATAACAAGGCCGATTTCGATAAGATCGAGTTCTCAGAGAAGCAGATCGACATCAGCCTGGAAGACGGCGTCAGCGTTGTGGGCCGCATCGACCTCGTGCGGCGCAAAGATACGAATGAGACGACTATCGTTGACCTGAAATCCAATGACCGCGCCCAGGCCGAGGAGGTTACCGAGCACCAGCTCCATATCTACGCGCTGGGCTATGAGGAACTGACCGGCAAGCGGGCCGATTTCGTGGAGATTTATGAGCTGGACGCGCGGAAGAGAAAACCGCGCTCAGTGGATAATGAGTTCATAGAGGATGTGAAGGCCAAGGTGAGCACCGCAGCCGAAGCACTTAGACAGAACGACATGCCGCCGGCACCTGAACAAACGAAGTGTCGCAAATGCGACTATTGCGGGATGTGCTCTTCCGGCCAAAAGGCCATCGGCACAAATGCGTAAAGAGTAGGGGAGCGAAATGGCTAAAGACGGGAAAAACAACGGTGGTAAGGCCAAGCGGGTAACACGCTACTCCTACGACAACGTGATGGAACCGCGCACGCCAGAAACTGGGCATACTGCGTTGCTGCCAGCGGACGAACAAGTCGTTATCGTGCCGATGGACAACGGCTGGTCAAAGGCAATCAAGGTCGGCAAGCTGCTGGAAAGCGACGAGCGCCCCGTCGTACTAGACATGGACCCGGCAGTTGATCCCGTGCTGTTCTGGGCGGGAAAAAGGAACCGCCGCGAAGTTCCCATTCTACCGTTGCAACGGAACGAAGTTGTCTCCGACTCTCGTATTGCTCACATCATCGAACGTGCTCGCGCGTTGGCTTCCGAGAAAGCTCCGCAACTGACATTCGGGTCCATCTTTGCCGACTTGGAAAAAACGCTGCGTGAATCTGACAAAGCGAAGCGCGTGGAGTTCTACACCCATGACGAAGGATGGAAGAATAAACTTATCTGCGGTGATTCCCTGCATTTGATGGAATCGCTCATCCACTACGAAGGCATGCGCGGCAACGTGCAGATGATTTATATCGATCCGCCTTATGGGATTAAGTACGACTCGAATTTTCAGCAGCGCGTGGATTCCACCAAGAACAATGAAAAAGACCAGGCGGACGACGTTCTCTCAATCAAAGCCTATCGCGACACCTGGACCCTGGGGATTCATTCGTACCTATCGTATCTGACCGAACGACTCTACCTTTGCCGTGAGCTCCTTACCGACACGGGTAGCATTTTCTTCCAGATTAACCAGGAAAACCTTCACCTAGCCAAAGCACTTTTGGCCGAGGTGTTCGGCGCATCGAACGAAGTGGCGCTAATCGTTTTTACAAAAACGTCGGGGTTCTCCGGCTCGCTGATTTCATCCGTATGCGATTATCTCGTTTGGTTTGCGAAAGACATCACTCAGGTCAAATACAACCCGCTTTACCGTACCAAGAACGCTGGCGATGAGGGCGCGAGCAAATACCGTCCGGTTTCGACCATCGGCGCAATTCCAAAAGGCAAGTTCGACGCCAACCGTTTGGCCGTTTCAGACCAGATCACATCACAAGGAGAAAGCGAGAATTCTGACCAGGCTTTCGAGTTTCAAGGCAAAGTCTGGAGACCCCCGCCAGGCCTCCATTGGAAGACAACCGTGCCGGGCCTAAAGCGTCTCGGCCAGCTCGGGCGCATTATGGTGGAGGGAAACAGCATTCGCTATGTGCGGTTCATGGATGATTTTCCTGTGTTTCCACTTTCCAACGTATGGACAGATGTAGGGGGAATTCAGAGCCGTACTGAAGGCAAGTTATACGCTGTGCAAACAGCGCCCGAAGTCATTGAGCGCTGCATTCTGATGACGACCGACCCTGGAGACTTGGCCTTCGACCCGACGTGCGGATCGGGGAGCACAGCGTACTGCGCGGAAAGTCTTGGGCGACGCTGGATTACTTGCGATACATCGCGAGTGGCCATCAATGTCGCGCGCAAGCGCCTGCTTTCCGCAACCTTCCCGCAGTACAAAACCCGCAACGGGCACGTCTCAAGCGGATTCATTTACAAAGCCGTTCAGCGCGTGACCCTCAAGAGTCTCGCTAACGACCTTGAGCCTGAAAAAGTTCCCTTGGTTGACCAACCGGAAGTAGACAGTGCGGCCGTCCGCGTGTGTGGCGCGTTCGAGGTCATGTCGCTCGGCCGTTATTCAGTGGAGGATTGGAAGGGCTACGTGAGCACGCCCGGCGGAGAAGGCAGCGAGCCAGCCAAACTCCAAAATTACATTGAAGTAATCTGCCGGCTTTACCGGAAGGATGCCGCCGTTCAAGGCGCGAGCGGATTGATCCACGCAGTTGCTGAGTCCGAAAAGGACAAGATCGCCATCTCCGTCGGCCCGCTCTCAGGCCGCGTTACGGCGAAACAAGTAAATGATGCGGTTCAGGACGCGCTAGCGTCTGGCATCCTCGAAGTTCACATCTTGGGCTGGGCATTCGAGGCGAATGTGGGCGAGGTCAAAGCCCAGCTAGAAAAGCGAGGAAAGCTCAAGGTGGTGCTGCAAATGATCCGTCCGGACACTTTGTCCGATGGCTTGAAAGCCACGAAACCGGACATGCTTTTCTCGCCGCTCGCTTTGCCAGACATCGAGGTTGAAGTGAAAAAGAACGGCAAAGGAACGAAAGTCGTCGCGCGGATCAAAGGTGTAGCCGTGTTCGACCGGAAGAACAGAACCACTGACTATAAGCACGCCGACTCCGGCTATGTCTCCGCTTGGTATCTCGACGAAGACTATGACGGGGACTGCTTCGTGGATTGCCAGATGTTCTTCGACTTCAAGAAGGCCCCGAACCTCAAAGCCTTGGATCTTGAGGTGGACCCTGAGGAATACAAGCTTCAACTCACGTCTCTGCCGTTCCTTTTGCGCGGCTACAAGCGCATCGCGGTTAAAGTTGTAGATGTCTTCGGCAACGAGTCTACTGTTGTGCGCGAACTGTAACCGGAGCGCCGCGTTATGGCCTATTTTGTTGATCGCGTAGTGATCTGCGAAGCCTTCGAGGAGCCGAACAAGCATTACCAGCTTCTCTCCGGCGGACGCTCCCAGCTTGTCAACGGCCGGCGTCCGTCCATGCGCTTCATCGGGTCCGCTGGCGCGCGCGGCGGAATCGGGGGAATCGTAGGCCGCGAAGCCACCTTGTTTGAGGACTTATCAGCTTGCTCGGAGAAGAACGAGGGTGTCAACCAGTTGCGGGAGGAGGTCCGCGAATGGCGCGGACGGCGCTATCCGGGAACTGCAATCGTAACGCGACGTTTGCTTGAATGGTGGTTCGAGCGGGACGATGAGCGAAAAGCGCTAGGCCGGCGGTTCTTTTTCTGCCAACAGGAAGCGATTGAAACCGTTATCTATCTTTTCGAAGTCCAGAACCGCCGCAAGATGCCAGAGACGGGCAACCTTCTGCGCTACGCGCTCAAGCTCGCGACCGGAACGGGTAAGACGGTTGTAATGGCAATGCTCGTCGCTTGGTCAACCTTGCATAAGCGCAAGGTGAGCGGCTCGACACTCTCCGCGAACTTCCTCGTCCTAGTGCCCAACCTTACCGTTCGCGACCGTGTAAGCGGCGTTCCTCGCGGCGACGGTCTGGAGCCAGGCGGCGACTACAATCTTTACAAAGAATTTGATGTGGTGCCGCCCGAATACCTTGAGGAATTCCAGCCGAACGTCATGGTCAGGAACTGGCAATCGATCCCGCTTGAAGCCAAGCGCGATGACTGGATAGGCGCAGAAGTCCTTGAGGAGGGCCGTTTCATCCCCGCCGCCGTGTTGCGGGCAATGCGCCGGCGCGCGCAGCAAGACCCGAACGCAGTCATTCAACGGATGCTGAGGAACTGGCGCGACGTCTTCCTCATCAACGACGAAGCCCACCACGCCTACGGCGAAAAGAAGTCACGGAAAGGTGAGGAGCCTGAATTTCTGAGGTGGAGTAAGATCCTTGACCGCATCGCAAAGGCGACGCGCGTTAGTCTTGTCGCAGACTTGTCTGCAACTCCGTGGTATGGCTCCGGCTCCGCCAAACCTGAAGGCTCGCTCTACGAATGGCTCGTCTCGGATTTTTCTGTCTATGACGCCTTCGAATCTGGATTGGTCAAAGTTGTCCGGCTGCCTGACCCGGACGAGCAAGGTCGCATTTATCTCGACCTTTGGGATTTGGTGAAAGGCGCTAAGACGAAAGAGGAGTATTTGCGTGCGTGCAAAGGCGCGATTGCCAGCATCTACGCTTCCTGGAGCAGGGACTACCAGGAATGGGCGCAGACGTTTGAATTTCTCCGCACGACACCCTGCCCGGTTCTGCTTTGCGTAGCGGACAATGCGACGCGAGCTGCCTGGCTGTTCGAGCATCTCACCAAGGAATACGAATTTCTTCGCAACCCAAATGACGAGGACCGCCGGAAATGGCACACAATCCAAGTTGATACCGGCGTTTTCGATGCGAATAAAGGTAGCGAAGCCACCCTACGCGAAATTGTGAGCACTGTCGGGAAGACAGGCATGGCGGGCGAGAGAGTTCACTGCGTCGTCAGCGTACAAATGCTCACCGAGGGCTGGGACGTGAAAAGTGTCAGCCACATTCTGGGTATTCGCGCCTTTGGTTCACCGCTTCTCACCGAGCAGATCATCGGGCGTGGTCTGCGGCGCACGAATTACGATGTGCTCAACCAACCCCTCGACGAGCGACCGGAGGGCTACGAAGAGACAGTAGACGCCTTCGGCATTCCATTCGTCGGCTTCCCCGTCCAGAAGCGCAAGCGGGCACGAACAGGTTCCTGGGACAATAAGCCAGTCTGGATTGAACCGGATGACAAAAGGGCAAAGTTCCAGGTCCGAGTTCCGAACGTTCGGTCGTGGGCGGTGAGCATCACGAAACCCCTCAGTCAGGTCATCCACGTCAGCAAATTGGCATCAACACTTGCCAATCCGGTCGCTGAAGTCACCGTCCGTCCCGTAGTCGGCGGCAACCCCGAAGCGGTCATGACGCTTGACGAGTTTCGGAGGGAATGGCCGCTTCTCCGCACGTCATTCTTGCTAGCGGAAGAACTTTACGATGCCACTAATCCCGGCAGCGCGGCGGAGCTGGGCATAGGGCCGACGTTCGACGAGCTTTTAGAAGTAAGCAGGGAGTACATCGAGACTCGCGTTACCTACCCCGCGAATGGCGATAAGCGCGACATTGGCATTTACAACTGGCGTTTACAGGCTCGCGATCTTTTAGAAAACGCAATTCGCGGCGCGTCCGGCAGCGGCACAGCGCCAGTGGCAATTCTTGCCAATCCCGAGTGGCTTGACTCTAGGCTCATAAAACGCTTCCAGTGGACTGGCATCCTCGCGGAGGGTAAGAAAGCACCCACGAATAAGGTTCCATGTCACACTAATCTTGAGAAACAGTTTGCCGATTTTCTCGACGGCGCGAAGGATGTCGTTCGCTATTTGAAAAACGAACGTTTTGGTTTCTCGGTCACATACTATGAGCACAACCGTCCTCGCCAGTTCTACCCCGACTTTATTGTCGCGGTTCGCGAACAAGACGGAAAAGAAACTATGTGGCTCGCCGAAACAAAAGGCGAGATGCGAACGAATGTGCCCCTGAAAAACGGGTCGGCAGAGCTGTGGTGCGAAAAGATGAGTACTACCAAGCACGGTCAATGGCGCTACCTGTTTGCACAACAACTCAAACTTGAGAAGGCACTCAGCAAAGGAGCCACTACCTTCGCGAAGCTTGCTTCGGATCTAGCTGGATAAGGTGCCGATGCTTTTAATGTTGAATCGGACGCGGATGATCGCAATGGATTCAAGGCATTTGGCGGAGCTGTACGCGCAGCACGTTGACACTCCACTGTAAGCTCTATAAGCTGACATCCATGGAAGGCTTAGGGCCATACATGCGACGCCGCCGAGCGGAGCTTGATCTCTCGCTCCGGGAATTTGCGAAACGGCTCGATTGCTCCGCCGCGTTTATCTCGGATATCGAACTCGGTCGCCGGCATCCGTCGGAGAAAGTCCTCGCCGAGATTGCCCGCGTTCTCAAAGTTAAGCTGGAGGAACTCCAGGCAATGGACGTACGACCGCCAATAGACGATATCAAGCGTCTCACACAGAGTGATCCTCGATTCGCCATTGCGTTCCGAACGATGATCGACAAGAAGGTCAGCGCAGATGAGCTACTAGACCTTGCCAATCAGAAAAAAGGCGAGAGGCATCCGAAGCAAAAGAAATGAAAACATTCCGCGCCAAATCGGGTCCGTTCTCCGAGCGGCCCCATTTTGAACCCAGCGAGATCGACCGGATTTGCGCCGACGAGCTGAGGAAAGAGAGCCTTTATCCCAATTCACCGAAGGCCATACGCATTGATCGCTTCGTGGAAAAGCGCTTTGGTGTCGTGCCGCAGTACGAAGACCTGCCGGAAGGAGTGTTAGGTTTTACGAAATTCACCAAGAAAGGCGTCGAGGCAATCGTGGTCGCGGCGGCGCTTGATGCCGAAAAGGGAAAAGTGGCCGAGCGCCGCGTAAGGACCACGCTCGCGCATGAGGCCGGGCATGGACTATTGCACGCTTACCTGTTCGCGCTCGATGAAAAGCCACTTTACCTCTTCGATGCCGACAGCCACTCCGATCATAAGATTCTTTGTCGGGATGTGCAGGGCGAGGAACGCAAAAACCGGGCCTACGATGGCCGCTGGTGGGAGTTTCAGGCGAACCGGGCGATGGGCGGTCTTCTGTGCCCCCGGACATTGGTGCAGGAGGCGCTGAAGCCTTTTCTCGTGCCGGTTGGTTCCCTCGGCGCGGCAACTCTTGATGAAAAACGCAGGGACGAGGCGGTGCTCACGCTCGCCGACATATTCGACGTGAATCCCATCGTCGCCAAAATCCGTATCAATGAGTTGTACCCGGTGGAGACGGGTCAACTGAGGCTGTAGCTTTTTTTTGTTGACAGTGTTCGCACTGTCCGCTTACACTGTCATCTTCAAGCTAACTTGGCGCAATCTCTGGCCGAGGGGCAAGGCACATTCAGGCGGAGCTTATGGAACTTACCGACACCCAGCTCAATTATTTCGTCAATAACCGGCTCAAACTGCCGAAGGGCAAGCGCGCCGACTACCTCGCCCAGGTGGACCATCTCATTGAGAGATTTTCCGCCGCCGCCGCTGGCGATAAGCTGATCGACATCAAGAAGTTTCTGAAGACAGGCTCGCTGCGCAAGGGCACCGTGCTCCGCCCGAAGGGCGACTTCGGTGTAGACGCGGATGTCGCGGTCTTCCTCAATGCCAACGGCGCTTCTAAGTACGATCTGGCAAACCTCCATGGCCGTATCCGGAGGCTTGTGGCAAAGATTTATCCCACAAAGAAGCCCGAGGACTTCACCATCCAGCCCCGCACTCTCGGCATTGAGTTCCGTGACTCCGGCCTCGAAATGGATCTGGTGCCGCTGATCGTGATCGACGGGCCTGGCGACTATGGCTGGCAGCCCTCATCGCAGGGAGATGCGCCGGTTAAGACCAGCGTGACAAAGCAGCTGGAATTCATCCGCGCCAGGAGGGATGCATATGCTAATTTCGCGGCGCTCGTGCGGTTGCTCAAGTACTGGAGAAATTTCCACGAATTCGACGACAGCCTGAGGTCTTTCGCCATCGAGCTTATCGTCAGCCACTTGCAGGACACGCAGGGCGTGCCCCCTTCGCTGGAAGACGGGCTTTTGCGGTTTTTCCTGTACGTGGCGGAATCGAACCTGAAAACGCCGATCTCGTTCAAAGAATGCGGCACGCCGAACTCCTTCCCCAAAGATCGCGTGGTGATACTCGACCCGTGCAATGCCGACAATAACGTCACCCGCAGAATCACGGACCAGGACTGCAAGGCGATTGTGGCGAAGTGCCTGGCGGCATGGGAAACTCTCACCTACGCGCGCAATTATGACGGCAAGACGCAGACCCTGGAACTTTGGAAAGAAGTATTCGGCAGGTCATTTGTAATCGAGGATTAGAACATGTCTTCTACGGGAACCTTAACGGAAACCTACAGCGTAGCCGATATCGGCAAGGTGATCGACTGCATTGCCGCCGATTTGGATATGAACTCGCAATCAACGGGACTCCTCACGCGCGATCTGGCGAAGAACTATGCGGCGGATGTCAAAGCCCTGGCCCAAAATGGCTACCTGCTCGAAGCCAACATCGTGCTGTACGATTCATCGGGCGAGCCGATCCGAGCCGCGAAATACGAAGTGTCCACCGACGCTTCGACTCTCACCGCCCAGCGTCCAGGCAACAACCGCTGGCCCCGTACACCGTCCGGCCAGCTAAGTATAGTGGTGCAGTATAGCCAGAGGTGGCACGGTCTGACCGACACGCAAAGAGCGGCGTTCAGGCAGACGTTGAGCACAGGGTGGGTCACGTCGAATACCGACTTGTCGTTTCCTTCCTTGACTCGGTCGGCGGATCGCAATTACGTCAGCAACGGCTGGGGGGTCACCAAGAGTGTTTATGCGTAACTCAAACCGGGAAGCAGGCAGTCGATGAACGAAGCTACCGAAATCGCCGAGCTTTTTGAGCTGGAGCTGGAGCTCCCGAACGACGGCATTGCGGCTTCAGCTAAGCGGCTGATCGGTTTTGAGAACCGCTATCAGAGACTGCACCGATCTCTCCGCCTGTTAGCTGACCCGAACGAGTTGCGCGCGTGGAGCCGGAAATTTCATCACAAGGAACTCGCCGTCTGCGACGCGGTATTGGACAGATATCCCTTGGTTATCTTCGCGGGCGATGTCGGAACAGGAAAAACTGTCACCGCCGAAGGCGCGTGCGATAGGCTCGCTCGCGAGTCCGTCAAAAAGGAGGCGATGCTTTTTAAACTCAGTACCCGCGTCCGTGGATCGGGCAAGGTCGGCCAGATGAGCACGCTTCTCAACCAGGCGTTTGATGTCGTCGCCAAGCAAGCTGGAAAAACACGGCAGGCATTCCTCATCGTTGACGAAGGCGATTCCCTCGCGTCCACGCGGGATACGGTGCAAAGCCACCATGAAGACAAAGTGGCGGTTAACACCATCATCCAGAAAGTTGATGACCTTCGCCGCCATTCCGGGCGGATTCTGGTATTTCTGTGCACCAACAGGGCAGGGGCGCTGGACCCTGCCATTGTGCGCCGAGCGGCCGTCACCGAGCAGTTCGACCGCCCAACCGATCAGGAACGCGAAGAACTATTCCGTATGGATCTGGACGGCCTCAATATTAAGGACCAGACGATGCGTGAATTGGTACGGCTCACCGGCCCGCGAGACTCGCGGCCTGGCCTTACGTTCTCGGATCTGCGCTCCAAACTTTTGCCGGATGCGCTTTGCAGGGCGTTTCCGAGCCGAGCGCTGACCGAAGACGACCTTATCACCGCAGCGAAAGAAGTGCGCCCCTCTCCCGTGGTAGGAAACGGATGATGCCCCCGTCAGCCAGCTCTACCGCAGCAGCATTGCCCCTCCTTGGCCGCCGCGTGCAGATTGCCGGTTCAGCCAGCGGGAAAACTGACCCCGCGCTTATCGGCTACGCCCACCAGGTCGTAAGCAATCTGGTGAAGGGCATAATGGCCGCAGGCGGCGGAGTCGTAGCCGGGATCGGAAGAGAGCCGCGCGCGGATGGCGCTGCGCCGGATGCCCCGAGTCTGCTGTTCGATTGGACGGCACTGGAAACAGCGGCGGAATGCTTGAAGCATGGATTTCCTACGTGGCCTGCCGAATCAGGCCTGCCCATCGTTGTCGCCTCTTCCGAGAAGGCGGTATCGGAGATTCCGGACAACCGTCGGCCTCTATATGAAGAATTACTGCGGAGCGGCCTGCTTCACGTTGAGTCGATAATGCCCGGCTCCCGTGCCGCCGCTTTTCTGCGCCAGCGCCAGGCGCTATTTGGCGATGCCCTGGTCATTCTTGGCGGCGGCACCGGGGTTGAGCATTCCGCCGATACGTATCTTTTCCACCGAAAGCCGGTGGTGCCTCTTGATTTGACGCTCGGTGCCAGCAGAGCTGACGGCACCGGGGGCGCGGAGAAGCTGGCAAAGGAAGCGAGAGCGGAACCCGCCAGATTTTTCCGCTTCAGCCCCACTTATGCAAACACAGAGGGCGCGGCGCTCGCTGAAATCGCCACGCGAAACGGCGCTGCCGCAGCGTCCGATGTCGCGAACCGGACGGTAAGCCTGCTCACTAAGATCGCGCGGCCCGCAGCATTTTACGTCCGCCTTCTCAATCCCGATCATCCGAAATTCAAAATAGTTGAGTCGTTTTTCCGTGATGTCGTCGATCCGGTCGTGGAGGAAGCCGGAATGCGCCGTATTGAGATGGGTGCCGATAAGAACGAGTATGCCTTCATGAACGTAGCCATTTTCGAGGGCGTGCATTTTTCCTCGGTAGCGATTGTCGATGTAACCGGCGAACGGCCGAACTGCTTCATCGAACTCGGCTACGCCTTGCGTGGCGGCCGGGTTCTCGTAACGGCGCAGGACGGGACGAAGCTTCCGTTTGACCAGGAAATGATACCGTGTCACTTCTGGAAGCCCGCCGACTCCGTTGCCGACAGAAAAGAGGCCTTGGTTGATTTTTGGGAAAAGAACATCAACAGACCGCAAATTGTGAAGATGGTTTAACGGCCAGTGGAGGCGATGTGCGAGAAGCTTACATATCGGTTGACGTGGAAGCAGCCGGACCGCTTCCCCCAACATACAGCATGCTCTCGCTCGGCGCAGTCGTCGTGGACGATCCGCAAGCTACTTTCTATGTTGAGTTCAAGCCATTGAGCGACAAGTCGGTGCCAGCCGCAATGAAGGTTGTCGGCCGGACACTCCAGGATTTTGCGCGCACCGGCCGCGACCCGAAAGACGCGATGGCCGCGTTTCGCGATTGGCTTGGTTCGGTCGCAAAGGCGACGAAGCCGGTCTTCGTGGGCTTCAACGCTACGTTCGATTGGGCCTTCGTCAACTTTTATTTTCACCAGTGCCTGGGTGAAAACCCCTTCGGCATCGGCGGCATCGACATCAAGTCTTACTATATGGGGCTGAGCGGGGGAACGTGGGAAGACACCCGGTCGAGCCGCATACCGGCGGAATTTAAGGATTCGTCCAGGCGTCATACGCACAACGCGCTTGACGATGCGATTGAGCAGGCCGAGCTTTTTCGGCGAATGAGGCAGAAATCTGCGGAAAGCCGCTAAGGCAACGATGGCTCTGGTGTTTCAGTACGGTTCCAACTGCCTGGACAGCCAGATCAACAGTCAGGATCGCCTATGCGGCGATGCGAAGTTCATTGACATAGCGGAGACCGTGGATGACTTCCAGCTCGCCTTTGATGTCTGGAGCACGAAACGAAAGTGTGCCGCCTCGGACATTGTGACGAGTCCTGGAAACAAAGTGTGGGGCGTATTGTACGAGGTACCCGACTTCCTCATTGAGCGAAAGACTGCCGCTGCACAGAGCAGGAAATCCCTCGACGCTATCGAGGGCGAAGGAACCAACTATAAGCGCGAAACAATCACCGTCGGGCGGGATAACGGCACAACCGTTATTGCACTTACTTACAGGGTGCAATATCCGAGACCAAATCTAAAGACCAACCTGGAATATGTGGCGTACATGGTGAAAGGCCTTCGGGAGCACGGAGTGAGCGAGGAGTTACATTACGCAGGTAAAGGGACTCGCGGCGAGCAATAACCCGGAGATCGCGACGCAGGTGAAGGAACTCTAGGCAGACCTTTCCACTCTAGAAGCACTCCCGTAAGTCATTTGCGAAATAATATTCTTTGCTTTTTGCCCTAAGGTGGCAATTCAATTCAATTACATTGTTTCTAAGCATGGTGCCGCTCTCGATCACATTCTCCGCCGTGCCACACAAGCACAGCGTTGGCTCAAGCGGAATGAAGGTAATAGCGGGACTATCGGGCACCACAAACTGTCCATCGTGTGCACGAACTATTCCCCACCTAATGTTTGATAGGGCAGACGTTTGCTGCATAACACCGGCCTGTATCTGAATGCCGTGAACTCGATGAGCCGACATCACTCCACCCTCGCGCAGGGATACGATCCCAATTTTCTCGAACTTTTCCTCCTGATCCTTGGTCAAGTTTTCGCCTGTTATTCCGTTGAACTGAACGTCAGCCACTTCTTTCGACCTGAAAATCGCCCGCATTTTCCAGAGCGCAAAAAACGCGTCAACCTTGGGTTTGTCGGCCACTTCGATCTTGATGATTTTTCTCCGGATAATTCGCGAAGCGAGTTCCTGAAACTCGTCTTCTATTTGCTTCATGTAACCGACCTCAGCAGCACGCACATCCCAGGCACGCATAGCGCAAAATATAGGATTTGACGGCTTGGCTTTTAGCACTTGGCCTGTAAATAGACGGTGCAGGCTGACAACTCCGCTTTTGTCAGCAAATCGAGCAATGCTTGCGGACGGAAAGACATGCTGTCGAATCGGCAGCGCATGTGGATTTCCCTTTTGGGTCTTCTCATGTTTTCGTCTTGGCATGCCCAATCCCGCAAATTAGCTCTTCGGAGCAGTCAACCTGCCGGCACTACTGGTTGCATTTTTGGCCGGAATTAGAAACGGATGCTCGGTCAATCCATGAATGAATCGTTCGATTGCGTCCCGCGTGTCGTTGGCATATCTCGTGGGTTCATCCTTAATCATTATGCATGATAGCGGCGCCTCTTGATCTCCGACTGCAGTCGGCTTGCGCTAGCACACGGGCCGCGCCAGTCGCCAACTGCTCTCCTGTCACGCCCGTTGCCTTTCGCTCCAGCCTCTAGAACTGATCTTTCCGTTCTCCTGTAAGCGCGGCGCTTTGGTTCCTCTGGTCCGGGTGAAGGAACCAAATCACCTAACAGGAGAACGGAAATGAAATCAGAACAAATCAATTCTCAGATTAACAATGGATTCTCAAATAGATTGCTAAACGGCGATTGCATCGAAGTGCTTTCCCGCATGACATCCAACCGCGTTGATTTTGTCCTCACCGATCCGCCGTACTTGGCGCACTATTCATCGCGCGACGGGCGCAGCGTTCCCAATGACAACAACTGCGATTGGGTCAAGCCTGCTTTCCAGGAAATCTATCGCGTGCTCCGCTGGAATCGCTTTTGCGTCAGCTTCTACGGCTGGCACAAAGCCGACAAATTCCTCGCTGCATGGCGTGAAGTGGGTTTCCGGGTGATCGGCCATCTGACGTTCATCAAGCGCTATGCTTCGACCGAACGCTTTCTTCGCTATCAGCATGAGAACGCTTACCTTTTGGCGAAGGGCAATCCGCAGAAGCCGGTTCACACCATCCCGGACGTTTTGGAATGGAAATACACCGGCAACAATCTTCATCCAACTCAGAAGCCGGTTTGCATCCTGACGCCGCTGATCGAATCCTTTTCAAATCCGGGGGATGTAGTGCTCGATCCCTTCTGTGGTTCAGGTTCAACGCTTGTGGCAGCGCAGCAGCAACAACGTCGCTTCGTTGGAATCGAACTCTCCAAGCGCTACTTTGACCTGGCGGAGCGGCGGCTCCGCCAGTGTCGTCCAGCCCAAGCTGCAAGCGCATGTGAGAACTAGGACGACGAAGCACCGGAAAGATCGTGCTGACTGACCGTGCCGCATTGCTCACAGAGAAATGACCGATCCCACTCGGCATACTCGCGTGAATAAGTCGAGTGGTTGTGCCGCCAGAACAGAGCCACCAGGACGAGAAAAGCAGCGGGGAAAAGAACGGAATACAGTTTAGCCGGGAGCGAAGACGCAGGTGCAGGTCCCGACATCACCGAATGGACATAGACGATGAGCGCTATGAGGGAGAACACGGCAGACCAGACAACCAGTTTCAGGTATGACCATTTCGCTGGAGGACTCAGGCGCTTAGAGAGTTCAGTCTGATGCGTTCCGTGCGTGGTCGCTCTACCGACCACCAAATCCGGCCCACCATCTCCAACAACAACACCACGCAAACGCGTCCGCGTGTTCACGGACGAACGCCCTTCTTCCCAGGCAAAGGATAGTTTCTTCAGGTCAGCGCTGTTGCATTTCGGGCATCGCAAGTCCATCTTGTCCCTCCTTGCGGACCCACACCA